>Ga0207674_10005216_pt1 | contig 15467 bp, 18 predicted proteins | sample KBSCornC72_FD_184303 | JGI IMG/M metagenome (GOLD analysis project Ga0207674, IMG submission 184303) | Corn rhizosphere microbial communities from Kellogg Biological Station, Michigan, USA - KBS Corn C7-2 (SPAdes) (version 2) | ecosystem: Host-associated > Plants > Roots > Rhizosphere > Soil ... | reverse complement strand
GCGCGTGAGCTGGCTGATCGAGCCCCTGCGCACGCGGTACGCGCGGCTGTCGCCGACATGGCCGACGTAGATCCGGTTCTTCAGGAAGTAGGCAAGGGGACCGTAGGTGAACGGTATCCCGCCGTTGTATTTCCTGACCTTGGTGTCCCGGCGTTTGGTGACGATGCCCAACCGCGCACTGGTTCGGGATCCTGCGCGAGCCTATTGTACCCGGTTCGCTGGAGCATCCGCCGGCCGCATCGCCAATCGCTCTCTAATTCGCGATTTCGCCTCGGGTGCATCGACTGGTTCGCGATTGCGCAGCGCCCGGGTCATCGGTTCAAGCGCCGCGCGCAGCAACGCGACGGTTTCCGTCACCGGCCTTCGTGTCAGTCGATCGATTAGTCCAGCGGTACCGAGACTATAAATGACCCCAATATCGGGCAGGTGGATCGGCACGGCGATGGCGCCCAATCCGACTTCCATTTCATCCCAGCAGGTCGCGTAGCCGTTTTCGCGAACGGCTCGATAATCCTTGTCGATGTCTTTGCGCTTTGTCTTCGTCTTCGCGGTGAGCTTGGGGAGCGGTCCCGAAAGTGCCTTGTCAGCGAGGGCTTGCGGCTGGAATGCCAGGATCGCTTTCGCTGACGCCGCGACATGTGGCGCAAGCGTATGACCGGGAACGACGAAGCCGCGGAGGCCGTCGCTCGGTGTCGCCCAGGCCACCGAGACGACCTCATGGCCCACAAGGCGAGCGAGGTAGCAGGTGTCGGCGATCTCGTTCGCCAGCCTGTCGAGAATGGGCTGCGCGGAGATCGTCAGCCATGCCGTATCTGATCCGGCGTGCAGGAGCCGCAGCAGCCGCTTGCCGAGCCGGTAATCCCTGCGCTTTCCTCCGTTGCTCGTGACAAGGTCCGCCCGCTGCAGGTTTTGGAGAAGGCGATGCGCGGTCCCAATCGGCAGATCGCAACTCTCCGCGATCTCGGAAATGCTACGTCCATCTACCGATGCAGCGATGCTCTCTAGCGCGCTGAAGTAGCGCTCCAAGGGTGAATCGGTTTTGCGGTTCAACTGAGCCTCCCTGCAACAAGCCTTCAAAGGCTTTCTTGACAAGGCAGTTACGTAAATCTAGCCTTTCCAATAATCAAGAGTTCTTTCCGATTTTCGAGAAGATGGAAATTGACCCATGTTGAATCTTGATGCTTCCCGGTGTTGCCACCTCCTGAAACAGACCACGATCGCATTTGCGTTCGCCTCGATGGTCTCAGTGCCTCTCTCTATTGCCACGCTTTCGGCAAGCCATGCGGCCGAGGTCGGCGTCACCGACAAGGAAATCAAGATCGGCATTCTCGGCAGTCTCACCGGCCCGGCCGCGATCTTCGGCACTGGCAATCTTGCGGGCGCCACGATCGCGTTCGAGGAAATAAACGCAGCCGGTGGAGTCAACGGCCGCAAGATCGAATGGATTTCGCTCGACGACGAGTCTTCGCCGCCGAAAGCTATCGCGGCCTACAAGCGCCTTGTTGATCAGGAGAAAGTCTTCGCCATCTTTGGGCCGGCCGCGAGCGCCGTCGGTCAGGCGCTCGTTCCGACCCTTAACGCTTCGACGACCCCGACGTTTGTTTCCATTTTCTCCACGCCTGCCGTCACTGAACCTCCTATCCCGATGCTGTTTCGCACCGGCGTCATGAATGATCGCCAGCAAGGTTCTGCGATTGCCGACTACGTCGTCGACAGTCTCGGCGTCAAGAAGATCGCTCTTGTCAGCCAGTCCGACGAGTATGGAAAACGCGGCGGTGAAGCCGTTGTCGCCCGGCTTGCGGAGCGGAAGGTTGCGCTGGTCAGCAACGAGGTTTTCAACATCTCGGACACCGATTTTACCGCGCAGATTTCCCGCACGATTCAAGCGGCTCCTGACGTGCTGATCGTCTATGGTTATCCCAATCCTTCCGCCATCATCACCCGGCAGGCGAAGCAGCTCGGCCTCAAAGCCAAAATCATGGGAGCGAATTCCGCTGGCAGCCGGAAATATCCTGAAATCGTCGGCGAGGCTGCTGCCGGAACGCAGAACATCCTATCGCTGAAAGTACTGCCTGAAGGCGACGACCCGGCTGCGGTGAAATTTCGCAACACCTTTGAAAAGCGTTTTCCCGATCTTGCGCGTCAGGGACGCCCGGATCTCGGGGATGTACTCGGCTATGGTGGAGCCCTGGTGTTTCTCGAGGGCCTGAAGCGTGCGGGACCAGAATTGACCCAGACCGGATTCGTCAAGGCGCTGGAATCCCTGAAGGGTTTTGAAACGGGGCTCACGCTTCCGACGACCTTCAGCGCGACCGAGAGAGAGGGCAATCAGTCTGCCAAGATCGTGGAGATCCAGAGCGATCTGACCCGCAAGCTGCTGCCGGTAGTGGTGCAGGCGAAAGGCGAGAAGCCGAAGTGACTGACCGGTCGTCAGTACAGATCTTTGCTGATGATTTGACGATCGGACAAACCTTCGTCGGTGAAGCCCGCAGAATTGGCGATGACCAGTTCCGGGCTTTTGCCGATATGACCGGCGACAACCATCCGATCCACTACGACGATGCCTATGCCGCCAGGACCCGATTCGGAAAACGGCTGGCGCATGGCCTGCTGGTGATGTCGATGACGGCGCTGGGCGCAATGGCGATATCGCGACAGATCGAAGATGCCATGGTTGCGTTCGTGGAGGAGGGGGCCCGCTTCCTGAAGCCGGTTTTCGTGGGCGACACGCTGACAAGCCGGTTCGAGGTGGCCGCGGTCGATCCGAAACCGGCGCGCGGCATTGCGCTGGTGCGGTTCAATGTCAGCCTGTCGAACGACCGCAACGAGGTCGTGCTCGAAGGGCATCATTGCTATCTGCTGCTCCTGAGATCCTCCGCCAAGGCTTCGAGGCCACAGGATGCCGTCTGAAAGTTACACGGACGCGGTCCAGGCCTTCGATTGGTCGACGGTACACGAGGCGCTGGGGTGGAAGCTGAACGAAAAGGTGTCGCTTGGGACTTCCATCGTCGATCGCCATGCGGGAAGCGGGCGCGTCGCGCTGATCTGCGTCGGGCCGGACGGCAGTGAACGCCGCCTGACGTACCGGGAATTGTCGGAAGCGAGCAATTGCTTTGCAAACCTGCTGCAGCGTCTCGGGGTCGAGCCGGGCGATCGCGTCGCTGGCCTGATGCCGCGGGGGCCCGAGGTGATCATCGCCATCCTCGGAACGCTGAAGCTCGGGGCGATCTATGTGCCGATATTCACCGGCTTCGGCCCCGACTCGATCCGCTTCCGGCTCGATCATGGTCAGGCAAAGGTTCTGGTGACGCATCAGGATGTCAGGAAGCAGCTGCCGTCCGGGCTGAGCTTGCGGATCATTTGCGTTTCGCAGCCAGGTGTGAAGCTGCCGGCGGAATACATCGACTTCGGGCCTGAACTGCAAAAGCAGGCGGCCGAGTTTGTGTGCGTCCCCCGCGCCCGGGATGACGTTGCGGCGATCATCTATACGTCCGGATCGACCGGGCAGCCAAAGGGCGGCAGCATCGCAGTCAACTTTCTGGCGGCCATCTGGCCCTATGTCATCTATGGCCTCGACCTGCGGCGCGACGACATCTTCTGGCCGACCGGCGATCCCGGCTGGGGTTATGGCTTTGTGTGCTATCTCAGCGCGCTGGCGGCCGGCGCGACGGTGATCTCGGTCCAGCAAAATCCGACCGCCGAACTCTGCCTTTCAATCCTGCAGCGTTATCGTGTCACCAATCTGGCCACCACGCCGACGCTGCTGCGCAGCCTGCTGGTGCTGGATGAAGAGATCCTGCGTACGGCCGACATTCGGTTGCACGCGCTGTCGAGCTGCGGCGAGCCGCTCAATGCCAAGGTGGTAGAGTCGTTCAGGCAACTTTGGCGCGTCACGCCGATGGATCACTTCGGCGCTACCGAATACGCCATCCCGATCGGCAACTTCAATGCGATTTCAATGTCGGTGAAAGCGGGCTCGATGGGTCGGCCATTCCCCGGTTTCCGGATGGCGATCGTGGACGAAGACGGCAATGAGCAACCCGCCGGAGAGGTCGGTTTCATCGGCAAGAAGTTCGATCCGGATTACCTCTACTGGATGAATTACTGGGGCGACCCGGCTGCCAGCCGCGATCTAGTACGCCGAGGCTGGATCTTGACTGGCGACCTGGGACGCCGCGATGCCGACGGCTACTTCTGGTTCGAAGGCCGCGCCGGCGACATGATCAAGAGCGCTGGGTATCGCATCGGCCCGTTCGAAGTGGAAAGCGCGCTGCTCAAGCACCCGGCGGTCGCCGAGGCCGCAGTGGTTGGGAAACCGGACGAACTGCGTGGAGAGATCGTCAAGGCCTTTGTCGTGCTGCGGCCCGGTACCTCGGGTAATGACGAATTATCGCATGAGCTCGCGCTATTTGTCAGGGAGACCGTCGGTGGTCATCAGACCCCGCGGGCGATAGAATTCATCGATGCCTTGCCGAAAACCGAAACCGGCAAGATTCAGCGTTTCGCCCTGCGCGAACGTGCTTGAGGAGGAAAACGATGCCGACCTACCAATCTGTCGTCCCGAACGATAAATGGCCCGCGCGTTACACGTTTTCGCCTGCCACGCGCGTTGGAAACCTGGTGTTTCTTTCCGGCACCACCGGCACCGATGACGAGGGCAACATCGTCGGCCCCGGTGACATCGTGGCTCAGACACAGCGAATCTTCGAGAAATTCGCGCTGATCCTGCAAAGCGTCGGCGGCAACCTCAGCAACATCGTGGAGACCACCGACTACGTGCTCTCCCTCGATGAGTACAAAAAGACCGCAACGCTCCGGCGCGAGCTCTTCAAGGGGCCGCCTTGGCCCGCGGCCACCGGCGTCGTCGTCGCCGGCCTCATCCGCGAAGGTGCATTGATCGAGATAAAGGGCATCGCAGCACTGTGACAAGAAATGCTGGCGCAGGTCCTCGTTAGTTCGGTCACGGCCGGAGCGGTGTATGCGCTGATCGCGCTGGGCTTTGTGCTGATTCACAAGGGCACCGGCGTCGTTCACTTCGGCTATGGCGACCAGGTGATGTTCGGCGCCTATCTGGTGCTGATTAGCCAGGTCGTTCTGGGACTTCCGTTCTGGCCCGCGGTGGTTTCCGCCCTGATGTTGTCCGCCCTGCTGGGCGCCGTTATCTATTGCGGTTTCATGTGGCCGCTGCGCAATGCCTCGCTGCTGGCGCGCATCATTGCCAGCCTGGCGCTGGGGACCGTGATGCGCGAGTTCGTACGCGCCTATATGGGGCCGAATGCCTGGCCGTTCCCGTTCCTGCTGTCGCAGACCGCGGTCTCCGTGGCGGACATGCTGGTGGTACCAGCCAATCTCGCCATCGTCGGTGTATCGCTCGGCGTTCTCGGCTTGCTGTTCCTGTTGTTCGAAAAGACCATTTATGGCAAGGCGATCATGGCTGCGTGCGACAACCAGGTTGGTGCAAGCATCGTCGGGGTCCGGGTCTCCACCGTCTTTCTCGCGATCTGGATCCTGGCATCGGTGCTCGCCACCCTCGCGGGCATTCTGGTCGCGCCGCTTCTTACGTTATCGCCTGACATGGGGCTGATCGGCATCAAGGGCTTCACAGCCGCAATCCTCGGCGGCTTCAATAGTTTGCCCGGCGCCGTTCTCGGCGGTATCACGCTCGGCGTTCTCGAGGCGATTGCCGGCACCTACATTTCCAGCGCCCTGAAAGACATGATCAGCTATAGCATATTGATCGTGGTTATCCTCGTTCGTCCGCAGGGGCTGCTGGGCGGCCTCACGATCCGCAAGGTCTAGCCGCATGATCCCGCGGCTTGCCATTTATATTGCTGGTATCGCGGGTTTCTTCATCGCTCCGCATTATCTGGCGGAGTACCATTTGTTCCAGATCTGCCTGATCGCGGCGACCGCGCTCGTCGTTCTCGGCCTGGTTGCCGTGACGGGTCTTGCGGGCCAGATATCGCTGGCGCAATCCGCCTTCGTCGGGCTTGGCGGATATGGCTCCGCGATCCTTGCCACATCGTGGGGCGTGCCACTGTGGGCGAGCATCCCGCTGACCGCATTCGCGGTCGCGTTTGCCGGCTTCGTGCTCGGCCAGCTCACGCTTCGTATCTCGGGCCACTATCTTGCACTGGCGACCATGGCCTTCACGGCCATCGTTCAGCTGGCCTTCATTCACTCGGATCCGGTTACCGGAGGTGCCGCGGGGATGCCGGTGCCACCGTTTCGTATCTTTGGCCTGACGCTCACCACGGGACGCCACCTTTATTACGTCATCCTGCCCGCTACGGCCCTTCTGTTTCTGCTGGTGCAAAATGTGATGCAATCGCGTTTCGGCCGGGCGCTGACCGCTATCCGCCAAAGCGAAACGGCGGCAGAGGCGATGGGCCTGAATGTCTTGCGCTACAAGGCAATGGCCTTTGCCGGCAGCGGGTTTCTTGGCGCCGTCGGCGGCGGGTTGCTGGCATCGCTTTCGACCTACCTGGATCCCGCACAATTCGGGATCACGCAGTCGGTTTACTTTCTCGCGGTGGCGGTTGTTGGCGGCATGTCGTCGCCATTCGGCGCCATCATCGGCAGCGCGATGTTCATCCTCGTCCCCGACTTGCTGCAATCATTTCAATCCTATCTTGGTCTGGTGTTCGCCTTGCTGCTGCTCGGCTTCATCGTCCTGCGTCCGAACGGTCTGGCGAGCGTCCGGCTGTCGCGTTACCTCAACCTCCTTTCCCCCCGGCCTGCCGGAGGGCGGCGATGACGGATGCGCTGCTTCATGTCGACAACATCACCGTCCGCTTCGGCGGAATCGTGGCGCTCGATAAGGTTTCGCTGGATGTCGGACGGGGATCGATCCAGGCCGTGATCGGGCCAAACGGCGCGGGCAAGAGTACGATGCTCAACGTCATCACCGGCCTCTACGCGGTCGATGGCGGAGCGGTCTCGTTCGAAGGCGAAAGGATTGATGGCCGCGCTCCCCATACGATTGGGCGGCTGGGAATTGCACGAACGTTCCAGAACACCGAGTTGTTCGGCGAGATGAGCGCGATCGAAAACGTCATGGTAGGTCTCGATCGCCATCATCCGTACAATCTTGCGATCGGCATGTCGCACGGACCGGGTTATCGACGCTCGGAAATCGCGGCGCGGCGGGAGGCGGGGGATTTGCTGGCGCTCGTTGGCATCGCCGACGATGCTGCCGTTGCCGCCGCGGCATTGCCGTTCGGGAAGCAAAGGCGGCTGGAATTAGCACGTGCGCTGGCCACCCGCCCCAAGGTGCTTTTACTCGACGAGCCGGCGGCCGGCCTGCGCGCCGTCGAGATTGAATCGCTCAATCTCATTCTGCTGAATCTCCGCGCCGAGCAGGGACTGACGATCCTGCTCATCGATCACGTGATGGCGCTGGTGATGGCGATCTCCGATCGGATCAGCGTTCTGAACTTCGGTCGGAAGATTGCCGAAGGCAATCCGGATACGGTGCGCAAGTCCCCGGAAGTCATTCGGGCCTATCTGGGAGAAAAGGGGGCACATGCTCTCGGTGCGTGATTTGCATGCGGGTTACGGTGGCAAGAGCGTCCTCCATGGCGTCAGCCTGGAGGTGCCGCGCGGAAAGATCGTCACGTTGCTGGGCGCTAATGGCGCCGGAAAATCAACCTTGCTGAAAACGATAGTCGGGCTGCTGCCCCGCACCGCCGGGGCGATCGAGCTTGACGCCGTGCCGCTGCCTAATGCGACGCCCGACCGCGCGCTCAAGGCCGGCGTAGCGCTGGTCCCTGAGCAGCGCGAGCTGTTCAGGGAAATGAGCGTATTGGACAATCTGCGGCTTGGCGCGTTTCTACGCCGGGGCACCGCCGAGATCGCCGGCGATTGCGAGCGGCTTCTGGATGTCTTTCCGATTCTCCGACAGCGGTCGTCGCAACTGGCACGCACTCTTTCGGGCGGCGAACAGCAGATGCTGGCTATCGCCCGTGCCCTGATGAGTCACCCCTCGATCTTGCTTCTGGACGAACCGTCGCTCGGACTGGCGCCGAAGATTGTCGAGGAGATTTTCGCAATCATCGGGCAGATCAGCTCAGACGGCACCGCGGTCCTTTTGGTCGAACAGAACGCGGCGCTGGCGCTCGATGTCGCTGAATACGGTTTCGTACTGGATCTTGGTGAGATAACCCTGGAGGGAAGTGCGGAAGAACTAAAGATGTCACCGATCGTAAGAGCCTCATATCTTTAGTCGCCGCCGGCTCGGCAGGAGCACGCCGTGCCCGACCGATCCACGAGTCGTCCACGCAAACAGAAGGAAGTAGAAAATGGCCAAGCCTGAACTGGAATTCTTTCCGACCGACAACATTCCCTGGGTGCCGGTCGAGGGCGCACCTCCCGGGCACTATCAGAAGATCCTGACGGAAGATCATGAAAAGATGTTCGTCACGAGGATGCTGAAGGTTGATCCCGGTGGCGCAAGTACGGAAACGTTCGTTCACGACTTCTGGGAAGAAGTCTACATCCTCGAGGGGAGCCAATGGGACGGCGATCAGTTCTTTCAGAAGGGCATGTATGCGTGCCGTCCTCCCGGCATGAAACACGGTCCCTATCGGACAGAAGAAGGCGTGGTGACATTCGAGGTCCGGTACGCGCGCTGAAGTGCAACGGGTTCTACAAGGATAGCCAGATGCCGCAGCACGACCGCACTGTTACAGCCAATATCGACCGGCTCAACGCCTACATGGACAAGAACGGTCTGGCCGCTGTCGCGGTCCGGACCGGCGTGAACTTCACCTATCTGTCGGGAATGGCGATGCCGGGCACGCTGTCGCGGCATCTGGATATTGCAAGCACGGTGCGCGGCTTTATGGTGCTGTGGCCACGCCAGGATGATCCGGTCGTCATCCTCGACGCCTTCGCCGAGAAGCTTGCGCGAAGAGAGTCCTGGATCGACCGGGTCGAGGTCTACCAGGCCTATGAGAACTCGCTTTATGGCCGGGTTGCCGAACTGATCGCAGAAGCGGGCCTCGCAACGGCCCGGATCGGTTTCGAGCAGGACGGCCTGAGCGCCCTGCACTGGAACGAGATCCAGCACGCGTTGCCCAGGCTGGAAATGGTGAACTGCTCGCGGATGATGGATGAGGTGAGATGGATTAAGACGGAGGCGGAAGTCGCCCAGCAGAAACGGGCGGCCGATCTTCTCGACGACGTCCTCGCCGAAATATTCCCGACCATCCGTGAAGGCGAAACCGAGCGCGAGGTGCATGCGCGGGTCCTTGCTGCCTGCACCCGGCGAGGCGCCGGCTATGTCCATGGTATCCTGAATTCAAGTTCGAACGAGGTGATGTATGGCGGCGAAAGCGATGTCGCGTTCCGCCGCGGCGATTTCGTGCGAAACGACTATGTCGCCTACTTCCAGGGATGTCCGGGGCATCAGTCGCGGCTCGCGATACTGGGACGGCCGAGCACCGAGCAGATGCGGGGCTACGAACTGACGCTCGAAATTCATCGCAAGACCATCGATCGATGCAGGGCCGGCGTGACCGCGGGTGAAATCTACGGATTCGCCAAAGCCGAGTTCAGGAAGAAAGGGATCGACTACACGGCATCGCTGGTCGGGCACGGCATGGGACCATGGTTTCACCAGCAGGAGCCGGTATTACGCCAGAACAGCGTTATCGTGCTTGAAAAGGGGATGATCCTGGCCGTTGAACCGCAACGTCTGCACTGGCATCTGCAAGACCTTATTTTGGTTGGGGACGGATCACCGCGACTAGTTTCCGATAAATTTCCGACCGATCAGCCATTCATCATCGAAGCAAACTAGATGGGCTATTAGATCATGACCCTCGAACAGCGCGGAACTACGGTGGTTGATGATCTCAGCGATCGCCGGCACGGTCCAAACCGGTTTGTCCAAATCCGACATCATGTAGTGGATGCTCCTCAAATGTTGGGAGCATCCGAAATTACTGGCTGCTCCCCGGGTGGAAGGGAGCTCCTATAATGTCCAGGATTATCTCGGACTCAACAAGTGACGAGTCCAAAGATTATTCGAGTTCGTTGGACTTGTGCACGTTGATGCTGTTGAACACCTCACTCCGGGTAATGCCGAAGCGTTCCTTCGCCTCATCGACGATGGCCTTGGGCTGCATCGTTGGGTTTTCGCGTTTCATCTTCGAAACGAAATCGGCGACAAGTTGCCGCCGGGCCTAGCTCGCCGCTGATTGTACAGGCCTTTACCGGGCGTAATCCTGCCATTAATGAGGTCGTCTAGGAACTCGCGTTCGTGTGGCTCACCGCGCCAGAGCGCACGCGCTCGCCAAGCAATTCGCAATTACCTTGCAGTGCTTGTTCATAGCTTCTGATGGATCGGATGATAGGTAGGTATCGGCCATCAGAGATGGTGACCTTTAAGCCCTCATACTGCGCAGCCAGCTTACTTCCGACCTGCTCGGCAACCTCTCGCCGTATCAAGACATCGGCCGCTGCCTGGGCTTCCGCGGCGCGTTCGTCAGAGCTCATCGGAAATGTCCCCATGTCGCAAGCATGTCGCGTCGAGACACCAGTAGATACTAAAAACCGTTAAGAATCAATGAGGGCTGCGCGACATAAGCGCAACATAGAAAAACCCGTCGGGGACGGGCTCATCTTAGGAATTACAACAATTTCAGTCTATTATTGCTGGCTGGGGAACTAGGATTCGAACCTAGACAAACAGAGTCAGAGTCTGTTGTGCTACCGTTACACCATTCCCCAATAAATACTGAATAATTGCAGGTACTTACTAGATGGTCTTAATGTTGCTGTGAGGGACTAAATAGATCCCGTGCAGGTGTGCGCCGTTCTACTCGCTACCTCCCGGCCTTGGCAAGCGCGCGGCGATGCTGTTCCTGAGAATGGCTGCGCCAACTTGCGGCCATTTGCGGCGCAGTGCGCGTCGCGGTCAGGGCATCCGGCGCATGAACGTGAATTTCGAGGAGCTGGATTTTCGCCCCACCACGATGGGCGTGCTCAGCCTGCGCCGCCGCAGGTCTCTCACCTCCGGCATCGACATCTACGAAATCAAGCTCGGCGACGAGTTCTTGATGTCGAGCGCCTTCACCGTCGCCGAGATCGCGCTGGCGCGGCTGGGATTGGCGGCGCTTGCGCGGGGCGGCCTCGACGTGGTCGTCGGCGGCCTCGGGCTCGGCTACACCGCGCGAACGGTGCTCGAAAACCGGAGCGTGCGATCTTTGATCGTGGTCGACGCACTGGCCGAGGTCATCGAGTGGCACCAGCAGGGTCTGCTGCCGCTGGGAAAGCAGCTGACCGGCGATCCGCGCTGCCGTTTTGTCAATGGCGATTTCTTCGCAATGTCGCATTCGGTGCATGGTTTCGATTGCCGCAGGACGGGCCGCCGCTTCGACGCGATACTCGTCGATATCGATCACTCCCCGAAGAACCTGCTGCATCCGCGCCACGCCACGCTGTACCAGCCGGAGGGGCTTGCCCGGCTTGCCGCGCATCTGCATCCCGGCGGCGTTTTCGCGCTGTGGTCGAACGATCCTCCGGACGATGCGTTCGGATCCATCCTGGCTGGCGCCTTCGCAACCTCAGCGGCGCATGTCGTGACGTTCGACAATTTGCGCGGCGATCGCGATGCAAGCAACACCGTCTACATCGGGGTCAAAGTCGATCTGCCTATCCCGCAGGCAGCCGGCGCGGCGGCGCCAACAGCCGATTGATGGTCTTGCGATTGGCGCGCGGCTAGCGGCCGCAACTTGCCCCTGCCAACCGGGCATGCAATGCTGACACGCCCAAAAATAAGGGAACGCGGCAGCAAAACGCCTCGAGCATCCCGGCCTCAGAGCCTGGCATCGGGTGGGACCTTTCGGAGTATGAACATGAAATCTGGATATATCTTTGGGCTGCTCTCTGCCGCCGCGATGTCTGTCGCACTGGCGGGCGCGGCGTCGGCCCAGGACAAAACCGTCAAGATCGGTGCGATCTATCCGTTGAGCGGCAACGCCGCCAGCGCCGGCGTGCACGGCAAGGCGGCGATCGAGACCGCGATCGACATCATCAACAATACGCATCCCGAACTCGGCAATCTGCCGCTGGCGAAGAACGCGGGTCTCGCCGGCCTCGGCGGCGCCAAGGTCGAAGCGATCTTCGCCGACAACCAGGGCAGCCCCGCCGTCGGACAGAACCAGGCGCTTCGCCTGATCACCGAGGAAAAAGTGGTTGCGCTGAACGGCGCCTACCAGTCGGGCATTACATTGACGGCGAGCGCGATCTCCGAAAAATACGGCATCCCCTTTGTGAACGGCGAGTCGGTCGCAGCCAATCTGACCGAGCGCGGCTTCAAATGGTTTTTCCGGACCACGCCGGTCGCCTCGGACCTGGCCAAGATCTATCTCGATTTTCTGAAGGACATGAAAGCCGGCGGCGTCAAGACCGACGGCGTTGCGATAGTCCACGAAAATACCGAGTACGGCACCTCGGTCGCGAGCGTCATCAGTAGCGTATTCAAGGAGAATGGTCTGAGCATCGCCTTGGATATTCCGTATTCCGCCAACACCACCGACGTGCAGAGCCAGGTGCTGCAGCTCAAGGAAAAGAAGCCGGACGTGGTAATCATGGTGAGCTACACGTCCGATGCGATCCTGTACGCCAAGACCATGCAGTCGCTTGATTACAAGCCGCCGATGTTGATCGGGGACGACTCCGGCTTTTCCGACCCTTCGTTCATCAAGGCGGTCGGCAAGATTTCGCAGGGCGTGTTCAATCGCTCGTCGTGGAGCGTCGGCGCTCCGGGGTCGCCGACCTTTCTGATCAATGAGATGTACAAGAAAAAGAGCGGCGGCGACGATCTCGATGACACCTCCGCGCGCCAGATGCAGGGCTTCTTCGTGCTCTGCGACGCGATCGATCGTGCCGGTTCGACCGAGCCCGCCAAAATCCAGGCGGCGCTGAAGGCCACCGACCTCAAGCCCGATCAACTGGTCATGGGCTACAAGGGCGTCAAGTTCGACGACAAGGGCCAGAACATTCTGGCGTCGGGTCTTGTGATCCAGCTGCAGGATGGCGAAAATTACGTTCCGGTCTGGCCCAAGGACAAGACCAAGACGCCGCCGGTGCTGCCCTACAAGGGCTGGTAATAAAAATCATCGAGGGCGGGACGTCGGTTCCGCCCTCAGCGATTCCGCACCTAACCCACGCGACCCAGGGCTGGCATGTCCTCCATCCTCGTCCAGGTGATTGTCGGCGGACTGCTGCTGGGCGCGGTCTACGCGCTGTTTTCGTCCGGCCTCACCTTGATCTGGGGCATGATGAACATCGTCAACTTCGCCCACGGCGATTTCGTCATGCTCGGCATGTATGTGGCGTTCGTGGTCTGGACGCTGCTCGGCGTTGGGCCGTTTGTAGGCGCGCCGGTTGCCGCATTGGTGCTCGCGACGCTTGGCATCATCGTCTATTTCGGCCTGATCCGCAGCGTCATGAAAGGGCCGATGCTGGCGCAAATTCTCGGCACCTTCGGGCTGGCGCTGTTGCTGCGTTATTCGGTGTTCTGGGGTTTTGGCGCCAACTTCATGACGCTGCCGGAAAATCTTGTCGGCGGCACCTTCGACGTCTTCGGCATCCGGATTCAGGCGTCGCGCCTTTTGGCCGGCGTGGTGGCGTTGCTGGTGACATCAGGCCTCCACCTTCTGCTGACGCGCACCTCGCTCGGCTCCAAGATGCTGGCGGTGGCGGAAGATTCCACCGCGGCGCAACTGATGGGCATCCGTCCCGATACCATGCAGGCGATTGCCTGGGCAATTGCCGCCGGTGCGACGGGAATTGCCGGCGCGCTGATCGCGACCTTTTTTTATATTGCGCCGACCGTCGGCGAGACGCTCGGCATCGTCGCCTTCGTCACGGTGTCGCTCGGCGGTTTCGGCAGCGTGCCGGGCGCGCTGGTCGCAGGGCTCCTGATCGGCGTCATCGAGTCGGTGTCGGCCTACTGGATCGGCGCTGTTTACAAGGACATCGTGGTGTATTCGCTGTTCCTGTGTTTCCTCTGGTTCAGGCCGCAAGGCTTGATGGGCAAGTCCTGATGGGCAAGATGCGACGTTTGATCTGGCCCTCAGTCGCGCTCGCGCTGGTGATCGCCTATCCGCTGTTGTTCTCGACCCCGTTCCAGCAGCGGCTGGGCGCACTGATCCTGCTCTATGCGATTGCGGCATCGGCCTGGAATATCGTCGGCGGCTATGCCGGCCAGGTATCGGTCGGACACGTCGTGTTCTTCGGCTGCGGCGCCTACGCCTCGATGGCCGCGTATTCGCATTTTGCGCTGCCGCCGCTGGTTGGCATTCCCGCCGGCATTGTCGTCAGCGTAGGGATCGCCGCCGTGATTGGCGTGCCGACGCTGCGGCTGTCAGGTCATTACTTCAGCATGGCGACCATCGCGGTGGCTGAACTCGTCAGATTGATCGTGACCAACACCGAATTTCTCGGCGCCGCCGTGGGCCTCAGCGGCCCCACCGTGCCGCGAACCGTGCTCGATCTCTCCTTCACCTCGGCGCTGCCCTACTATTATCTGTTTCTCTTGGTTCTTCTGATCACGCTCGGCATCACCTGGTGGATGGCCAACAGCCGGATGGGATTTTACCTCCGCGCCATCAGGGATTCCGAACGCGCGGCGCGCTCGCTCGGCGCTCCCGCGAGCCGCACCAAACTCTATGCCTTCATGCTGAGCGCCGGCCTAACCAGCGTCGCCGGCGCGCTCTACGCGATGATGTTCGGGTTCGTCGATCCGGAATCCGGGCTCGGCATCCTGATCTCAGTGAAGATACTCATCATGGCGGCGCTGGGCGGCGCCGGCCTGCTGTTCGGGCCGCTGGTAGGTGCGGCGATCCTGGTGCCGCTGGAGGAAGTCTCCAACAACCTGCTCGGCGGCAAGGGCGCGGGCCTGACCTTTGTCGTCTACGGCGCCATCATCGTATTGATCGCGCGCTTTCAGCCGGGCGGCATTCTGACCTTGATCAAGCGGCTGTGGGCGAGGCGTCGCAAGACCCTGGAGCCAGCCGTCGCGGCGGGAGCCACCCATGCTCCTTGAAGCCCGCAATGTGACAAAGGCCTTTGGCAGCTTCAAGGCCGTCGATGCGGCGTCGGTGACGCTGGAGCAGGGCGACATTCTCGGCCTGATCGGGCCGAACGGCGCCGGCAAATCCACGCTGTTCAATTGCCTGACCGGCGATCTCCTGTCGACATCAGGCAAGGTGTTGTTCGAGGGTCAGGACATCACCAGTCTGACGCCTGAGGTGCGCGCGCAGCTCGGCCTCGCCCGCACGTTCCAGGTGCCGCAGACGTTCGAGGGCATGTCGGTGCTGGAGAACGTGATGATCGGCGCGTTCCTTCGCACGTCTCATCGCGCTGAGGCCGAAACCAAGGCACGCGCCATACTGGAGCGGGTCGGCATGAGCCGGCTTGCCGATGCGCCGGCGCGCTCGCTCGGCACGCCCGGC
>Ga0207674_10005212_pt1 | contig 15475 bp, 15 predicted proteins | sample KBSCornC72_FD_184303 | JGI IMG/M metagenome (GOLD analysis project Ga0207674, IMG submission 184303) | Corn rhizosphere microbial communities from Kellogg Biological Station, Michigan, USA - KBS Corn C7-2 (SPAdes) (version 2) | ecosystem: Host-associated > Plants > Roots > Rhizosphere > Soil ... | reverse complement strand
TTGAAGGTACCCACGTTTGATGGACACCTCAATCAGAGCAATACTGGCTGAGGAGGTGTTCGATGGAATACGCACCGCGCAGGAAGTTGACGCGGGAATTCAAGCTTGAAGCGGTTCGTCAGGTGGCGTTGAGCGAGAAGCCCAAGGCGCAGCTGGCTCGGGAGCTGGGTGTACGAGTCGGCCAGCTGCGAACGTGGCGGCTCGAGTTCGAGAAGGAAGCGGTGACGGGCATCGCCAAGCCTGATCGATCTGCCGCTGAGGATCTTGAGCAACTGCGTCGCGAGAACGCCAAGCTCAAGATGGAGATCGAGATCTTAAAAAAAGCGGCCATCTACTTCGCTCGGGAAGCGAAGTGAAGTACGCCTTCGTCGAGAACAATCGACGCCAGTACGGGGTGCCGGCGCTGTGCGAGGCGCTGCAGGTCTCGCGCAGTGGCTACTACGCTGCGCGGCAGCGCGGTCCCAGTGACCGCCAGAAGCGCCGGGTTGAACTCACGGCTCGTATCAGGACGATCCACCAAGCCAGCCGCGAGTCGTACGGCGCTCCGCGAGTGCACGTCGAGCTGCTGGCCCAGAAGGTACCGTGCTGTCGCAACACGGTGGCCAAGCTGATGCGCAAAGCGGAGATCCTGCCCAAGGCGATCCGGCGCTTCCGCGTGACCACGGACTCCCGCAAGACCAAGGCATCGCCGAACCTCATCCACCGAGACTTCACGTCAGCACATCCCAACGACCTCTGGCTGAGCGACATCACCTACATCCCAACGCGCGAGGGCTGGCTGTACTTGGCCGCGGTTCTGGACGCGTACTCGAGAGCCTTGGTGGGCTGGGCGATGAGCCGAACTCTGGACACCAAGCTGGCGATGGACGCGTTGAACATGGCGATTGCTCATCGAGGTCCACCGGTAACGCTGCACTCCGACCAGGGGTCAACGTACGCCACCGGAAGCTACCGAGAAATCGTCAACTGCCATGGCATCAGGCAGAGCATGAGTCGCAAAGGTGATTGTTGGGACAATGCGCCCATGGAGAGCTTCTTCCATACGCTCAAGACCGAATTGGTCATGCACTGCGACTACAAGACCCGCGACGATGCGCGGGTCAGCTTGTTCGATTACATGGAAGTGTTTTACAACCGGCAGCGACGACACTCATCGATTAGCTACGAAGCCCCGCTGCCGTTCGAGGCGATGAAATCGCCAAGTAAGGTGTCCACCGTTCGTGGGTAAGATCATATCGGCCACAACCGGCCGTAGCGTCGGGCGCTTCTTAGCGCCCGTTGATTGGCGCCTGTACACCCCCTTCATGGACGAACCCGCGCTCGACCTCGAAGGCGTCGCACTGTCACCGCAGAAGGAAATGGTGCGCGTGTTCTACAAGGAATTGTGGGATCACGCCGACAAGAGTCTGATACCAACGATCTTCCACGCTGATTTCACCTTCCGCGGCTCGCTGGGACCTGCGTTGATCGGTCACGAGCAGTTCGCCGGCTACGTCGACTGGGTGACTGGCGCATTCGGCCAGTACACCACTGACATCCTGGTCCTGATCGAGGAGGGCAATCGTGTCTGCGGCAAGATGCGGTTCCACGGCTTCCATCGCAAGGAATTGTTCGGTGTGCCGCCGAGCGGTCGGCATGTTTGGTGGACGGGCGTGCCGATCTTCACCTTCGAGGGCACCAAGGTCCGCGACTTGTTCGTGCTTGGTGACATCCACGGGCTGATCGGCCGGCTCAACGGCGAGGCTTAGGTATTCAGCCAGGGTTGTGTTAGCCAGCGCGGACGCTGGCAACCCAACGGCGCGAGTCGGCCAACAGCGGCCACAGTGCCGAGACGGCTAATCGATTCAACGATTCGCAATTTGTACGTCGTCCTGAATCCTTGGTACTCCGTGCTGAGTGATTTGGACGCGAGACGTCAACTCGCGATCGCTTGCTGATGCCCGAGAAGATTCCGGACTCGAGCGATTGCCACTCGCAGTTCAGAATCCGGACCCGCTCCGACCTCGTTGGCAATGACATCTGCGGCCTCAAGCGCCGACCTCGCGGCGTGGGCAACGTCCGCAAGATGCTCGGTCTCGGCGCGATTGCAAAGCATGATGCCAAGACTCACCCTGTCGGACACGGCATGTAACAGGGCCTCGCTGGCTTCAAGGCATTGGCGCGCCTCGTCGAATCTCGCCTGATGGGCATGTAACAGCCCGAGGTAGCTCAGAAACTCGCCTTCCTCGCGTTGGAGCTTCAATTCGCGGGCAATCGCTAGCGCTGCCTCGAAGTGCAGTCGAGCCTCGTCGAACCGGGCCAGACTGTCGTGGGCCATGCCGAGGTTGCACAACACGACACACTCTAGGTGGTCGTTGCCCATGTCTCTAGCCATTGCGAGCGCCGCTTCGAGCGGATCAAGAGCTTCTGTGAATCTTCGCTGTACGTGGTGCAGCAGGCCGAGGTTGCAAAGCGTGTTGCCTTCGAGCCGTCGGTTGCCCACTTCCCGTGCTAGGGCGAGCGCCGCTTCGTGGCATGCGCGGGCTTTGTCCATGATTCCCAGTTCGGCGTATGTATTGCCCAGGTTGCCGAGTACGCCACCTTCCCGATGCCGGTCTCCGATCCTCCGGGCCAATGTCAGCGCCGCCTCGTAAGGGGCGAGTGCCTGCTCCGGCTGACCCAGGAATTGTTCGAGGTTACCCAGGCTGTTGTAGACGTCGCTCTGAATCGGCAAATCCTTCAGCTCGCATGCGATGTCCAACGCCGCCTGGAGCCGGGCGCGAACCGATTGCGGGGTGATGGCATGGTAGTCCAGCAAACCTAGGCTACGAAGCGCGCGACACTCGGAGCGTCGGTCCCCGACGTCGCGTGCCCGTGCCAGCGACCTGTCGAACTGGGCGCGCGCTTCTGCATGCTTGCCGACGGCGTATAGCGCAGACCCAGCAATCCAATCCAGTTGAGCGGCCACGGTCGTGTCGGGCTGGGAACTGGTCTGCACCATGAATGCGAGATCGACCCCAACCCGGAATGGCCCGCGCACCCTCAATCCGGCCCAAGCCCCTTCCAGCGCACTCACAGCCATAGCGACGTCGCCTCGTGCGGCGGCCCGGCGACATGCCACGACAAGATTATCGAGCTCGGCGCAGCCATCCGCGATGGCCGCCTTCTCGTCCAGGCCGGCAAAATACGCGCCGTGTCGCGTCTCTGCTTCCAGCGGTGCGACCGGCCCGCTGCCTGCGTAACGCCCCGGCGTGCGCAGATGCTCGGCCCCATATTCCTGCACGCTCACCAGCAGATCGAAGCGAGTGTCGGTCACCGGTCTGACAAAAGACTTGTGCACCAGCGATTGCAACACATCGATGGGCCATGCCGCGCTCTCGTATGCGGAGAGATCAAGAACAGCCTCCACCGACGCGAGCGTGAAGCCACCCTCGAACACCGACAACTGGGCCAGCGCGGCTTTCTCCGCCACCGACAGCAGATCCCAGGACCAATCGAACACCGCCCGCAACGTCGCCTGCCGGTCCAGCCGGCCGCCGGTCGATGACAGGAGCTTAAACCGCTCGCTCATACGCTGGAGGAGCATCCGCGGAGGCAGCACTCTCACGCGCGCCGCCGCAAGTTCGATCGCGAGCGGCAGGCCTTCCAGCAGCTTCACAAGCGGGGTGATGGCAGCCTCATCCTCCGCGCTCAGCGTGAATCCCGGTTTCGCCGCCTCGGCCCTGATGAGAAACAGGTTCGCTGCGTCCGACGGTACCAGCGGTGTCAGGGCCAAGATCTCTTCTCCGGGCAACCCGAGCACCTCGCGCGTCGTCACGAGAAAGCGGGCATCGCCCGCGCGGTTCAGCCACCGACCCAGCGTTTCCTCCGCCTGACGCGCGACCTGCTCGAAGTTATCGAGGATAACGAGGCATTTGCCACGCCCCGCGACGGCGTGCCCGAGCTGAACAATCGGATCTTCCTTGCCGAGCGGCACGTCGAGTCCCTGCGAAACTGCAGACAGGATGCCGTCCAGACCTCGGGCCTCTGACAGGTCACAAAACCAGACACCGCCCGGAAACTTTCCGAGCGCATCCCACCCGAACCGCGTGACCAGCCGTGTCTTTCCAGTGCCACCGAGACCTAGGACTGAGATGAGTCGCGCGCCGGCGTCCACGCGTCGCACCAAGTCGGTCAACGCTTCCCGACGCCCAACAAAAGCATCGCGCTCGGCCGGCAAGTTATGACCGGTAAGAGACGCCAACGGCGGAAAATCTGCGCGCAATTCCGATGCTACGACCTGCAGCAGGCGTTCAGGGTTGGCGACACCCTTTAGCCGATGCTCGCCCATCTCGCACAGGGTGACTCCTTTCGGCAAATATTCGCGCACCAGCTCTGCCGTTGTTGCAGAGAGAAGAACTTGCTCACCGTGAGCGGCGGACATGATCCGCGCCGCACGATTCAACGATGCCCCGAAGTAGTCGCCGTCCCGAAATTCCGCGACCCCTGTGTGCAAGCCCATCCTCACCTTGAGCGTAAGTGGACTGCTGATGTCAGACAGCATCGGATCGGGACTCGAGAGGGCGGCTTGTGGCGCCTGTAAGGCACGCTGGGCGGCAACGCAGGCCTCTAGCGCATCTGTTGCCGTACCAAAAACCGCGATGACACCGTCGCCCGTGGTCTTGACGATGAAACCTAAAGACGCCTTGATCGCTTGGTGCAGAACCGTGTCATGCCGCGCGAGCGCGACCTGCATCGCAGCAGGTTGTTGCTCCCACAACATCGTGCTGCCCTCGATGTCCGTGAATAGGAACGTAACCGTGCCCGTCGGCAAATGCGAGTCCGCGGGAAACTTGTCGGGCAGAGGCATGATCATCGTTCGGGCGCTGAACGATGCATTCTGCGGATCGCCGCTCGTTCTCGCAATCTGCCCCGGATACGCTGGGCCGAGATGCCCGGCTCGCGTTCTCTTTCCTACGGATGTGATCCGACGAATGTCTCGACCGGCCGCTGCTGAGAGTTCGGCGTAGCCGGCCGCTCGGCGGCCGGCCGCCAAGGCGCTCGAGCTGACGATCCCGCCATCTCTGCTGGGGCGGGCGGATGAGGTAATTTCGGTAGTAGACGCCTCGGGTTGAACGAACGCGATTTGATGCCCGGTTCTTTCGTGGCGCAATGTCCGCAGCGGGTCGACTGCGGCCCCTCACTCGTCCCCATTGCAGACGTTGAGCGCAACGTCCGTTAATCGCGAATCGATCAGTCTCAGTTCGGCCAGTTCCAGACCGTCGCCCTTGCCTCTCAATTTTCTGGGAAGCAGCCGTTGACGAGGCGGCCGGCGCTTGGTGCAACCCGGCTGCGCGGAGTTCCGCGCCGTTGACGAATCGGGTCATTGCAGCAAGAATGGCCCGCGCCCTGCGCACCGTCACAAGATCGCTCGCGGGAGCGTGCAACTGGCGCGGGAACACCGCGCAGGCCTCACACCTTAAGGAGGAAACAATGCAGACAGCGACGCGAGGAACGTGGCTCGGCATGGCTGGCCTGATCACGATGACGGGCTGTGCGAGCATGCAGCCCACGCCAAAGGACATGACGTTTTTCGTGACGAGCACCGGGTCCGGGAAGGGCGCCAACCTCGGCGGCCTCGACGGCGCGGACCAGCACTGTCAGGCGCTGGCGAAGGCCGCGGGGGCCGGCGACCGGACGTGGCGCGCCTATCTCAGCACGCAGGCACCAGCGCTCGACGACCCGAACTACGTCAATGCGCGCGATCGCATCGGCACGGGGCCGTGGCAAAACGCGAAGGGCGTTGTCGTCGCGCGCAGCGTCGACGATCTGCATTCGACGAGCGCGAACATCACCAAGGATTCGGCGATCGACGAGAAGGGCCGCCCGGTGAAAAGCCGCGCCGACACGCCGAACGAGCACGACATGCTGACCGGGTCGCGGCCCGACGGCACGGCGTTTCCCGGCGCGCCGTTCTTCGATATGGCCTGCGGCAACTGGACCAAAGGCGGCAAGGACGGCACAGCGATGGTCGGCCATTTCGACCGCGCGGGCCCAAACGACAGCTCGTGGGCCACGTCGTGGAACTCGTCGCACCCGACGCGCGGCTGCGATCAGGAATCGCTGGTCAGCACGGGCGGCGCCGGCCTGTTCTACTGCTTCGCGGCGAAGTGACGGCGGCCCGGCGCCATTCGCGACGCGTAGACCCAACCGACCCGGTGCGTGCGATAGACGATGCCGTGACCCGAGTACGGGCAGCGCGCGGCCATCGGCAATCTGCACCGGCCTCCGCATAGGCACACAGTCTGGTGACGGTGTTGGTTAGATCTGGCCGACCGAGGAAGGAATCGCGACTCGATCAGGCGTGACTGACGACCTGGCGGATAGTGGTGAGCTCGTCCTGCTCGAGCTTAGGGCCATCCAGCGTGCAACGCGCGTTCTGCGTTTCGGACGTCCTGAAACGCGCGATCACAGGCTTGAGCTTGTCCTTGATGTGCCGCTCATCGTAGCCGTTGAAGATATGCCCGAAGAGTCCGCGCTTGAGGTCGCTTGTGCCAAGCGCCCAGTCGGCGATCGGAAGCGTGAGGTTCATGTTGACGTGCATCATGATGCCCATGTTGTGGTGCGCGACATGGTGCCGACGGATCGTGTTCACCAACGGCATGTTGCGCACGAACCAGTTCTCCGGGACATGACAGCAGAAATGGAAGGTCTCGTACACCATGTAATGCCCAATCATCGTAATGAAGACCACGTATCCCGCATTCGGGTTGATGATCTGGCCGACCAAGGATGCAATAAGCCCGCCACCCACGGCGAGTACAAGGAGCACGCGCCACGGGAAGAACACGATCCGGAATTCCTGCACGGTGTGGATCGTGGCATCGTTGTCAGTGAAGTATTGGTGATGCTGGCGGGTGTGGCGGTCATAGATGGCGCGCACGGCGAATGTGTCGCGCAGACGATGCATGATGTGCTTGTGCATCGCCCATTCGCCGAAATTGCCGGCGATGGCAACGGGCAGGATGAGGAGCCACTCCCAGGTCGGGTTGTGCATGCGGCTGACGGACCACCAGATTGCGGCGATACCGGCTGTGTACATTACGCCGATATGAACCAGCCCGTTGTACAAGGGGCTGATCTGGGCGAGGTACTGCTCACGGAATTTGCGCTGGCGCTCGGTCATCATATGCGGGCTTGGCGGGTGGCTTGCGGGCGCTATCCGGGAACAGCACGGTCACCTGCACTACATCTTCGTCACGCGAGGTTGTCATTGTGCTTGTGCGCGTGCGGCGAGTCGCAGCATGCTGGTGGCGCGACAGGATCTCGAAGACAAACCCGCGGACGCCGCGGCTCATGGCGTACTCCTGAAGGTACGCTTGCAGCGCAGTTCCAAGCCCCGCCCCTTGAATTTCGGGTGCAACCATGAAGGCTACCTCGGCGAGATTGGTCGTTGGGTTCAGAAAATAGCACGCGCTCCCAATGATCTCCTCATTCTCGCGTGGCCCGACGACGCCCAGGAACGCGACGTCGGTCTCGTGGTTTACGTTGCACAGCGTTTGCAGCTCCCGGTAGGAAAGCGAGCGTACGCGGCGGAAGAACCGTGTGTAGATGTCGTCCTCTGTAAGGCGATGGAACAATCCCTGCAGGGTCTCTGCGTCAGCGGCGCGAGCCGGACGTATCATGACCTTGGCGCTGTTCTTCATCGTGACGATCCGTTCCTCGTGGACGGAATAGGAGGCGTGGGAGGCGAGATATTGGTCGGCCCGAATGTAGCCCAATTTTTTGGCCGCTGTGAGCAACTCCTCACGCCAACGTGGATGCGCGACCTCGATCAATGCCAGTGCTCGTTCCCGAATCGATTGGCCGAATAGGCGATGCCATATAACGTAATCACATAGTGCACATCCGACCTCGCGATCCCAACCCCATCGCCAGCCTCTAGCAAAGGTTTGATCCTCGAAGCGCCGTCCTCGGTGGTGGACGAAAGGCACACGATGGGCTTGTTGCCTCGGGATCTCGCCGCGCCACGGATGAACCCCAACTGGTGGACACGCCGCCGTAGAATTCGCCTCCGAACTGGTCGACGCAGACCTGGCCCGTCAGGTCGATCGCGAAAGCCTGAGTGATCGAGACCATGCGCGATTGATGGGAGACCACCCGCGGATGACATACCTGATCGATCGGCAGGAATTCGAAAAGCGGATGCCCGAGAACAATTGCTTTTTGGCACACCACGCAAACAGTGAACTCAGCGAGTCGCTTACTTCGACAAGAACGCGCGAATCGCCTCGCCCTGCTTCGCAACGTTGAGAAGTCCGTCGAGATGCCCGCCATCGCCCTCGATGATCGCCACCTCGGCCATTCCACCTTGCGCCTTGAAGCGTTCGGCGGCTCGCAACGAAAGCTCGGGGGGAAAGATAAGATCGCTCTGCGCCGGAACGAAGAGGATCTTGGCTTTGATCTTCTTCGCGTCATCCCCGAGGTTAAACAGCTGGTTCGCCTTGGCGGTGTAGATAAGCGAATTCGCATCGACGGAGGCGGCGCGCGTCGCTCCGGCCTTGTTCAACGCATCCTCGATCGCGAACGTGTTGGTGACCTCGGTCGCTGGATTCTTCGCCGGATCCGCCCACTTGTATCCGAACGTCTTTTCCGCCCACCCGTGCGCGCGGGCAGTGATCGTGATGATCTTGAGTGCCTGCGCCGTTCCAGCGACCGGCTCATCCTTGCCGTAGTAGTCGCCGTTGTTCCACTTGGGATCAAGGCGCACGGGCAGCGCCCATACGTCGAGCATTTCGAGTACATAAGGGGAGATGTCGAAACCTGGTCCGACCACGTGCACCACGCGTGGCACGAACTCGGGATAAGCCGCCGCCCATTCCATCGCCTGGATGGATCCGCCGGACGCGCCTGCGACGGCATGAAGCTTCTTCACGCCAAGCGAATCGACGAGCGCCTTGTGCACGTTCACCGAATCGCGATAAGTGATGACAGGGAACGACATGCCGTACGGCTTGCCCGTGTCGGGATTGATCGTTGCAGGGCCGGTCGTCGTGACGTTCGGATCCTTCGTGCTCAAATTCGCAAGCGCGTCGGCGCTGATGACGAAAAACTTGTCCGTGTCGATCGGCTTGCCCGCGCCGATGATCGGATCCCAATAGCCGGCGGCAGGGTCGGTCGGTGTGTATTTGCCTGCGGCGTGGGAATTGCCGGTGAAGAAGTGAGGAATGAAGATCGCGTTATCGCCGGCGGCGTTCAGCGTTCCGTACGTCTCGTAGCCAACGCGTACGTTCTTGATCGTCTTGCCGCTGCCAGTCGTATAAGTGGCCAGCGTGAAAACCTTCTTCTGGACTGGACCTTCGAAGGCGACCGCACTCATCGCCATGCATAGCCACAGCATGGCGAACGCCACACTTCCGATGCGTGTGAGCGACATCCGGCTTCTCCTGACCCACGATGACAGCGCAGAATTGTAGCTCCAATCAATAGTAGGAGCCTCCGCTTCGCGGGGCCATCGGGCATGTCTTCGCGCGAGCCGCGAAGGAACGGCCCAAACCGTTGCACGTCACTTCAACGCGCCCGTCCAGACTCGCGTGCCGCTTCTCGCCGTGATTCTCGTGGAGACAACGCGCGAATGAGGACGTATGCTGCCGCATGTTCCAGTAGCCGGGAGGGCGCTCCAGGCGGCATTCACATCATGGACATGTCCAAACGTTGCAGTCCGCGCGCCGCGCGGAACGGCATCAACCTCGCGCGGTTGCGGTCGGCGCTGCGGTTGTGCGCGTGCGCGACGCTGCCGCTGCTTCTGACGGCCTGTCACTGGGCTGTCCTCGATCCGCGCGGTCCGGTGGGGCAAGCCGACCGCACCATCCTGATCGACTCGCTGGCCATCATGCTCGCGATCGGCGTGCCGACGATCATCGCGACGTTCGCCTTCGCCTGGTGGTTCCGCGCCTCGAACACCCGCGCCCGTTACCGGCCCGACTGGGAGTTCTCTGGTGCCATCGAGCTCGTGGTCTGGGCGATCCCGGCGATGGTGATCATTCTTCTCGGCGGCGTTGCCTGGATCGGATCGCACGAGCTCGACCCGGCAAAGCCGCTGTCGGATCGCGTGGCTCCGCTCGACGTCCAGGTCGTTTCGCTCGACTGGAAGTGGCTGTTCATCTATCCGCAGGAGGGCGTCGCGAGCGTGAATCAGCTCGTCGTGCCGGTGGGCGTGCCACTGCGCTTCGCGCTCACGTCGGCGAGCGTCTGGAACGTGTTCTTCGTGCCGCAACTCGGCAGCATGATCTACACGATGAACGGGATGCGAACCCAGATGAACCTTCAAGCCGACGAGATCGGGACGCTCCACGGCCTGTCCGCGCACTTCAGTGGCGATGGCTTTTCCGACATGCACTTCCCGGTGCGGGTCGTGCGCGCCGACGACTTCGCTGCTTGGGTCAAGGCATCGCGCGGAGTCGGCCCGACGCTCGATGACACCACCTACATGGCGCTCGCGCGGCAGAGCGCGAACCTGCCCGCCTCGACGTTCGGCGCGGTGACGCCGGAGCTTTTCGCGAAAGTGCTGCGACAGGAGCTGCCGCCCGGCCCCGGGCCGTCGACCGAACGTGGCGGCGCCGCGGAGGCACCCGAAGCACCCAGGAAAGGGAACTGACATGTGGGGCAAGCTTAGCTGGGAGGCGGTTCCCTTCCATGAGCCCATCGTCATGGTCACCTCCGCGGTGGTGGCGATCGCGATCACGGGCGTGCTCGCGTGGGTCATCGTCAAGGGATACCTGCCCTACATATGGAAGGAATGGCTCTCCAGCGTCGACCACAAGCGCATCGGCGTGATGTACATCGTGCTCGCCCTGGTGATGCTGCTGCGCGGTTTTGCAGACGCGATCCTGATGCGATCCCAGCAGGCCGTCGCAATGGGCAACGCCGGCTTCCTGCCGCCGGAGCACTACAACCAGATCTTCTCGGCGCACGGCACGATCATGATCTTCTTCGTCGCCATGCCCTTCGTGATCGGGCTGATGAACTTCGCAGTGCCGCTGCAGCTCGGCGCCCGCGACGTCGCCTTTCCCGTGCTCAACTCGGTCGGCTTCTGGCTCACGGCCACCGGCGCACTGCTGGTTAACATCTCGCTATTCATCGGCGAGTTCGCGCGCACCGGCTGGCTGCCCTATCCGCCACTCTCCGAGCTCGCTTACTCGCCCGGAGTCGGCGTCGACTACTACCTGTGGGCGCTGCAGATATCAGGCGCAGGAACACTGTTGTCCGGCGTCAATCTGGTGACGACCGTGCTCAAGGTGCGGGCGCCGGGCATGGCGTACCTGCGCATGCCGATCTTCTGCTGGACCACGCTCGCTTCAAACCTGCTCATCGTCGCTGCGTTTCCGATTCTCACCGCCACGCTGGCGATGCTGCTGCTTGACCGCTATCTCGGCTTCCACTTCTTCACCAACGAAGCCGGCGGCAACCCGATGATGTTCATGAACCTTATATGGGCGTGGGGGCATCCCGAGGTCTACATCCTGGTGCTGCCGGCGTTCGGCATCTTCTCGGAAGTGTTCTCCACGTTCTCGGGCAAGCCGCTCTTCGGCTACCGCTCGATGGTCGCGGCCACGATGGGAATCTGCATCCTTTCCTTCATGGTCTGGTTGCACCACTTCTTCACGATGGGCGCAGGCGCCGACGTCAACGCGATCTTCGGCATCGCCACGATGATCATCGCGGTGCCCACGGGCGTGAAGATCTACAACTGGCTGTTCACGATGTACAGCGGCCGCGTTGTATTCGCGACGCCGATGCTCTGGGCGCTCGGCTTCGTCGTCACGTTCGTCGTTGGCGGAATTACGGGCGTCCTGCTCGCCGTGCCCCCGGCCGACTTCGTGCTGCACAACAGCCTCTTCCTCGTCGCCCACTTTCACAACGTCATCATCGGTGGCGTGCTGTTCGGCGTGTTCGCCGGCTACGAGTACTGGTTTCCGAAGGCGTTCGGCTTCAAGTTGCACGAGGGCCTGGGGAAGGCTGCATTCTGGTTCTGGATCATCGGCTTCTACGTCGCGTTCATGCCGCTGTACGCGCTCGGCCTGATGGGCATGACGCGGCGCATGCAGCACTACAACGTGCCCGAGTGGCAGCCGTGGCTCCTCGTCGCAGCAGCCGGCGCGGCGCTCATCGCCATCGGCGTCGCGCTTCAGATAGTGCAACTGGTCTGGAGCATCCGGCACCGCGAAGCGCTGCGCGATGTGACGGGCGACCCGTGGAACGGCCGTACGCTCGAATGGATGACGCCTTCGCCGCCGCCGATGTTCAACTATGCGGTGATGCCTAACGTCGAGGGCCTGGAGGCGTACTGGATGCGCAAGCAGAGCGCGATCGAACGCCAGGAGCTTTCGCCGGAGCCCGAATATCACGATATCCATATGCCGCGTAACAGCGCCGCCGGCTTCATCTGCGCCTTTTTCTCGGTCACGATGGGCTTCGCGCTGATCTGGCACATCTGGTGGCTCGTCGTCGTGGCCTTCGTGGGCGCATGGGCCGTGTTCGTCGTCGTCGCCTGGCGCGACGAGCATGAGGAAGCAATTCCGGCAGCGACCGTCGCGAGTATCGATCGGGCCAATCGCGCCGCTCGAGAGGCCCGTCTGCCGACGCTGAGGCCGGCTTCGTGAGCGCCGGGGCGGACGTCTACCCGGGCGGAGTGGCCGGCGGCGGGCTGGCGCGAGGCGGTGGTTACGCCGCCGCGCTCACGGAGGAGCCCGAGCACGGCCCATCGAAGCGCATCGTCGTCGCGTACGGGTTCTGGATCTTCCTGATCAGCGACATCATCCTGTTCTCCGCGCTGTTCGCGACCTACGCGGTGCTGACCGATGCCACCGCCGGCGGACCGAGCGGGCGCGACCTGTTCGAGCTGCCCACGGTTGCCGTCGAGACTGCGTGCCTGCTGCTCTCGACCGTGTTCTGCGGCTTCGCCGGCATCGGCGCGCAGGTACGGCGCAATGGCATGTACTACGGCTCGATGGCCGCGACGTTCGTGCTCGGCGCGACGTTCGTCGCGATCGAGTTGCACGAGTTCGCGACGATGATTGCCGCGGGAGCCGGCCCGGACCGCAGCGCCTTCCTGTCGGCGTTCTTCGCGTTGATCGGCTGCCACGGCTTGCACGTGAGCGCCGGCCTGCTGTGGCTGCTAACGATGATGGCGCAGGTGTATGCCAAAGGCTACCGCGCCGACATCCGGCGCCGGCTGCTGTGCTTCGCGTTGTTCTGGCACACCCTCGACATCATCTGGGTTGCCCTGTTCAGTCTCGTCTACCTAGTGGGAGTGGCACCGCGATGAGCACGTCAAATCCCGAAGCACACGGCGACATCGCCCCCGGCGACGAGCTCGGCCCCGCCGATCTACCCCATGCGATCCGCGGCTATCTCGTCGGGCTGGCACTGGCAACACTGCTGACGTGTGTCTCGTTCTACATCGCCCAGAGCACGCTGGTCTGGCAGCCCAGCATCCCCATTGCGCTCTCAGTGCTGGCGCTCGCGCAGATGGGCGTCCATCTCGTCTTCTTCCTGCACATCACGTCGGGGCCTGACAGCGTCAACAACGTCATGGCTTTGGCCTTCGGCCTGCTCATCGTAATCCTGCTCGTATTCGGGTCGCTCTGGATCATCACCCACCTCGACCACAACTTGATGCCGATGGAGCGGCTGATGCAGATGCAGCGCTGACGGAATCGCTAACGCGCGCAGCCGGTGAGTTGGGGCGCAGCACGCCAAGCATTTCATGCAGCGCCCAGCGCATGGGGCGCGAGGCCGGCTGGGGCTAGGATCCCCCGACATGCACTCGTTGACGTTGCTCCAAGTCCTACACGGAGCTACGCGCTTTACCGATGGTGCGGCATCTGTCGACAACGCACTCTCTCGAATCCGGCTGCAACCCGCTGTCGGGGTGTATCTTGTCTACGGCTCGACCACCGACCCTTATAGGAGCAGACCATGGGTATCATCTGGACGATCGTCATTGGGTTTATTGCCGGCGTGATCGCCAAGTTCATCATGCCGGGGAGCAACGAGCCTTCGGGTTTCGTGTTGACGACGATCCTCGGTATCGTGGGAGCAGTCGTTGCGAGCTATCTTGGGCAAGCGCTGGGATGGTATGCACCTGGCGAGGGTGCCGGGCTCATCGGCGCCGTCGTCGGCGCCATTGTCGTGCTCTTTGTCTGGGGAGCCATCGCCAAGCGGCGAGTGTGAGACTCAAAGAAATGTTCGACGATGGATGCCACCTAGAACATAAAGGAGGATGAAAATGAGCCGCGGAATGCCCTCGATGATGGCGCTTTTGGGACTACTCGCTGTCGCCGGTTATCAGAACCGAGACAAGATTGCCGAAGTGCTCGGCGGGCCGAAGCAAGAGCCCGGTGGCGGAGTCGGGCAGAACCCTCAGCAGGGCGGCCAAGACGGCGTCCTCGGCAAGCTTGGCGGGCTTCTCAGCGGTGCGAGTGCAGGCAGTGTCCTGAGTGGCGGGCTTGGCGACCTAATAGAGCGTTTCAAGCAGAGCGGTCATGGCCAAGTGGCGGATTCCTGGGTCAAGACGGGTCCCAATCAGCAACTCGCTCCGCAACAGCTCGAGCAAGCGATCGGTCCTGACGTCCTGAACACGCTTTCGCAGCAAACCGGACTCTCGCGGGAAGAACTGCTGTCCAGACTGACACGGGAATTACCCGACGCGGTCGACAAATTTACGCCGAACGGCCGGCTGCCGACCGAGGATGAAGCGGGGCGGTTAGTCTAATAACTGAACTTGGTTCGGTGCCCGCGGTCTCGGGCGCCATGTTCTGCGGGCCGAGTTCTTGAGTGGGCACCCCGGTAAAGTGCACTAGCGGTGATGATGACCGCCGCTGCTGAAGCCGAAGCTCAGGCCGACCGCGGGTGCGCCGTAGTAATACGCGGGGTAGGATGGATAGCCGTAATAGTACGGACGATATGCATACGGACCATATGCGTACGGGCCGGAATCGTAGCCGTAAGAGTAAGGCCGATCGTAGCCGTAGCCGTTATATCCGTAAGGATAGGTGGCGCAGCCAGCCAGGGCTACAACCGCCGCGGCGGCGGCCGACCATTTCATGAGCGTTCTCATCGTGGCCTCCTTCTGGCGGCGCCGAAGCTGTTAGCTGCAACGCCGGTTATTGCCGGACATTCCCGACATCGCCCTGTGCTCAACCTTGCCTACGAACTGGTTCTCGTAGGGCGTTAATCGATTTAAAACGATGCGCCCCGGAAGAGGTAGAGTCCGGCGCCTGATTCGCATGTCGGCAAAACCCCGAAGGATTGATGCAGGTACGCTCACAGGCGAAAGCAGGTTCTTTGCTTGGCCGTCGAAGGACCGATTCCGGCCGCTATTGAAGGTACCCACGTTTGATGGACACCTCAATCAGAGCAATACTGGCTGAGGAGGTGTTCGATGGAATACGCACCGCGCAGGAAGTTGACTCAGGAATTCAAGCTTGAAGCGGTTCGTCAGGTGGCGTTGAGC
>Ga0207674_10005210_pt1 | contig 15476 bp, 15 predicted proteins | sample KBSCornC72_FD_184303 | JGI IMG/M metagenome (GOLD analysis project Ga0207674, IMG submission 184303) | Corn rhizosphere microbial communities from Kellogg Biological Station, Michigan, USA - KBS Corn C7-2 (SPAdes) (version 2) | ecosystem: Host-associated > Plants > Roots > Rhizosphere > Soil ... | reverse complement strand
GGAGCGGGCGAAGGGATTCGAACCCTCGACCCCAACCTTGGCAAGGTTGTGCTCTACCCCTGAGCTACGCCCGCTCGTGGCTGACGCCGGCAGCGATTTGAGAACGCTTCCCGGCGGAGGTGAGGCGGGCGCCTAGCATGGGGAAAGCCGGTCCCGCAAGGCTTTGCCACAGCGCTTGTGACGACGGCCCGAGCCGCCCATATGGGCGCGGGTTTGGTCGATCATAAGGAGCATCCGTGGCGACTCTCGGCCTTTCCGAAGCCGAACGCGAGGCGATCCAGCGTTTCGAAGACGACGTCATCCATCCTTCGATGACTTCGCTGGTCGTGCTCGATTTCTGGGCGGATTGGTGCGGGCCCTGCAAGCAGCTTGGACCGATCCTGGAGAAAGTCGCCGAAGATTATGCCTCCAGGGGCGTGAAGCTCGTCAAGATCGATGTCGACAAAGACAAGATGATCGCGGCGCAATTCCAAATTCAGTCGATACCGACGGTCTACGCAATCCATCGCGGCCAACCCGTCGCCGATCTCACCAATTATCGCACCGAGGGACAGCTGAAGAAGGCGCTCGACCAGGTGCTGGCGCAGCTGAAGATCGAACCGGAAGGTGCGACCCCCCAGGCGGAGATCGAACCTCTGGTCGCGATGGGCGAGCAGATTCTCGCCGGGGGCGACGCACCTCGGGCAGTCGGGATTTTCCGGCAGATCCGCGACATGGCGCCCGAGAACCCGGATGTCGTCGGCGGCCTGATCCGCGCGCTGGCGGCAGCGGGAGAGATGGATGAGGCGCGCCAGACGCTCGAAACTCTTCCGGCCGAACTCATGTCAAAGCCGGAGATCGCCCGAGCCAAAACGGCCCTTGAGCTGGCGTCCCAGCCCAAGGTCGATTCCGCTCCGCTCGAGGCACGGCTGGCAAAAGATCCAGACGATCATGAGGCCCGCTTCGAACTCGCCAATGCCAGGATGGCGGCGGGCGACCGCGACCGCGCAACCGACGAATTGCTCGAACTCATCCGGCGAGACCGCGAATGGAATGGCGGCGCGGCGCGCGAACGCTTCCTCCAGCTGCTCGAGGCCCAGGGGCTCGAGGACCCCTGGTCGAGCGCCCAGCGCCGGCGATTGTCGGCGGTTCTCTTCACGTGAGCCGGACGCTGACCGTTCCGATCTTCCCGCTCGCCGGAGCGATCCTGTTCCCGCGTTCCCAGCTTCCCCTGCATATCTTCGAACAACGCTATCGCGAGATGGTCCGCGACGCGATCGACGGGCCCGGCCGAATCGGGATGATCCAGCCGTTGAACATCGATGACGACCGGCCGCCGCTCTACGCGGTCGGCTGCGTCGGAGACATCGTCAGCGTCGAGGAGCTGGACGACGGGCGATTCAACATCGTCCTTTTGGGCTCAAACCGATTCCGCCTGTTGCGCGAGATCGAAGGCGACACGTCCTACCGCTGCGCCGAAGTGGACATTGCGGCTTTCGACGATTCGGAACCCGATCCGCTGTCGATCGCCCAGCGCGCCGAGGTCGAGCGCGAAGCAAGGCGGCTTGGCGATGCCCTGGGGCTCGCGGTCGATTGGGAAGCGGTCGCTCGCCTCGATGACGAGATGCTGGTCAACGCGATTGCCCAGGTCGCGCCCTTCGACATCGGCGCGAAGCAGGCGCTCCTCGAGCAGGGAGGGCTGGACGATCGGGCCGATCTTCTCGTCCAGTTGATGCAGTTCCAACGCGCGGCGGTAAGCGGTGGAGTGGAGATCGAGCCGACGCTCCAGTGAGCTAGATCGGCAGGCCGCGAAGCAGCAGCGGCAAATCGCCGGTCGTCCCGCGGGCTTCGTTCATCAGCCGGTTCTTGAGCGGCGAAATCCGGTCGATCAGGCCCATTCCGAAGCGGCGGACCGCAGAGGCCGTCTTCCCCGGAATGCCGTAGATCCGAGTGAGGCTGTCCGTCGCAAAGGCGACCGAAAGCGAATCGAGCGAGCGCCAGGCCTGGTACCGGTCCAGCAATTGCTGATCGCCGAGGTCGAGGCCCAGGCGCGCGCCTTCGACCAGCACCTGCGTCAGAGCGGCAACGTCGCGGAAGCCGAGGTTCAGCCCTTGCCCCGCGATCGGGTGAATTGCATGCGCGGCGTCGCCTACCAGCGCCAGGCGCTTCGCAATGATCTGCGCCGCATGGTGGAAGCCGAGCGGGAATGACGAACGCGGTGCGAGCATGGCGATATTACCGAGGAAGCCGCCCATCGCGGCCTGGGCCTCGGCGGCGAAATCGTCATCGTCGAGCGCGAGCCATCCCGCCGCGTCGTCCTGAGGCACCGACCAGACGATCGCCGAGCGATGCCCTTTGGCGTCGTCGGTCATCGGCAAAAGCGCGAAGGGCCCCGTGGGAAAGAAGATTTCATATGCGACATTGTCATGCGGCCGCTCGTGACGGAGGACCGAGACGATCGCCTGATGATCATAGCGCCAGCGCGCGACGCGGATTCCAGCGTTCTCGCGAGTTCGCGAGTTCCGTCCGTCGGCGGCGATCAGCAAAGGTGCGCTGAGCTTCCGTCCGTCGACCAGGTCGACGACGACTCCATGGTCGCCGCGGTCGACGGCCGACACCCGCGACTTCCACAGCAGCCAGGTCTCCGAACCCTCCTCGGCGCGAGCCTGGAGCGCGGCGCGCAAATGGCGATTTTCGTGCATCCAGCCCAAGGCTTCGCCGTCGTCAGGATCGAAGTGCAAGCCCCCGGGATCGCGACCATCGGCGACGGAGATCCTCCCGATCGGGCAGCCGGGCTCGGCGAGATGATCGGTCACCCCGATGGTCCGAAGCATCCGCATCGAACTCGACGATACCGCGCTGGTGCGTCCGTCGAATGCCGCGGTGGTCCGAGGCGCCGGGTCGGCGGGATCGACCACAATGGCCGAAACCTTGCTCGAATCCAGTGCGGAGGCGAGCGCCAGCCCGACCAGCCCGCCACCGAAGATGATCACGTCCGCGCGATCCATGTGTCGCTCCCTAGTCGCAGCCCCCGATGAATGCGAGCGTGGCGCAACGACTTTGCTTGACCGGGGAGTCCGCGTGAGGGATTCTAGGCGGCAACTTTCCGGGGAGGGACATGGCGACCGTCGCAGCACGCGCTCCGAAGCGTGATCTCGCGCCAGACTGGCGCGATGCCTTGCGAGCGTCGTTGAAACGGCTGGCCCTTCGCGCCTGGGGCGCTCTGATGACCAGCGTGGGCCTGGCCGGAGCAGTCGCGCTGGCGACCCACAGCCCCAACGATCCCTCGCTCAGCACCGCTGCCGGTGGGCCGCCGAGCAACTGGCTCGGAAGCGCCGGCGCCTATGCCAGCGATACGCTGCTGCTGCTGTTCGGGCTCGGATCCGTGATGTTGCTTCCGGTGATCGCGCTTGCCGGCTTGAGGATGATGCGGTTGGAGCCTGCAGGCCGAATCGGTCGAGGATTGTTGCTCGCGGCGATCGGCGCGGTGGTGCTTGGGATCGCGCTTGGCCTCACCAGCGGGTCGGCCGTCTCGGGCCTGCCCGCGGGATGGGGAGGCGCCCTGGGCCTTGCCGCCGCACACGGCGTCGACAGCGGCCTGTCCCTTATCCGCAATCCGGCGATCGCCGGTCCGGTGCGAGTGGCGCTGCTCATGCTGTTCGCGCTTGGCGGTTTGCTGTTCGGCTATTTCGCGCTGGATCTCGCCCCCGACGAGAAGGCGTGGTTGACCCGGCTGTGGCGGCGCGAACCGCGCGAGCGGCGCGTTGCTCCACGCCGAACCCAGATCGACGAGGAAAGGACAACACCGGCTGCTCCGCCGCGATCCCGCCCCGCCGTTGCCGTGGCCGAACCGGCCAAGCCGGCCGCGCCCGCCGGCCGCGCCAACCTTCGCAAGTCCTCGGCGCAACCAGGCCTTGCGCTCGGCGACAGCTACGTTCTTCCGCCGCTGGATTTGCTGGCCAGGGCGCCGGAGAAGGGCCGCCAGCAAATCGACCGCGCGGGCCTGGAGCGCAATGCCCGCCTTCTCGAAAGCGTGCTCGAGGACTTCCACGTTCGTGGCGACATCGTCGAGGTCCGGCCGGGACCCGTCGTCACCATGTACGAGCTGGAGCCAGCAAGCGGGATCAAGGCCAGCCGGGTGATTCAGCTTGCCGACGACATCGCGCGAAACATGTCCGCGCTGTCGGCGCGCGTTGCGACCATCCCCGGACGGAGCGTCATCGGAATCGAGCTGCCCAACTCCAAGCGCGAGGCGGTCGCCCTTTCCGAACTGATCGGAAGCCAGGCCTTCGAAGATCAAAACCACGCACTGCCGTTGATCCTTGGCAAGAACATCGCGGGCGATCCCGTCATCGCCGATCTCGCACCAATGCCACACTTGCTCGTCGCGGGGACCACCGGATCGGGCAAGTCGGTCGGGCTCAACTGCATGATCCTGTCGCTGCTGTACCGCTACGGCCCGGATCAGGTGAAGCTGATCATGATCGATCCGAAGATGCTGGAGCTCAGCATCTACGATGATATTCCCCACCTGCTCTCACCCGTGGTCACTGAACCCGGCAAGGCGATCCGGGCGCTGAAATGGACCGTCGAGCAAATGGAGGAGCGCTATCGGATGATGGCGAACCTTGGGGTCCGCGCGCTTCCGAGCTTCAATGCGAAGGTGCGCGAGGCGAAGGCCAAGGGATCGAAGCTCGGCCGCCGGGTCCAGACCGGCTACGATGCCGACACCGGCCAGCCGCTCTACGAAACCGAGGAGCTGGAATACGAAGTCCTGCCGCAGATCGTCGTCGTGGTCGACGAGCTCGCCGACCTGATGATGACCGCCGGCAAAGAGGTCGAATTCCTGATCCAGCGGCTGGCGCAGAAGGCGCGCGCCGCCGGCATCCACCTGATCATGGCGACGCAGCGCCCGTCGGTCGACGTCATCACCGGCGTGATCAAGGCCAACCTGCCGACCCGCATCAGCTTCCAGGTCACGAGCAAAATCGACAGCCGCACGATCCTTGGCGAACAGGGGGCCGAGCAGCTGCTTGGCAAAGGCGACATGCTCTATATGCCGGGCGGCAAGCAGATCATCCGCGTGCACGGCCCATTCGTCGCCGACGAGGAGGTTCGCGCCGTCGCGGAGCATTGGCGCAAGCAGGGCAGTCCAGAATATGTCCAGGCCGTCACCGAGGAGCCCGAAGACGGCGGCTATTTGTTCGATGGGCAGCCGACCGGCGAAGAGGATGCCGAGACGCAGCTCTATCGAAAGGCGGTGCAGATTGTCGCGGAGAGCCAGAAGGCCTCCACCTCCTACCTCCAGCGCCAGCTTCGAGTCGGTTACAATAGTGCCGCGCGTCTCATCGAGCGCATGGAGAAAGACGGGCTTGTCGGACAGCCCGACCATGTCGGCCGCCGCGAAGTGCTGATCGACCCGGACGGCCACCCGATCTAAGGCAATTTGCAGCTGAACGCTTCGGAACCGCAGGGTTCAGTGCGCATTCAAACCGAAAACGCCAGTTTCCGGCGCAAAATTCCCCAGGAGCTTTTCCAATGACATTCGCATCGACCTTCGCGCGTGCGCTCGTCCCGGTGGCAATCCTCGCGGTCGCCACGCCGGCCGCGGCTGCCGAGAACGCCGACCTCGCCAAGGTTCAAGCACATATCACCTCGGTCGACACGATGACCGCGAACTTCGTCCAGACCGATGGCAAGGGCCGATCGGCCGCGGGGACCCTGCAGTTGAAGCGTCCCGGCCGAATCCGCTTTCAGTACGGAAGCGGCGACCTGTTGCTTGTCGCGACGGGCGGCAAGCTCGTCTTCCTTGACTATACGGTTGGCCAAAAGTCCGCCTGGGACCTCAACAAGACGCCTCTCGGGGTGCTTCTTTCCGCCAATCCGGACGTCAAGCGTATCGCCAGGGTGGTTCCGAACAAGGACAGCCGGATCCTGGTCGTTCGCGCGAAAGACCCGAACCATGGCGAGTACGGCACGCTGATCCTCGCTTTCCTCCGGTCCCCCTCTGCACCCGGCGGCCTCCAGCTCTACGGCTGGACCGCCATTGACGCGCAGAACAAGCGGACGACGGTCAAGCTGTCGAACGTCCGCTACAATGTCGCCGTACCGGAGAGCGCGTTCACTTACGCCGAACCCAGGAAGCGCCAGCGCTAGGTTAAAACCGTTTCATATTGCGACCCGTTCATCGCAATTTCAGACTGGCCTACCTAAATTGGGCTTCGATTCCTCGGCTTGGGGTTTCCCCCTGTTACCCTTGCCCGTCGAATCCCTTGCGTGACGAACGCTTGGTCGGCCCTCGCTCCATGCCCCCGGAGCGGGGGCCTTTTCTTTGGCATCCGCAGATGACGAGGCTAAGCGCCTGTTGTGACGAAAAGGCTGAAGATCGCTTCCTGGAACATCAACTCGGTGCGCGCCCGTACCGGGCTCGTCGAGCGGCTGATCAAGGAGCAGCAGCCGGACCTCCTGTGCCTCCAGGAAACCAAGGCAGTCGACCAGGTCTTCCCGTCCGACCTGTTTCGCCGCCAGGGCTACGTCCATCACCAGCTCAACGGCCAGAGGATGCATCACGGTGTCGCCATCCTCAGCCGGATTCCGTTGAAGGATCCCGGCAAGCACGACTGGCAGGACAATGGCGAAGCTCGCCACGTCGGAGCTCGGCTTGAATGCGGGATCCGGATCGAGAATGTCTATGTTCCCGCGGGCGGCGACACGCCGGACCGCAAGCTCAACCCGAAATTCGGGCAGAAGCTGGATTTTATCGAACGGATGACACGGTGGTCGGAAGAATTGAATGAGCCCACGATCATCGTCGGCGACTTCAACGTCGCCCCGCTGGAATGCGACGTGTGGAGCCACAAGGCCCTGCTCAATGTCGTCAGTCACACGAAGATCGAGGTCGAAGCGCTCACGCGATTGCAACAGGCGCATGACTGGATCGATATCGGCCGCAGGTTCGTGCCCGCGCCGAGACGGTGCTTCACGTGGTGGAGCTATCGCTCGCCCGACTGGACAAAAAATGATCGCGGCAGAAGGCTCGACCATATGTGGGCGTCACCCAGCCTCGGCGGGAATCTTGTCTCGCACGAAGTGCTGGAGCCATGCCGCTCATGGCAGCGACCCTCCGACCATGTGCCGCTCATTTGCGAGATCTCGGTTTGAGCAGTTCGCGCCTCATCGAGCGCGCGATCGCAGCTCTGCGCGGGGGCCGGCCAGTCGCGATCCAGGGCGAGAAGACCATGGGGATCCTGCCGGTCGAAACCGCGACCGCCGACACGCTCAACCTCCTCGACCCCGATGGGAAAGCGTCCCTGCTGATCAGCGGACAGCGCGCGACCGCCCTGGCATTGACCAATATGCGCGACGCCGCCGACCCGGCCGACCCGGTCTTGATCGAACGTACACCCTGGCTCGACGCGGAAATCGCGCTGGCGCTGGCCGACCCGGGAAGCGATCTCGACCGAGGCCCGATCGGCCCGCTTCACCCGGTTGCCCTGGATGATCCCCCCGCAGCGGCAGCGGCGCTCACACTCGCCCGGTCCGCCGGCTTGCTCCCTGCGCTCTGGATCGTCGCGGGGGAAAGCGCCATCACCGTTCCAGTCGACGAAGTTCAGCGCGAAGGCGGAAAGCCGGGCGTCAATCTCGTCGCGCGCGCCAAGCTCCCCATCGACGGAATAGCCGAAACGCAAATCGTTGCTTTCCGGGCTTCCGACGACGGGCAGGAGCATGTCGCGCTGCTGATCGGAGCTTTCGGCGGAAAGGCGCCGCTCGTCCGCCTGCACAGCGAGTGCCTGACCGGCGACGTGTTCGGCTCACTGAAATGCGACTGCGGACCCCAACTTCGCCAAGCGCTCAAACTGATCAGCGAAACGGGAGGGGGCGTGCTGCTCTACCTGCGCCAGGAGGGGCGAGGGATCGGCCTCGCCAACAAGCTCCGCGCTTACGCGCTGCAGGATCGTGGACTCGACACCGTCGATGCCAACCAGCGCCTCGGCTTCGGCGACGACGAGCGCGACTATGCGCATGCCGCTGCGATTCTCAAGGCGCTGGGGATCAATGAGGTCCGTCTGCTCACCAACAACCCGGCGAAGGTCAGCGGGCTGGAATCCGCAGGCATCAAGGTCGTTGATCGCGTTCCACATCGCATGCCGGTCAATCCGCACAACGCCGACTATCTCGCGACCAAGCGCAAGAAGAGCGGACACCTAGCCTAGACCGAGCAGTCGGCGAACCTCATCGAAACCGTCAGCAATGTGGTGAACCCCCAGCGCCCGAAGGCGGTCGGCCTGGCCGTCGAGACAATGCGATCCCCCGACAAAGCCGATCACGGTCGCACCGGATGCGACCGCGCCGGTCACGCCTACGGGCGAATCTTCGATGATCACGCTTCGTTCAATCGGCACTCCGAGCTGCCGAGCGGCGTGAAGATAGAGGTCGGGAGCGGGCTTGCCGCGTTCGACATGATCGCGGCCGCTGTAGATGTGATCGCCGAAGGCATCGGCGAGGCCGAGGTGGCCGAGATGCGTCCGAATCCATTGGACCGAGCTCGAGGAAGCGACGGCTTTCGGGAGGGAGGAAGGCAGGGACCTCACGAAATCGACCGCCCCGGCCACTTCGGCCAAACCTTCGCGCAAAACGCGCTGCCTTTCCTGGGTCATCCTCTGCTGGAAATTGACCGGAACGACCGTCCCGATCCATTTTTCGACCGCGGCCGCGAAATCCTTGCCATTCAAGCCGACAAAATGCGCGAGCGCGTCGTCAATCGTCGTCGGATGGCCGGAATCGGAGAGCGCCTCGGCAATCAGGCGATTGCCCTCATATTCGCTTTCGAGCAGCACTCCGTCGAAATCGAAGATGATTGCTTGCGGACGGTCGATCATCCTTCGAACAGGGCCGTCCCAACCCGCACCGCAGTCGCGCCGAGCATTACTGCCGCCTTGTAATCACTGGACATTCCCATGCTCAGACCGACGACGTCATGGCGTCGCGCAATGGTCGCGAGCAATGCGAAAAAAGGTGCAGGTTCGAGCCCCAGCGGCGGGATCGCCATCAATCCTTCGAGCGGCAAGGATGAAGCACGAGCCGCTTTGACCAATTCACCGACCTGCCCGATCGGACAGCCGCCTTTTTGCTCCTCATGGCCGATGTTCACCTGCACGTAGATCGCGGGAAAGCGCTGCTCCCGTTCGGCTTGCTTGACCAGTGTATCGAGCAACGACGGGCGGTCCACCGAGTGGATCACGTCGAACAGCCGTATCGCGTCGGCAGCCTTGTTGGTTTGCACGCGTCCGATGCCGTGGAGACGAACTTCGGAGTGACGCGCGAGAAGATCGGGCCATTTGGTCTCCGCTTCCTGGACCCGGCTCTCGCCAAAGTCGCGCTGACCGGCCTCCAGCAGCTCGGCGATTTCAGCGGCCGAGCGCCCCTTGCTCACTGCGATCAGACCGACATCCGCGGGATCGCGCCCGGCAAGCCTTGCCGCCGATGCGATCCCGTCACGGATCGAGTTTAGACGGTCAACGGCTCCGATCATGCGGCCAGGCTATAGGAAGCCGACCGGAATGCCGCCAGATAGGTCAGAAACTGTGGAGGTGCGGCAGGATCAGAATTTGAAAGCGGTGCCGATATAGACGGCCTGGCTATCCCGCCGATCGTCTTTGAGCGCCGACAATTTGTCGCGGTCGATCTCGTAACGGACGCCACCGGTGAGGGCGATCCGGCGCGAGAGCGCATAGGAACCGCCAACGTCGAGCGAGACATTGTCAGCTCGGCGAAGCGCCGGAAGGGTCCTTGGATCGGCGCGCTCTGCGCCGACCGCGACGCGGCCGGTAAAGCGCTTCAGAGAATAGCTGACGCCGACAACCGCCGATTCGCGGCCGCCAAGGGCGGGATCGACGCTCTGAACCCTGGCGACATCGCCCGAAACGGCAAACCGCCGCCAGCCGATTGCGACGCCAAGATTATAGCTCGCAGCCGTCAGTGCCGCGACCGCCGGAGCCGTTGAGGCGACGTCGGTCGCCGGATGCGCCGGCGAACCCGCACGAGCGCGGATCGCAACCCTCAGCTGCGAGGGACGTCCCTTCGCAGCAGCGGGTGTGAACTTGAAATCCGTTAAGGCGAGGGGCTTGCTCGCGAACGCGGCGGCAAGGCGTGGATCGCCGTTCGCCGGAGTGAAGGAGGAGATCGGATCGAAGCTCAGCGCGACCGCGGGCGGACGCTTCTTCGCGGTGGAGTTGCTGGCCGCGAATGCCGGAGACAGCACGAGGCCCGCAGCGGCGATTGCCGCAGCGACTCCAGCTATCCTCGATCCGCGGATGTTCAACAACGTCCTGCGACTCCCTGTTAATTCACGAGTCGATATAGCTACTCCGTCATGAAGGTTCCATGAGCCGAATCGATTCAAAAGGAATCTGTTGCAGACTCACAACAACTGCATCCCCCAAAGGGACACGCTTGCGGAGGGCCCTTGACTATCTATAACGCCGTTTGACCGAATTCCCGCTCTCAAGGATCGCCAATGCCCCGTCTGCACACTGCTGCTGCAATTGTTCTCCTTGCCTCCTTTGCCAGCGCCGGCTGTGCGAAGAACCGCAACCTGCCATCGCAGCTCGCTCCGTCGCGGATGACGACGATCGGAGTGAACGGATATCTGTGGAAGGCGGCAGTCGACACCGTCTCCTTCGCGCCGCTGCTTCAGGCCGATGCGAACTCGGGCGTCATCATCACCGATTGGTACGCCAATCCCCGCGCTCCAGGAGAGCGGGTGAAGCTCACCGTTTCGATCGTCGATGCCGACCTTCGAGCGGATGCCCTCCGCGTTGCGGCATCTCGCCAGATCTTCCAGAACGGCACGTGGATCGACGCCCCGGTCGCGGCGGCGACCGTCCAGAAGCTCGAGGATATCATCCTCACCCGGGCCCGCGACCTTCGCCGCGCCTCCGTCCGCGGCTAGCTTGATGCGATCATGACCGGGCGCTTCGACCCGACCAAGGCCGACCGCCGCTGGCAGGCGCGCTGGGAGGAGCAGCGTTCGTTCGTCGCCGATAGCTCGAGCGGCAAGCCGAAGACCTATGTCCTCGAGATGTTCCCCTATCCATCGGGGCGCATCCACATGGGCCACGTCCGCAATTACACGATGGGCGACGTGATCGCCCGCTATCGCCGGATGCAAGGACATGAAGTGCTTCATCCGATGGGCTGGGACGCCTTCGGAATGCCGGCCGAAAATGCGGCGATGGAGCGTGGAGTCCACCCGGGCCAATGGACCTGGCACAATATCGACACGATGCGCGAGCAGCTGAAGCGAATCGGCTTCGCGCTTGATTGGTCACGCGAGTTCGCGACCTGCGATCCCGCCTATTACGGCCAGGAGCAGGCGCTCTTCCTCGATCTCTATGAAGCCGGTCTCGTTTACCGCAAGGAGAGCGAGGTCAATTGGGACCCGGTCGACATGACCGTGCTCGCCAACGAACAGGTGATCGACGGCACGGGCTGGCGTTCGGGCGCCCCGGTCGAGCGGCGCAAGCTCGCGCAATGGTTCCTGAAGATCACGCAGTTCGCCGATGAGTTGCTCGAAGGGCTGAGCGGCCTCGATCAATGGCCGGAGAAGGTCCGGTTGATGCAGGAGAACTGGATCGGCAGGAGCCGCGGGCTCCAGTTTCGTTTCCGGCTGGCCAAGCCGGTCGATTCGATCGCCGAGGTCGAAGTCTTCACAACGCGGCCCGACACGATCTTCGGCGCAAGCTTCGTCGCGATCGCACCCGGCCATCCGATTGCGCAGGCGCTCGCCGGGTCCGACAGCGGCGCAGCTGAATTCATCGCTGAATGCCAGCGCGGGGGAACCAGCCTCGCCGAGATCGAGGCTGCGGAGAAGAAGGGCTACCGAACGACCGTCGAAGCCGTTCATCCGATCGATCCCGATTGGCGTGTGCCCGTCTATATCGCGAACTTCGTGCTGATGGATTACGGCACTGGAGCGATCTTCGGGTCGCCCGGCCACGATCAGCGCGACTTCGAATTCGCGACCAAATACGGCCTGCCGATCAAGCGGGTGGTCGCGGCGAGCGCCGAGGAAGGCTCGCAGCCGGTCGTCGGTGAAGCCGACGTCATCACCGGAGTTACCGTAAATTCGCAGTTCCTCGACGGTCTGAGGACCGAACAGGCCATCGCAGAGGTCATCTGCCGGGCCGAGGAAGCGGGTTGGGGCAAGGGAACAATCCAATATCGGCTTCGCGACTGGGGAGTTTCCCGGCAGCGCTATTGGGGCACGCCGATCCCGATCATTCATTGCGCGAAGTGCGGGCCCGTTCCGGTGCCCCGCGACCAGCTGCCTGTCGTGCTGCCGGAGGACGTGACCTTCGATGTCCCGGGCAATCCGCTGGATCGGCATCCGACGTGGAAGCAGGTCGAATGCCCGAGCTGCGGCGGTCCGGCGGAGCGCGAGACGGACACGCTCGACACCTTCGTCGATTCGAGCTGGTATTTCATCCGCTTCGCCAGCCAGCCGAAGGACAAGCCGTTCGATCGCGCGGAAGCCGAGGCCTGGCTTCCCGTCGCCCAATATATCGGCGGGGTGGAGCATGCGATCCTCCACCTGCTCTACGCACGCTTCTGGACGCGCGCGCTTCAGCACCTTGGCGAACTTGGGATGGCCGAGCCGTTCAAGGGACTTTTCACACAGGGCATGGTCACCCACGAGACCTATCGCGCGGGCGATGGCAGCTGGCTGAGCCCCGACGAGGTCAAGCGGGAGGGCGACGACTGGATCCATATCGAGAGCGGACATCCGGTGACGACTGGACGCGTCGAGAAGATGTCCAAGTCGAAACGCAACACGATCGATCCGGAGCCGATCCTTGCAAAGTACGGCGCCGACGCGGTGCGCTGGTTCATGCTGTCCGACAGCCCACCGGAGCGCGACCTCGAGTGGTCCGAGGGCGGGATCGAAGGTGCCTCGCGCTTCGTCCAGCGCGTGTGGCGGCTGGCGACAGGCAATAATGAGGGTGAAGGCGAAGATCAGGAGCTCGAGCGCAAGGTCCACAAGACGGTTTCTGCCGTGGGCGACGCGATCGACGGACTGCAATTCAACAAGGGTGTTGCGCAGCTCTACGAGCTGGTGACCGCTATCGAGAAAGCGAAGCCTTCGGGGACCCGCAGCAAAGCCGTTTCCACGTTGGTGAAACTCATCGCGCCAATGGCTCCCCACCTGGCGGAGGAAAGTTGGGCGCTCCTCGGTGGGGAAGGCCTGATCGCCGATGCGGCTTGGCCGAACTTCGATCCCGCCTTGCTCGTCGACGACCAGGTGACGTTGGCTGTCCAGGTCAATGGCAAGCTTCGCGACACTTTGACCGCGCCGCGCGGCCTCGATCGCGCCGCGGCCGAAGAGCTGGCCCTCGCTTCGGACAAGGTCCAGCGTCAGCTTGCGGGCGCTACCCCACGCAAAGTGATTGTGGTTCCCGATCGGCTGGTGAATATCGTCGCATGATCTCGCGAACCGCCCTGCTGGCGCTTGCGCTCACGCTTTCCGCGTGCGGACTGCAGCCGCTGTACGGCGGTGGGGGTTCGGGTACCGTGGCTGCGTCGCTCCGCACGATCGAGGTCGGCCCGATCGAGGGCCAAACCGGCTGGCTCGTTCGCAACAAGCTCGTCGACCGGTTGGGCGAGAGCGGCTCTGCGGCTCCTGCTTACCGTCTCGACGTGAAACTCGACGACAATATCACGGGCTTCGGCATTCGGGGGGACCGGGCAGTGACTCGCGAGCGGCGGACCCTGCGTGCACGCTACCAACTCGTCAGCCTCGCGAACGGCACCGTCGTGCTCGATGCGACGGCCGGCTCCGATGCGGGTATCGACGTGGTGAGTTCGGAATATGCGACCGTCGCCGCGGAGCAAACGGCCGTGGAGCGGCTTGCAGACGTGGTGGCCGACCAGATCGTCGCGCGGCTGGGAAGCTATGCGGCGCGCACCTCGAAATGAAGGCTTCCAGGGGCAACGTCGGACGAGCGGTCGATCAACCGGAGTCGAAAGTTCGCTTCTACCTGCTGCACGGGCCTGACGAGGCGCAATCCCGCGCCCTCGGCGAAAGGCTCGTCGCAGCCCTCGGAGCCAGCCGATATTTGATCGCCGCAAGCTCGGTGAAGTCCGACCCTGCGACGCTCGGGGATGAAGCGGGAGCGATGAGCCTCTTCGGTGGGAAGCGCGTCATCTGGATCGAGCCCGCCGGGGACGAGATTGTGGCCGGTGTTGAAGCCTTGCTGGAGGCGAACTCCGTCGAAAGTCCGGTGGTCGCCATAGCGGGAGTGTTGCGCAAGACGTCAGCGCTCCTGAAGCTGGCCGAGAGTTCCCCTTCGGCACTGGCCTTTGCCGCTTATCTTCCGGAAGGCGCCGACGCCGAAAGGATGGTGATCGACGTCGGACGCCGCGTTGGACTCAAGATCAGCCCGCCGGTCGCTGCCCGGATTGCCGATTCGGCAGAGAATGACCAGGCGATCGTCTTCCAGGAGTTGCAAAAACTTGCGCTTTATCTGGACGCGGCGCCGGAGAGTCCGAAGGAGCTTGATTCGGAAGCGATCGACGCCGTCGGCGCGGAACTCTCCGAGGGAGATGTCCCTCGCCTTGCGGACCTCGCTCTCGCGGGCGAAATGGCCGAGTTGGCCGACCAGCTGGCCCTCCTTCCCCACGGCGCCGAAGGCATTCCGATCGTGCGGGCGCTCCAGCGGCGGTTGTTGCAGGTCGCTCCCGCGAGGGCTCGAATCGAGCGCGGCGAGCGCCCGGATGCTGTCATGGCGTCATTTAGTAAGTCGTTGTTTTGGAAAGATAAGGGTCTATTACAGAGGCTGTTGAGCTTATGGGACTCCAGGAGGCTTGCGACAATTTCCGAACGCGCCGGAAAGCTTGAACGAGAGATGATGTTCAGCGCCGTACCGACGCAGGAAGCCCTGGGCGAAGAGTTGCTGGCGATCGCCCGGGCGGCGAAACGGCGCTGAGCTAGATCGGTTCGCCGGAAAGCCGCTGGCAAAGCATGTCGAGCTGGTCGAGGCTCGAATAATGCAGGCTGACGGTCCCGCCGGCGCCCTTGTGCAGGACCTCGACCTTAAGACCGAGCATATCCCCGAGTTGGCGCTCGAGCGCCGCGAGATCGGCGTCGACCTTGCGTTCGGTGAGAATGAGTTCGCGCTGTGGCCGGCCGTCCCTCGCCGTCTTCGCGCGCGCCTCCGCCTGACGGACCGAAAGCCCCTTTTTGATGATGTCCCTGGTCAGATTCTCCGGATCGGGAGCCGTTGCGACGGCTCGGGCGTGACCCATACTGATATCGCCTCGCAGAAGCGATTGACGGACAAATTCCGGAAGATCGAGTAATCTCAATAAGTTAGCCACATGGCTTCGGGATTTGTGAACGATCCTGGCGACATTTTCTTGCGTGTGGCCGTGGCGATCGATCAATTGTCGATAGCCTTCGGCTTCCTCAATTGCGTTCAAGTCCTCGCGTTGGATATTCT
>Ga0207674_10005205_pt1 | contig 15486 bp, 12 predicted proteins | sample KBSCornC72_FD_184303 | JGI IMG/M metagenome (GOLD analysis project Ga0207674, IMG submission 184303) | Corn rhizosphere microbial communities from Kellogg Biological Station, Michigan, USA - KBS Corn C7-2 (SPAdes) (version 2) | ecosystem: Host-associated > Plants > Roots > Rhizosphere > Soil ... | reverse complement strand
GGCTGACCACGACCGCCCTCGCCTTCCTGATCTACCTCGGGTACCTCGTGGTCCGCCGGCTGCCGGCCCGGTGGCACGGCGCCCTGATCGTCGGCGGCTTCGTCACGTTCACGGTGACCATCGCCGGCCTGGCCTGGGTGCTGCACTCGGGCGGAACCGGGGGAGCGGCCATCTACCTGATCGGCGCCATCACCGGCGCCGGGATGGCGGCCGCGTTCAGCCCGCTGATGACCCGCGTGCTGATGAGCGTCCCGGTCGAGCTCGCCGCGGACGCGACCGGGGTCGTGGTCACGGTGAACCAGCTCGGCCTGCTCGTCGGCGTGGCCACGTTCGGCACCCTGTACCTGAACCTGGCCGGACGCCTGCCGGGGGCGCCTCCCGGCCACGCCCTCAACGCGTTCCGCCATGTGTCGGCCCACGCCGAAGCGGTCACCTTCCTCGCCCTGGCCGCCCTGGCCATCCTCGGCGCGGCCCTGGCCATCACCCACGTAATCAACCGCCACCAAACCCCCGCCTAACCCACCGCTACCCGTAACCCCCGCCACCGCGCACCCCGCCCCGGCCCGCTCCCGCCGGGCGGTGGCCATGATCGCGGATATCTGCACCCCCCATCAGGGGTGCAGATATCCGCGATAGTTCGAGAACCGGATCCGGGCGCGTCCAGGTTGCTCGGGTACATTCGAGCCTGCGGAAGGAGGGGCGATGGCCATCGTGGTGCTGGTGCTCTGGCTGTTCACCGCGGGCGCCGGGTTCTACCTGCTAGTGACCAGCAACCTGGGCCGTGCCCGCCCCGCGGCCGCCACCCCGGCGGCCGAGCCAGCCACAGCCCCCGCCTCAGCCGCCGCCCCAGCCACAGCCCCCGCCGAGCCGGCCACCGTCCCCGCCGCGGCAGGCGGCTCCGCATCGCGGGCTGCCTCGAAGCGCGAGATGCGGCGGGCGGCGCGGGACCGGTTCGATCCGCCCTCGCTGACCGCGGCCAAGAACGCGCCGGCCGTACCGGGGCTGCGGTCGCTGCTGGAGTTCGCCCATCCGGCGTTCGCGATCGTGGGCCTGGGGTTCTGGCTGGGCTTCACGCTCGTGCACGACCGGGCGCTGGGCTGGATCGCGTTCGGGCTGGTGACAGCCGCCGTCTGCCTGGGGCTGACCTGGTATACAGCCAACACGCGCGCGGCCAGGCGAGAGGGGCCATCCGAGGGTGAGCCAGCGCCGGCGTTCAGGACCCGCCTCGTCCTGCTGCACGGCAGCGCGGCCACGGTGACCTTCGCCCTGGCCGCCCTGACCGCCGTCATCCTGAGCCATTAGGAGACCAGAAAGTGGCCAGTGCACCCGACCGCCTACACGGAATAGGGGGAGACGAGCGACCACTGAGCCTGGGAGCGTGTGTAGTTTGCTCAATGATCTCGGCCGCCGTGTGCACTGACCACTACCCATGACTACGGAATGCGGTCCCGGACGGCTCACCCGCCGGCATCCGTGTAAGCAGTCGGTAAGACTTTCTGCCCGCGGACGTGAACCGAGCCCCGGCCGGGGACGGTTACATGGACAGGTACCCCTGGGTACGTTCTTCCACGACGTGCTGACCGGCCAAAGGATCTCGGATTGAAGAAGGTGGACGGTAACGGGGACAGCCACCAGACCCCGAAGGCCCTTCAAACCCCGGATCCCGAAACCCCCGGCCAGACGCCGGCGCCGAAGGCCCGCGCGGGCCTGAGCAGGCGCCGGGCGCTCACCGTGTTCGGCATCGGTGCGGGCGCCCTGATCGCCGAACAGGCCCTGGTCTCCGACGGCATACCCCCGGCGGCCGGCCCGCCAGCCGGATCAGGGTTCCCAGCGGCGCAGGCCAGGTCCGCGGCCCCCGAACCCGGCGGCTACGCTCCCAACGGCACCGCGGGCCGGGCCGCGGCCCTGCCCCTCGGTTCGGTCCGGCTGCTCGACGGCCCGTTCCGCCTGAATCAGGCCAGGAATACCACCTACCTGCTGTTCCTGGACCCCGAACGGATGCTCCGCTCCTTCCGCGTCAACTACGGCGAGCCCACCACGGCCGAGCCGCTCGGCGGCTGGGAGAAGCCCGACTCGCAGATCCGCGGCCACATGACCGGCCACCTGCTGTCTGCCCTGGCGCTCACCTACGCCAACACCGGCGACGGCGACGTGAAGAGCCGCGGCCGCTACCTGGTCAGCCAGCTCGCCGCGTTCCAGGCGAAGGACGCCAGCCGGGGTTTCCACGCCGGCTACCTGTCCGCCTTCCCGGAGGGGTACTTCGACATCCTGGAGCAGGGCAAGTCGATCTGGGCGCCGTACTACATGATCCACAAGTACCTGGCCGGGATGATCGACCAGTACCAGCTGGCAGGCGACGACCAGGCCCTCGACGTGGCGACGAAGCTGGGCGACTGGGTGGACTGGCGGACCCGCAGGCTCTCGTACGGCCAGATGCAGATGATCCTGCAGACCGAGTTCGGCGGGCTGCCGGAGGCACTGGCCAACCTGTACACGATCACCGGCCAGGAACGGTACCTGGCCGCCGCGCAGCGCTTCTACCACGCCATCGTCCTGGACCCGCTGGCCGAAGGCATGGACAACCTGCCCGGCCTGCAGGCGAACGTGACCACGCCGAAGATCATCGCCTGCCTCCGGATGTGGGAGGAGACCGGCAGCGCGAAGTACGGCGACATCGCCAGGAACTTCTGGGACATCGTGACCGGCCACCACGTGTACGTGATCGGCGGCGTCGGCAACTACGAGCACTTCCAGCAGCCCGACACCGTGGCCGCCCAGCTGTCGAACTTCACCTGCGAGAACTGCGTCAGCTACAACATGCTCAAGCTGACCAGGCTGCTCCACTTCCACTCACCTGGCCGCACCGACCTGCTCGACTACTACGAGCGCACACTGCTCAACCAGATGCTGGGGGAGCAGGATCCGAACTCGCCGCACGGCTTCAACTGCTACTACACCGGCCTGTCGGCCGCCGCGTTCAAGCGTCAGCCGCTGAACTACTTCCCCCAGGGCAACCCGGACGCCTACGCCACCGACTGGGACACGTTCACCTGCGACACCGCCACCGGGCTCGAGACCCAGGCCAAGTTCGCCGACACCATCTACAGCCGCGACGCGCACGGCCTGTCCGTCAACCTGTACATCCCGTCCCAGGTGACGTTCGGGGGCCTGGTGCTGAGACAGGACACCGGCTTCCCTGACGACCCGGCCGTCCGCCTGTCCGTGGTGTCCGGCGCCGCCACCCTGACGTTGCGGGTCCGGGTGCCGAAGTGGGTGGCGGGTCCCGCGGTGGTCTCGCTCAACGGCGCGCCGCTAACCGGCTTCCCGGGAGCCCTGGTGCCGGGCGAAGGGGCGGTGGGCGGGAGCTGGGTCGCGCTCCGGCGGCATTGGCGGCGAGGCGACGTGCTCCAGGTCACGCTGCCCATGCAGCTGGCCGTCGAGCCGACGCCGGACCACCCGGCGGTGCAGGCGCTGACCTACGGTCCCGTCGTGCTGAGCGGCGTGCACGGCACTGACCCCGGCCCCCTGACGCCGCAGCTCGACATGGCCTCCGTCCGCCGGACGGCCGCCCAGCCGATGACGTTCGAGGGCGTCGTCAACCGCAAACCCGTCACGCTGCTCCCGATCGGCCGGGTCGCACACGAGTACTACACGACCTACTTTCAGATGATTTGACCCGAACGGGCCGGGTTTCCCGCTCTACCGAAAGGCACCGCGTGACCCCAGACGCCGACCTGGACGTGGCCCGGCTGACTCCGTCCCCGCCGGTCACCACGCCCGACGCGGCCGAAGCCATCCGGGCTTGCTTCGCCCTGTCCGGCGAGCTCACCCGCCTGCCCGGCGAGGCCGACGACAACTTCCTGCTCCACCCCGGCGGCCAGCAGCGCTACGTGGTGAAGTTCGCGCACCTGCGCGCCGATCCCGCGGTGGTCGACGTCCAGGTCCGGGTGCTGCGGCACATCGAGTCGGCGGACCGCGAGCTGCCGGTGCCGCGGGTGGTGCCCGCCGTCGACGGGGCGCTGTGGGCCACGGTGCCGGACGGGCCGCTGCGCGGCCGCGTGGTGCACGCGCTCAGCTACCTCGACGGCCGCCTGCTCCGGTCGGTCGCCACCGACCAGCCGCTGCGCCGCGTCCTCGGAGCCACCCTGGCCGAGCTCGGCCGCGCCCTGCGCGGCTTCGACGACCCGCTGGTGCACCGGCCGCTGCTGTGGGATCTCGCCCAGCTGCCCCGGCTGCGCCCCCTGCTCGCCGCGCGCTCCCCGGGTCCGGAGATCGAGGAGCAGTTCGGCAGGCTCGAGGCGGCCCTGCCGGCCCGCCTGGCCGGCCTGCGAACCCAGCTCGTGCACAACGACTTCAGCCCGGACAACACGCTGATCTCGCCGGACGGCGCCCGCGTGGGCGGAATCATCGACTTCGGCGATGTCACGGTGACCGCGCTGGTCAACGACCTCGCGATCGCCGTCGCCAACATGCTGGGCGATGGGCCCGACCCGTTCGGTCCCGGGCTTGACCTGATCGCCGGGTACCACGCCGTCACCCCGCTCGCCGCGGCCGAGCTCAGCCTGCTCCCGGACCTCATCCTGGGCCGGCTCGTGGCCCGGATCATCATCAGCGAATGGCGGGCCGAACGGTTCCCGGAGAACCGCGCCTACGTCCTGCGCAATACGCCCAGGGCGCGGGAGCACCTGCACCGGTTGCTTAGCATCGCCAGTGAGCAGACCGCCGCGCGCATCCAGGAGGCGACCCGTGCGTGACACCGCGACCATGGTCAACGGCTTCGACATGAACTCGGTCGACGCCCTCGACCCCGAGCTGCGCAGGATAGTAGAGCGGCGGGCCAGCCTGCTCGGCCCGGCCTACAAGCTGTTCTACGCCAACCCGGTGCGGATCGTCCGCGGCGAGGGCGTGCACCTGTACGACGCGGACGGGCAGGCGTACCTGGACGCCTACAACAACGTGCCGTCGGTCGGGCACTGCCACCCGCGGGTCGTGGCGGCGATCGCCCGCCAGGCGGCCACCCTCAACACGCACACCAGGTACGCCAGCGAGCTGATTCTCGACTACGCCGAGCGGCTGCTCAGTACGTACCCGAACGGGATCGGCCACGTCATGTTCACCTGCACCGGCAGCGAGGCGGTCGACCTGGCGCTGCGCGTCGCGCGCTTCTACACCGGCGGCGAGGGCGTCGTCATCACCGCCAACGCCTACCACGGCGTGACCGCGGCCGCCGCCGAGATCTCTCCCAGCCTGGGCCCGGCCGTGCCGCTGGGCCGTTCGGTGTGGACGGTCGCGGCACCGGGACCCGACGATGACGGCGAGTCCCTGGCCGGGCGGGTACGGACGGCGATCGCCGACATGAACCGGCACGGCGTCCGGCTGGCCGCGTTCATCGCGGACAGCCTGTTCTCCTCCGACGGGATCCGCCCCGACCCGATCGGGTTCCTGCGGCCGGTCGCCGACGTGGTCCGCGCGGCCGGCGGGCTGTACATCGCCGACGAGGTCCAGCCCGGGTTCGGCCGTACGGGGGAGACGATGTGGGGCTTCCAGCGCCACGGCATCGTGCCCGACCTGGCTGTCATGGGAAAGCCGATGGGCAACGGCATGCCGATCGCCGGGGTCGCGGCCCGCCCCGAGATCCTCGAGGAGTTCGGCAGCAAGATCAGGTACTTCAACACGTTCGGCGGCAACTCGGTCTGCATCGCCGCGGCGGCCGCGGTCCTGGACGTGATCGAGGCCGAGGGCCTGCGGCAGAACGCCCTGGCCGTGGGCCTCTACCTGCGCGACACGCTGGAGGCGATCGCCAAAGACGAGCCGCGGATCAGCGCCGTCCGGGCGTGCGGCCTGTACGCCGCGGCCGACTTCGCCGACCCCGCCACCGGCGAGCCGGACGGCGCCACCGCGATCCGCGTCGTCAACGGCCTGCGCGACCGCCGTGTCCTGATCAGCGCGACCGGCCCGGACGGCAGCTCCCTCAAGATCCGCCCCCCGCTGCCCTTCGCCCGCCCCCACGTCGACCGCCTAGCCGAAGCCCTCACCGACACCCTCCGCACCCTCTGACCCCCACCCCCGCACAGCAACGATCACCCCTCACCCCATACCGGCAACATCATGGGTAGTTAGGCGCCGAATTCGGCGCCTAACTACCCATGAAAGTGCGGTCACGCCTTCCAGGCTGGCTGGCGGCCCAGGTAGCAGAGCAGCGCGGCCGCGTCGTCGGCGCCGGCCAGCGGCTCTACCTCTGCGGCGTAGACGCCGTACTGGCGCAGCGGCTCGACGATGCTCTTCGCCACCGGGGTCAGCGCCCGGGCCAGGTCCCGGGTGAGCGGCGAACCCTGCCCGGTCGCCATCGCGATGTCCCAGGCGTGGATGGCCGCGTCCAGCGCCGCCGCGGCGGCCGCGTCCGCGGGCGGCATGGGCCCCGAAGGCAGCGGGGTCGGCACCGGGCCGCCGTCCGCGCTGACCACGGCCCAGGCCGGGGCGGACGCCTCCAGTGCCGCCTCGGCGTAGGCCAGCGGCTCGGCGCCCAGCTCACCGGAAGGCGCGAACGGGTTCTCGCCGGATGGCTGCGTTCCGGAGATGACCGCCGCCCACGCGCCCTGGTCCAGCGCGGCGTGCTGCAGCACCTGGGCGACGGTCCACTCGGTGCACGGCGTCGGCCGCTGCCAGCCGTCCGCGGGCACCCCGGCCACCGCCGCCCGCAGCCGGGCTCGCGCCTGGTCCAGCACGTCCCAGCCGGTCCTGGTGATCTCGTTCATGACAGCTCCTCCCGTTGCTTTCTTCCCTCGATGCCCTCGAAGCCCGCGCGCCCGCTCAGGACCGGGCCCGCCGCGGCAGCCAGAACCCGATCACGAACGAGCCTGCCAGCAGGACGATCGTGGCGAGCGCGGTCCACTCGGCGGCGTGCAGGTACAGCGGCACGTGCCGGCCGTGCCCGCCCGCCAGGGCGAAGAAGATCGCGCCGATCCCGGCGATGCCGAGCGACATGCCCAGCGAGTTGACCGTCTGCAGCACCCCGGAGGCCGAACCCATCTCCTGCGGCCGCACGCCCGCCATCACGATGTCGAACAGCGGCACGAACACCATGCCCATCCCGATCCCGCCGATCACCATCGGCGCCAGCAGGTCGACCGTGGACACGCCGCCGCCGGCCATGCGCAGCACCGCGAAGACCCCGGCCAGCCCGGCCGCCTCGACGACCAGCCCGGCGAGCAGCACCCGCCGGCCCAGCTTGGCCATTGCGATGCCGCCGACCGCGGAGCCGATGAACGCGCCCGCTGCCCACGGCGCGGTGGTGACGGCCGAGTGCCACGGGGTGAAGCCCAGCCCGTTCTGCAGGAACACGTTGAAGATCATCACGATGCCGCCGAGCGAGCCGGTGAACACGATGGAGAACACGATGCCCGCGCTGTACGAGCGGTGCCGGAACACGGACGGCTCGACCAGCGGGTCGCGGCCCGCGCGCTGACGGCGCACCTGGTACCAGCCGAACACGGCGAGCATCAGCACCGACGCGGCCAGCATCCCGAACAGCCAGGCCGGCCAGCCCAGCGCGTGACCCTGCGCGAGCGGGAAGACGAGCAGGAACATGGCCGCCGCGGCCAGCAGCGCGCCCGGCAGGTCCAGCCGGCGCGCGGCGGAGCTCACGCCCGCGGGCAGGGTCCGCGCGCCCAGCGCCAGCGCGGCCAGCCCGACGGGCACGTTCACCAGGAAGATCATCCGCCAGCCGGTGCCGAGCACGTTGGCGCTGATCAGCCCGCCGGCCGCGATCGGCCCGAGCATCGCGGACAGGCCCATCACCGGCCCGTAGACGCCGAACGCCTTGCCCATCTCGTGCGCCTCGAACATGTCCCTGATCAGGCCGAAAACCTGCGGCAGCATGATCGCGCCGAGCAGTCCCTGGGCGGCCCGGGCGGCGATCAGCTCACCCGCGCTCTGCGCCGCGGCGCACGCCGCCGACGCGAGCACGAACCCGGCGATCCCGGTCAGCAGCACGCGCCGCCGCCCGAAGATGTCGCCCAGCCGACCGCCGGTCAGCAGCCCGACCGCCATGGCCAGGGCGTAGGCGGCGGTAACCCACTCGATGACGGCGTAGGAGCCGCCCAGCTCGCGCCGGATCGTCGGCGCGGCGACCTGCGCGATGGTCGAGTCGAGCAGGTCCATCACCGCTGCCGTGATCACCGTGCCGAACGCCACCCAGCGCAACCTGCTGCTCTTGGCCCCCGTACTCCCCGCAGTGCTTGCGACCTCGCGGTTCGGGCTCCTGGTCTCGGATGCTGATGACATCTGATTCTCCCGTGGTCTCGCCGGCTTCGCCTACCTCGCTCTACCGGAACGAAATCTTCTGTTCCAAGATTATCAGAACGGAATGGTTTGTTCCAGTCCCTGCTACACTCAATTTCATGACCGAGACCAACGCGCGGCCGGGCAGGCCGGGACGGCAGGGAGCTGGCCGGGGCGGGCCGATGAGCGGCCGGCAGGCCGAAGCAGCCCGCAACGACCAGCGCATCCTCGAGTCGGCCCGGGCGGTGTTCGTGGCCGACCCCGGCGCGCCGATCACCGCGGTGGCCAAGCACGCCGGCGTCGGCATCAGCGCGCTGTACACGCGCTACGGCAGCAAGGAGGAGCTCCTCCGCACGCTGTGCACCGACGGCCTGCAGACCTTCGTGCAGGAAACCGAGGCCGCCATCGAGCGCGTCAAGCAAGGCCACGACCACTGGCAGGTCTTTGCCGCCTTCATGCAGAACCTGACCGACGCGGACACCAGCTCGCTGACCCGCGCCTTTGCCGGCAAGTTCGCCCCCACGCCGGAGATGTTCGCCCTGGCCAACCGGTCAGCCGAGCTGTCGGAGGAGTTCTTCGGCCTGATCCGCGACGTGCTGCGGCCCGACCTGGTGCTGCACGACGTCTCGCTGTCGTTCGAGCTCGTGGCGGCGATCAAGTTCGCCGATCCCGTACGCACCACCGAGCTGCGACACCGCTACCTGGCCCTGATCCTGGACGGCATGCGGGCGGCCGACCGCGACGCGCTACCCGGCCCGCCGCCGGCCTGGCCGGAGATCAGCGAACGCTGGAACGCCAGCTAGCCAGCTAAGCAGCTAGCCAGCTAACTGAGCCTCCCGGGCCCGCTTGCGCCGCTTGCCCTCGTGCATGGCCTGCACCCGGGCGACCGGGATCGACCGGCCTTCCTCCACCAGTTCCGGCGACAGCACCTGCGGTGCGGGCAGCTCGCCGGCCCACGCGGTGAGCCCGTCCAGCAGCCCCATGACGCTGCGCACGGTGAAGTCACCCGGCACGACGGAGTCCAGGTCGTCCCAGCGGACCGGGAACGACACCGGCACCCCGGGCCGCACCCGCGGGCTGTAGGCCGCCGCCACGGTCGCGCCGAAGGCCCGGGTCGAGTCCAGGAATACCTTGCCCTCCCGGTCTTCCTTGATAAAGGCCGTCGTCGCCAGGGCCGGATCAAGGCGCGCAGCCCGCGTGGCGATGGCCCGGGTGGCCGCGGCCGCCTCCTCGCCGCTGGCCTGCACCGGCACGTAGATGTGCAGCCCTTTCGATCCGCTGGTCTTGACGGCCCCGGCCAGTCCGAGATCGTCCAGGGCCCGCCTGATCAGGTGAGCGGCCGCCACCGCGTGCCCGAACGGGCCGCCCGGCGGCGGGTCGATGTCCAGCACCAGGTGGGTCGGCCGGCCCAGGTCCCCGGCCAGGCTCAGCGTGGGGTGGTACTCCACCGCCCGCTGGTTGGCCAGCCACAGCAGCGTGCGCCGGTCGTCGCAGAGCGCGTAGCGCACCTCGCGCCGGGAGGATTCGGCCCACAGCGTGACCGAACCGACCCACGGCGGCGCGTAGTCCGGCAGGTTCTTCTGCATGAACGGCTGCTGGCCCGCGCGCACCCTGATCACCGACAGCGGCCGCCCGCGCAGCTCCGGCAGGATCAGCCCGGACACCGCGTCCAGGTAGTCCACCAGGTCCCGCTTGGTGGCGTCCGCCCCGTCGAACAGCGGCTCATCGAGATGCGTGAGCGAAACGCCCTCCCGCTCCGTACCCATGCTGCAGGTCTATCACGGCTAGGGTGAGACCCGGCAGGAAGGAGCGGGGACGATGGCGTTCAGCGGGTGGCCGGAGGAGGCCCTGGACTTCTACGACGGGCTCGCGGCCGACAACACCAAGACCTACTGGACCGAGCACAAGGCCGTCTACACCGAGAAGATCCTCGGGCCGATGACCGACCTGACCGAGGAGCTGGCCGCCGAGTTCGGCGAGCCGAAGATCTTCCGGCCGTACCGCGACATCAGGTTCAGCAAAGACAAGACCCCGTACAAGACGCACATCGGCGCGACCGTCGGCGACTCGTGCTACGTCCAGCTGTCCGTCGAGGGCCTCGGCGCGGGCGCCGGGATGTGGGAGATGAACCCCGGGCAGCTGGCTCTGTACCGCGAGGCGGTGGCCGGGGACCGGCCCGGCGCCGAACTCGAGGAGATCGTCGCCGGGCTCGAGAAGGCGGACATCACCGTCCACGGGCACGGCGCGCTCAAGTCCGCGCCGCGCGGCTACCCGGCCGACCACCCGCGCATCACGCTGCTCCGCTACAAAGGACTGACCGCCTGGCAGCAGTGGCCGGCCGGCCCTTGGCTGGAAGGTGCCGAGGCCAGGGACCGCGTCGTTTCATTCTTCCGAACGACCCGGCCTCTTTGCTCCTGGCTCCACCAGCACGTCCGGCCGTGAGGTCGCCCCCGGACCGTTCACGCGCTCGTCTCCAGCATTAAGCGCTGATCACTGGGACGGCGCGGCCGGAACAGGCTGCCTGGGTCGTCCGACTCCGGCTCGTCCCGCGGCGCCTGGTACGGCTGGTAAGGCTGGGACGGCGGTGGCCGCCAGCCCCGGGGCTCATACCGGCCCGCCTGGCTCTGCGCCGCCTGGGCCGCCTGGCTCTGGCCGATCCGCTTCATCAGCTCGCCTTCCTCGACGATCTCGGCCGCCGTCGGCGACAGCGCGATGATCGCGGAGAAGATGAATCCGACACCGCTCAGGCCGAGGATGAGCGGCAGCAGGAACGCCGTCGCGCTGGCGGTATCCGCGGTGTTCACGACCAGCCCTGGGGCGGCATGGGCCTGCACCGCGGCCATGCCCGTGTAGTGCATGCCGTTGACCGCCACGCCCGCGATCAGGGACGCGATGAACGTGGACAAGACGCTGTCGAGCCGCAGCGCCATCCACAGCGCCGCGGTGCCGGCGATCACCGCGATGATCACGGAGGCCGCGACGAGGCCATAGTTGTAGCTCAGCGAGGCATCTACCCGCACGGCGCCCATGCCGAGGTAGTGCATGCTGGCCACGCCGAGCCCGAGGATCGTGCCGCCGAGCAGCAGCGGCCCGTTGCCGGCGCGGCGGCTGAACCCGACGATGAACACCCCGATCCCCACCACGATCACCGCGATCACCATGGACAAGATGGTGAAGGGCACGTTGTAGCGGATGGTCTCGCCCGGGATGGCGAACCCGAGCATGGCGATGAAGTGCATCACCCAGATCCCGGTGGTCCCGATGGACAGGGCCGCCAGGGTCAGCCAGCGGGCCCGCGCCGCGCCCTGGTAGGCGCGCGCCCGGGTGGTGCACCGGAGCCCGAGAAAGCAGCCCACGCACGACACCACGTAGGACATGGTCGGGTTCAGGGCACCGTTAGCGAAGTTGTTGATGTGAATCATGAGCAGGCCGCTCCCCAGGGGCCGCGTGGGACAGAAGTGTCTTATTTGAACCTTTAATTACGACACGTATGGTATAGCCGCTGGTAGTCTGCTGATGCACTTTTCGTCGCGTCGCGACCAGCGAAAATAGTTCGCAGGTTCCGGCGCGCCTGGCCGGGCCGGCGCGGACCCCCGGCTCGATGATCGGTGGCCGAACCGGGGAGGCCCGATGCTCGATGTGCCGACGGTGTCCGCGCTGCCCGCGGCGCACACGGTCGAGCTGTCGATCAGCGGCATGACCTGCGCCGCGTGCGCGGCGCGGGTGGAGAAGAAGCTCACCAGGATCGCTCCCGGCGTCGTCGCGGCGGTCAACTTCGCGACCGAGCGGGCGACGGTGACCGCGCCGGAGGACGTCCCGGTGCAGACGATGATCACGACGGTCCAGGACGCGGGGTACGCGGCCAGCCTGATCGAGCCCGCGGCGGCGCCCCTCAAGGCCGGCGATCAGGCCGCCTACCTGCGCCGCAGGCTGATCCTGGCGCTGGTGTTCTTCGTCCCGCTCAGCGACCTGTCCATCACGCTGTCGCTGTTCCCCGGCTACCGGTTCACCGGATGGCAATGGGTCCTGATCGCGCTGACCGCTCCGGTGGCGCTGTGGGCCGCCTGGCCGTTCCACCGGGCCGCGCTGAAGAACGCCCGGCACGGCGCGTCCTCGATGGACACGCTCGTGTCCCTCGGCGTGGTCGCCGCCTGCGGCTGGTCGGTGTACGCGATGTTCCGCCCCGCGGGCGGCGGCATCTACCTCGAGGTGGCGGCCGCGGTCACCACGTTCCTGCTGGCCGGCCGGTACTACGAGGCCCGGGCGCGCAGTTCGGCAGCTGGCGCGATGCGCAAGCTCGCCGCGGCGGCCGCCAGGGACGTCTGCGTGCTCGGCCCCGACGGCCGGGAGCGGCGCATCCCGGCGGGCCAGCTACGGCGCGGGGACACCTTCGTGGTCCGCCCGGGGGAGAAGATCGCGGCCGACGGCGAGGTGCTGTCCGGCGAGTCCGCGGTGGACCGGAGCATGATGACCGGTGAACCCCTCCCGGTCGAGACCGCGGCCGGCGACACGGTTACCGGCGGCACCATCGCGCTGTCCGGGCGGCTGGTGGTCCGGGCCGTCCAGGTCGGCGAGCACACCCAGCTGGCCCAGCTGATCGCGCTGGTCGGCCGGGCCCAGGCGGACAAGGCCGCCATCCAGCGGCTGGCTGACCGGGTCTGCGGGGTCTTCGTCCCGCTGGTGCTGGCGGCCGCGGTCCTGACCCTGGCCGGCTGGCTCGCCGCCGGAGCCGCCGCCGGGCAGGCGTTCAGCGCGAGCCTGGCCGTGCTCATCATCGCCTGTCCGTGCGCGCTGGGCCTGGCCACGCCCGCCGCGCTGGTGGCGGCGTGCGGTCGGGGCGCTCAACTCGGCATCTTCATCAAGGGGCATCAGGCGCTGGAGTCGTCCGGGCAGATCGACACCGTCGTGCTCGACAAGACCGGCACCGTCACCAGCGGCCGGATGACCGTAACCGCGATGGTCACCGCGCCCGGCACCGAACCCGCCGAACTGCTCCGCCACGCCGCCGCGGTCGAGCGCGCCTCGGAGCATCCGGTCGCCGCCGCGGTCTGTGCCGCCTGGGAGGAAGCCGCGCGGGAAGGGCTCGCCACCGCGGACGGATCCATGCCCGAGGTGGACGCTTTCCGGGCGCTGCCGGGCCTGGGCGTGCGCGGCGTGGTGGAGGGCCGCCAGGTCGTGGTCGGGCGCGAGCGGCTGCTGCGTGACCGCGGGATCGCGATCCCGCCCCGCCTGGCCAGTCACTGGGCGCAGTGGGAGCAGGCCGGCCAGACCGTGGTCCTGGTCGCCTGGGACGGCCGGCTTGGCGGCGCGCTCGCCGTGGGTGACGCGCTCAAGCCGTCCGCCGCGGCCGCCGTCGCCGGGCTGCGCCGCCTCGGCCTGCGGCCGGTCCTGCTCACCGGGGACAACGAGGCGACCGCCCGGGCCGTCGCCGCGGCCGTGGGCATCGAGGAGGTGATCGCCGGGATCCTGCCCGCCGCCAAGGCCGAGGCCGTCCGGGACCTGCAGGCCCGAGGGCACCGGGTGGCGATGGTCGGCGACGGGGTGAACGACGGCCCCGCGCTGGCAGCGGCCGACCTGGGCATGGCCATCGGCGCGGGCACCGACGTGGCGATCTCAGCGGCCGACCTGATCCTGCTCCGCGAGGACCTGCGGGTGGTGCCCGAGGCGATCCAGCTGGCCCGGGCCGCCCGCGGCACGATCAGGCGCAACCTGGCCTGGGCCTTCGGCTATAACGCGGCGGCCGTGCCGCTGGCCGCGCTGGGCTTCCTCAACCCGCTGATCGCGGCCGCCGCGATGACGCTGTCCTCGGTCCTGGTCGTCGCCAGCAGCCTGCGCCTGCGGCGGTTCCGCCCCATGGCCCCCCTGACGTAGCCTGGCCGGATGACCGACCCCGACGCATCTCTCCGGGTCTCCGACGCCGAACGGGACCAGACGCTGCGGACCCTCGGCGAGCACGCCGCCGTGGGCCGGCTCACCCTGGACGAGCTCGAGGAGCGGTCCAGCCGGGCGCTGGCCGCCAAGACCCGCGGCGAGCTCGCCACGCTGACCGGCGACCTGCCGCAGGAGGCGGGCCAGGACCGTCCCGCGCCGACGCTGGCCAAGAAGCCGGTGCGCTGGATGGTCGCGATCATGTCCGGCTCGCAGCGGCGTGGCCGGTTCCGCGCGGTCGGCAGCATCAACTCCATCGCGATCATGGGCGGCGACGAGATCGACCTGCGCGAGGCCGAGATCGAGGGCGGCGAGCTCACCCTCAACCTGGTCGCGGTCATGGGCGGCGCCACCCTCTACATCCCGGACACGATCGAGCTGGACGTGGGCGGCTTCTCGCTGTTGGGCGGCAACACCGAGATCGGCTCCGAGCGCCCGCCGCGCCCCGGCGCGCCGGTGATCAGGCTCCGCGCCTGGAACCTGCTGGGTGGCCCCACCATCTACCGCGTCCCGCCGCAGGCCCGCGGCCTGGGCCTGAAGGAGGCCCGCCGCCTGGCCAAGGCCGCGGGCCGCGGCGAGCTCCCCCCGCCCGGTTAACGCTGCCCGGTTAACGCTGCCCGGTTAGCGGTACTCCTCTAGCACGTCCCTCAGGTAGCCGCGCTCGCTCTCGTATACGTGCGCCGATTTGACGATCATCAGCAGCCGCCCGGCCGGCCGGGCGAGCTGCCCGGCCACATGCTGCTGCAGCGAGGCCAGCTCGACCAGGTTCCCGTAGCCCTTGGCGCCGAAGTCGATGCTGTGCGCGTAGGCGACCAGCTCGACCGCGCCGTCCGGCAGCCAGAAGTCGAGCAGGCTGACACACGGGATGTAGCTGGTGTCGGTGTGCGGCTGGAACGTGGTGATGGCTGCGGACCTGGTGGCCGGGTCCCGGCGCAGCCGGTCGACGACCCAGGCGACCTGGTCCCGGCCGGAGTGCTCGTAGTCGAACAGCCGGGTCGCGTAGCTGTCCGCGTCGCCGAGCGCGGCCACCGCGGCGTGCTCGGTGAAGTTGGCGTGCATCCAGGCCAGCCGCTCAGGTTCGGCGTGCGCGGCGATGATCTCGTCCGCCGGTCCTGGATGGTCCACGACGAGCGTCACCAGCGAGATCTCGCGTACCGGCAGGCCCTCGTAGCGGCTCTCGACGCCCTCGGTCAGGATCCGCTGGGCCGCCGCGAGCCACGCCGCCCCGATCGTGTCCGCTCGCACCGTCTGCGGCCCGTCGCTGGCCAGCCGAATCGT
>Ga0207674_10005202_pt1 | contig 15489 bp, 15 predicted proteins | sample KBSCornC72_FD_184303 | JGI IMG/M metagenome (GOLD analysis project Ga0207674, IMG submission 184303) | Corn rhizosphere microbial communities from Kellogg Biological Station, Michigan, USA - KBS Corn C7-2 (SPAdes) (version 2) | ecosystem: Host-associated > Plants > Roots > Rhizosphere > Soil ... | reverse complement strand
AGTTCCAGGCGGCCGGTCGCGTGGTAGGCATGGTCGGCGACGGCGTCAACGATGCACCGGCGCTGGCGGCCGCCGACGTCAGCTTCGCCATCGGCGCGGGTTCCGCGGTTGCCGTCGAGGCCGCGGATATTACGGTGATCCGCAACGACCTCAACGCGGTCGTCGATGCGATCTTGCTGTCGCGGGCCACGCGCGCGAAGATCCGCCAGAACCTCGTGTTCGCGTTCGGCTACAACGTGCTGGGGATTCCGCTGGCGGCGCTTGGCTATCTCAATCCGGTTGTTGCAGGTGCCGCGATGGCGATGAGTTCCGTATCCGTCGTCGGCAACGCGCTGTTGCTGCGGAAATTCCGCGTGCCGCAACGCTGATCGCTCAAAGACCCAAACGTTAACGAGGATCGATGATGGAAAACGCAACGTTGAACGTAAGAGGCATGACGTGTCAGGGCTGTGTCGCGAGCGTCACTCGTGTGTTGAAGGCGGTGCCAGGCGTGTCGGATGTCGTCGTAACGCTGCAGCCCGGCACGGCGACGGTCGTCTACGACGCCACCCGGACGACACTGCCGGTGCTGAAAGCGGCTATCGAGGACGCAGGGTATGACGTCGCCGCGTAAGACGGCACGCCGCGATGCGGAGCCGCGAGGGTTTGCGGAGCCAGCGAAACGCGCCGTGGTCGCGCACAGCGGTGCCGAGACAACGGCGCTGGCAAAGCGGCTCAACCGGATCGAAGGCCAGGTCCGCGGCATCGGGCGGATGATCGACGATGATCGCTACTGCGTCGACATATTGACGCAGGTGAGTGCCGTCCAGTCGGCGCTTGATGCGCTCGCGCTGAAACTGCTCGAGCATCACCTGCACGGCTGCGTCAGCCATGCGGTTGCATCGGGCAACGGCGCACATGCAATCGACGAAGCACTCAGCGTCATCCGCAAGTTCGGGCGCTGATCGCAACGATGGCTCTCGTTGCGGTGCGTTCGCTGCGCGCGGTTCAGGCCACTTGCGCGTGTCGCATCAGGCCTTCGCTGCGTTGCGATCGATCCACGCTGCAAATGCGTCCAGAAACTTCTGCATGAAGGCGCGCGTGGAGTCGTTGGCGAGATTGCCTCCGCGTCGAACAGCTTGTCGGCGCCGCCGATGTAAGCCTCTGGCTGCTGCATCGCGGGCATGTTGAGGAACACCATCGACTGCCGAAGGTGATGATTGGCGCCGAAAGCGCCGATCGCACCCGGCGCCACGCTGACGATGGCGCACGGCTTGCCTTCCCAGGCGCTCTGGCCTTTCGGCCGCGACCCAACATCGATGGCGTTCTTCAGTGCACCCGGCACTGACCGGTTGTATTCCGGCGTCACGAAGAGCACCGCATCGGCTTTCTTGACGCGCGCCTTGAATGCGACGGCTGCCGGCGGCGGATTGGCCTCGAGGTCGGCGTTGAAGAGCGGCAGGTCGCCGATCTCGACGATCTCGAGCTTCATCGACGCAGGCGCCATTGCGCGGAGCGCCTTCGCCATCTTGCGGTTGAGCGACTCCTTGCGCAGGCTTCCCACGATCACGACGACGTCCCGCACTGTATTCATCAAGGTGCTCCGTTGTTGGAAACCACGATCGCCGCAGCGTACGAAACGCGGTCGTGCGCTAAGTTCCGCAGCATCGAGTTCGCCGTGCGGCTACGGCACGCTCCTTCGTCACGGTTGCGGCGGTTCGCGATGGCATAATAGTAAGTTCGGGGTGTAGCGCAGCCCGGTAGCGCGCTTGCTTTGGGAGCAAGATGTCGGAGGTTCAAATCCTCTCACCCCGACCAATATCTCGCAGAAAATCAATTGCGTGCAATGCGTGATTGGAAGTGAGCTACGGCTAATACGATACTAGCCGCAATCGGTGACCCTCTGCGCAGGAAAGCCTGCATGAGCATTTCGATGTCACGTCTTGATTTTTTCAGGACTGGCGTGGTTGCGGGCGTGTCGCGGCGCCGATTCATGAGACGGCTCGTTGTCCGGGTTTGATTGCGCGAGTCGCATCGGTCTTTTTTCCGCACGCGCACCAGGGATTCGACAAGTTCTACGGATTCATCGGCGGTGAGACCGATCAGTGGTACCCGCTCATCTACGACGCGTGATCAAGGTCGATCCTCCCAAGATGAAGGACTATCACTTCACGGTCGACATGACCAACCAGGCGATCAACTGGGTGAATGCTCAGCAGTCAATGACGCCGGACAAGCCGTTCTTCGTCTACTACGCGACCGGCGCCGTCCACGCGCCGCACCATGTCCCCAGAGAGTGGGCCGACAAGTACAAGGGCCAGTTTGACCGCGGCGGGGACCAGGTCCGCGTCGATACGCTCGAACGTCAGAAGAAGCTGGGTGTGGTTCCCGCGAACACGCGGCTGGCCGAACGGCCAGCGGATATCAAGGCGTGGGACTCCCTGCCCGCGGACCAGCGGCGTCTGTTTGCGCGTCAAGCGGAGGTGTTCGCGGGATTCCTGGAGCACACCGATTACGAGATCGGGCGATTCGTGAAAGCGCTAGAAGACATCGGGGAGCTGGACAACACGCTGTTCATCTATATCGCCGGCGACAACGGCACCAGTGCCGAGGGGGCTTCGTTGGCATGTACAACGAAGTGACCTACTTCAACGGCGTTACCGAGAAGGTGGAGGACCTCATTCCATTGATCGACAAGTGGGGCGGTCCGGAAACCTTCCCGCACATGGCCGCGGGCTGGGCGGTTGCGTTCGACACGCCGTTCTCGTGGACCAAGCAGGTGGCTTCCGACTTCGGCGGCACCCGCAACGGAACAGTCATTCGCTGGCCGAATGGCATCAAGGACAAGGGCGGCCCGCGCACGCAGTTCTCGCACGTCATCGACATCGCGCCCACGATCCTGGAGGCGGCCGGCTTGCCACAACCCAAGAGTGCAACGGCACGGTGCAGACGCCGATCGAAGGCGTCAGCATGGTTTATACATTCGACAATGCGAAGGCGCCGGAGCGGCACAAGACGCAGTATTTCGAGATGTTCGGCAACCGAGCGATCTATCACGACGGCTGGCTCGCCCGGACCATTCACCGTGCGCCGTGGCAAACGAGTGCGCAGAAGCCGCTGTTATCCGATGTCTGGGACCTGTACGACGTGAGAAACGATTTCAGTCTCAGCGCCAACGTCGCCGCCGCACAGCCTGCGAAGCTGAAGCAGATGCAGGCGCTGTTCATGAAGGAAGCCGAGAAGTATCACGTGCTACCCATTGACGATCGCACCATAGAGCGCACCAACCCTGCCCTCGCGGGCCGCCAGATGTTCTCGGTGACCGCACGTCCCTCACTGTCTACGAAGGGATGCAGGGGATGCTGGAAAACACCTTTCATGAACATCAAGAACAGGTCGAGCAAGATCACGGCCGAGATCGAAGTGCCGGCGGAGGGCGCTAATGGTGCGATCCTGTCGCAGGGCGGGCGCTTCGGCGGTTGGTCGCTGTACATGAAGGACGGCAAACCCGCCTACGTCTACAACTTCCTCGGACTGGCCCGCTACACCATTGCTGCGCCGCAAGGGTTGTAGCCGGGTCCTGCAACAGTCGTCCTCAACTTCAGCTATGACGGCGGTGGCGGCGGCAAGGGCGGCAAGGCGACGCTCTACGTGAATGGAAAAGCCGTCGCCGATGGCCGCGTGGAGAAGACGCAGCCCAACATCTTCCCGGCGGACGAGACTGCTGATGTGGGCATCGACAATCAGACCCCGGTCGCAGAGGGTATCGGCATCGGCCCGGAGACACGATTCACCGGCAAGATCAACAAGATCACCCTTGAAGTGCAGCCGGTGAAGTAACAAGAGTTGATCTGCGTCATGGCGCGACCGGTCTGGTGTACGACAAGCTCTCGTCGTGCCCCTGAATCCCGCTTTTGACGCCGCCCTCCTGGGCCGCTACGACCGGCCCGGCCCCCGATACACCTCTTACCCGACCTCGCCGCAGTTCTCGATGGACTTCGACGAGCGGGCGCTGCGCGAGGCGGTGCGCGAAAGCAACGGCGATCCAATCCCGCGGCTGTTGTCGATCTACGTTCACGTCCCGTTCTGCCAAAGCCCGTGCTTCTTTTGCGGTTGCAACCGGATCATCACGCGCGACCCGTACCGCGCGGACGCGTACCTCGCGCGACTGCATCGAGAGATCGCATTGAGCGCGGCGATGTTCGATCGCGACCGCGAAGTGGTCCAATTGCACTTCGGGGGCGGCACGCCGAACTTCCTGTCGACGACGCAACTTCGGGACGTCGTCGATGCACTGCGCCGTCAGTTTCGATTCTCGTCACGAAGCGACAACGACGTTTCGATCGAGCTGGACCCGAGATGGATGTCGCCGGACGACGTCCGCGCGCTCGCGGATATCGGCTTCAACCGGGCGAGCCTGGGCGTGCAGGATTTCGACCCGGCGGTGCAGGCCGCGGTCAATCGCCACCAGTCGGCCGAGGAAACGCTCGGCATCATCGATGCGTGCAGGCGCTACGGCTTGCGTTCGATCAATGTGGATCTTATCTACGGCCTGCCGAAGCAGTCGCGCGACGGCTTCGCCGCAACGCTCGAGAAGGTGCTCGCGGCGCGGCCCGACCGGCTCGCCGTCTATAGCTATGCGCATCTGCCGGATCTATTCAAGCCGCAACAGCGCATCGACGCGGCGGATCTTCCGTCGCCCGAGACCAAGCTGATGCTGTTGCAGCTTGCGATCGACAAGCTGGGTTCTGCGGGCTACACCTACATCGGCATGGATCATTTCGCGCTGCCCGATGATGACCTGGCATTGGCGCAGGCGCGCGGAAGTCTGCACCGCAACTTCATGGGTTATACGACGCATGCCGACACCGACCTCGTCGGCCTCGGCGTCAGTGCCATCAGCCATATCGGCGCGAGCTTCAGCCAGAACCCGCGTGATCTTTCGACCTGGCAGGCGGCGATCGACGAAGGGCATCTGCCCGTGGTGCGGGGGGTGCGCCTCAGCGAAGACGATCAGCTCCGCGCGGACCTGATCCAGCAGCTGATGTGCCAAGGCGAGATTCCAGTCTCTGCCCTCGAGCGGCGCTACGCCATCGCCTTCGGCGACTACTTCCGTGATGCACTTGTGCGGCTGCGCCCGCTGATCGACGATGGTCTGGTTCGAGTCGACGCGGATCGCATCGTTGCCACGTCGCAAGGAAGGCTGCTGTTGCGTAACATAGCAATGTGCTTCGATCGCTACCTCGACCGGCCCGGCATTCCGCTGAAGTTCTCGCGCGCGATCTAGCCTTAGCCCTTGGGGGTTGCCGGTGAGCCGTCCGGTGTTTCCGCGGACGGATGCGCGCACCGTCGCCGACGACGGCGATACGCTGCATTTCTGCTCCACCTGCGCGTTTTCGCAGGCATGCCTCTCGGAGGGCATGGACAAGCAGGAGCTGCTGGATCTGCACGTGCTGGTCGAGCATGTTGGTCCGTTACATGCCAACGATCACGTGTTCCGCAAGGGCGATCCCTTCGACGCGATCGCTGCCGTCCGGGCAGGTACCGTCAAGACCTACGTTGTCGATCGCGAGGGTCACGAGCGCGTGCTCGGGTTCCATCTGCCGGGCGAGGTGATCGGGCTCGACGCCATCGACGGCAACGCATATCCCTGCAACGCAATCGCTCTCGACATCGTCACTCTGTGCCGCTTCTCATTCCCCCGCATGGCCGAGTTGGCCGCGCGTGCTCCGGGACTGCAGCAGCATTTGTTCCGGCTGCTAAGCCGCGACATCGGCGCGGCGATGCGAATGGCCGGCGACTGGTCGGCGGACCAGCGCATGGCTGCGTTTCTCCTCGGTTTGTCGCAGCGCCTCGCGACCCGCGGCTTTTCGGCGCGCCGGTTCCAGCTGACGATGGCGCGGACCGACATCGGCAACTATCTGCGCCTCGCACCGGAGACCGTCAGCCGCGTGCTGAAGCGCTTCCAGGACGATGGTCTGATCGTCATCGACCGTCGTGAAGTCGACCTCACGGACGTCGGCCGCCTGCAGGCGCTCGCCGCGCCAATCCTCCAAAATTGATCCGTCCCGCTTGACCTGCGTCAGGGCGCCCGCGGGCCGCCTTGCGCAACATGACTCGCATCGTCAACGGAGCGCGTCATGGACACTACCCGCCGATTGTGGCTCAGCCTCGCTGCCTTGCTGATTGCGAGCTTCGGCGTATTGCTGTGGATGGGCCGCGACATGCACCAGCAGTCGCCGCCGATGCCGACCCGGGTGGTAACGGAAAGCGGACGCGGGGTCTACACCCGTGCCGACATGGAACAGGGCCGCCAGGTCTGGCAGAGCATCGGCGGCCAGCAGCTTGGCTCGATCTGGGGCCATGGGGCGCTCGTCGCACCGGACTGGTCCGCCGATTGGCTGCATCGCGAGTCGCTCGCGATGCTCGAATTGAATGCGCGTCGTACATTCGGCAATGCATACGAGCGACTGCCACCCCGTGACCAGGGGACGCTGCAGGCGGACCTCAAGGCGCAGCTGCGCACGAACACATACGATGCATCGCGCGACGAGATCGTCATCAGTGACCGGCGCGCGCAGGCACTAGCGCAGGTCAGCGCGCATTACGACAGCCTGTTCTCGAACGATCCGGCCACCGCCGCATTGCGAGAGGCGTACGCCATGCGCAACGACACCGTGCCCGACGCCGCGCACCGGCGTGCCCTGGCGTCGTTCTTCTTCTGGACGTCGTGGGCGGCGGTGACCGATCGGCCCGGCCACGCAAAGAGCTATACGAACAACTGGCCGTACGAGCCGCTCGTGGCGAACACCGCGACGTCCGGCGCGTTCATGTGGTCGATGTTCAGCGTGCTGTTCATGGTGGCGGGCATCGGTCTGCTTGCATGGCACCACGCGGTTTGGCACGGCCGGGAAGCACCTGTCGTTCCGCCCGTGCACGATCCGCTGGCAGGTCTCAAGATCACACCGTCGATGCGCGCAACCGCGAAATACTTCTGGGTGGTGATCGCGCTGTTCCTCGTCCAGATCCTGCTCGGCGCGACGACTGCGCACTACCAGGTCGAGGGCCAGACGGCGTACGGCTATGCGCTCTCCGAAATCCTTCCGTACAGCCTGACGCGAAGCTGGCACACGCAGCTCGCGGTACTGTGGATCGCCACCGCGTGGCTCGGCACGGGGCTGTACATCGGGCCGGCCATCTCCGGTCACGAGCCCCGCTTCCAGCGCCTCGGCGTGAACGTGCTGTGGACGTGCCTCATCGTGATCGTCGTCGGCGCCTTCGCGGGGCAATGGTTCGCGGTGATGCAGAAGCTCGGGCTCAAGTACAACTTCTGGTTCGGGCATCAGGGCTGGGAATACACCGACATCGGGCGCTTCTGGCAGATCTTCCTGTTCATCGGCCTGCTGCTGTGGCTCGTGCTCGTCGGGCGCGCGCTGTGGCCCGCGCTGAGGCGACGCGACGACACCGCGTCGATCGTCGGTCTCCTTTTTCTTTCGACGATCGCGATCGGCCTCCTGTACGGCGCGGGGCTGATGTGGAGCGAGCACACGCACATCTCGATGGTCGAATACTGGCGATGGTGGGTCGTCCACTTGTGGGTGGAAGGTTTCTTCGAAGTGTTCGCCACTGCCGTGATCAGCTTCCTGTTCGTCAGGCTGGGGCTCATCCGTGCGCGCACGGCGACCGTGAACGTGCTGTTCGCCACGATCGTGTACATGGCGGGCGGCGTGCTCGGAATGTTCCACCACTTGTACTTCGCCGGGACTACGACGGCTGTCGTGGCGCTCGGCGCAAGCTTCTCGGCGCTGGAAGTGGTGCCGCTTGCGCTGATCGGCCTCGAGGCCTTCGACACGTGGCGGCACAGCCGCGCTACGCCGTGGATGGCGCGGTACCGCTGGCCGATCGTGTTCTTCCTTGCGGTCAGCTTCTGGAACCTGGTCGGGGCTGGTCTCTTCGGTTTCCTGATCAACACGCCGCTCGCGCTGTATTACATGCAGGGCCTGAACCTGACGCCCCTGCACGGCCATCTCGCGCTGTTCGGTGTCTACGGGATGCTCGGCATCGGCCTCATGCTGTTCTGCCTGCGCGGCCTCAAGCCGGAAGTCGAATGGGATGAGCGAGTGCTGCGCAGTGCGTTCTGGTGCTTCAACGTCGGGTTGATGCTGATGGGACTGCTGACGCTGCTGCCGCTTGGCGTGCTGCAGCTGGAGGCAGCGCTCGAGAAGGGCTACTGGTACGCCCGTTCGGCGGAGTTCATGGGCCAGCCGATCGTCCACGCGCTGGTGTGGATGCGCGTCCCGGGTGACACGATCTTCAGCGTCGGCGCGCTGCTGCTCGCGTGGTTTGTTGCGCGGCACTGGGTGCGGCCTATACGCGCCGCGACGCCAGTGGCGCGTCCAGCATGACGCACCGTCATCTCATGGCGATGCCGGCAGGCTCGATCGGGGTCGCCGGCAGCGCGTCGCTCTCGCCGTCGCTGCTGGCGACCGCACCGCACCGACTCCTGTTCTTTGCGGGCGCGGCCAACGTACTGCTAGCGATGGCGTGGTGGACATTGTGGCTCGTCGACGCGCACGTGCACCCGCTGGGCCTGCCGCAGCCGCCGGTTCACGCAGGGTGGATCCACGCGATCGTGATGCAGTATCTGGTGCTGCCGCCGTTCTTCTTCGGCTTCATGCTGACGGTATTCCCTCGGTGGATGAACCAGCCGCCGCTGTCGCCTTGGCACTATGCGCCCGTGGGCGCCGGATTGATCGGCGGCCAGATGCTGACGCTTGCAGGACTTGTCACCGCCCCGACGCTCCTGCACGCAGGCGTGCTGGTCACGATCGGCGGGTGGCTGGTCGGCATGGCACTCCTGTTGCGCATCATCTGGCGCGACCGCGGCAGAACCTGGCATGCGCTCTCGTGCGCCATCGCACTTGCCGCCGGTTTCGTCGGCTTGGCTGCGTACGCCACGTTTCTGCACGTGCACGACGCGCGCCTCATGTTCTTCGCCATCAAGGTCGGCAGCTTCGGCCTGTTGCTGCCGATCTTCGTCACGGTCGCACACCGGATGTTCCCATTCTTCGCCCGCGGCGCCGTCACCGGTCACGCGGGCTGGAGCCCTCTGCCATGGCTCGGTGCATTCTGGGTACTGGTCGCGATCCATCTCGGGCTCGAGCTGTGGCACGCATATGCATGGCTTTGGCTGCCCGATGGCGCACTCGCTGCCCTCACCGCGGTCTGGCTGTGGCGTAACTGGCCGCGCGGCGCGATGCCGCCACTGCTGCGCGTCCTGTTCTGTGCGTATGTCTGGCTGCCGACGGCCTTCGCGCTGTTTGCGACGCAAGCCGCTTGGTACGCGGCGACCGGCAGCTACGTATTTGGACGGGCGCCCGCGCACGCATTGTTCATCGGCTTCTTCGGCGGCCTGCTGGTCGCGATGGTCACGCGCGTGACGCAAGGTCATTCCGGCCGACCGCTCGTGCTTGGAGCCGTCGCTGGGTTCGCCTTCTTCGCGATCCAGCTTGTCGCCTTGCTGAGGATCGCAGCGGAGATGCTTCCGGCATATCCCGTGCTGCAGGCGCTGGCCGCTGCGGGTTGGCTGCTCGCGTTCGCCCCCTGGGCGCTGCGGTCCGCGCGCATTTATCTCTCGGCGCGCGCAGACGGCAAGCCCGGTTGAGATCATGTTTGCGATTTACGCGCAGATCAGGACGGTCCACATTGCCGCCGTGGCGCTGAGCGGCGCGTTGTTCCTGTTGCGTGGACTGCTCGTGCTCACAGGGCGGTCGCGGATCGCGATGTGGGGGCCCGTTCGATACGCCACCTACGGTGTCGACACGGTGCTCCTGACCGCCGGACTGATGCTCGTGTCGATCCTGCCTGCCACGACGTTCGCCAGCCACTGGCTGTCGCTCAAGCTCGCCTTGCTCGTCGTATACGTGGCGCTCGGCACGCGCGCGCTGCGGCGCGCGGCAACGCTTAAGGGGCGCTGGATCTCCTTCGTGGCCGCGCTCGCCGTCTACGCGACCATGATCGGTATTGCGCGCGCTCATCACCCGATGGGATGGCTGCGCCCCTGGGTCGGCTGAATCGCGTGCACTTGACGCAGGTCATCGTGCCGCGGCCGCTGGCGGCGCAAAGTTTCCTCGTCATGCGCTTGCCTACCACGCCAACGGGAACCTTCATGAGACGCATTGTTCCGCTCGTGTTGCTCGCACTCTTAGTGACACTCGCCGGCTGCAACCGCGCCACCGTCGATACGGGCAAGAATGCCGAGGCCGCGAAGTCGGGCACGACGGGCGGCTCGCGGGCCGGCGACTTTGGTCCGCCGCAGGGTGAGCCGGTCAAGGCCGTGCTCACGAGCCCGCCTGCGGTGCCTCCCGCGACCGGCCGTACGGCGCCGGCGAAGGTGATCGTCGAGCTGGAAGTGATCGAGAAGGAGATGCCGATCTCCGAAGGCGTCCGCTACACGTTCTGGACGTTCGGCGGCACCGTGCCCGGCAGCTTCATTCGCGTGCGGCAGGGCGACACCGTGGAGTTTCATCTCAAGAACGCGCCCGACTCGAAGATGCCGCACAACATCGACCTGCACGGCGTGACGGGTCCAGGCGGTGGCGCTGCGTCCAGTTTCACCGCGCCCGGTCACGCCTCGCAGTTCACGTTCAAGGCGCTGAATGCGGGCCTGTACGTCTATCACTGCGCGACGGCGCCCGTCGGCATGCATGTCGGCAACGGCATGTACGGCCTGATCCTGATCGAGCCGCCACAGGGATTGCCCAAGGTCGATCGCGAGTACTACGTCATGCAGGGCGACTTCTACACCTCGGGCAAGTATCGCGAGAAGGGCCTGCAGACGTTCAACATGGAAAACGCGATCGATGAGAAGCCGACTTATGTCCTGTTCAACGGCAGCGAAGGTGCGTTGACGGGCGACAAGGCGCTCACGGCGAAGACGGGCGAAAGCGTGCGCCTCTATGTCGGCAATGGCGGCCCGAACCTCGTCTCCAGCTTCCATGTCATCGGCGAGATCTTCGACAAGGTGTGGTACGAGGGCGGCACGCATTTCCAGGAGAACGTGCAAACCACGCTGATTCCCGCGGGCGGCGCCGCGATGATGGAGTTTCATGTGGAAGTGCCCGGCAGTTACGTGCTGGTCGATCACAGCATCTTCCGCGCGTTCAACAAGGGCGCGCTCGCGATCCTCAAGGCCGACGGCCCGGATGTGAAGGCGATCTATTCCGGCAAGGAAGTGGACGAAACGTATCTCGGCGATCGCGCATCGGCGAACCTCGCAGCCGTCGCCACGGCGGCGAGCGCCGCCACTGCAGGTGCGCTCACCGTCGACGAGCAGGTGAAGGCGGGGCAGGCGCTTTTCGCGGGAACATGCTCGACGTGCCACCAGGCCAATGGGCAGGGGCTCCCCGGCGTGTTTCCGCCGCTCGCAAAGTCGGATTACTTCGCGAAAGACCCGATGCGGATCCCCGATGTCGCATTGCGCGGCCTGACAGGGAAAGTGAGCGTCAATGGCCAAGACTACAACTCGGTGATGCCACCGATGAGCCAGCTGACCGACGACGCGATCGCCAATATCGCAACGTACGTGCTCAACAATTGGGACAATCCAGGCGGTCGCGTCACCAAGGAGCAGGTCGCCCAGCGTCGCAAGGAAGCGGCGCCCGCCGCGGTCGCGGTGCACTGAGTCGCGGCGATGCGCCTGCTCCTGCTGCTCGCTGGCCTGTTGCCGCTTACCGCGTGGGCATCCGACGGCGACGGCTACGTACGCATTCCGCCCGGCGACTTCACGTCGACGCTAGCCTACGAGGACGCTCGCGGGCCGGTGCGAATCGCGCCATTCGGGATCATGCGTCACCCCGTCACCAACGCTGAATTCCTGGCCTTCGTGAACACACATCCGGCGTGGCGCCGCGATCGCGTCGCGCCAGTGTTCGCTGGCCCCGACTACCTCGCGCATTGGCAGGGGCCGACTCGTCTCGTGCCGGGCGACCAGGCGGCGCAGCCGGTCACGCGCGTCAGTTGGTTCGCCGCTGCCGCCTACTGCGAGGCACAGCGCGCGCGGTTGCCGCGGTGGCTCGAATGGGAATACGTCGCGGCTGCCGACACGGTGCGTCACGACGCCCGCGCCGATCCTGCCTGGCGCGACCGCATCCTCGCGTGGTATGCGCGGCCATCGTCGAGCGCACTGCCGGCGGCGGGCGCGGGGGTGCCCAATGCCTATGGCGTGCGGGACCTGCACGGCGTCGTCTGGGAATGGACCGACGACTATTCGGCGCTTCTCGTGTCCGCCGACAACCGCGACCAGGGCGATCCCGACCGCAGCCGCTTCTGCGGGGCCGGCGCGCTCTCGGTCGCCGATCGCGAGCAATACGCGGTGCTGATGCGCGTAGCGATGCTGTCGTCGCTCGGCGGCAGCGACACGACGATGAGTCTCGGATTTCGTTGCGTGAGGGGGCTTCCATGAAAATCGTGATGGCCATGGTCTTGGCAACCGTCGCGGGTGCGCTGTCGATGCCCGCCGGCGCCACGGTGGCACCGTTGCCGCGCGACTCGGTCTATCAATCGACGGCGCAGCTCACCGACGCACAGGCGCATCGGTTCGCATGGAGCGACCAGCGAGGTCGGGCACAGCTTGTGTCGATGTTCTACACGGCGTGCCGCTTCGTCTGCCCGATGATCGTTGACGGCGCAAAGTCGATCCAGCAGAGCCTGACCGAAGAAGAGCGGACACGCCTCGGAGTGACTTTGATCAGCCTCGACCCGAAGCGCGATACGCCGCAGGTACTGGCGCGCATGCAAAAGGAGCGCGATCTCGACCGCGCGCGATGGACCCTGGCGACCCCCGATCCTCAGGACGTGCGCGCCATCGCCGGCTTGCTGGGAATCCGCTATCGCGAGCTCGCCGACGGCGAGTTCAACCACACGACCGTGCTGGTGCTGCTGGACGCGAACGGGCGCATGATTGCGCGTACCGAGAAGGTGGGTGGGCAGCCGGACCCGTCGTTCCTTGCAGCAGTGCGCCGAGCGCTCGTGCCGCTGCGCTAACTTTCGGAAAAAAGATATGCAGGCAATCCGGATAATTCGCGACGAACACCGAGCCATTGCGGCGATCCTGCATGGCATGCTCTTCCTGGTTCGCAAGATTCGCGACCGGGGGGCAACGCCGGATTTCAACCTATTCGGGGCAATGATCTATTACATCGATGCGTTTCCCGAGCGCTTCCACCACCCCAAGGAGGACAGGTACCTGTTTCATGTGCTGCGCATCCGTCACCCGGAGTCGGTACCGCTGCTCGACCGGCTGGAGGAAGAGCATCGGACCGGCGCTTACAAGATCCGAGCGCTCGAGCAAGCACTGGCGCGTTACCAGCACGGCGGCGCATCGGAATTCCCGGATTTCGCCAAGGCAGTGGAAGACTATGCGGCGTTCCACTGGAACCACATGCGCGCTGAGGAGGACGAGGTCCTGCCGCTCGCAGAAAAGCATCTGAGCGCTGCTGACTGGGACGGGGTCGACACGGCGTTTCTTGGTCACGTCGACCCGATGCACGGCGCCGGTGCGGAAGGCGAATACCAGGCCTTGTTCACCCGCATTGTCAACCTGGCGCCGCCCCCTATCGGCGTGGGCCCGGCACCCCCTGCAGACATGCGGAAATGAGGGCCGCGCCGTTAATGCTCCGGTCCCAGCGGCATGTGGGTCGGTCCTGGTCTTAGCCCTCCACTTTCATCACCAAAGCGTCACCTGAAAGAGTCCGTTGCAAGCCGTAAGCATCATCGCGCAGGAGCACCGCTCGCTTGCGGCCGTGCTGCGCGCCCTGCTCTACGTCGTGCGTGAAACCCGCTATTTCGCGATCGAGCCGCATTTCGAATTGCTGGACGCGATGCTCCATTACATCGATGCGTTTTCGGAGCAGTTTCACCACCCCAAGGAAGAGACATACCTGTTCGAGCGACTCGGCGCTCGTCTGCCGGCGGCTGCACCGCTGATCAATCGTCTGAAGCACGAGCATCAATCGGGCACCGTCAAGTTGCGGGCGTTGCAGGATGCGCTGATGCATTACCGGGAAGCTGCTTACTCGGCGTTCCCCGAATTTTCATCGCGGGCCGCCGGGTTTGCGGTGTTTCATTGGGAACACATGCGTCTCGAGGAAGACGAACTCATTCCGCTCGCGAGGCTGCATCTGACGGGCGCGGACTGGGACGCAATCGACGCGGCGTTTCTCGGGCATACTGATCCGTTGCTCGGTGCCGAGCGGGGCGTGGAGTACCAGGAGCTATTCCGCCGCATCGTCGAGCTTGCCCCGGCGCCCTTGGGCAAAGTGGCTTCGCGCTAGGGTCAAGAACGCCCCAGTCATCCGCGATCTTGTCCGGGCGGACCGGTGGGGTCGAAAGTAGCTAGCCGCCAAACGATCCAGCGTCTCCGAACGTGCGACGCGAGGTTCGAAATAAGTTCTGGAACAGTCTGGAACAATTTTGCCGACAAGCCATGATCGGGCGATATCGAGGATCCTCGTTTCGCAGGTTAAAATCCTCTCACCCAGGCGTAGTCACGCAGCAAACCAATCACGTGCAACGCGTGATCGATAGTCCGATGTGGCTGATGTCCGATTGGCCGATTTCGCAAGCTCAATCGTAGAAATTTACCCTCGCGCTTCGAAACGTGAGGGAGAGTTGCGCAAGGAGTGCGATCGCAATTTGTAGGCAGACGATGACGCAAGCGACAATCTCTGGCGAGAGTCGCGGAGGTTCGACGCACGCGGCAAGCGCGCCACTGATCGATCTTGCGCGTTCGTCGGTGGGCTCGCGCATGGTCATTGTCCACCATGTGATGCCGGGATGACGCTGACGTCGGTGTGACAATGGAGTGGATGCGGCGCAAGGATGTCAGTAAGGTCCGTGGCAAGTCATGACCGCCGGGCGCGTCAGGTCGATCGGCGCGCAGAGTAGGGAACGTTCTGCCGCGCGCCGGCAGCAGCACCCCAGGCAGTAACTGTCGAGCACGCTTGCGTTCAACTGATTCCGTAGAAGCGTCGACGTCGGCCGATGACCCAAAGCCGGCGGGATCTTCCCGAGCCGCTGGCCACGCTCCGCGGCCGAGGCGACGGATGAGTCCTGAACGCAGGCGATTGGCACCTGCGCTGCTGCTCTCGCTGCTGATTCACGCGTGGCTGTTGAGCCTCACCTTCGGCGGTCAGGGACTTTGGCTTCCGGGCTTCGGCTTCCCGTGGCAGGAGCGGCGGATCGAGGAAGCGGACCTGCGCGTCGTGGTCGTCCCGGCGGAGGTCGCAGCGGCTGAGCGAGCAGACACGCTGGCGGCGGCCGCGCCAGAGCAGGCACAAATGGAGCAGCCTGTCGGACGTGCGCCGGCGCTGAGCCCATTCGTGGTCCCGGCGCCGACTTCGCGGGGGACGGCAACACCGATCGTGCCGGAGGCCACACCGAAGCCAGAGGCCACGCCAAAGCCAGAGGCCACGCCAAAGCCAGAGGCCACGCCAAAGCCAGAGGCCACGC
>Ga0207674_10005200_pt1 | contig 15492 bp, 13 predicted proteins | sample KBSCornC72_FD_184303 | JGI IMG/M metagenome (GOLD analysis project Ga0207674, IMG submission 184303) | Corn rhizosphere microbial communities from Kellogg Biological Station, Michigan, USA - KBS Corn C7-2 (SPAdes) (version 2) | ecosystem: Host-associated > Plants > Roots > Rhizosphere > Soil ... | reverse complement strand
CGCGGCACCGATCGGGAACGTTGTCGGGCCTGGTGAGAAGCTCGTCAACGCCGTCAGGATGGTCCCGGTCGACGTGGCCGAGATCCCGGGAATGGCGGAAGCAGGCAGGGCGCCGGTGAGCAGAAGGGCGCCAGACGCGAGCGAGATCGCACCGAGGGCGCGCAGAAGCTTCGGGTGTGCCACGGGCACAGATTAGCAGCTAGATCTCAGCTTTCTGCACGTCCCGTTGGAGGGTCCTCAGCGCCCCGCGCAGGGCCCGTTCGGCGTCGAGGCCCGCACTTTTCGCGGCTGCCACCATGGCGAGCAGCTGCTCCCCCAACTCCGCCTCGGAGCCCGGGATGACCGCCGCCTCGCGCACGACCCCCACCTTGGCGGCGCGGCCCAGGGTCTTGTCGGCGAGGGCGAGACTCGGCATCCCCTGGGGGATGCCCTCGAGCACGCTCGTGCGGTGCGCCTTCTCGACGGCCTTCACGCTCTCCCAGGTGGCGACCACGTCATCCGACGTGGTGACGGTGACGTCGCCGAAGACGTGCGGGTGCCGGGCGACCATCTTGTGCCGCATGTGCGCCGCGACGTCTTCGAGGGTGAACTCTCCCGCCTCGGCGGCGATGTCGGCGTGGAAGATCACCTGGTACAGCACGTCTCCGAGCTCTTCGATCAGTTCCTCGCGACTGCCCGCCTCGATCGCCTCGACCAGCTCGAAGGTCTCCTCGACCAGGTACTGGACCAGGCTGGCGTGGGTCTGCTCGCGGTCCCAGACGCAGCCGCCCGGCGCGCGCAGCTTCTCGAGCACCGCGATCAGCTCGTCCAGCTCGGGATGCGGGGTGGTCGGCACCAGGAGGTCGGTCATCCCCCCATGATCCCCCGTCAGCCGATCGGCGGGCAGCCGAGCGCCTGAATGGTGCGTGCCCACAGGTTCACCTGCGCCGCCGTCGTCGCGAGCATGACGATCTCGCGCTCGCCGAAAACCGCGGTCAGCCGGTGCCCGAACTCGGGGGTGAACGACAGAGGCGTCTCGCTCACCTTGCGGGCGTACTCGATCGCCAGGCGCTCGGGCCCTGTGAGGGTCTCGACCTGGTCGAGCTCGGTCAGGCCCTGCAGCACGTGGAGCTCGGGCTCGGTCATCCGCTGCTCCCAGCCGCGCGAGTTGAAGCCGATGCAGAACGGGCACTCGACGGCGAACGAGACGGCCATGCGCACGAACTGCAGCATCCGGTCGTTGACGCGTCCCTCGCCGCGGGCCACGAGCGACTCGAGAACTCCGATCCCCACCGCAGACCGCGGATACCAGGTGAGCAGTCGAGCGGCCAGCACGTCGTCTCCGGTGACGCGCCGCGAGATCCACAGCCCGAACCGCAACAAGAGCGGGATGCGGCGGGGCGGGACGATGTAGGCGGTCATGCGCCCATCCTGGACCTGACGGCGGGGAGCTCGCCCTGCTCAGCCCGCGATGACGGCACCCGTCGCGTCGGTCGCCGGCGGCGCCGCGGTGGATGCCGCCACCGGCGTCTTCGGCATGGCCAGCACGGCGAGCACGATCAGCACGGCCGTGATGGCGATCCCGATGAACACCCCCGTGGACGCGAAGGCCACCGTTCCCGGATCGTTCTCATTGCCGCCGTGCGCGGCGATTACCCCGTTGGCAACCGCGCCGAAGATGGCCGCGCCGACCGCGCTGCCGATCGAGCGGGCGAACATGTTGGCACCGGTGACCACGCCGCGCTCGCCCCACTCGACGCTCGCCTGCGCGGCGATCAGCGTCGGGACGGCCGACCAGCCGAATCCGAAGCCGATCACGAAACACGCGACCGCGACGACGATCAGCGAGGGCGCGAGCCCGAACGCCGCGAGGACGATCGTGCCGACCACCACGAAAGCGGTGCCGATCAGAGCCGTCAACCGGAATCCGATGCGCAGGTACAGCCGCCCCGCGTAGGTGGCGGCGACCGGCCAGCCGAGTGTGAGCGCCGCGAGCGCCAACCCGGCGATCAGCGGGGTCGCGGCGATCGACCCCTCGAGATAGGTCGGCACGAAGCTGCTCAGCCCGATCAGGGCGCCACCGACGCCGAATCCGACGAGCGAGGTCGTCAGCAGCAGCCGGCGGCGGAACACCCAGAGCGGCAGCACCGGCTCGGCCGCGCGCCGCTCCACCAGGATGAAGCCGATGAGCGCCACCGCGCCGATCACGAAGATCAGGATGCTGGTGGGCGAGTCCCACGCCCACGCGACGCCACCCTCGAGCACGCCGAGCACGATGAGCGCGGTCGAGACCGCGAGCAGCCCGACGCCGGCGAAGTCGATGCGGTGCGGCCGCTTCTCGACCTTCTCGTGGAAGCCGCGTATCAGCAGCACGACAGCCAGGATGCAGATGGGCACGTTGACGTAGAAGATCCAGCGCCAGGTGATGAACTGCGAGAACACCCCGCCGAGCGTCGGGCCGACGACCGACGAGACCGCCCACACGCCCGCCACGTAACCCTGAACTCGGGCGCGCTCAGCGACGGAGTAGATGTCTCCGATGATCGTGATCGACATCGGCTGCACCGCACCGGCCCCGAGGCCCTGCACCGCGCGGAACGCGATCAGCGCCGGCATGCTCCAGGCGAATCCGCTGAGCACCGAACCGAGCAGGAACAGCCCGATGCCGATGATGATGATCGGCTTGCGGCCGATCATGTCCGACAGCTTCGAATAGATCGGCACGGTGACCGCCTGCGCCAGCAGGTAGATCGAGAACAGCCACGGGAACGCCGAGAAGCCGCCGATGTCTTTCACGACCGACGGCACGGCCGTGGCCAGGATGGTCGCGTCGATGGCCACCAGCCCCGTGCTCACCATGATGGCGAGCAGCACCGGCCCGCGTTCCGAGCGGAGGCCGACGGCCGTCATCGAGGTGTCATTCGTCACATCCGACTCTAAGACCGTTGCGCGGTGCAACATTCCCAGCCCGGGCAGAATGGCCGGATGCGACTCGCCCTGCTCGCCCTCCTCCTGGTCGTGCTCGGCCTGCTCGTCTGGCGCGCGGCGACCCGCAGTCGCAGCACCTTCCGCCGTTTCAAGGGGCTCCGGTCGACCCGAGCGCGCCAGAAGGTCTACGGCCGCTGGCTGCTCGAGTCGGCCCTGGTCATGGGCGGACTGAGCGCGGCGGTGCTGCTCGCGGCGTTCCCATTCGTGCCCCGCGTGCTCGACGAGACGCAGACCTGGCCGCCGGTCGCGGTCGTGCGCGCGTTCCTCGGAACGCCCGGCGGATCCATCGCCTCCGTCGTCGCGGTCGTGGTGTTCGTCGGCGCGCTGATCGCCCCGGCGCTGCTGCTGCGCCGCTCGGTCGGTGAGAGCGGCGGGATCGACGCGATCCCGACCGTTGGCGACATCCGCTCGCTGCTGCCGCGGACCCGCGCCGAGCTCAGGTACGGCGTCGGCCTCGCGCTCTCGGCGGGCCTCTTCGAGGAGCTGCTGTTCCGCCTCGGACTGCCTGCCCTGCTGTTCGGCATCCTCGGGCTCGGCCCGCTCTCCTTCGTCATCGCAGCCCTGCTGTTCGGGATGCTGCACCTCTACCAGGGCCCGCTCGGCATCCTGTTCGCGGCCTTGCTCGGGCTCGTCTTCGCGGCCCTGTACGTGCTGACCGGCTCGATCGCCGCGCCGATCGTCGTGCACGCCCTCGTGGATCTGCGAACCCTGGTGCTCATCCCGGTCGTCGTGGGTGGCGTGCCGCACCCCGCACTCAATGAATGAGTGTGGCGAGTGCTACTTGCCCTTGGTTTTGTCTCTTCGGGTCGAAGAATATGACGAGTTCAAGGATTTTTCGACCTTGCTTCGATCGCCCGCATTGGTGTTTTGACCTGTAGCTCCGCGTGCACCAACCGCGAAGTATCCCGTACCCCAATTCGAGCCGGACCTACTTGAAGAGGCGCTGTTGCTGACTGAAGTCATTGACGCGAGCCTTTCCTCGGTTTACTCAATTTTTCCTTATCGCCGCTTCTTGAGAAGTGATGCTCCATGGCGAGTCGTAAGAACCAAGAGAACGTGCTGACGAGGGCTAGCCCAAGCGCCAGCGCTGCAAATAGGTTCCACACGATAGCACCGGGAGACAAAACCTGGCCGGGTACGACGGCGAACGCGAATGCGCCAAGGGATACCAAGATCGTGCCGAAGGTCAAAGTTCGCGAAAGCAACGATGGGTGCTCTACGGCCTGCGCTAGGCCTCTGTTCCAGGATGCTACGGCGATGGGGACGGCGAGTAGAGCTGGAAGTAGTGCACCGACTCCCCCCGAACTGGGGGGCAGGTTGAGACCCTCTCGAATCGCCAGAACACCGATTACGATTGCCGCAGCCCAGGCTGAGGCCGTGGTGGCAGCAAAACTTCCTGGTGCACGCTCAAAGAACTGAGTCGCGAAAAGAACCTCGCCGTTGTGATCAAGCTGCTGAACGTAGAGATGCGCTCGGCGCTGCCCCCTCCGCGGTTGCATGTGTGCCCGCATCGCTAACCGCGTCTGGTCAGGGATCGTCCCCTGCCGAGCGAGATACGTGCCCTGGGGGCCCGCGACCTCCAGGTGATAACTGTTGGTGCGAAAGGCGTTGGGGATGGGAATGAAGAGCCTATTCAAACGAACGCCGAGCCCGAGCCGCACGGCGTCAGCAAGTCGCTGCCACCACGGCTCTCTGTCGACCGCCTTCAGCGGCGGGATAGTCCGGTACTCAAGGCGCAGTCGGTGAGCCCATGGCCACCGCGTATTCCGCACGTCTCTTGCGCTGACCGGCACACATATCGGATGGTACTTCGCGAGTTCGCTTACCATGGCAGACGCTGTGTCGAGCAAGCCGTCGTCTGATGACCCGGCATTGAGACCAAGAAGCCGGATTCGAATCTCACTGAGCACCTGCTCGCTTGGCTGAAGAGGTGAAGCAATAGCCTTGAGCACCTCCTTCTCGAGCGAACCGAGGTATGCCGAATAGGCGCCAGTCCCCGCGGCAAAAACCAATGACCGGACTACCGCAGCCGCGAAGACATGCACGTCTCGAGTAGACAGCGTCGAAACCCGGCTGTCCTCTCCCCTGTAAGCCTTGAGTCCGTCTTGAATCTCACCCTTGGGAAACAGAAACAACGGAACGACGTAGTCAGGGTCATCATCGCTGCCTGCCTGCTTATCGATTGACACGGTGTAGGTGGTCTTAATAGCCAACGAGCGATGAGTCGCCTCAGCGTGCTCCGAAATGCGTCGATACACCTGCCTCGGATAGACGACAGCGTCTATGAATGTGAGTGCCTGGGCGACTGACAGTTCCGCGATTCCCTTGGAATCGAAAAAAAAGTCCACGGCGGCGAGGTCGACTTCGCGGGATATAGCCGATGAGGCTTGGAACTGCTGCGCCTCCGTTCGAGAACTGAAGGTAACCGCCACGTAGATGAGCAGAGCGACCAAAGCCACCACGCAAAGAAGGCAGGTCACGACCAACGATGCCGGAGCCCCGACGATCCAGCACCCTGTCGGGTAACCCACGGCACCAAAGAAAATGACGAGCAACCCAATGCGGGGCAACAGTCTCACGGGCTTCAATGCGGATCTTGGCCTTCGCTCGGGTTTGGCTGAGCGTATACCGAAGTCTGCTGATCCTCACGTAGGTCGGGACCGCGTTGGCAACCGCAGTCTTCATCGCGCAACTCCTAGCGCGGCCCTTGATTGCGCGGCGTTCTTATGGTGGGGCTTGCGATGCGCATGCCAAGCCCGACGGGTTCTAGCCTGGAGGCGTGACTTCGGCTCTCTCCCGCTTCACCATCTCGGTCGCCGAGCTCGACCGCTCGCTCCCCCTCTACGAGAACGTGCTGGGGCTGACCCGCCGCTACGCGCTGCCCGGTCTCGTCATGCTCGCGACGTCGAACGACGTCGAGCTGCTGCTGCACGAGCGGCCGCCGACGCCTGGCGACGCCGCGATCGCGCCGACGTTCCGGGTCGACGACGTCGACGCCGCCACCGCGGATGCCCTTCTCGTCGGCGCCACCGTCATCGACGAACCCGCGGATCAGGCGTGGGGCGAGCGGCAGTCGGTACTGCACGACGCCGACGGGCATGTGATCTGCCTGGTGGCGCCGCTGGCGTAGCCCGGCGCTGCTGTCCGAGCTACTCCACTTCGCCGGCGAGCGCGGCGCGGACGCGCGCCAGTTCGGCCTGCAGCCGGTCGGGATCGCGCAGCGCCTTGCGCGCCTCCCCCAGCGCCGAGCGCGCAGCGACGCTGCCACCGTCGCGGCCGAGCGCGACGCTCTCGCGCGTGGTCGCGATCCACAGAGCTGCGCGCGGGTGGGTCGACCGGCGGAAGAACCGCCGCCACGCGTCGTAGGGCGCCGCCACCTTCGCAAGATCCTTCTCGGCGCCGGCGAGCGCACGTGCCGTCTCGGGCGTCTGCTCCGCAAGCCGGGTCTGCAGAGCCGCGAGCACCAACCCGATCCGTCGCCGGACCGTGTTCTCGGAGCGCACCGGCGCCACGAACCACGCGACCAGGAGGGCAAGCGCCGTGCCGAGCAGGATCTCTTCGAGTCGCTCACCCAGCAGCGGGCCGAGCGACGACGCCGACGGAGCGCCGAAGCTCTGCAGCAGGGTGAGGGCGAGCGTGAAGAACAGCGCCCACCACAGGTAGGCGAACGGTCGCAGGAGCACCGCGACGAACACGATCGCCAGCAGCACGATCACCGTGGGCAGGTTCGGGCCGCCGAGGGTCGGCAGAGTGAGTCCGAGCAGGGCGACCACCGTGCCGACCGCGGCACCGAGAACGCGCTGGATCCCCTTGTACAGCACGTCGGCACGTCCGGCATTGCCGACCGCGACCACCACCACGGTGAGCACGATCCACGCCCAGCGGGTCGGGAAGAACACGAACCCGATCGCGAAGGCCGCGGCGAGCGACAGAGCCATCTGAAGGGCGAGCTTGGTGGTGGCATCCAGGATGACGCCTGGCTTCGGGGTCGTCGAAGTATCGGGTCGCGCGGCATCGGGTCGCGCGGCATCTGGTCGCGCGGATTCTGGCTCAGCGGGCACCGGGCGCGGCAGCATCCGGATGCCGATGGCCGCCACCTGGAACAGCGTCACGAACGCGAACGACACCACTGCTACGAGCGCGGGCACCAGCACGGCGAGCCCCCCGCGGACCGTTGACGGCACCGGGTTCGGCGCGACAAGCAGCGCGATGAACGGAATGGCGAGCAGCGCCCCGATGCGCCGCGGCACCGGTCCGAAGCGGCGCAGGAGGATCGACAAAAACATCCCGACCACGTAGACGATCGCGCCCACGATCGGCAGGTCGAGCAGGAGGTGGCCGACGCCGGCCGAGAGCACGCCGATGAACGGGAGGGCGATGCCGGCCTCGAGGCGTCCGCGCCAGTCGCGTTCGAGCTGGCTGCGCGACAGGGTGAGGCAGAGCATCGCGCCGAGCACGGCCGGGCCGGGCTCGGGCGCGATCAGCAGGCAGACCGCGATGGTGGCGAGGATGGCCAGCATCGTCACCACCGCCTGGGCGAGGGAGGAGCGGATGCCGGCGGCCATGCTGCTACTCGGCGGAGGTGGTCTCAACCGGCTGGACCACCGAGGGCGTCGGCGGGAAGATAGCGGCCAAGAGTCCCGCAACCCATTCGATCAGGTCCGAGTCGTCGTGTGGCGCATCCGTGCCGGATGCGCCCGCGAACAACGGCACGCTGATCGCCTTCGCCTGCGCGAACAGCCGCGCGCCCGGGTAGAGCCGCTGCAGCCGCACCTGGAGCGAGTCGGGCAGCTCGGCGGGCGCGATGCGCAGGTTGCCGCCCATCGCGACCACGTCGCTGAGTCCGGCCTTCTGGGCGAGTCGGCGCAGCCGCGAGACCGCGACCAGGTTCTGCACCTGCGCCGGCGGCTCACCGTAGCGGTCGGTGAGCTCCTCGACGACCGAGTCGATGGCATCCTCGGGGCTGGCGGGCGCGGACGCCGTCGACAGCTTCTGGTAGGCCTCGAGCCGTAGCCGCTCGCTCTCGACGTACTCCTCGGGGATGTGTGCATCCACCGGCAGCTCGAGACGCAACTCGGTCTGACCCTCGGCCACGTCGCCGCGGAAGGCGCTGACCGCCTCGCCGATCATGCGCAGGTAGAGGTCGAATCCGACGCCGGCGATATGCCCGGACTGCTCGCCGCCCAGCAGGTTGCCCGCCCCGCGGATCTCGAGGTCCTTCAGCGCGATCTGCATGCCGCCGCCGAGCTCGTTGTTCGCCGCGATGGTCTGAAGCCGATCCTGCGCGAGCTCGCTCAGCGGCTTGTCGTCGTCGTACAGGAAGTAGGCGTACGCCCGCTCACGTCCGCGGCCGACCCGCCCTCGGATCTGGTGCAACTGCGACAGCCCGTACTTGTCTGCACGGTCGATGATCAGCGTGTTCGCGTTGGCGATGTCGATGCCGGTCTCGATGATCGTCGTGGTGACGAGCACGTCGAACTTGCCCTCCCAGAAGTCCACGATGACCTGCTCGAGCACGCTCTCGGGCAACTGGCCGTGGGCGACCGCGACCCGCGCCTCGGGCACCAGCTCCTGCACCTGCGCCGCGATCCGGTTGATCGACGACACCCGGTTGTGCACGTAGAACACCTGGCCCTCGCGCAGCAGTTCTCGGCGGATCGCGGCCGCGACCTGCTTGTCGCTGTACGGCCCGACGTAGGTCAGGATCGGGTGCCGGTCCTCCGGCGGCGTCGCCAGCGTCGACATCTCGCGGATGCCGGTGACCGCCATCTCTAGCGTGCGCGGGATCGGCGTGGCCGACATCGCCAGGATGTCGACGTTGGTCTTCAGCTTCTTGAGCGCGTCCTTGTGCTCGACGCCGAAGCGCTGCTCCTCGTCGATGATGACCAGGCCCAGATCCTTGAACTGGATGCCCTCACTGAGCAGCCGGTGAGTCCCGATCACGACATCCACCTCGCCGCGCGCGAGGCCCTCGATCGTCTCCTTCGACTCCTTGGCCGACTGGAAGCGGCTGAGCGCGCGCAGGTGCACCGGGAATCCGGCGAAGCGCTCGGCGAAGGTCTCCATGTGCTGGCGGACGAGCAGGGTGGTCGGGACCAGCACGGCGACCTGCTTGCCATCCTGAACCGCCTTGAACGCGGCACGCACCGCGATCTCGGTCTTGCCGTAGCCGACGTCGCCCGAGATCAGGCGGTCCATCGGGATCGGGCGCTCCATGTCGGCCTTGACCTCGTCGATGGTCGACAGCTGGTCGGGGGTCTCGACGAACGGGAACGCCTCTTCCAGCTCGCGCTGCCACGGGGTGTCGGGCGGGAAGGCGTGCCCGGTGCTCGCCATGCGCGCGCTGTAGAGCTTGACCAGCTCGACGGCGATGTCGCGCACCGCCTTGCGGGCGCGTCCCTTGGCGGCCGCCCAGTCGGATCCGCCCATCTTGCTCAGCGCCGGGCTCTCGCCGCCGACGTAGCGGGTCAGCAGGTCGAGCTGGTCGGTCGGAACGTAAAGCTTGTCGCCCGGCATGCCGCGCTTGCTCGGCGCGTACTCGATGACCAGGTAGTCGCGCAGCACCTTGTCGGCGGTGACCGTCGTGCCGAGCGGACCGCGGGCGGTGCGCTGCCCGCTCGCGACCTCGCGCTGCACGAGCTCGACGAACCGGCCGATGCCGTGCGTCTGGTGCACGACGTAGTCGCCGGCGCGCAGCTGCAGGGGGTCGACCACGTTCTTGCGGCGGCTGGCCAGCCGCTTGACCTGGCGCGAGTCGATGCCGGCGGCCCGTCCGTAGAACTCGGCCTCACTGAGCAGGGCGAGCTTCGTTTCGGGGAGCTCGAAGCCGGCTTCCACCGACCCCATCACCAGGTAGGCGACGCCCTCGTCCGGCTCGTCGGGGAATGCCTCCACCGGGCGCGCGGCGGCCTCGCGACTCGCCAGCACGTCGGCGGCGCGCTCCACCAGGCCGGGGCCGGCCGCGGCGATCGCGACGCTCCAGCCCTGGCGCAGCAGCTCGGCGACGTGGTCGACCGCGCCATCCGGTTGCCCGGCGAAACTCGGCACCGGGTCCGCGTCGATCCGGATGACGTCGTCGTCGTTGGCGTCGAAGGGGCTGAGCGTCCACCAGGCCCGGTCTCCCGCGGCGTTCTTGAGTCCGCTCACCGTGAGGAAGTCGCCCGAGCCGAGGTCGATCGGTGCCTGGGCTCCCGCGGTGGCGGCGTTCCACGCGGCATCCAGGAACTCGCGGTTCGTCTCGGCGAGGTTGACGGCGCGTGTCGAGACGCGCTCCGGACCGAGGATGGCGATCGCGGCATCCGCGGACAGGTAGTCGGTGAGCGGCACGAGCTTGTCGAGCAGCGCGGGGGCGAGTGCCTCCATGCCCTCGACCGGGATGCCCTCGCCGATCTTCGCGAGCATCGGCGCCAGGGTCGGGAACTCGTGCTCCATCTCGCGGGCCCGCTGCCGCACGGCGTCGGTCAGCAGCAACTCGCGGCTCGGGGCCAGCTCGGCGTGCTCGACCTCACCGGGCAGCGAGCGCTGGTCGGCCACCGAGAAGGCGCGAAGCTGCTCGAGCTCCTCACCGAAGAACTCGGCGCGTACCGGGTGCTCGGCATCGGGCGGGAAGACGTCGAGGATCCCGCCGCGCACCGCGAACTCGCCCCGCCGGGTCACGAGATCGACCCGCACGTACGCCAGTTCGACGAGCCGGATGCCGAGGCTCGCCAAGTCGTAGCCGCGCCGTTTCGCGGTCAGGATCACGGGTTCGACCGCGGCCAGTCCCGCCGCCAGGGGTTGGAGCGCCGCCCGCACGCTCGCCACCACGACGAGGTGGCCGGGCCGGTCGGCGGGCGCCAGCCTCTGCCACGCGTCGAGAGCGCGCAGGGCCTTGAGCCGCGCGCCGACCGTCTCAGCGCTCGGACTCAGCCGCTCGTGCGGCAGCGTCTCCCAGGCGGGCAGGCTGAGAACGGTCGCGCCCGGCAGGTAACTGCGGAAGGCGGCGCGGACTCCCTCGGATTCGCGCGAGGTCGCGGTGATGGCGAGCAGCGACTGCGGGCCGCCGGCCGCCCCCGGCAGCGCCGCCCGCTTCTCGATCAGTGCCGCCAGCAGGGGCACGCGCATCCCGTCCACGAGGGAGAAATCCGCGTCGTGCGAGGCCTCGCGAAGGGCGGTTTCGAGCGTGCGGGCGCGCGAGAGCCCGGTGATCAAACGCTCGAGTGCCACTCGTGCGAGTTTACGGGCCGCCGCCGACCCGCGTTTGCGGGTTCGCCCGCAGCTTGCGTCGGCACCGTCACCACCACCACCGCGTCTCGCGCGCTCCCGTTCTGTCGCCCGTTGTGTCGCGGCCGTCTCCACGATGCCGAGCGAGCGACGCAACGGGCGACAGGACGGGAACGCGGCAGAGGACAACCCTGCGCCGGGGCGCACACGCAGAGGACAACATTGCCGCGGGGCGCACACGCAGCGGCGATGGGGCGGCGTACCCGTCAGCGCGCGGTGAGCCGCTTCTCGAACCAGAGCCCGGCATAGGGGTTGTCGTTGTAGCGCTCGATGTCGAGGTAGCCGTTCTTGCGGTACATCGCGATGGCCTCGAGCAGAACTGGGTTGGTGTCCAGGCGCACCACCGGGCGCCCTGAGTCGAGCGCCGTCAGCTCCAGGAAGCCGAGCAGGCGGGTGGCGAGTCCGCGGCCCCGAGCGGCAGGGGCGATCCACATCCGCTTGATCTCGGCGGTCGCGTTATCCATCCAGACCAGGCCTCCGCAGCCCAGCACCTCGTCGCCCGACATCGCCAGGAAGAATCGGCCGCGCGGCGGGTTGTAGTCCTCGGGCTGGAGGTAACCGGCGGGGTCGAAGCCCGCGGGGAACCGCGCGGCCAGCTCGGCGAAGTACGCGGTCATCGCCGCCTGCGCAGCGGGCGATCCCGCGTCGACCTCGACGAACGCTGCGCCATCGGTCACGGCCTACTCCTTGGGCGCGTGGAACCGCGCCTGAGCCGCGAGCAGCCCGTCGGTGATGACGAGTTCGGTGGCGTCGGCGGCATCCGACAGCAGCGATGGCACGATCTCGCGCTCGGCGCCCGTGAACGGTTTCAGCACGAAGTCGGCGGCATCCTGACGGCCCGGAGGGCGCCCGATCCCGATGCGGACGCGCACGAAGTCCGGCGTGCCGATCGCCGAGGCGATATCGCGGATGCCGTTGTGACCGCCGTGGCCTCCCCCGCTCTTGAGGCGGATCGTGTCGAACGGGATGTCGAGCTCGTCGTGCAGGACGATCAGTTGCGAGGCGTCCAGATCGTAGAAGCGCAGCAGCGCCGCGACCGGACCGCCCGACAGGTTCATGAAGCTGTTCGGCTTGGCCAGGATGAGCTTCGGGCCGCCGGGCGAGAGGCGTGCCTCGGCGACGGTCGCGTTGGCCTTATGGCTCTTGAACGTCGCGGAGGTGCGGTGCGCCAGCTCGGCGAGAGCCATCTGGCCGACATTGTGGCGATGGCTGGCGTAGCCGGGCCCGGGATTGCCGAGCCCGACTACCAGCCAACTGTCGTCCGCCACGAGGGAGGTGGTTACTCCGCGGCCTCGGGCGACGCCTCGGCGTCGGACTCGGCCTCGGCCGCTCCCTCTTCGCCGGCCTCGGCACCCGCCTCGGCGGCGGCCTCATCGGCGGCCAGGTCGTCGGCGGTCGGCGCGGACGGCGTCGTCACCGAGAGCACCAGCAGCTCGGGGTCGCTGATCAGGGTCGAGCCCTCGGGCAGCTTCACGTCACCGGCGTGGATGCGCGTGCCCTCCTCGGCGTCGGTGACGTCGACGATGATGCGCTCCGGGATGTGCGTGGCCTCGGCCTCGAGCGAGAGGGTGTTGGCATCCTGCACCACGATCGTGCCCGAGAACGACTCGCCCTCCACATGCACCGGCACGTCGACGGTGACCTTCTCGCCCTTGCGGACGACGATCAGGTCGAGGTGCTCGATGATCTGGCGCACCGGATCCTTCTGCACGTCCTTGACCAGCGCGAGCTGGCTCTTGCCCGAGATGTCGAGATCGAGCACCTGGTTCGCCTTGCGCAGGATGAGCGCGACCTCGTGGCCAGGCAGGGTCACGTGCTGCGGGTCGGTGCCGTGGCCGTAGATGACCGCGGGGACCTTGCCGGCGGCGCGGATCTTGCGGGCAGCGCCCTTGCCGAAGGTGTCGCGCGGTTCCGCGACCAGTTTGTTGTCGTCAGCCATGAGTGTCTTCTTTCGTCTGGAGTGGTCGGGAGCACGCACGTCGAACAGACAGAAGCCGTTCACCGCGTCGATCACGGATGCCGGTTGCAGCATCCCTCGCCGAAGTTCAGTCGCCCAGTCTACGTCAATAAAATTCGACGGTGTTCACGACGTTCTCGAGCGGCTTGCCGTCGAGGAACGCGGTCGCATTCCGCGCGAACAGCTCGGTGATCAGCCGTGCCTCGTGCACGCTGATGGCGGCGGTGTGCGGACTGATCAGCACGTTCGGCAGATCCCACAGCGGGCTGTCGTGCGGCAGCGGCTCGACGGCGGTCACGTCGAGGGCGGCGAACCCGACGCGGCCGTCCGACAGCGCCTCGATGAGCGCCGGCTCATCGACCGTGCTCCCCCGCCCGACGTTGACGATGGAAGCGCCCGGCTTGATCGCGGCGAGCACTTGGCGGCTCAGCATCCCGTCGGTCTGGGCGGTGCCGGGCAGGGCGAGGACGATCGCATCGACGGTCGCGGCCACCTCGGCGAACTTGTCGGTCAGATAGACGTGGGCCACGCCCGGCACCTCGACGATGCGCCGGTGCACGCCGACGACGCGGTATCCGAGCCCCGCGAGCTTGGATGCCGTGAGCCGCCCGATCGAGCCCAGCCCGACCACTGCGACCGTCAGATCGGGGGCGAGCGGCATCGCCACGCGCGGCGCCCACTCGTGCCGGATCTGCGCGGTGCGAAGGTAGGGCAGCATCTTGGCGCCGGCCAACACGCCGAACACGGCGAACTCGGCGAGCGGTTCGGCGTGCACCCCGGCGGAGGTGGTGAACAGGATGCGGCCGAGCGCGTCGTCGTCCAGGTGCGCGGCCCGCACCTGCTGGCCTCCCCCCGCCGGAATGGTGTGCACCCAGCGCAGCCCGGGATTCGCCACGACCGTGCGCGCCAACGCCGCGCCCGAGTGGTCGGGAACGCCGAACAGCACCTCGGCGGTGTCGACGAGCTTCTCGAACCGGGCCTGCTCCTCGGGGGTGCGCTGGTGGCGCACCATCCAGTTGTGCGATGGCTGCCCCAGCAGCGACGGCTCGAAGACGACGTCGAGGCGCGGCTCCCGGCTGCGCAGCAACGCGATGTTCTCGTCGGTCTGAGCGGTCGCGACCACGACGCGCACGCGGTCAGGCATGGGCCGTCCTTTCGAGCGATGCGAGGAGCGTCGAGACGAGCCGGGCCACCGGGGTCGCGACGTCGACCGTCAGGGCATGCTCGTCGGGGCCGGGGACCTCGAGCGTCGCCAGTTGCGAGTCGAGCAACGAGGTCGGCATGAAGTGCCCGGGGCGGGCGGCCATGCGCGAGGCGAGCAGGGTGCGGCTTCCGTCGAGGAACACGAGCCGAAGCGTCGGGGCCGCCGCCCTCAGCCGATCGCGGTACTGCCGTTTCAGAGCCGAGCAGGCGACGACGACGGGGCCGGCCGCGAGGACCTGGCCGATGGCGTCCAACCAGGGGGCGCGATCGGCATCGTCGAGCGGAATGCCGGCCGCCATCTTCGCGACGTTCGCCGCGGGATGCAGGGAGTCGCCATCCACGAAGCGCAACCCGAGCGCGTCGGCGAGCGCCGCTCCGACCGTCGACTTGCCGGAGCCGGAGACCCCCATGACGACGACGGGGCGCGAGAACGGCATCGAGCCAACGGTAGCCTGGGAACCATGGCTGAACCGACCCCCCAGGCGAACATCGGCGTTGTCGGACTGGCGGTGATGGGCTCGAACCTGGCCCGCAACCTCGCCAGCCGCGCCGGCAACACCGTCGCGATCTTCAACCGCAGCTACGAGAAGACTCAGACCCTGATGGATGAGCATCCGGAGGCGGGCTTCGTGCCGAGCCCCGACTATGCGGCGTTCGCGGCATCCATCTCGAAGCCGCGCACCGCGCTCATCATGGTGCAGGCGGGCAAGGGCACCGACGCGGTGATCGACGAGCTCGTCAAGGTCTTCGAGCCGGGCGACATCATCATCGACGGCGGCAACGCGCTGTTCACCGACACCATCCGCCGAGAGAAGGCGGTGCGCGAGACGGGGATCAACTTCGTCGGCGCCGGCATCTCGGGCGGCGAGGAGGGTGCACTGCACGGGCCGTCGATCATGCCCGGCGGATCGGACGAGGCCTGGCAGACGATCGGCCCGATCCTGAAATCCATCGCTGCGGTCGCCGAGGGCGAGCCCTGCGTGACCCACGTCGGACACGACGGGGCCGGCCACTTCGTCAAGATGGTGCACAACGGCATCGAGTACGCCGACATGCAGCTGATCGCCGAGGCCTACGACCTGATCCGGCGCGGCACCGGCAAG
>Ga0207674_10005199_pt1 | contig 15493 bp, 11 predicted proteins | sample KBSCornC72_FD_184303 | JGI IMG/M metagenome (GOLD analysis project Ga0207674, IMG submission 184303) | Corn rhizosphere microbial communities from Kellogg Biological Station, Michigan, USA - KBS Corn C7-2 (SPAdes) (version 2) | ecosystem: Host-associated > Plants > Roots > Rhizosphere > Soil ... | reverse complement strand
CGTAACGAACCATTCGTAGAGTGCGAGCATCGCCACCGCGGCGACGCCCACGCACGCTCCATGCGCCGCGGGTTCACCGTCGACGCAGAGCCGTTCCATCTCGAAGACGTGCGAGAACTGATGCTCGCTGCCGCTTGCCGGACGCGAATTGCCGTGCGCCTGCATCGCGAAGCCCGAAACGAGCAGGCCGTCGATCAATCCGCGCATCGCTTCGCTGTCGCCGTTCGCGATATCGGCCGGCGCGGCAAGCCACGTCCTGAGGTTGTCCTGCACGAGTGCGAACGGCTCGGCATCGATCGACTCCTCGCCGAGGGCATCGGCGAGCAGCCAATCGGCGCCGGCAACCACCTTTCCCGCAAGGTCGCCGTAGCCCCACGCGGACATCCGCGAAGGCGCGGCCGTCAGCACATCGAGATCGGCGACGATGCCGACCGGCGGCGCGCACGCGAGCGTGCGCTTGAAACCGTCGTCGAGCATCGCCGCGCCGGACGCCGCGTAGCCATCCATCGACGCCGCGGTCGGAATGCAGACGTAGGCCGTGCCCGCGACCGAGGCCGCGTACTTCGTCAGATCGTTGATCACGCCCGCGCCCACGGCCAGCGGTACGGACCCGGTCGCGGCGAGCTCTGCCGCGAGTTCACGTGCGGTGTCGGCACGCGGCTTGACGCGGGGAGTTTCGCCGAGCACGACCGGCTCGCCGCCGGCGATCCCCGCGTCGCGCAATACGGCCTGCACGTGGTCGCCGGCGGCGCGCATCGTGGCCGTGTCGGCAATGATCCGGTAGCGACCCGGTGTGCCGAGCGCGGCGAGCACCTGCGGCAGGCGCACGAGCGCATCGCGCTCGACGATCACGACCCGCGTAACCGAAGCGCGCCGTACCGCGCGCTGCAGCACTTCGTCGCTGCGGTTCATCCCGGCGGGCACACCACAGCGCGGTAGCGCGAGGCGAAACAGCGCGTCGCCCACGCCGCCGTGCGGTGGCGCGAGGCGAAACAGCGCTTCAGCAATCGGCGAGGCACGCCATCAGCTCGTCGTGGATCAGGCCGTTCGACGCGATCCGCTGCAGGTCGTCGTCATCGCAATCGTGCCCGTCGAACCGCGTCACCCGTCCGCCCGCGGCGCGCACCAGCGCCATGCCGGTGGCGTGCGACACCGCATCCGCCTTGAACGAGACGAACGCGTCGAGCTGTCCGTCCGCCACGAGTGTCATTTCGAGGCCGCCCGAGACGATGATGCGCACGCCGCGCGCCGCATTGCCGAGCCGGCGCACGGCCTCGGCGGTGCGCGCGACGTCGGATTGTGCAAAGTGCGACGTCAACACGATCGACACGACCGCATCCGACAACGACGCGCGGCTCGATACCTGCGCGGCGCGTTCGTTGATCGTCGCGAGGCTGCCTTCCGCATAGCGCGCGACGACGCCGGCCGCCGGTGCATGCACGATGCCGGCGCGCGTGCGTCCGCCCTCCTGGTAGGCAATCGTCACCGAGAACCACGGCAACCCCGCGGCATAGTTCACCGTGCCGTCGAGCGGGTCCACCACCCAGCGCACCCGCGCATCGGCCGCGCCGCTCGCGCCCGCTTCTTCCGAGAGGATCGACGCGCCGGGCGTCAGTGCATGCAGGCCGTCGATGACGATGCGCTCGGATGCGAGGTCGGCGCGGGTGACGACGTCGCGCAACTCCTTGCGATTGACGTCGAGCGATTCGCCGCGCATCGCCATCAGCGTGGCGGCTGCGCGCGCCGCGACGGCTTCGGCACCCTGCAGCATGGCCTCGTACGTCATGCTCGTGCCGCGCCGCCGGGATATTCCGGCGGCAGCTCGAAGTCGTGGATCGGCCCGAAATCGCCGATCGGCACGACATGACTGACGATGCCCGTGCCCGGATGGTGCACGTGCAGCGCGAAGCCGGGCGGCTCGAGGATCCAGCGCGACAACTCGCCATCGCGCAACTCGAGCGGAACCTGGTGCGCGGTGCTCGGCGCCACGAAACCCAGCGTGCCGGCATAGCGCAGCGCAATCGGCCGGTGATAGTGCCCGGCCGCCACGCGCTCGATTTCGGGATGTCTCGCGATCGCCTGCGCGAACGACGGCGCCGTCCGGCACATCATCGCGTCCATCGCCGGGACACCGGTGCGAAACGGCGGATGATGCATGAACACGAGCGTGGGCCGGCCGTCGCCCGCGTCGAGCGCATGCGCGAACCACGCCTCGCGCGCGGCACAGATCTCGCCGCCCGTCTCGCCGGCGTTGACGGTGTCGAGCGCGACGAGGCGGACCGGAAAATCGTCGATCGCGTAGTGCAGGAAGCGCTCGTCCTGAAGCAGGTACGGATGCGTGTCGCGAAAGCACGCGCGCATTACGTCGCGGCGGTCGTGATTCCCGGGAATGACGAACACCGGCATCGGCAACTGCGCGAGGATGCCGATGATTTCGCGGTATTCGTCCTCGAGGCCGCAATCGGCGAGATCGCCGCTGGCGATGACGCAGTCGGGCGCGGGGTCGAGTGCCGCGATGGCGGCGACGGCACGACGCAGCATCGCATTCGTGTCGACGCTGCCGTACGCGAGCACGCCACGCGGGCGCACGTGAAGATCGGTGATCTGGGCGATGATCATGAATGGGGAGGGTAAAGGGCGAAGGCGTCCGTGGGAACGCCTTCGCGATTTGTTACGGTTTCATCAGCGACGCGGTTTCCTTCATCAGCCGGTCGTAGCCGGCTTTCGGCTCGATCTCGCCGCGCATGATCGCGTTGATGATGTCGCGTTGCGCGCGCCAGATGCGCACCGAGTTGCCGCCCGGATACCCCTGCCACGGCACCGAGCGATCCATCTGCAGCGAAACCGTCTTGAAGTTCGGGTTCTTGTCGTAGAACGGACCGAGGAACTCGGGTCCGGTCGCGCGCAGGTTCGTCGGCAGGTAACCGGTGCCTTCGACGACGATCTTCTGCGCTTCCGGTCCGGTGACGAACTTCAGGAATTCCCACGCGGCCTTCTGCTTCGCAGGGTCGCGCGTGGTGATCAGCGCCGCATTACCGCCGGTGGGCAGGCCGCCATGCGCCTTGTCGTCGATCGGGAACACCGCCGTGCGCAGCGTGAATTTGTCGCCGATGAGATCGGTCACCTGGCGAAGCCGCGCCGGGGTGTCGAAGAAGATGCCGATCTTGCCTGCGATGAACTGCTGGCGCGACTGATCCCAGTCGATCACCGGCATGCCGTCCTCGCTGACGAAGCGACGAAATCGCGACAGTGCCTTGACGCCGATGTCGGGGCCGCCGAGCGAAACATCGTCACCCTTGACCACGGTGCCTCCGGCCTGCGTGATCATCGAGTGATAGAGCCACACGTCGGGCCAGTCGTGGACGTTGTACGCGAGGCCGGCCACATCGGGTCCGCTCGTCTTGATCTTCGCCGCCAGCGCCATGATCGCGTCCCAGTTGTCGGGCATGTGATCGGGATCGCCGCCGGCCTTCTTCACGAGCTCGACGTTGTAGTACATGATCGGTGTCGACGCGTTGAAAGGCAGGCCGTAGAGCTTCCCGTCGACCTTGCCGAGATCGACGATGCGGTCGGAATAATTCTTCTGCCGGAACTCCTTGCCCTCGGCGGCAAGCAGCGGTCCGAGATCGACGATCTGGTTGCGCTTTTCGAGCGTGCGCGCGAGCTCCGACAGCAGGTGGAAGCCCGAGTAATAGACGTCGGGCAGCTGGTTCGTGACGGCCTGGCGCATCATCGTCTGGTGGCCGTCGTCGTACGTGGGCGCCGGCGCGCGGAAGGCGATTTTGATGTCCGGGTGGCGCTTCATGAACTCCTGCGCGATCGGCTCGTGGAACTTCGCGAATGCCGGGAACGCGTAGAGCACGTCGAGCGTCACGGTCTCGGCCCGCGCGGCCGGGGTGGCGAGCGCGCACGCCAGCGTGAGTGCGCCGAACAGGAAGCCTCGTCTCTTCATCGATCTCTCCTTGGGTGGGTGCCAGCGAACAATCGCAATGCTATTTGATGCCCGTCATCGTGATGCCTTCGATGAAGCGGCGGCGCGCGATCAGGAACGCGATCACCAGCGGTGCGGTGAGCACCGTGGCCGCCGCCGTCAATGCACCGTAGTTCGAACCGGTTTCCGCGTCGGCGAAGAACATCATGCCGAGCGGCGGTGTTGCAAGTTTCGTGTCGCTGATGACGATCAGCGGCCAGTACAGGTCGTTCCAGTGCGCAACGAGCGAGAACACCGAGAACGCGGCGATCGCCGGCCACGCGCTCGGCACGACGATGCGCCAGACGATCTCGAATTCGCTCATGCCGTCGAGGCGTGCCGCCTGGATGATCTCGTCGGGATAGCTCTTGAAGAATTGGCGGAACAGGAAGATCGCGAACACCGACAGGAAGAACGGCATCATGATCGCGAAGTAGGTATTGAGCAGCCCGAGGCGCGCGAGGCCCATGTAGAGCGGCAGCGCCGGAACCTGGATCGGGATGCACAGGCCCAGCAGCACGAGTGCCAGCAGTGTGCCGCGCCCCGGGAAGCGCAGCTTCGCGAGCGCGTAGGCGCACGGAACCGCGACCAGCACCTGCACGACGAGGATGCCCGCGCAGACGACGGCGCCGTTCAACGCGAAGCGCAGCAGCGGGAACTTGCCGAGCGCGAAGCCGTAGTTCTGCACGGCGCTGAAGTGCTTCGGCCACAGGCTGAAGTCGACGGCGAAGATCTCGGCGGGGGACTTGATCGACGTGACGAGCATCCACACGAACGGCAGCAGGATGAACACGGCACCGGTGATCAGGATCGCGTGCACGACGAACAGCGTGACGATGCGCCGCGCTGTCGCCGAAAGCGGGGTGAGCGGCGCGGTTGCGGAGCCGTCGGGGCGAGGCAGCGTCGACATGGCGTTCAGTAGTGCACGCGGCGCTCGAGAACGAACGTCTGCAGGATCGAGAACAGCAGCACGAACGCGAGGAACACGAGTGTCAGTGCCGCTGCGTATCCCATGTGGAAATACTGGTAGCCCTCGAGATAGATGTCGTAGAGCAGCACCTCCGACGAGCCCATCGGACCCCCGCGGGTCATCACAGCCACCGTGTCGAAAACCTTGAACGCGGTGATCGACGTCGTGACGATCACGAACATCGTCGTCGGCCCGAGCAACGGCCAGGTGATCGTCAGGAAGCGGTCGATCCCGCTGCGGCAGCCGTCGATTTCGGCCGCCTCGTAGAGCTCGCGCGGGATCGCCGAAAGGCCGGCGAGGAACAGCACCATGTTGAAGCCGACGAGCTGCCAGATGCCGATGGCCGCGAGGGTCGGCAGCACGTACGCCGGCTCGCTCAGGAACGGAATGGCGTCGAACCCGAGCGCGCGCAACACCCCGTTCACGGGGCCGAGCCGCGGGTGCAGGATGTACTGCCAGACCGTCGCCATGGCGATCAGCGTCGACGTGACCGGCAGGAAGTAGACGATCTCGTAGAACGAGCGCGTCCGCTTGCGCCGGTGCAGCAGCACCGCGATCAGCAGTCCGAGGCCGACGGCGCCCGGCAGCACGATCGCGACGTAGACGAACGTGTTGTAGAGCGAGCGGCGGAACACCGGATCGACGAACGCCTTCTGGAAGTTCGCAAGGCCCAGGAAGTTCGTCTTCAGCGCACCGAGCTCGTAATCGGTGAAGCTCAGGTAAAGCAGCACGGCGAGCGGAACGAGGTTGGTGAGGAGCAGCAGCAGAAAGGCGGGGAAGGCGAAGCCGCAGCCGGCGAGCCGCTCGATCATCCGCTGGCGGTTGCGCCGCACAGGCGCGAGCGGAACGTCGATCGGCGAGGCGACCGCGCTCGTCATGATGTCCGCATCAGCGGCTCGCCGGCGCCTGCCGCTTCCATCTTCTTCGCATCGTCGATGCGCTCGCCCTGTTCGTCGAAAACGTGGCACGACGCGGGCGCGAACAGCAGCGCTACGCCGCGGCTGTCGGCGACGAGCGTGCCGGGGTCGCCTGCCGTCGTGCATACCAGCGAGCCGCTGGCAGGAGGCGCGAGATCGACGTGCAGGATGTGCTCGGCGCCGAGGTTCTCGCTGCGCCGCAGCCGTCCGTGGAGCACCTGGCAACCCGGTCGCGACGTGCCCGCCGGGGCCGCCATGATCGCCTGGGGGCGAATGCCGATCGTCAACGCGTGTCCGGGCGCCCGCGCGATGCGAATCGGCAACTCGGCGCCGAAGAGCTCGACCGCACCCGAGGGTCCGGTCCTGGCGGGAAAGAGATTGATGGCAGGCGTGCCGATGAACTGCGCGACCCTGACGCTCGCCGGACGCGCGTAGAGCTCGCTCGGCGCACCGAGCTGCAGGATGCTGCCGCCGTCCATCATCGCGACGCGATCCGACATCGTCATCGCCTCGACCTGGTCGTGCGTCACGTAGATGAACGTGGTGCCGAGGCGAGCGTGCAGCTCGGCAAGCTCGGTGCGCATGTGGACCCGAAGCTTGGCGTCGAGATTCGACAGCGGCTCGTCCATCAGGAACACGGCGGGCTGGCGCACCATCGCGCGGCCGAGGGCCACGCGCTGCCGCTGGCCGCCGGAAAGCTGCGACGGCCGCCGATCGAGCAGCGCGTCGATCTGCAACTGCCGCGCCACCGCGTCGACTTCCGATGCGATGCCCGCCATGACGCGGCCCCGGCGCGGCGACAGCAAACCGAGGAGCGGCAGTCGCTCGAACAGGTTGAGCCGCGTCATGACGAGCGGCAGCGCGATGTTGCCGAATACACGCATGTGCGGGTACAGCGCGTAGCTCTGGAACACCATCGCCACGTGGCGCTCGTGCGCCCGCAGATGGTCGACCGGCCGGCCGTCGATGCGCACCGAGCCCGCGCTTTGCGGCTCGAGGCCTGCGATGATGCGAATCAGCGTCGACTTGCCGCAGCCCGAGGCTCCGACGAGCGTCAGGAATTCGCCGTCGGCGACGTGGAAGTCGATATCGGACAACACGCGCACGTTGCCGAACGACTTGCTGACCGATTCGAGCGTGACGCTGGCCATGGCTCGCGTTTCGTTCGCCGCGTGCGGATGATCAGGCGACTCGTCGCGGCGGGTACACCTCGTGCAGCACGTCGTCGATCCACAGCGGCGTAAGACCGGGGACGTCGACGTGGCGCACGCGAACCGAGGAGCCTTCGAACTCGTAGACGGTGGCTCCGAGGCGCTTCTCGCCGGGCATGTCGCGTTGATTGTCGGGCCCGACGAGAAAGCCCGATGAGGCACACCAGACGTACCGGCAGCCGGCCACGTCGCGATCGTTCCACTTGTGCAGGTGTCCGGTCGCGACGAGCGCGACCGCGTGCCGCGAGACGAGACCGAGAAGCTTCGCGCGCTGCGCCGGCTTCACCGACCAGTACCCGGTGTCGCCTTCATCCGGCGCATCGATGAACAGCGGCCGATGCGTGAACCAGGCGATCCTGCGCCCGTCCGCCGATGCCATGATCTGCTCGAGCCACGCGAACTGGCGTGCCTCTTCGTCGTTGCCGGCGCCAAACAGCATCGAGTCGAGACCGACGAGACGCCACTGCTCGGCGTCGTGCATCCACCAGTCGGGTCCGACGTTGCGCCGCCAGCGCTCGAGGCGTCCGGCGGTGACCGGCTGGTGCGCATTGCCGGCTTCGCCGACGTCGTGATTGCCGGGAACGGCGAGCACGGGTGTGCCGAGCGATCGCAGCAGCGTGGCGCCTTCGCGCATGTCGTCCTCGTTGTCCGCACCGTCGACGGTGAGGTCGCCGGTGTGGATCACGAGATCGGGGTGCAGGTGCTGCACCCAGTCGCGAAGCGGTGCCCAGTTTCCGGCAAATTGTCGCTTGCCCGGGCTGAGGTGAGTGTCGGAGATCTGCAGTACGCGTGTCATGGTCGGCTGGCCGATTGCGTGATGGATCAGGACGCCGTGCCGGCGGGTTGCACGGCGAAGATGTCCACCGATTGCGTCTTGCCGCGCACGGTCAGCGGACCGAGTGCTTCGAGCGCGACGGTGTCGTGCAGCGCGGCGCGCGTCGCGTCGTCGATCAGGATTTCGCGCTGCGCGGTCTTCGTGTGCGCTTCGAGGCGCGACGCGAGGTTGACGGTATCGCCGATGCAGGTATAGGTGGCGCGCTCGTTCGTGCCGGCATACCCGGCGACCATGTCGCCCGACGCGATGCCGATGCCGATGCGGATCTCCGGCTTGCCGGCCGCGCTGCGCTCGACGTTGAAGAGCATCATCATCTCGATCATGTCGAGCGCCGTGCGCACCGCCGCATCGCAGTGGCCCGGCAGCGGCAGCGGCGCACCGAAGATCGCCATCAGTCCGTCGCCGGCGATGTGGCTGACGATGCCGCCGTGCTCGCCGATCGCGTCGAACATCAGCGTGTAATACGTGTTGAGCAGCTCGATCGTCTCCTCGGGCGGCTGCGACTCGGCGATCGACGTGAAGCCGCGGATGTCGGAGAACATGACCGTCGCACGCACCCGCTTGCCGCCGAGCGCGAAGCCGCTCTGCTGCAGGTCCTGCGCAACTTCCGGCGTCGCGAACCGGCGCATCAGCGCCTTCTGCTGGTCCCTGAGCCGCTTCTTCTCGAGGCTTGCGCGCACGCGCGCCTTCAGCAGCACGGCGTTGACGGGTTTCGTCAGGTAATCCTCGGCGCCGAGCTCGATGCAGCGCACGACGTTGTCGAGCCCTTCGAGCGACGACGTGACAATCACCGGCACGTCGCGCAGCGAAAGGTCGGCGCGGATCTGCTCGAGAACCTGGAAGCCGTCCATCTCGGGCATCTCGATGTCGAGCAGCACGAGGTCGAACGCATCGCGGCGCATCGTGTCGAGCGCGAGCCTTCCGTTTTCCGCCGCGCTCACGCGATGGCCCATGAGGTCGAGATTGCGCGTCAACAGCAGCCGGTTGACCTTGTTGTCGTCGACGACGAGGAGCCGCGCGATCCCGTTCCCGGCGTCAGGCACGCGCAAGCTCCCCGAGCGCCTTCGCCACGCGGGCGTATTCGAGCTCGAGCTCGTCGAGCGGTGCGCCGTTGGCCTCGCGTACCGGCGTCATGCCGCCGAGCTCCAGGTCCTTCGCAAGCTTGCCGAGCGCCAGCGCGCCGAACGTGTTGCTGTTCGACTTGAGCGAGTGCGCGGTGCGCCGGAACGTGTCGGCGTTGCCGGACGCATACGCCAGGCGAAGCTCGTCGAGCATCAGTGGTGCTTCGACGAGGAACGTGTCGACGAGCTCGCAGACGAATTCCGCGCCTGCCGTCGATTGCAGTTCACCGAATGCAGCTAGGTCGATCGTCGGTTGGGTCATGTCAGTCGTGAAGGGCCGCCCCGAACGACTGACCCGCCCCCCGGGGGGCAGCGAGCGGAGCGAGCGTGGGGGGATGTTCATCCCAGTCGTGAAGGGCCGCCCCGAACGACTGACCCGCCCCCTGGGGGGCAGCGAGCGGAGCGAGCGTGGGGGGATGTTCCATGATTTATTCCTCTTCTCCAAGCGGGGCGAGATGCACGCGCGAGTCGGCCGTTGCACGCGGCGCCACGCGCGCGAGCGCGTCGACCAGCGCAGCGACGCGGATCGGCTTCGTCACGTAGTCGTCCATGCCGGCAGCGAGACACAGTTCCCGGTCGCCCTGCATCGCATTGGCCGTCATGGCGACGATGCGCGGGCGCTCGCCGGGGCGAAAGCGCCCGGTGATCGCCTTCGACGCCTCGAGCCCGTCCATCTCGGGCATCTGCACGTCCATCAACACGACGTCATACGTCTGTCGCGTCACGCTCTCGATCGCCTCGATGCCGTTCGAGGCGATGTCGGCGCGGTAGCCCATCTGCTGCAGCAGGCGAAGCGCGAGCTTCTGATTCACCACGTTATCCTCGGCCAGCAGGATCCGCAGCGGATGGCGCGCGGCCATCCCGGCGTCGATTCCCGGCTTCGCCGTCGCCTCGCGCGCGGAAGACGGGTCCGCCGAACCGTGTGCGAGCAGCGTCATCAGCGTATCGAAGAGCTGCGACTGGCGCAGCGGCTTCGCGAGCGTCGCGGCAAAAAGGCCACCGGCTTCGCCAGCCTCGCGCCGGCCGAGCGACGTGAACAGCACGAGGGGCAGCTTCGCGCGCAGCGCGCGAATGCGCGTCGCCAGCATGACGCCGTCCATCTCCGGCATGTGCATGTCGACGATGGCGATGTCGAACGCGTCGCCGTCTGCGAGCCATTGCAGCGCCTGCGCGGGGGAGTGCGTATCGCGCGCCAGCATGCCCCATTTGGCAGACTGCAGCGCGAGGATCCTCCGATTGGTCGCGTTGTCGTCGACGATCAGCAGACGCTTGCCCGAGAGCGCGGGCTGCGCACCGAGGAGCTCACGCCGGGCGTTCGGCGCGAGCGCCGCGGGTTCCGCGCGGATCGTCACGAAGAACGTCGAGCCGGTTCCGGGACCCGCACTTTCCGCCCACATCGTGCCGCCCATCAGCTCCGCGAGCCGCTTGCTGATCGCGAGTCCGAGGCCGGTGCCACCGTATTTGCGCGTCGTCGACGAGTCGGCCTGCGAGAACGACTGGAACAGCCGGGCGAGTCCGGCTTCGCTCAAGCCGATGCCCGTGTCGCGAATGGCGAAATGCAGGTTGTGCGCAGCGTCGTGCACGTCGGCGCTCACGGTCAGAACCACCTCGCCTGCCTCGGTGAACTTGACCGCGTTGGACAGCAGGTTGAGCAGGATCTGCCGCAACCGTGTCACGTCGCCCTTCACGGCGGCAGGCACGTCGCCTTCGAACACGTACGCGATGTCGAGGCGCTTTTCCGCGGCGCGCGCGCTGACGAGATCGAGCGCCGACTCGACGCAATCGCGCAGGTCGAACGGTACCGCTTCGATGTCCATCCGCCCGGCCTCGATCTTCGAGAAATCGAGGATGTCGTTGATGATCGTGAGCAGCGCGTCGCCCGAGTCGCGAATCGTCGCGGCGTAGTCGCGCTGTTCCGGGTCGAGCTTCGTGTCGAGCAGCAGGCCGCTCATGCCGATCACCGCGTTCATCGGCGTGCGGATCTCGTGGCTCATCGTCGCCAGGAACGCGCTCTTGGCTTCGTTCGCACCTTCGGCCGCCGCGCGGGCCGCCTGCGCTTCGCGAAAGAGGCGCGCATTCTGGATGGCGATCACGGCCTGGTCGGCGAACGTGCCGAGCAGGGCGACTTCCTTGTCGCTGAACGGACGCGGCGGCTGGCGAAACACGCAGATGGCACCCACTCCGCGCTCCTCCCACAGCATCGGGCTGTAGATCGCCGAATAGTCGCCGAGCGAAGCGACCGCCCGGCGGGCGCTTTCGTGCGAGCTCGCAATCGACGCCGCGCTGGACACCTGGATGCTGCGCCGCTCGCGGATCGCCTGTCCGGTGAACGTGTCCTTGAGCGGCATGTGACCGACGCTTCGAATCGCGTCGAGCGCCGAGCCGCGCCACTCACCGACGGTGACCTCGCCGTCGTCGCCGACCAGGAAGATGCCGAGTTGCTCGCTGTCGAAAAGACGCTCGCAACTGTCGAGGATCTTGCCGAAGACCGGTGCCGGGTTCGCCACCGAGCTGCTGATCACTTGCAGCACTTCGCCGGTGGCGGTCTGCTGCTCGAGCGCTTCCCTCGTCTCGTTGAAAAGACGCACGTTCTCGATGGCGATCACCGCCTGGTCGCGGAACGACTCGGCGAGCGCGATCTCCGTCTCTGCGAACCCGCCCGGCCGGTTGCGGAAGAGCATCAGCACGCCGATGCATTCCCCGTCACGCAGCAGCGGCACGGCGAGCGAGGCGCGCGAACCGGTGGCTTCGCGGATCATCTTCTGGCGTGCGGGTAGCTCGATCGCGTCCCAGTCGGGAATGTGGACCACGCGCTTCGATGCGATCGCCTGCGACGGGAAGTTCGCTGCCGGGTCGATACGCACCGGTTCCGTCCAGCGGTCGTTTTCGAATCCGGCAGGCGTGGCGACGGCGCAGGGCACATAGAACTCGCCTTGCACGCGCGAGAAGGCGGCGCGATCGCAGGCCAGCAGTTTGACCGCGGTGTCGACGATGGCCTCGAACACCGGCTGCGTGTCGGTGGGCGACGCGCTGATCACACGCAGGATGTCGGCGCTCGCTGTCTGGTGATTGAGCGCCTGCTGCGTTTCGTCGAACAGCCGCGCGTTGCGCAGCGCGACGCTCGCCTGCAGCGACAGGCCGCTGAGGAACTCGAGGTCGCTGGCGCCGAACGGTTGCCCGCCGTTGCGCCACACCGCCATGGCACCCTGCACGACGTCATCGTGCAGCAACGGCACGACCATCAGGCGTTCGTCCTCCGCGGCATCGGTGCCGGGGATCACTACCGCGCGGGGATCGTTGCGCGTGTCGTTGACGAGCTCCGGCTTCCCGCTGCCAAGCAGGTGCCCGATGATGCCGCGCCCGGCTTCGATGATTGCCGACTGCAGCGTTTCGGCCATGTCGCCCAGCGCGACGATTGCGCGGTATCTGGTAGCGCCTTCCTCCGGCAGGAAGATGGCGCTGGTCCCGGCGGCCAGCAGATCCCGGGCGTGCCGCGCGATGCCATTCATGACCGACCCGAGCTCGAGCGATGACGACAGGTCGCGACCCACGTCGGCGAGTGCCGCCGCCTCACGCGCACGCCGCTGGGTTTCGCCGAACAGCCGCGCGTTCTCCAGTGCAACGCCGAGCGATGCTGCGACCGTTTGCAGCAACCGCAGCTCCGCCTCGCCGTACGCCCCTTCGCGTTCGTAGTCCTCCATCGCGAGGACACCAAGCACGCGGTCGCTGCCAATGATCGGCACGACGACGTTCGACAGGCTCTGGTCGGTGCCCTGGACCGCACCGAGCCCGGCCGCAATCTGGTCGGCGGCCGTCCGATACACCTCGGGCTCCCGCGTACGGATGAAGCGCCTGGCCGATTCCGGCAGTTTCATCGGCGCAAGATCAAGCCGTTTGCCGTGCTCGTAGGCATAGAGGATCAGCAGGCGATCGTTCGGCAGGTCGAACCACTGGATGCCGATGTCCTTGACGTGCAGCACCTCGCGCAGCTTGTCGCCGACGAGCTCGACGATGCCCTGGAAGTCCGCCGACCCCGATATCCCACGCTGGATGCTGTTGATCACCGCGAGCTCGGCATTGCGCTCCTCGGTCTCTTTCAGCAGGCGCTGCGTCTCGTCGAACAGCCGCGCGTTCTCCAGTGCCGTGCCGAGCGTGGCTCCGATCGTGGTGAGCGCCTGCAGATCCTCGTCGCCGAAGGCGTGCTCGCGCCGATGGTCCTCGATCACGATCATGCCCAGCACGCGCTGCGCGCCGCGGATCGGCGCGCCGATGATCGAAAGACACCAGTCGGTTCCCGGGACCGCGGAGCCGATGCCGGCCGCCACTTGCTCCGCATGCGTTCCCAGATAGGAGCCGACACCTTCGTAGAGCAGCTTCGTCAACGGCTTGTTCGTGGCACGTACCTTGGCGGGCGGTCCTTTGGGCAAGTGCCTGCCGTGCTCGACGCTGTAGAGCTGCACGACGGTGTCCGTTTCGGGATCCCACCAGCGGATGCTCAAGTCCTCGCTGCCGAACATCTCGCGCAGCGTTTCGCCGACAAGATCGACGATCGCCTGGAAGCCGAGCTTCGCGAGCATGCCCTGCTGAATGCGCTGGATCAGCGCGAGCAGCGAAGCGAGCTGCTCGGCCTTCGGCGGGCGCCGCGATCGCGTGGCAATCGACGCGGCGGTACCGGAGGTCATGCCCGGAGCTTCGGCCTTTTTCATGTCAGTGGCGCCCGCCTATTTGCAAAGCTCCGTCGTTCCCGCGGAAGCGGGAATCCAGCGTCTTTCGCTCGAACACGCCACTGGGTCCCCGCCTTCGCGGGGACGACAAAGCCTTTTTTCATGTCAGTGGCGCCCGCCTGTTTGCAAAGCTCCGTCGTTCCCGCGGAAGCGGGAACCCAGCGTCTTTCGCTCGAACGCGCCACCGGGTCCCCGCCTTCGCGGGGACGACGAAGCTTCCGGTCGCTGACGTCGCGCATCTATGTAAAGCTCAATGGCCCGGGCGCGCCGTCGCGTTGTTGAGTGCTGCCACGAGGGCTTCGACGCGGATCGGCTTGGTCACGTAGTCATCCATTCCCGCCGCGAGGCACTGCTCGCGATCGCCTTGCATTGCGTTCGCCGTCATCGCGACGATCCGCGGCCTCTCACCCGCCGGCCACTTCGCCATGATGCATCGCGACGCCTCGAGCCCGTCCATCTCGGGCATCTGCACGTCCATCAGCACGACGTCGTACACCTGGCGCTGCACCGATTCGATCGCCTCGAGGCCGTTCGACGCGACGTCTGCGCGATAGCCCATCTGTTGAAGAAGACGCAGCGCGAGCTTCTGGTTCACGACGTTGTCTTCCGCGATCAGGATGCGCAGCGGATGACGCACGGCCATCCCCGCGTCGAGCCGCGGCCGTGTGGCGGCCGCGACCTTCGGCGCGGCGTCGTGGGCAAGCAGCGTGACCAGCGTGTCGAAGAGCTGGCTCTGGCGCAGCGGCTTCGCAAGATAGGCGTTGAAGAGGCCGTCGACATCCCCGGCCTCCTTGCGGCCGAGCGACGTGAACAGCACGAGCGGCAGCGCAGGGCGCGCCGCGCGCAGCCTCCGCGCGAGCTCGACGCCGTTCATCTGCGGCATGTGCATGTCGAGGATCGCGAGATCGAACACGTGTCCGTCGAGAACCTGGTGCAGCGCCTCGTCGGGCGCGTCGGCGTCGGCCGGCACCATGCCCCATTTCGCCATCTGCAGTTTCAGCACCCGGCGATTGGTCGCGTTGTCGTCGACCACCAGCACGCGGCGGCCCTGGAGCTCGCGCTGCGCGCCGATGAACTCACGCCGCCCCGGTGCCGGCAGCGCGGCGGACCGTGCCTTGATCGTGAACGTGAATGCCGCGCCGCGCCCGGGTCCGTCGCTCGCGGCCGACATCGTCCCGCCCATCAGCTCGGCGAGTCGCTTGCTGATGGCAAGGCCGAGGCCCGTCCCGCCGTACTTGCGCGTCGTGCTGGCATCGGCCTGGCTGAATTTCTGGAACAGCCGGCCGATCGCTTCGCGCGAGAGGCCGATGCCGGTATCGCGCACGGTGAACGAGAGCATCGGCGCGTCGTGGCCTGTGGCTGCGTTCACCGTCAGCACGACTTCGCCGCGCTCGGTGAACTTCACCGCGTTCGACAGCAGGTTGAGCAGGATCTGGCGCAACCGCGTGACGTCGCCGTCGATTACGCCGGGGACGTCGCCTTCGAACAGGTACGCGAGGTCGAGCTGCTTTTGCGCCGCGCGCGGGCCGACGAGGTCGAGCGCCGACTCGACGCATTCGCGCAGGTCGAACGGCTGCGTCTCGATATCCATGCGGCCGGCCTCGATCTTCGAGAAGTCGAGGATGTCGTTGATGATCGTGAGGAGCGCGTCGCCGGAATCGCGGATCGTCGAGGCGTACTCGCGCTGCTCGTCGTTGAGCGGCGTGTCGAGCAGCAGGCCGCTCATGCCGATCACCGCGTTCATC
>Ga0207674_10005194_pt1 | contig 15498 bp, 20 predicted proteins | sample KBSCornC72_FD_184303 | JGI IMG/M metagenome (GOLD analysis project Ga0207674, IMG submission 184303) | Corn rhizosphere microbial communities from Kellogg Biological Station, Michigan, USA - KBS Corn C7-2 (SPAdes) (version 2) | ecosystem: Host-associated > Plants > Roots > Rhizosphere > Soil ... | reverse complement strand
CTCTGCAACCGTTTTCGCCAAGCTCTTTGGAGCCTTCTTTGCCGTCTTTTTCATTTTGATTTACCTCTGATTTACCACATGAAGTCTGCCGGACCGTAGTTGCCCTCTAGGTCGTAGTGGCCGACCCTAATCGAGCAATCTATAGCACAACGATGCCCGTGTTTTCGTGCATCCGCCCAAAAATACAGGTCTTGAGTACTGATGCCCCCTTTGGTCTGCGTCACGAACCAAGGCTTGCGTAGCTTCGGATTCTTGAACATCGACATACGCCAGAGGTTGAAGCCCATACCAGTGCCGTTGCACTCTACCAGGCCGCCTTCTGGATCTGGAGGTTGCGGCCTAAAATTGACCACAGGGTCCTTAGGATCGCCCCATATTTGAGCAACGCCGCCGGGGCCTTTGGTGAAGTAAAGACCTCCAATGCAATCGTATTCCTTGTGGACTTCCATCTGCTCTACAAGCTTGAGTACACCGTCCGGAGGAGGGGCGTTGTCCGACTCAATCGTCAAGATGTACTCCCATTGACTCAGGTTCGGATCAGCCAATACGCCCTGGATGGCTTGAGAATAAGCATCCCCAACTTCCATGCCTTGAGCCAAAATCCGGACGACGCCGTTGTTGGGAGGAAAGGCCAAGTTCCAATGTGACAGTGCGACTTTCGCCGCTATCATGGCAGCAGAAGGAAGGATCACAACAATCCTCTGCTTCTTCCAGGACCCTCCTGTAAGGATACGAGTCGCTGTTGCCCTGGGGTCTTCATTATGAGCCCCACCCATGTCTTGGATCACTAATTGTGGTTTCATGTTCATTTTTTGGTGAATCTGGATTCAATCGATGCGTAAGAACAGTGTCGGTTGAGGAACGATGTCGAACTTGCCATTGTACCCCAAACCAATGAAGACGTAGTCGACTGGGACACGTGTCAGGGTAGGGATGTTGGAGACCAAGGTTGAGTAGGCCTGATCAGCGATCTGAGCATAGATGTCAGAGGCTGTGTCGGTAGCCCAATTGACAGAGAAACTGTTGCCGTAGATAGTCGCTGTATTGTTCGCAGGATCATCCGTTCGGACGACATAGCAGTCATAGTACAGGTCAGCCAAGTAGTCTAAGGACATACTTGTAATGTTGATTACCAATTGCATGATGGGCCTAATTTCAAATCGTCGAGTTGACGTAGTTGAAGTACTGCTTGGCACTGACGCCCAAAGACGAAATGCTAGCAAAAGCGACTGTGGCAGGCGGAGACGCCGAGGTTGAAGTATACACCCCTTGACCGGGCATCATACCAGAATTGGCAACGCTTGCCGTCTGACCCCATAGTCGAGGGGCAGCCTGCAGGGCCACGGATAGAGCCGCTTGGTTGGAGAAGCTCCAAAGACTAGCTGTAGTTCCAGCAGTCGTAGTGGCTGAAGTGTAAGCTTGAGCAAACCAATAGTTGCCAGCCGTGATGGTGGTATTGAATCCGATGGGCAAGATGCATTGCCCTGCCAGCAAGTTTTGGATGCTACTCACAACAGCACTGACGGCTGTAGATCCCATCGTGGAAGCACCCGTTGTACGATTGGTAGAGGCTGAAATCGATGTAGTGGTGTAGTTGCCAGCTGAATCGATCGAGGCCACATACGCCATCGTAACAGCGTTAGTGACCGCTAGAGATGTGGCGTTGGTATTGCTCGATACCGACACCGTATGGGTGAGGCCGATAGAAAAAGTGTTGGACCAAAGGGATTCCAGGCGAGTACTATTGGTCCCCGTTCCCAATGAATACAGAGCCAACGAATTCATATAGGAAAGGGTTGCACCCCTAGATCCAGTAGTCGCACTATTGAAGCTTACAGAGGAGGATGCCTGCAGAATATTGCTGGCACTCGTAAACGATACGATCCTGTTCCAGTGTCCACCACTCATTTGGGCTGGAATGTAGACGGGCTCAAAATACCAACTACCAACACCAGGAGTGTAGGCGGTCGTTCCGGCAAAGGGCTCGAACTCGAGATTCGTTACGACCGGAGCTGGCTGATTCACCGAGCCCGGGAAATCAATGAACACGACTTTGGTGCCAGCACTGAAGCTGACCAAAGATCCAGAGTTACTAGAACTGAACACAGTATCCCGCGTAAAGCTGGTCCCATTCCAGGTCCCCTGCCCCACTTCCCACTCCGAGCCACCTGCAATGCAATAGTAGCAGGTGTCGTTCACCGACATAACCGATGCGAACGTACGAAAGCCCGTAACTGCACCCAAAAGGGTCACGGTTCCCGTGCCAGTCGTAGTGGTCGTCTCCTGCACGCGGTCAGATAGTTTCAGGGCCATACACTACCCTTTAAAAAGTGCGATATTGCGGGCCCAGCACTCGCCCGAACTCTGATGACGTTACCATCGAATCTCCGACGGCGGGGGTATCGCTAAGGCTCACATCAATAGTCGCCCCTTCGGTTGGCTGGGTAGCGGCTGTCTGAAGGGTTCCCGCAGAAGTCCAATTGCCAGCGGTTCCGCCGTTTGTTGTGGCGGTCGTGCTGTCGAGCAGACGCATCCAGTGGAGGTTGGTTCCTGCTGGTGCGCTATCGATCCCTTGCGACGCGGTGAGCAACGTCGCGTCCGACATCCGGACCGCCTGACAAAAGAAGTGTCGACTGTCAGAGTCCGCCGCATTTTCGGTGAACTGGTCAGTCCCGATGAAGATGGAACCAGCTGCTGTTATCTGCGTCGTGAGCGACACATTCGTGGTGGTCCATGTGGTGACATTTTCCTTGCGAAAGCTGATGTCGTAGCTAGCGGATCCGGACGTATGCCGCAGAGCAATGCACACCCACGAGGTATCGCTACCCGTGAGGGCATTGACGCCCTGAAGCTCGGAGCCACCGTTGCGAAAGACGAATGCCTGCAGTGTTGTATTGGCGGCGGCGAGTACGGCAATATTGAAGCCCTCGGACGTGCCTCCAGTGGAACCCCAGCCCAATATGGCCTTGTCAGTGCCGGCACCGTACTCCCCAGAATTGGGCTTGACCCAAATGCAATAGGTGAAATCGCCAGTAACGGTGAGCTGTGAAGCGCTACTGAGCGAAGCACTGACATGGCGTACGCAAGTCATAACACCGTGACCTGATAACGACTAACGCCAAATTGATTGTCGGCACCGCTATGTTGCGCTTCAACGTAGAAGCCTATACCAGGAGCGCCGCTCGTCAGGACAGCACCACCACCAGCCCCAGCGGTGTCGAGAACTGGCCCACTCGTATTGATGAGATGATACCCATTACCATCGTTGTAATTGATGTAGGCATTTAGTGCATTGCCCACCATTGTGGCCTTGAAGAGATCTCCGTTGTGTACCCCTCCAGGGACGGAGAATTGAATGCCAGTCCCACCATCAGGAGCGAGCCCCACGAAGTCGGTTATCGAGCTATTGGGTCCCGTCCATCGGCCGAAATTACAATACTGACCGTCATGAGCCAGATTGACTTCGTACATGTACACATTACCAGAACCGACCGAATCCGAGACCCTAAATTGGGCTTCGATCTCCTCAATCCCGAACGGAGAACCCTTAAAGATGGTCATGATGATCTCGGTATCGGGTCCCCACGTACCCGTCAGACCAGCATATGAGTCATCAAATGGCGGCTGGGATGTTGATGCCATCGTGCCGAAGCAGATACCCCCAGACGTGCGGCAACGGGTTCGGTTGGTACCGTTAGAGAACCACATACCGCCCTCTGACATCGGATTTTCGGTCAAAGGAAAGCTGGTGCTATAGAACGTCTGTGTTCCAAAATTCGCACTCTTGCGATTCAGATCAACGTCAATAAGGCTCACGAGAGCGGACCTCCAGGTTTTCCACAGGCCGGACATACACAAACCCATCTGGTGGAGAAGCCAGATGGGTTTGTGGCAGCTTGGGTATTCGAAGAATGCCGAATCAGGTAACGCGGGCGCGGTACGTGATACGCAGCTTGTCCGCAGTCGTCTTGTTGACGGCCGTGAACGTCGAGCGGCTCAACGCCGAACCACCAGGCGACGTATGCTGGTTCATCACCACCACTTCGCGGATGTTGGTTGCGCTCTTGGTACCAGCACCAGACGGGTAGCTGATGATCCACTGCATGGTACGGGTGCCGGAGAGCAGCGTGAAGCTGTCAGCCGTCTTGAGGGTACCAGTGACGGGGGTCGTCAGGTTGGTCTGGCCCGAGTTTGCCGCGGCACCAGAGGTACCGATACGCATGAACTTGAAGAGCTTGGTGTTGAGACCTGTGGCACTGCGCCAGATCTGGCGCTTGCCCGTGTTGACCACCAAGTTGGGGACGACACGGCGCTCAATCACTTCGGGGCCGTTCTTACCGTCCCGAATCACTTCGATCTCGTACCAACCCTTGGCGCTCAGTTCATCATTCAGGTGTTTGTCGGCTGACATCTATGGACTCCTCTAGAAGAGAAATGTTGGCTTGTGCCTCTTCAAACGCCCATGCTTCGGCATCATCAGGAAGCAGTTCTAGTACCTTACGAGCCCAATAAAGAGATTCGCTAAGCCTTCCCAGTTCTCCAAAGCACATTGCGAGTCTTTGTGCAGGCAGCCAGGAATAGCAGGACAAATCCACCCACCATAGGGTGAAAGGGGGCTCCCCAACCTTCGTACCAGCGTACAAATAGAACTGGAGGGCCTCTTCGAAACGCTCTTCATTGAAGGCTAAATCGCCCAGCCACACCCAATGTTCAGTGCGACTCCAATCATCGGCCGTGCACCCCATCAGGACTTCCCGCGCTTGAGTCAGTACCTCTTTGGTCGAAAGGTTCTCTTTAGCGAGATTTTCAGCCTTTTGGGACAACATCTTGGCCAAAAGCAGCCGGGTATGGTAGTGCATGGCCCCATTTTTGCGGGGCAACTGGAGGTATTCTTCCATGCGCTTGATGGCCCTCTCTGGGTCATGCTCACGCCACTCTGCCCCCAAATAATGGAGGGAGTTCTCATTCTTGTTGGTCATCCAGTCCTCAAGAAGAGTCAGGCGATTCTGAGTCTTGCGTTGAGTCGCTCGGGCCAATTCACGATCGTGAACACGGTCATGAAGCGTGCGAACTTGGGGCATCTGAACCACAAAAGTCTTGGCTGGGAAGTCCAATACATTGTGCGTCTGACGCTTGAACCGGATGCTTTTTTCGTTCTTGAAGAGCCAGGGGAAAGCCCATTGTTGGTCGTTCCCTGTCCGCAGAACGAAGCCTACTTTGGCCTGCTTGGGTAGGTGGTCCAAAGCCAAAAGAGCTTCCCAACCGCTCACCAAGCGCTCATGACCCTCCGACATGAAGATCCACTCAGAGGTGCATTTCTCAATGCATTGATTTCGGATCCATCCAAAGTGGACCCCGCCTTCTGGTGTCTCTTCATCCTTGGGTCCTTCCGGATCCACAATGTCAAACACCACGTCAGCGTATTTGAGTGCCACTTCACGAGTATTGTCGACCGTCCTGGGATCGACCCCAATCACTATTTCATCCGCAACAGCTCGAAAACTGGCAAGAGTTGCCTCGAGATCTGCCCCTTCGTCCCTACAGGGCATCGTCACAGATAGCTTGAATTTCTTTGGGAAACCGCACACACCCAAAAGGTACGGTCCCAGCACTTCTATGCGAACATGCTCAAAATGCTGTTGCAAGTCCCTTTTGAAGGACATGGCGTTGTACTTGACCGTGTGCTGAGGCTCTTCGTCGGGACCCAAACGATCATTGGGCACCGAAAGCAAAGCGCGCCCTGTAATAGCCGCTGCTCTAAAGAGTATGTGCCGCGTCTCAGCACTAAGGTGCTCGACAACCTCGGTCGCTACAATGAGGTCCCGACCAGCGATGACTCGCTGAACATCGGCTTCGTTTTCCAAGTCAGCAATAGCCGTTTCCAGGCCATCTTCAGCCGCTTTTTTGAGAGCTTCTTCACTGTGATCCACCACAAGGACGTTAGCCTTCTTCGTGTCACGGAGGCGCCGTCCCAACACACCTACACCGCCACCCAGATCTACCACATTGGCGCTCTCAGGCAAAAGCCTTTCTATGCGAGTGTAGACCTGATTGAGGGCTTGCTTACGCCACTCCTCTTGACCCTTGTCCGCCCATAGACGGTTCCACAAGTCTGGGCTATTGGCTAGACGTGCTGCTCGCTCGGCAGCTTTGCTGTTCTCTGGGTCGTTTTGATTCTCTTCATTTGACATTTTCATCTTCTTTCGATTTCACACCCTGTGATGAGGTGTTGGGTTGACTACGAAATTATTCGCCTCCAGATCAGGAGGCTTGGGTACTACTTGCGCCTTGGGCGGGACAGGCCGTGCCTCAGGTGGATGCTTCACTAGCGCCAACGCAGTCCAACTGGAGTCTCCCTGAAAGGTTGCTGTTAATTTGCCATCAATCCACGGATATACTTCATCCGAGCTGTCCAAAGTGTCATTGGAGTCACGATGGTACACAATGTCTGTGAAATCGCTTTCAGTTACCATCACCGCATCTTGTACAAGGGCGTCCTTCTCGAGGCCAGAGAATGCCGCATCAACAGCATCTGCCGTATCCGCCAGAACAATTCCCTGCTCCAATGAGGGAGACGCCTGATCCTGCAGAGATATCACATTCACCGTGGGAAAGCGAGCATAAGATGCTCCTGAAGCACTACTATCCGACACCGTGAGGTTGTCTATGGCCAGTCTTCCTTGATCGACATCAACACTCAGATCATCGAGGCTATCGAGGCTATCTATTGAAAGCAAAGAGAAGGACATTGACGCAAGAACAGCGTCTGAATCTAGAGCAAGAGTGTCGTTCAGAGCTTGGTCAATCAGGGGCATAGACCTACCTCAGCAAAAACTCGCTCGAAGACCGTCAACTGATGGCGCCGCCAAGTTCACCACGTCGTAGTCAATACTCACGATTTGGGAAGGAGAGGGCGCAAAAGCTATCGAGATATTCCAATGGCCTAGCGAGTTGGGGAAGAATCGGATGCCATAGGAGCCATTGGCCAACTCATTCCAGTACACAGAACCTGCTGCGACTTGAGAGTCAGAGACCGCTGTACCGTCAACCAAAGGCCAAGCAGCAACCTGATTGTTGAAATACAAGTGCATGGTCACGTCACCCGGCAACAACCCAGGGATTTTGTTGAAAAAATCGGACTGGAACAAGTCGATCTGGTCAAAGATTATCTGGTTGATCTGGGTTTGACGATTGCGGTAAGTGGCCGACATGATGCTTAGCGCTCCCCAATAGAGAAATAGCCAGCCGGAAAGAACACCGGGTCTCCCACATCAATCGCTTTCGATACGGCAAGATCGCCGAAGTACAGCATATTGCCGCCCGTGATAGCGTCGAATAGAGCAGCTGACCCTATGTCAGTGCCCCATGAAGTCGTAGGAGTTGGAAAGTTCACACTACCCACATTCACGCAAACTCCACTTGAAGGAGCGGCGAAAGTAACGATCTGCCTGGAGTAGCCTCCACCAGCTACTTCCGTTCCGCCTCCCGCACTCGTTGGGGAGACCTTGAACAAGGCAAGGTATACGGCCGAGGGTAATGACGGCGACACATTCCTGAGCCAGGCATTGAGAATGGCTGATCTCAGGTAGTCACTCTTGTTCATTACAGGTGTCTAGCCATCAATGCAATATGCCGCAGGGGCGTGTCAGGGCATGTGGCATACCGATTTCAAGGTCTTTATGGCATTTGCGTAGGGCAACGCCGCCACCTTACCACTCTGACTGAACCAGGCATTCTTCAGTTCGTCCACATTCGAGATGGACGTGTCGAATATGAAGGTGACCTTGCCATTGCCGGCACGATCTGTGCGGGACATGATCACTCCTGCAACTTGCAGGTAGGCAGCAAAATAGAGGTCAGACGTGCGAAATTCTGGATCGGAGGCTTTCATGATAATCCCATTTCAGCACCAAAAGGTGCCGTAAAATCTGCTTCTGAATTTGGGTTCTGGCTTTACATCTGGGGCACAGCCCCTAATAGAGATTGAGGGTCCGTGACTGATCACGGACCCTCAAATACTTCACGCATGCGGTGCGGTAGCACGCTGCCGGACCTGAACCTGAGCTGTGGTCGCGGTCACAAGGTTTGGCAGCAACGAAGCCGGGATAACGATGGCGGTCGGATTGACCGATCCACCAGCTCGCTCAATCACCACCTGGTCAAGGCGCTTATTGAGCTTGCCATTCACTGTAGCGACTTTCACTACAGTTTCCTTGAGGTCGTAAGACCCCAGGCCCGTGCCGGCAATAGTGATGTCGCCTGAATTTGGAGAGTTGTGAGTTACCGACGAAATGACCGGAAGGCTGGCCGAAAAAGCGGTCGAACCGTCGTCCTGCACCACCGAGATAGCGGCACCTGCACCCAAGGACGGAGTACGCCTTGAATCCGGGTTATAGCTGGCCGAACGATACTCATTGATCATACCGACCAAGTAGCTATCGATGACGGTGGAAGTCTCGACGAACTGTGGAGCAATCGCGTCAGCAATCGCCTTCTGTGTGCCACGAGCAGTTGGAACCAAACTGATGGCGTTGGAGTTGGTGCTCGTCCCCACAGCATTGATTGCGGTCGTCGACACATTCAGTGTGCCGTTGACCGGGTTGAGTGCTGTGATGAATGCGGCCGAGGTCGGCATGGTGCGGGAAGTCGCCGTGAGACCCAACAGGGTGTAGGCCGAGTTGGCCACGGTAGCAGTTTCCACATACGTAGAGGCGCCATGCGGGCCTTCCAGAGCAACCCTGGAGCCAGAGCCCGTCCCTTGAACCGCCACTACACCCGTGCCCGTGAGGGCCTTGTTGATGGCAGCCAAAAGGGTCGTGATGCTGGCGTAGGCAGCAGCGGCGATGGTGACGGTCGAAAAGGCTCCAGTGGCTGAGGTGCGAACCTTCAGCGTGTCACTGGTGGCCGCTACGATGGTCAATGGGAACGATCCAGAGATATCGCTTCCCTGGATGATCGCTCCCGCTCCCGTTACGGCATTCGCCAAGACCGCATCGAGTTTGGCCGTTGTTGGACGCCCAATAGCTCGTTCCTGGCCCCGAGGCTCTGTCGGAGGGTTGTACTGAGAAACTGCTTCTAGGTCAGTCAAATGAATCGGACCTGGAAGATCACCACGAATGATACCAATGCGCATAGCTGGACTCCCTGCTCAGGTTATGCCGAGTCGCCCTCGGGCCTGATCGATTTTAAGGTTTTGGAGGACGATCCCGTAATCTGAGAAGAATTCGGCGATTTCCTTAAGAAATACGAGGTCATCGGTTCTCCAAGCGAACTGTGCCCTCTTGACGTGTCTTCGCATCCTAGTGACAAGTTTGATGTACAATGGGGCTCGATCGAGAGTCTCGAGTTCCGGCATCGCATCTTCCAATCGGTTGAGCCGATTGATAGAATCTTTGAGCGCGTTCCTACGGAACACATTGGGAAGGAGATTCTTCGGCTGCCACTTGCGATCAAGCCGATAGAAATCCGAGCCTTCTTGCTCGACGATTCCTTGAAGAATGGGATGCTGCACGTTGTCACAGGTTTATCAGAGAACCTTGATGTTGCTGAGTTGAGCGTCAGCACGAACCTGAATCGAGTCTCCAGTGGCCAGACCAGCGATCAGGGACGCCTTGATGACGATTGAAGTGTTGGATACAACACCACCACTCACCGCCAAGATTTGGGCCGTCGTCAAGGTGACGTTACCCACACCAGCACCAAAAAGGTGCACGGTGGTGATTTCAGGAGCCACCGACGCCATGTTGGTACCCGCAAGAGTCAAGTCGTTGGCGGACGGAGAACCCTTGGTCGCAGTTGCGATATTGGGTACAGTCAAGTCGCTGGGTACCAAGGATACGACGGAAATGAGACCCGCCGCCTTGAACTTTGCGATCTTGCCGTTCCCCGCTGAGGCCGTCACACGGCTAGTCTCAAGGAGGTCGATGTAACCCGCGACCGTGGCATCGGTCTTCTTGGTGCGAGGCACATAGCAAGGCTGCTTGGGGCTATTTGCATAGCCATCACGCTTGTATGCTTTGGGGTCGCCTTTGCTTCCCAAGCGATGGACTTCTTTGTTGGGCAGGCCGTCGTCGATGTCATCAATACGGATAGCCCCTTGAACTGTTTGAGAATGAATCAACCTCAGCATGCGATACTCCTCGCTTGTGGATCAAAAGCGATAAAAGGAACCTTATAGTGGCAAGTAGTTGGTGAAGGAAGCAGAGAAGGCCGCCGTCCCCCCAGAACCGCGTACCAAGAGGGTATCGACAGGTCCATGGAAGATTGTGATGGTTTCTTGAGGGGAAACTTGCTGTTCCGATCCCCCAGGAAGGACTGCCAAATACAGATTGTGACCGCCCGTGGCCTCTTCGTTCTTGAGGTACAGGTCTTGGGTTGTAAAGGGTAGGTCCAACTGTAGGGAGTTGGCCACAGCAGCTCCAGTTGGAGCCGTCCCTGCGATCACCACACGACTATTGCCGAAGTGCTCCCCATCCACCAGAACAAGGCCCGGATTGCCCGGGGTTCCGGCCACACCCGCATTGTCCACGGGTACGAAACGCAGCCAAAAATGCTTTGAATCGGCAATTCCAGCGACTCCATTGAAGGTATCGGGATTGAAGACGATTCGGATGTAGTCCCTGGCACTGTTGGTGCTGTGCAGCACCATTGGATTGATCGAGGGATCCAAATACCCACTCGAGATATCGGCTGTCATCAAGGTCGTAAACGTGCCATCAAAATTGGCAGCCCCCTGAAGACGATAACCCTTGGTATTCGCGAGTTTGGGGGTGAGGAGATCGACAATCCCTGGCCTTCGTCGGATGATACTAAAATTTCTGGCCATTACGTTGTACTCCGCTCCTTAGCAACTAGCGGTTCATAAGTGCTCGCTGAAAACTCACCCTTAGTCGACCGGACATGATCTCGAACATCAGCCCAAGAACTGGCCTCTTGACCTTGGTAATTGGGCACCAACCTAGACTTAAACACATGATCCTTTTCCCGGCGGGCCATCTCTTGATTTCGAGCTATACGGTATTTCTTCTCTTTACCAGTCTTGGATGCCCAACCCCCGGACACGCCATCTTTCAGGACGAAGCCCACATCCCCAGGATTGAAAACGATTTCCAACGGCTCCCCCAACTCATCCACAACCGCCCGAGCACCCGATTTGACCTCTTCATAGGCGGAAAAGGAAAGGCGCTTCGAAATGATGGCGTCGTCTGAAGCTCGTTTGAATGTATAGATCGGCATTAGGGTTTCCTCATTTTCATTGCTTTTTTGACAGCCCGCTGAGCCTTAGCCTTCGGGACTTCCCAACTCTTGGTAAAGCTGAGAACAGCTGCCACGTGCTTACACACACGATTGTCCCGCTCAGGATCCTTGATGTCGGGAGTTGAAGCGGTCCCGACTTGAGGAGTCAGCATGTAGTTGTCTGATTTGGCGTGATATTCCGGCCCGAGCCATTGCCAAGCAGGACAGCTGCACGACAGCTCCAAATCAAGCTTGCCGAACTGGGACACATTGCCCGGTCGCGAAGCCTTGATTTTTACAGCTTTTGGCCCGTTGCCACAGTCCACCGCAAAGATCCACCGCATGTTGCCAATGTCGGCCCTTTTTAGAGAGGCCGTGCAGGACTTGGCCCTACGACTAAAATCCGCGTCCAGTCCGCTCAGGATCTCATCAGACGTGGTGGCGACCTTCATAGGCTCGAGAGGCTTGATCTGTCGAACGGGGGCGTTGGCAAGCCGCCACAGCTCCGCAACGAAGGCCGCATTGTGGGCGTTCGGAACGCCATCTCGATAAGGGTATTTTGTCTTAGTGACCGGATCAGGCTTCCCCAAACCGTTGAAGCTTGGGTGGGCGTCCGAGTGGTCTATTTCATCTGGTACCGTCTGCTTCTTACCCAGGTCATCCGGCCCTTCGACCCGATACATCGATTCATCTTTGTTGTCGGGCTCCCGAATGTCGTCCTCGGGCTTATTGAAGGTACTGCTACCAGGTATCCCTGGATCAAGCGATATACCTTTACCCCCTGGACTTCCGCTTGGGAGTTCAGCTACAGCCCTTGGTGTCATGGGTTGGCCTTGACCATAGGGCGGACGAGATACCAAAGGTGAAGTCACTTGATCTTTGCCTTGAGCTTCCTTGAAAGACCTCAGGCCTTCTCCAAACCAGCCTTCAGAGCCTCGAGCATACTGGGCTTTACCCAGTCCCTAGCCTTGCGCTCAGCTTCCTCTTTCGTGAATTTACCCTCGACTTGAAAGAGCTTGCTGACCGCCTCAGAAAGGGTGTCCTTCCAGCCGCTCTGCTGCATCTTCTTCGAGAGATCCCCTAAGCCTATCGCCTTCTCGTTCTTCTTGAGGCGCCGAACAAAGGAGTCCTCCACACCACCTGCTGTCTTGGCCACATCGGCCTTCCAAATATTGGCGGATTTGAAGTTGTCCTTGTTTTTGGCGTGTTCTTCCTTCCAAGTCTGAGCATCTTCTGGGCTCATGTTCTTGGTGGGATCAGCCGATACGCCTTCTTGGAAGCGGGCTTCTTTGAACTTGTCACCGTATTCTTCGGTGTTTTCTTTCCACTTCTTGGCTTCGTCTGAGTCCATGTTGACGGTTGGGTCGGCCGGCTTACCCGTCTCGAACCTAGAACGTTTGGCATCTTCCTCAGAAGAGGTCGAAGCGTTGACGACTGGCATCTGTTCGATCAGTTTGGCCGCATTGGGCAGCATCTGACGGATTTCACGCTTGAGGCCTTCGGACTTCGCCGTATCCATTGAACCCAACTGGACCAAGACAGTCCCGATGTCGTCTACAATGAAAATGAGCCCCATGAGAGCTGGACGCCAGCGCCCAGATTGAGCCGCTCGTAGCGCCATGATGGCCTTGTCTCGAATGCCATCAAACAGGTTCAGCATGCCCTCATTGACGGCTAGTGCGGTCTTGTCCTTGACCACATCCTTGTTCTTCTCCCACTGAGCAGCGATCTCGTTCAAGGCTTCGTCCGAGATGTCCGGATTTTCCGCCTTGAACTTCTCTTTGACCTCGGCCGCATCAGCCAACTGCATGTGCTCTTGAGTCAAGAGAGGATGGCTGGCCAAACGAAGAGCTTCATCCATGGTAGCTTCCATGGCAATCCGACGAACGATGGCGGCCAAGCGCACCCGACTGATGGGTTCTTGAGTCGGGGATTCGAGCATCTCTGCCAGTTTCTCCAACTGGTCCACCGAAGAAGCTTTCTGGGACGCGACAACACCCTGAGAGTCCAAATTGCCTAAGAGGTTAGCCACCTCGTAGATAGGCATGTGACCTTCATCACGGGCAATCTGAACTATTTCTCGAAGGGCTTGGGCTGCTTGGGTGGGCTTCATGATGATCTCCGAACGATGAGGCACGCGGCGAATCCGGACCTCTTGTAAGACGTTTTCCAGCTCATCGACCTTCTCTGGTCGTAACTCTTGCTTGAGTTCTTCGTAATCAATGCGATTGGCAGCCAGAGCCACGGCTTGCAAAGCTTTTTGTAACTTGAAAGCCGTGTCTGGAATGCCTTGGATCAAATGACCCGCTATCTCAAAGAAGTGATCCTTGTGAGAGGATTTCTCAATGAGCTGCACCGCTTCGTCAAGGTACCGCACCAATTGGTCACAACGGAGCCTAGCATCCCCCAGTTCTTCTTGGAGATACACTGTAGCACTGGCTGTCTTTTGACAGCCCGAACGTTGGAGGCATCCTTCATTAGGCTTCGGCATCAGTACCCTTCAACGAATCCTCCCGAAGTGAGAGGGGTGACGACTCAACTCAAAAGGTTCGTTGAAGGGCGCACACAAGAAGACTAAGAATTCCCGATCATTCAAAAGCGCCAGGGAATTCCTGGAGCAGACGGGTCCGGAATTCCGGGTCCGTCTCGGCCGCCGCCACCGCTTGAATCACGTCCGGACGATCCTCGTAGTCCGCCTGAAGACGGGCTATTTTCTTGCGGGAAGAGTCCTCGAACACGTAATTGTCCGGGAAATCAGCACAAATCGACTTGGCAATACGGCGCCGTGGGTCCGTATCCACCTTACGCACCGGAGTGCTGTTGAACGCCTTTGGGCCATTCGTGGTCGTGAAACTGATCCCCTCAGACTGTACCGTCGTGACCTCATCCTTGCCCGAGCGGATGCCCCCGTCAAATATTTCGACGCCTCCACCCACAGAATTCGTAATGTCAAAACCCTCCCTAGAGGCGTTCTTGACCGGAGCCACTCGACCCACAATGGGCGAATCATCCACATAAGTGGCCTTTTTGCTCTCGAGCTGAGCGAGATAGTTGTCTTGCTCTTCTTGGGTCATCGTGGCCATAAGGTCCTCACGGCTGCGCCCTTGCCCTGCCTGAATCTTGACGTTGTCAGCCCTTCGGATGGCCTCCGAAGCACTGGTGGTTTCCAGGTTCGTGCTCTGTTTGGCTGGCGTCGACAGAACACGGACGGGGACGCCATCCTGCTGCTCAGCTGTCGGCATATTCGAACGCTGGCCGGCCGTAGAAGATCGCCGATTGTTGTTGAGATCTCGGGTCTGTTGAGCGTGAGAAGCGACGTTACCAACTTCCTGCTCTTCCGCGTCCACCGTTGTCGAGAGAGTCCTGGGCTTGGGGTCCATCGGATTGCCGCCATCCGCCGACCGTACCTGGATATTGGCTGAACGGCGGACAGTGCTCGACCTGTCGTTCGGGTCGTACTTTTCAGACAGCACCAACCATCCCGCCTTCACGGCTCCACGCAATTGCGGGAGGGCTACTGCAGGCATTCCCGAATGGACGACATTCGTCCCATCGAATTCAATCTCTTGGCCAGCCGAGATGGTCATCCCATTCTGGCCTCCAAGCGAGAAAGCTCGGGTTGCGGTGTAGTGACGCGAAGTACCGGATTGAAATTGAATTTGTGGACTCATCTGGATGCAATCTCCTTGTGGCCTGACTCAGAGAATGAGGGAGGCCTCAAAAGGAGTTGCAAACAAATAAAATATCGAAGGTCTACTCCGAAGGGTAGTTCCAGTGGCCAGGTGTAGGTATTTCACCGTACGGCACCGCCACGTTGAAAAATATACCAGTAGGATTGAGGATGGCCAGCCCCACAACCCCATTCTCACCCACTTGAGTAACAATGGCGGCACGGGGGACGGACTTGTACTCACCCCCAGGTGTGCCGTAAGCCTGGTACAAAACGGGTTCACTTATCTTCGGGATACGCATCCCGGCAGCCTACTACATCTCAGAGCTTCATTTCAAGATAGCTTCGAGCATTTGTACTTGACCATCCGGCAGAATATCTTCCACATAGTGGTCGAACATCTCTGCAAAGTTCTCACCGTAGCTAGTCTTAGCATAGGGCGTGACGAAGGTCTCTTTCTTAAGGCCCTTGGTACTAATCCAAGCGGCAAGAGATATTGATCCTTTGACCTTGGGTTCCTCTTTGAGGTGTACATTCACCACGTAATCATAAGATCGATTGAGTACGACGTTTTCAACCTCATACATCTTGCC
>Ga0207674_10005192_pt1 | contig 15509 bp, 12 predicted proteins | sample KBSCornC72_FD_184303 | JGI IMG/M metagenome (GOLD analysis project Ga0207674, IMG submission 184303) | Corn rhizosphere microbial communities from Kellogg Biological Station, Michigan, USA - KBS Corn C7-2 (SPAdes) (version 2) | ecosystem: Host-associated > Plants > Roots > Rhizosphere > Soil ... | reverse complement strand
GGCGTACGGCTCCGGGTTATTGGCCGGCGCGATCGCTTGCCAAAGGTGGTGCTTCGCGAAATCGAAACGGCCGAACGCGCAACCAAGTCAGGGCGCCGTCTCCAACTGTGCGTAGCGATCGACTACTCGTCGCGCGACGCCATTACGCGCGCAGTGGCCGGCGCGACGGCCGCTCTCACCAGTGAAGTTTCGACTTCGGCGGAATTGCTCCGACCTTTGCTGACACAGGCCTTGTCCGCGCAGAGCGGAGATGTCGACCTCCTGATTCGCGCTGGCGGTGAAAAGCGTCTCTCGGATTTCCTGCTGTGGGAGTCCGCCTATGCCGAACTCCTGTTTACGGATCGAATGTGGCCGGATTTTAACGAAGCGGACCTTGACGAAGCCCTCAAGGAATTCAGTCGAAGAGAACGACGATTTGGTGGCGTGCCTGCAAGTGTCTTTCAGCCACCACCTTCTGTTGGGCAGATGTCATTGGCTGCGAGTCGGACAGCCGCTCCCGTGTCGCGATCGGGAACGTTGCCTACGCGCTGGTTGGGTTCTTCGGTACAATCTCGACCACGGTGACGCCGAGGTGGTATTCGGAATCCTCGCAAGTGCAGTGCCTGACTTCAGCGTCTGCTACGCACTCGGTCAGGTGGATACGGACAAGCGAACCGGGAGACACAAAGTATGGAACGCTGAGCTTCACGCTTGACGTCCCCACATCAAGAATACGGGCCTTCACGGCAGGTTGCGGCCGGGGACTCAGAACATCGATGACCGTCTCTCCGGTACAAATAGTACGGGGATCGCTTCGGCGATCTGGACCCACATGTCCCTTGCGTAGCCACTTAGAAACGGCCATGTGCGCCCTCCTAGATGAACCTACCAAGATCCCTGCTTGGAAACTCTCAGCTAAACACCTGTGTTCTGAGAATTTTGGATCTGATTTTCCCCCGGCGCGGCGATCACAAGTTGCGCTGCTTGGGCTACTCTCTTGCGATACCGAGGGGTGAGGCGACCGCCGCGAGGGCAGCGGGCGAGCGCTTACCTGATTCAACTGCGGCCTTCTCCCACCTTTTGGAATAGTTCAGAGAGGGAGCTGTTCAGAATCGTGCACTTCAGCATCCTGCTAGGCGAGGACGGCCCTTACGACCGTCGCTTTTTCTACTCCCGTCAGCTTCATGTCCAGGCCCTGGACCTTATAGCTGAATCTTTCATGGTCGATGCCAAACAGGTGCAGAAGCGTAGCTTGAAAGTCGCGTACGTGAACCGGGTCCTTGACGATGTTGTAAGAAAACTCGTCCGTTTCCCCATGTACTACGCCGCCTTTGACACCGCCTCCGGCCATCCAGAAAGTGAAACAGCGCGGATGATGGTCGCGGCCGTAATCGGTGGGCGAAAGCTTGCCCTGGGAGTAGATCGTCCGGCCGAATTCCCCGCCCCAGACCAGCAGAGTGTCATCCAACATCCCTCGCTGCTTAAGATCCTTTAAGAGAGCCCACCCGCTCTGATCTACATCCTTAGTCTGGTTCGGCAGAGATCGGGGGAGATTCGCATGAAAATCCCAACCGTTGTGATAGATCTGCACAAATCGCACGCCACGTTCCAGAAGCCGCCGGCTCATCAGGCAGCAATTTGCGAAGGTGCCCTTCTGGCGCGCTTCCTCGCCGTACATTTCGAAAGTGTGCTCCGGCTCCTTCGAGATGTCGGTCAGCTCCGGCACGGAACTTTGCATGCGGTACGCCATCTCATACTGCGCGATACGCGACATGGTTTCCGGGTCCGCGACTTGTTCGTATTCCTGCTGATTCAAGTCACGCAGGCCATCGAGCATTTTGCGGCGGATATCCGCGGGCAGACCTTCCGGATTGTTGATGTAGAGAACCGGGTCGCCTCCGGTACGGAGAGAGACGCCGCTATATTTCGAGGATAAGAAGCCGGCGCTCCACATGCGCGCCGACATGGCCTGCGTCGGAGCCTTGGGATCGCTGTGGCTGGCGTTCATCACCACGAACGCCGGCAAATTTTGGCTCTCGCTACCCAGTCCATAGGCTAGCCATGAACCAATACACGGCCTGCCGCCAATCATAAATCCTGTCTGGATGAAGGTAATCGCTGGCTCGTGATTGATGGCCTCGGTGTGAAGCGAACGCAGAATCGCAATCTCATCCACCATCTTGGCCGTGTAGGGCAACAACTCCGAAATCCAGGTTCCGTTTTGGCCGTGCTGCGCGAACTTGTAGATTGACGGAGCAATGGGAAACCGGTCCTGACCCGCGGACATCGTAGTCAGGCGCTGGCCCTGGCGGACGGAACCGGGAAGGTCCTTGTTGTACCACTCCGTCATGACGGGCTTGTAATCGAAAAGGTCCATCTGGGGAGGCCCGCCGAGCATGTGCATGTAAATCGCGCGCTTGGCCTTGGGCGCAAAATGGGGAAGCCCAGGCAGCCCGCCCACCGCGGATGCGTCTCCCCGGAGTTCTTCCCCCAGCATGGTCGCTAGCGCAGCCACACCCAGCCCGCGCGCACCGCGCGCGAAGAAATGCCGCCGCGTCTCGCGGAGCGCCATCTCGCGGAGCAAGTGCATCTTGGTTCCTTCGTATTCGCGCGACATCACTTGTTCAGTACCTCGTCGAGATTGAACAGCTCATTCGCCAGCACCGTGAGCGCTGCGAACTTATCCACCGGAAGGGTCGCATCCGCCTTGGATTCCCCTACCGTCAGGAGTTTGCTCGCGTCGGCCTTATGCGATTGGTAGTAGTTGAGAAAATCCGCATAGGAACGTGCGACAACTTCCTTTTCCTTGGGTCCAAACTTTCGGGCGATCAAGCGGGAGGTCATGTAGTCGACCTGGTCATCCAGGGCCTGGTTGGAATGCATGGCATGTTCCGCCAGATTTCGCGCGGCCTCGACAAACTGCGGATCATTCAAGCCCACCAAAGCTTGCAGCGGCGTATCGGTCCGCTCCCGCCGGACAATGTAGGTTTCCCGCGTCGGGGCGTCGAATGTTTCTAACGAAGCTGGAGGAGCGCTACGCTTCCACAGCGTGTACACGCTCCGCCGGTACAAATTGTCACCTTTGTCCTGCACATAGTTCTTCGTGTTGCTCTCCTTCATCGAAGTGGCCTCCCAGACGCCGCTGGGCTGGTAAGGCTTCGCCGGAGGCCCGCCGACTCGCGAGACCAGCAGGCCGCTCGCCGCCAGCGCCACATCCCGGACCATCTCCGCATCCATCCGGAAGCGAGGGCCGCGGGCGAGCAAGCGGTTCTCTGGATCCTTCTGGTCTTTGGACTGGACAGACGATTGACGATAAGTGGCAGACGTCACCATCAGTCGAAGCAAATTCTTGACATCCCAGCCTGACTCCCGAAACTCGACGGCCAGCCAATCGAGCAGTTCCGGATGGGAAGGCGTCTCGCCCTGCGAACCAAAGTCTTCCGTGGTCTTGACGATTCCCACACCGAAAATCTGCTGCCAGAACCGGTTGACGGCCACTCGCGCCGTCAGCGGGTTGGAGGGCTCCACCATCCACTCGGCCAATCCCAGGCGGTTGCGCGGCAAAGACGACGGCATCGGCGGCAGCACGGAAGGCACGTTGGCGCTCACGGCCTCGCGCGGCTGATCATACAAACCGCGAAAGAGCAGGTTGGCCGTGGGCTTGGCATCCGCGCGGTCCTCCATAATCAGGGCAGTTTCCGACCGATTCTCAATCGCCTTGAGTTCAGCATCCACGCTCGCCAGCTCACGAAGAACATCGCGATACGCAGCGTCTGCGTGATTCGAAAAATACAACCGCAGCGACTGTTTCTGAGCAGCGGATTGCTCAGAGACCTTTACCTTGCGTGCATCCACAATCTGCGGCCAGGCTGCTACCAGCCGCGCTTCCTCGGCGGAAATGGCGCGACTTCGGACTTCAAACTCTGCGATGGAGCCCTCAAACAGCCCTTGGTCGCCGTCGCTTGCCATGAGTAGAGGCGCATCTGTCTTTGCAGTCCCGGGCAGCGTATTGACGACATGCAGGTACTGAATTCCATAGGCGCCGCGCTCGGTGGGGACCGAACTGCCGTTCACATGCAGAGCTAGACCGGTTTCCTTACCGCTGCCATCGTAAGTGAATGTCAGATGGGTCCAGACTTTCTCCTTGATCGGCGCATTCTGCAACGCCTGGGCCCGTATGGCTTTGCCTTCGTCGCCGAACAACTCCATGCCCGGCACTCCCTGGTCGAGATACATCGTCCAGCCGCGCCGCGTACCTGCTGGCGCACCGTTCGGACCAGCGGTGGAAACTCGCGTGAGTTGGCTGGCAATAGTCGAATGACTTCCATCTCCGGTCAGGCCCGGATGGTACTTGATCTTCGGGACGTAAATCCAAGCACTGACGGAGAAGGGCTCGCGACCCGTGAAGGAGTCCACGTTCGGCAGCTTCAGCGTAGATTTCCCATCGAATTTCAACGCGCGCGGCCCCAGCCAAGGGTCCTCGCCAAGCGTGATGCCCGGTTCGAGCTTAACGTCTTGCGCCGCGCCTTTCAGCGTCACCCGAGCCGTGCCATCCACCGAGAGCCGAAATACTTCTGCCGGCGATTCGAGCGGCGTCGCAGGCAGCGCAGAGCTTGCGTTGAGCCACTGATCGAAGGCAGGGTTCGGAGCTTGCCGAAGGGCGCTAAGGCGCGCGTCCAGATCCTTGCGCCGTTGATGTAAGTCGCTCCAGCGCTGGCGGTCTTCGGGCTGCGGAACGATCACCATCGGCGGCTGGTCCGGCCGATTGTAATCCATGACTCTCTGGGTAGTGTTGTTGAAGAACGCCTCCAGGGCGTAATGGTCCTTTTGGGAGATCGGATCGAATTTATGATCGTGGCAAGTCGCGCAAGCGCCGGTGAGCGCCAGAAACACGGCGGCCGTGGTATCGGCCCGATCCTTGACGTACATCACAGCCATTTCTTCTTCGATGACGCCATTTTCACTGGTCGTCGAATGGTTGCGATTGAAGCCGCTGGCGATCAACTGGTCGAGGGTGGGATTTGGCAGGAGATCCCCTGCGAGCTGTTCGATGATGAACTTATCGAAGGAAAGATTATGGTTAAACGCCTGAATCACCCAATCGCGATAGGGCCACATCTCGCGATAGTTGTCGTAGTGAAAACCGTTGGTATCGGCATAGCGAGCGGCGTCCAGCCAATAATGCGCGCGATGTTCGCCAAAGTGCACGGAAGCCAGCAGGCGATCAACCAGTTTCAGGTAGGCGTTATCCGCCTTATCATTGACAAAAGACTCGACCTCTTCGACGGTAGGCGGCAACCCGGTCAAATCCAAGGTCACACGGCGGATCAACTCCCTCTTATTCGCCTCGGCAGATGGCTGCAGGCCATTCGCTTCGAGTTTGGCCAGCACAAAGCGGTCGATGGAATTTCGCGCCCAAGCCTCATTTCTGACGGTTGGAAGCTGCGGACGGGTCGGCGGCGTAAACGCCCAATGCTGCTTCCATTCGGCGCCTTCCTCAATCCACTGCCGAAGCAAAGCTTTTTGCGCGTCGGTCAATTCCTTATGAGCCGCGAGGGGCGGCATCCGCCGTCTCGGGTCTGGATCCGAAATTCTTTTGTACAGCAGGCTCTCCTGAGCTTTTCCCGGAACGACTGGAATCCCGTTGGGGCGTTGAGAGAAGATGCCTTCTTTGGTATCCAGGCGGAGGCCCACCATCCGCGATGACTCGTCCGGTCCGTGGCACCGCAGACAGTTATCCGAAAGAATAGGGCGAATTTGCCGCTGAAAGTCCACTGCGGCACCTTGAGCGAAGGGAGCCGAACCAATCTGCAGAACACCCAGTGCACAGGTGTAGCAAAAAAACGCCGCCGATATCCGAGGCCTTTTCATACGCTCGACACCCCCCGGACGATGGGACCGGAATTCCCATGTTGGGCCCCAGGGTCATCAATTATTGTACGTCAAGCTGCCAAAACTTGATGCTATCGGATCAGGCTTCCCCCAGCCTTTGAGCCACACGCCAGCGAGTTTCCCGTGACTTATGGGGGTAGGACCGCAGGCAGGATCGAATCGTTGGGCAAGCCTATGGTTCCAGATGACCGGAATCCGCGTTAGTCCGCCTCCCTGGACCGAATCGCTAATCCGTTAGTCACAACCGCTCGACGCCAGCCCTCTCAGGGATGCGCAATCAACCACTCACAGACAAATTTCTTGACGTTTCGTCGTCCACAGGTCCCATTTAGCAGCCCTCCGTCCGCGCAAACCCGCGGGGGAGATAGCGATACGGATCGGGAGTCGTGACGCCCAGCTGCCGGGAAAGCGCGGCGAGACTAGATGGATGCGCTCCAACGGAGCCTCAGTGAAGCTAGGGTTGAGCGGCGCGCTTCCCAAGCTTCCGCGACACAAGAAGTCAATCAATTTCATCTAAGCAATGGCGGTGTTTGGAAAAGAAGCGAGAGAAACGACCTACCTCCGATCGCCGCCAAGAGCCCGGAACGAAAGGAAACACGTTATGAAGAATTCATCAACCCTTACAGAATCTCGGAAGACCTACCGCAGAGTAATGAGTGCGTCCACGCTCAACGGCGACAAAGTTGTGAATCAAGCCGGCGAGGATCTTGGCAAAATCGATGACATCATGATCGATACGCCCACTGGCCGGGTTGCTTATGCCGTGTTGTCGTTCGGTGGATTCCTTGGATTGGGAGATAAACTGTTCGCGATTCCGTGGAGTCGCCTTTCTCTCGATGAAGATCGCAAGGTGTTCATTCTTAATATCGATCGAGCCACGCTAGAGAAGGCGCCCGGCTTCGATAAGGACAATTGGCCCGACATGGCAGACCGGGCTTGGGGTTCTCAAGTCCACACTTATTACAACTCCCGCCCATATTGGGAACTCTAGGACGACGACATGGCCCTTCGTCGATTACGGGAAAGCAAAATCGGAGAGATACCAAATTCCCACGGCGAAGGGCTAATTTCGCGTTCGCCTCAGGCTCAGAGGCCTCTATAGAAACGGCCGCCTCAAGCCGATCTTCTCGGTGAATGCAGGCCCAAAGCACTTCTCCGATCCCATCGCGGCCCTCGGATGCGGTGTCATCACCGTCAACTAATGATGGAGTCAGTGGAATCAAGACGTTCTTGGTTACGGCTGCGATCTTGTGCTCGCTGTGGGTTTTAGGAGTCGCATTCGCGATTGCACTCGACGGCACTTAGGTTCCCGCGGGGCTGGCCCCCATCGCCAGATAAGTAACGTGATCGGCTGCCCTGCCGCACCGGCCATGTAGTTGCGTCGATGTATGCTGCGCCCGCCATAGATGCGGATGCCGTCACGATCTTCCGCACGCTTAGTCTTGAGTCGGCGCTTAGCTTGCTCCCCGGCAGGGGCTTATCCTCCGCTCCGGCCGCTCGTAGTGTGATCCCGCCGGAGAACAAACGAATTGGATAGTATGGATAGCGACATGAAAGCCAGCCCGTTAGGAATCGCTCTGGCACTGTTTCTGTCCAGTTTCGTCCGCGCACAGTCGTCGTATGGCTTGCCCATCCACCTGGGGGCGACTTCCGCCGAAGTCCAGAAAGTATTAGGGAAGCCCACGGAAACGGTTGTGCCTGAAAACGACGGGCACATGGGTCATGCAGGAATGTCGAACACGAGTGTCGATCAATGGTATGACTCCGCCGGCATTGTCGGGACTTTCACCGGCGGCAAACTGACTGAAATAAGAATCTTCCCGGACACCGATTACCCGAAATTCGTTGCGTACGCCGGAAGTATAGTCAAGGATGTGACGCTGCGGGATATCAGAAAAACCGTACTTGAAAAATTGGGTCGGCCCACGAAGATTGACGACGAACCGATAGCCGAGGGCACGAATCCGGATACGCCTGTCATCAACCCTCAGCAGAGTAGATACTTTTGGAGCATGAACGGCTTTACCCTGCAAGTCACGTTTCTCAATCAACCGAAGCTTATACGCCAAGCCGGACCGCTTGTGATACCCAGGGACACCATCGTCGCAGTCGTCGTTTCAAAGTAAGCCGGGCGCCCTTCTATTCGAAAAGCGAGCAGCTGTATTCACGCGGCCTTCCAGCGACGCGCTCAAATTCTCGCGAAATGCCCAAGCTTTATGGGTAGTTCGCAAGCCGTGGACCCTTCTTCCAGATCGGCGTCTCAGTCGCTAAATCAAGATGTGGCATTTTGACTTTCGGGAGAGTATTTTGGTCCATGACCTCGTCTTCCTTGATCACGTCGGCTTTCCAGAGAAGGAACGCGGTGATGGAGTATACCTCGTCGGGGGTCAGAGAACCTTCCTTGTTGAGGGGCATGCCGCGGTTGATGAAGTCCCACAGCACCGGGGCATAGGGCGCGTGAGCCGCCATGAGTCCTGGCGACTCAATTCCCATCTCCATGCCCGGCATAATGTTCGGAATCCTCTCCGGCCCCTTGCCGGTCTTGGTCGGGTAGCCCTTGGGAACGATCAGTGTGGGAGCGCGCCCCCCATATCCGTTAGCCCCATGGCATGCCGCACAAGCCTTGGTGACAAAGAGCTTCGCCCCCTCCGCAGCAGTGCCGTGTCCCGGCGGGAGTTCCTTGCCAGTGACGGGATTGATCGAGATATCCTGGGCTTTTATTTCTTCCGCAGTGGGGGGTCTGCCGATCTTATAGGTGGGCCCTTCAGCCCACGCGGATACTCCCAGAATCAATACTGCGAATAATAGATTATGCGAGGCCATTCGTCACGCTCCCATCACTCGCGATCTTCCAGGGATGAACCGCGTTATTGTTGCCCCTCACACGGAAGTCTTTGGTGAGAGGCTCGTTCCAGTACTTGGCGATCTGGGCCAGCGTGGGTTGGACAGTGCCCCATTCGTCGGTACAGCGCGACATCAGCTCACACTCTTTCCCGTCCCAATTCCACTCGTAGCCAAACTGGGTGTGCGCCATCTTGTAGGCGACCCCTTTGAGTACGGCGGCCTTCCAGGTCTTACCGCCGTCAGTGGAAACGTCCACGCCGCGAATAGCGCCGGCACCGGACCAGGCCAAGCCCGATATCTCATACATTCCGGGGCTGGTCAGCTTCTGGCCGCCGGAGGGGAAAGTAATAACCGATTTTGGCCCGATCTGGTTGCCCAGGGCGACCTCTCTCGGGTCGGTCTTGCGATGGCCGTAGTCGTTATAGGTCCAGTAATAGCGGTCGACCACCTTGATCCGCCGCAGATACTTAACCTGAAAAATGCCTTCATAGCCGGGAACCATCAGCCGCAGAGGGAAGCCTTGCTGAGGACGCACCGGTTCGCCGTTCATGCCATAGCAAACCAGGCAATCATCCATCGCCTTGGTCATCGGAATGCTGGAGGCGCCTTTCACTTCTTCCGCGCCCTCGGCCACAATCCACACCGCCCCACTTTGCACGCCAGCTTCCTTCAATAGCGTCGAGAGAGGAACTCCGGTCCAGGCTGCAGTGCTCGTCAGCCCGTGCGACTGTTGAACCGTCTTGTGCGACGCTCTCGCGTTATTTCCAGCGCATTCGATGAAATGGAAGCGGGTCACCGACGGGAAACGCTTCAAGTCATCCATGGTGAAAACCAGCGGGCGGTCCACCATGCCGTGGATCATTAAGCGATGCTCTTTAGGATCGATGTCGGGGACGAATGCGCCTCGGTGGGTAGCCGTATAGTGCAGCGAGCTGGGAGTGATAAACCCAGTCTGATCCTGAAGCGGAGTCGCCACATGGAACACTAGTCCAAACGCATCTGGCGAAGGTCTGCCTGGCGCGGGCTCGCGTAGAGAGGTGACAAAATGAGACCGCTCGCCGTAGCCGATCAGTTCCTTCTTTGAATACGCTGCAATTGCCGGGGCCTGGCCGCGCACGGATTGTGCTGCTCCCGCAGCCGCACCCACTATCGCTGCGCCACCCTTTAGAAATCCCCTGCGATTAGGTTTTTTCGAGTTCATGGGTCTCTCCTTCGAACATCAGATTGCGCGGAATTTTCCGTTGCTTTAAAGTGTACATCCAATTCAGCGAGCCAGCGAAGATGGCAGTTACCCGATGCTGATCCTGTTTGCCGTTCTCCGTTCCAGTCTGTTTAGGTCGGCTGCTTTTTACTTGATCATCATATTCCGGTGTTGTCACAACGTCAAAGGACCGCCTTTTGCAGACACTTCGAATCACGTCCCGCAGATTATTGAAGTGCTGGCAACCGGTGGTTTGAGTCGGATCACGGCGCATCCGGAAGTCGCAAGAATTAGGCCCAGCCACGGAAGTGCCAGTCTGCCACTACACGACGGGCGGCTCCGCTAATGGTGTTATCAGGCTTATGTTTCGATTAAGGAAGCGTGCTAGCGACGCCAGGATGCGAGCGAAATCGACGCCCAGCAACTACCCCATCCCGAACTGTAATGGTCGATCGGCCGTCTAGTAGTCACGACGGTCGCAGGAGGACCCAGCCGCGACGATCAATCTGCGTCGCATGAGACCAGTCAGCTTCGGCATTCTATTTTCTGCGAGAGGCGTAGCGATCGCTTTCCGTCCAGTGCTGGACGACTCCGGTGACCGCACCGTTCGCATCCTTGATGAACTCGACGATGTTCCCTTCCATGCTGAAGCTGGTTTGCGAGATCGCGATCAATTGAATTTTTCCCATGCCGCCCGGATCGATCATCAGATGGTCCCCTTCCAAACTAACTTCGACGACGGAGCGGGACTCAGACGAATCGTATTTTCCGACGTACTGGCTCAGGACGTCCTTGGAAATTCGAAACTCCTCCGGCCGTTTGCCAACGAGGTGCGGCTTGGCATTCTGATTTTCACACACGAACTCGATCAATTCCCCGTCCGGCATCAAATCAAGATCGACCGGAAGTGTCCATGCTTGGTTGTAGGCTTTGGGATCGTCCAGCGTCACCTGGAGGTCCATATGACCGGCGTCGCGGCGGCGGAAGCGCTCCGTCATGCGCAATGCCTCTGAGTGAGGATGCCCGCCCAGGTCAAGGGACGTGCGGTCGTTATAACCGGTGGTCGTGACCACCAGGGTGTCTCCTTCCCAGTGCCCGATCGAATACCCCATCCAGGTCGGGTTGGGATCTTTGGGAAGCTCGCGGCCATCGATAAAAACTTGGCGGAAAAGGGTCTGGTATTCGTAAAGAAAGATAACAACATTCGGCGTCTGAACGATCTTCATGGGAGAGCCGACCGACGTACTGGCTTTCGGGCCGGGCGGCAGACAATTGATTCCGTCCGTGTCGTTGCGGTAATTCTCCGCGCTTTGTTTGTAAAGTGCCGCCGCCCACGGCTGAATGTCGGCGGGCTTAAGATCCGGCGCGGCGTTGAGCAGGTAACTCTTGTGGATACGCCAGAGCCCGGAGAGATCGGGCTTGCCATCCGCGGTTCGCGGAGGAGGAGCACTGAGGTCGGGCTTGCCGTCGGGCGTTCTGGGCAATCCCGGAGTCGGGCGGGCAGCCCATTGCGCTGTCAGCGGCGATAATGACGCGGAAAGGACGATCAGGCTGGCAAGTGTTCTCATCTGCCATCTCCCTCCTATCGGATTGCCTCGCAAGCATCCACCGGGAAAGTACGCGGAAAAACACCGGCGCGATATGCAAACAACAGTATCGGCGATTGAACTCAGTATATCGCCACGCTGCCGAACGTGCACTATTGAGATCGCATGCAAAACTAGTCGCCGCGAAATCACACGGCCAGCGGGCGGAGCGAGTATTGGACGTCTTACGCGCCCACTACCGTCACGTTTTGTGCGCAAATACCAAGCGCCCGGTATAGGACACTGGAAAATCCATACGCCTGCTGACCCTCGATTGTGTTTAGCGGTTGATCATTCGCTGAGCGGCCTCGCTGTAGCGAGCTCCCTGGACAGTAATCTCGGAAGCGGCGCTCTCAATTTCGCGGAGATCTTCTTTGCTGAGATCGATGGATGCGGCCGCTATGTTCTCCCGCAGCCGATGCAGTTTCGTCGTACCTGGGATGGGCACGATCCACGGCTTTTGCGCGAGAACCCAAGCGAGTGCGATCTGAGCAGGTGTCGCCTTCTTGCGCTGAGCGATTGTATCCAGCAAACTCACCAACGCGCGGTTCGCCTTCCGGGCCTCCGGCGCAAAACGCGGTACCGTGTTGCGGAAGTCGGTGCTGTCAAAAGTAGTATTCTCGTCGATCTTGCCAGTGAGGAAGCCTTTTCCCAGCGGACTGAAGGGAACAAAGCCGATTCCGAGCTCTTCGAGAGTCGGCATGATCTCAGCTTCCGGCTCCCTCCACCAAAGGGAGTATTCGCTTTGAAGCGCCGTGACTGGCTGGACGGCATGCGCGCGCCGGATCGTTTTCACGCCAGCTTCAGAAAGGCCGAAGTGCTTAACCTTGCCCTCCCGAATCAGCTCCTTCACGGCTCCCGCCACGTCCTCGATGGGCACGTCCGGGTCAACACGATGCTGGTAAAACAGATCGATGACACTGGTTCTGAGGCGCTTGAGCGAGGCCTCGGCGACCTGCTTGATGTGCTCTGGCCGGCTGTTCAGCCCAGCCTGTTTGCCGGCTGCATCGAACTGGAAACCGAACTTCGTGGCTATCACCACCTGCGCGCGCACGGGAGCGAGGGCTTCCCCCACTAATTCCTCGTTCGTGAACGGACCATAGACCTCGGCGGTGTCGAAAAAGGTAACGCCGAGTTCGACGGCTTCCCGGATGACCGAGATCATCTCCTGCTTGTCTTTGGCCGGACCGTACCCAAAGCTCATTCCCATGCAGCCCAACCCGAGGGCTGAAACTTCCAAGTTACTTTTTCCAAGTTTGCGCTTCTGCATAATTTCTCCTGCGAAACTGTTTCTTTCAACTCCAGGTTAGAGCCGAGCGCCCAGAGAGCGGTATCCCGATCGTTCCGATTCCTTGCCTATTCCTCTCGTTGTCCGCTGAAAACGGTTCACATCCGCCGAGCCAGCAGGTATTCTGGATTTGAGGGAAGTGAAGCCGTGACTATGGCGAATCGCAGGGAACCTGCCGCTCCGCTGCCGAGCCGGGCGCGCGAATTGTTGCGGGCGGAACTGGCTCGAAAGATTGCCGCGCGCACGGGCACGGCAGAGAATCGGGCAACGGAAGTTCCCGGAATGACGCTCCACCGTCGGACCGCCCCGACCGCTCCCTGTTCGGCAACCTACGCGCCCGGCGTGACCGTCATCGCTCAGGGCCGAAAGCGGGTAGACCTCGGACGAAATACCTTTATCTACGGTGAGTCGCAATACCTATTGACGTCTATCGATTTGCCGATCGTCAGCCAGGTCATCCAGGCCAGTCAACAGGCGCCCTGTCTCGCGCTGTCGCTGAAACTTGAAATGCCCGTGATCCGGGAGCTTCTCGGCCGGGAAGAGATTCAGGTAGCCGAGGCGCCGGCTGACAGTCCTGCCATGGCGACCGGTGAAGCCACCGTGGAATTCCTCACGGCCTGCTGCCGGCTCATGGACCTGCTGGACACTCCGCAGGATATTCCCTTTCTGAGCGGCCTGATTCAACGCGAGATTATTTACCGGATTCTGCGGGGACCAGAGGGCGCACGCCTGCGAGCGATCGCTACGCGGGGCGGCCGGAGCCATAGGACGGCGAAAGCAATCGCATGGATCAAGGCGAACTTCGCGCAGCCGTTGCGCGTGGAAGAGCTCGCACAAATCGCGGGCATGGGCGTGTCCACGCTGCACCACCATTTCCAGGCGATGACCGCCATGAGTCCACTTCAGTATCAGAAGCAGCTTCGGTTGCAGGCCGCGCGCGAACGCATGCTCATCGATGGTCTGGATGCCGCAAGCGCCGCCTTCGCCGTCGGATACGAAAGTGCCAGCCAATTCAATCGCGAATACAGCCGGCTTTTCGGGCAACCACCGATGCGGGATATCCGGATCCTTCGCTCACCCGGCGCTTCCCCGCTCGAGTCAGTTCAGCGTCGGTAAAACACTTCCGCTTCTAATCGATTGCCCCGGGACGCCCGCCTTCAGCGGTGCTGCGGAGCATGCAGGCCATCCTGGGCGCTGCCCTGTCTGGAGCGCCTACTCACTAATCAACGTCGCCGTCGGCTTAAAACTAGGAGAATTTTGTTCCAAATTCTGCGCTTCCCGGCATAATCTTCCCAGCGCCCAAAGCCGATCAATCTGCTTGGAGGCATTCGCTTATGTCGACCACCGTTGTGCGCCCGGCTACGGAGCGCCCCCGCCCGTGCCTCAGTCTGGCTTCCGTACGGGAACGGATAGGCATCACGCTGGAAGAAGTAGCTCAATCCACCCGGATCGCGCCCCATTACCTGTGCGCAATTGAAACAGAAGAATTTACCAAACTCCCGGCCGGCGTCTACGCCACCAGCTATATCCGACAGTACGCCCGTGCCATCGGCTACAGCGAGACGGCGCTTCTCGACCACTACCGCGCCCGGGCTGAAGACGAGCCTGAAGCGGAGCCGCTGCCGACCGTCGCAGACCAACGGGGCCCCCGCGTCACGACCCGCTTAGGCGCAGCGGTATGTACGGCATTGGAATCGTTCCGCTGGCGGCAGCCAATCAAGCCCCGCACAGGGCATCCAGTCTAGCTGATGGTTCGCGGCCGCGCCAAGCCGTTTTCAAGTTCCACCACTCCGCTGGATTCCCGCGCGGATCCAGGGTCTTCCACGCCCAATTCGAGGCTCCAAAACTGCAAACGCCGTTTCGTCGCCGCGTCGGCGAGATCGATTACATCCGCCCGGGTCAGCAAATGGGCCGCGAGCCACCGCAAACACTCCGGCGAACGCCACGCGCATATTGCCAGGCAGACTTCTGCAATGACGATCACTGCCAATATCAAATTCATCGATGAACTCCTTTCCTCCCCTGAGGCATCGATCCTGAATCATCCGGCATAATCGAATGGTCCATCAGGGCGCCCCGCTCACGAAGCCGGTGTCAGCCCTACTGCCCAAGCTTATAGGTGCAGCCGAATTGCGTAAATAGACCGCGGGTTACGTTACCAGTACTAAGGTGGTATAAACTTCCCAGCGAATCAATCGCTTGCACGGAGTGTGGCGGGACAGCCCTCGAAGCAGCCAAGTACCTTCTGCTGGCCTGCGCCTGGTGCGGTTAAGGCGCTTCCCGCGCGAATAAGCCATAACCGCATTTCTGATCTGTGTGTATCTGTTTTCATCTGCGAGTCAATTCTTTCTTCGCGCGCCCTCCCTCGCTGCCGTTCACTCGTCTTCACCTCATTCATCTCCCCACCCTTCAACCACATCCCACTTCCAACTCCCCGCCGCCCGACGCCCGCACACGCACAATCCAACCAGCAGTAAAGCCCGGCCGGGCCGATCGTCGCAGTTTGGTAAATCCGCGCCAGCGGAACTCGGGGGGCCGTTCGCAAGAGCGCTCCTCGGCGAAGCGGGCTAGCCGCCCCGGAAACATTGAGAAAAGGGCGGGACACGGAAGAGAATCGATTCTCTGGTTGATACGGACGTCGCGAAAGTGGCGCGAGGTGACCGCGAAAGAAATAGGAGAGCGCAATTGCCGGTTGATTTGGAAACTTTTCTAAGACCGG
>Ga0207674_10005190_pt1 | contig 15516 bp, 10 predicted proteins | sample KBSCornC72_FD_184303 | JGI IMG/M metagenome (GOLD analysis project Ga0207674, IMG submission 184303) | Corn rhizosphere microbial communities from Kellogg Biological Station, Michigan, USA - KBS Corn C7-2 (SPAdes) (version 2) | ecosystem: Host-associated > Plants > Roots > Rhizosphere > Soil ... | reverse complement strand
TCGCTCGCCCGGTCCGGGCCCATCGTGAGGATGACGACCTCGCCGCCCTGCGCCTCCTTGATGCGCAGCGCCTCCTCGATGGCGTACTCGTCCATCTCGTTGATGACGTTATTGGCACTGGCCCGTTCGACAGTGTTGTCATCGGCACGCAGGCTGCGCTCCGCACCCGAATCAGGCACCTGCTTCACAAGAACAACGATCTTCATGCCTGCGCGAAGCCTCCTACTAGGTCTTCTGGTGAGCCCAGGTTACCGGGCACCGTCCGATGTTACCCTCGAGTAGCTTTTCCTCGCGTGGCGCTTCCCGGTGAGAACGGTCACCGGTCGCCCTACCCGACTTCGACACGCTACGTCATCATTGGGCGCATGCTCCGCCTCCTGCCAGTGCTCCTCATCCTGGCACTCGCATTGTTCGCTCTGGTCGACTGCCTCGCCCGGGACGAGGACGAGATCCGCGCCCTGCCGAAGGTGCTCTGGGTACTGGTCATCCTGCTGTTTCCGCTGCTCGGATCGGTCGTCTGGTTCATCGCCGGCCGGCCGCACGGCGCGGCATTACCCGGGGCCGGCTTGGGTTCCGGTTCCGGTTCCGCCCCGGACGAGCGGCGCTTCAACCCGTTCGGCCGAGGATCCGGCGGCCCGCAGCGCGCGCTCGCCCCGGACGACGACCCCGAGTTCCTGCGCCGCCTCGACGAGCAACGCCGCCGCGACGAAGAGTCCCAGTAGTCAGCTGCCGCCGGCGCGGATGCGCTCAAGTTTCTCGATGACGGCGTCCCGGATGAAGCCGGATCGACCGTCACGCGTGTGACCGAACCGCTCGTCGAGCTCGATGATGATGTTGCGAGGCAGGCGCACGGTGGTGACGCGCAAGGTCGAGTTGTCGGGATCCTCAACGGTCACCGAGGACGGACCGGCGGAACGGCCGGCCGCCACCCAGGACGTGAAGTCGGTCAGATCCTCGGCCGACTCGACGTACCTGAGCAGTTCCTCCTTGGTCATCGCTGCGAAGTCGGCATCGGTCACGGCAGTTCCTTCCTCCAGCGGTCCAGCGCCTCGGGCCCGAGCGGTTTGGCCAGCAGTATTCGAAACACGTTGAGGTTGCGCGCCATCCGCTCCGCCACGACCACGATCACCCGGCCCGATTCCGCCATGCCCTCGATGACGACGAGGTCGCCGACCTCCCGTTCCACGCTCAGAGCCCGCGGGGCCTGAAGGGCCTCGATCACCTCGTGAAGGCCGACACCAAAGCTCTCGGCGGAGTGCCGGCCGCGCTCGCTCCACCGGTACTCGCGCTCCCCCATGGGTGCGATTGTATGCTAGAGAATACGCGTATGACAGGGTCGAGGGACCCCAAAGCGATCTTGGACGATTGGGCACATGTCCATGTGTCCAATCGTCCAAGAACTACGGTCGGCGGCTCTCAGGCGAGGTTTGCCGAGCGGGGGTACTGGTCTTCCGGGTCGGTCAGCACGTTCACCAGGTACGGGACACCCGCGTCGAAGGCCCGTCGCAGTGCCGGCTCCAGGTCGCGCGCCGCCGCCACCGTCTCGCCCGCACCGCCCAGGGCCCGTACCACGTCGTCGTAGCGCAGCCCCGGCTGCAGGTCGGCGGCCACGTCGTAGCCGTACAGGGCGCGCATCGGGTGCTTCTCCAGCCCCCAGATGCCGTTGTTCCCGACCACGATCACCACCGGCAGGTTCTGCCGCACCAGCGACTCGACGTCCATCAGCGAGAACCCGGCCGCGCCGTCGCCCATGAGCACGCAGATCTGCCGGTCCGGGTAGGTGACCCGGGCGCCCATCGCGTAGCCCATCCCGGTGCCGAGGCAGCCGTACGGTCCCGGGTCCAGCCACGCCCCCGGCACACCGGGTTCCAGATACTTGCCGGCGTAGGAGACGAAGTCGCCGCCGTCGCCGATGGTCACGGCGTCTGGGTCGAGCACCGCGCGGAGCGCGCCGTAGACCCGGCTCGGCTTGATCGGATCGGTGTCGGCGGTGAGCACGTCGACCTCCTTGGCCCGCGCCGCGTCCTCGACCCCGCGCAGCTGCTCCACCCAGTCCTCGTGCTTGGCACCGGACCCGGCCAGCCCGGAAAGGATCAGCCGCAGGTCCCCGACCGGCGCGGCGGCCGTCTTCGCGTGCCCGGAACGCTGGCTCTCCGCGTCGACGATGTGGATCACCTGCGCGTCGCCGTAGTCGCCGAACCCGAGCCGGAAGTCGAGCGGCGTGCCCACCACGCACACCACGTCGGCGCCGGTCAGCGCCGCCTTGCGGGCCCGCGCGAAGGACAACGGGTGCCCGGGCGGCAGCGCACCGCGTCCCATGCCGTTGGCGAACACGGGCACCTGCAGCGCCTCCGCGGCCTCGCGCAGGGCGGCGACCGCGTCGCCCGTGTACACGTCGGATCCCGCGATGATCACGGGGCGCTGCGCCGCGGCCAGCAGGGCCGCGGCCCGCGCCAGCTCGTCGGGGTCGGGCTCCTGCGGGGCGACGGGGGAAGGGGCCCCCACGACGGCATCCGCCTTGTCGAAGATGACCTCCAGCGGCACATCGACGAACACCGGTCCCCGATGCGGGGCGAGCGCGGCACCGACCGCCCGGTGGATCGCGGCCGGGGTGTCGGCGGTCGACATGATCGTCTCGGCGTGCTTGGTGACCGGCCGAACCAGCGGCAGATGGTCGATCTCCTGCAGGCTGCCGGCACCCCAGCGGAACTGCGGCGCCCGGCCGCCGATCACCACGACGGGGGCGCCGTTGAAGTGCGCGCTGGTGATGCCGGAGATGCCGTTCGTGACGCCCGGCCCGGCGGTCAGCGCCGCCACGCCCGGCCGGCGCTGCAGCTTGGCGACGGCCTCCGCCGCGAACACCGCCGACTGCTCGTGCCGCACGTCGAGCAACCGGACGCCGGTGCTGTGCAACGCGTCGTACAGCGGGAACAGGTGCCCGCCGGACAGCGTGAACACCTCGCCGACGCCGTATGCGCGCAGCGCCGCCAGGATCAGATCCCCGCCATGACCGTGAATTGTCTCCGCCATAACCCGCGAGGTTACGGCAGCAGCCCCTGACCGCTGGAATAGCGGTAGGCGACGTACCCGCACACGAGGGGCACGAGCACGAGCAGGATCGTCACGAACACGGTCTTGACGATTCGCTTGCCGCCTCCGCGTCGCGGCGCCACGTACGCGGGCTCGGCGTAGGCCTGTTCGGTGTACCGCGGCTCCCGGTATGCCGGCTCCCGATAAGCCGGTTCCCGGTACACGGGCTGCTGCTGGCTGGTCGGCGGGTACACGGGGCTGGCCTGGCCCTGCCGGTAGCTGGTCGGCGGCGGTGTCACCGGCCGGGCCGGCTGCATCGGCCGGCCGGGCGCCGGCGGGAACGGCCCGACCCGCTGGGTGGCCTCGGCGTCCGGGGTGACCTGACTGGAGTAGACCGACCCCGTCGACACCGGCCGCCCCGGCGGCCCGGACACCGGAGCCGGCTGGCCGGAGACGGGTGCGGCCGGCCCGGATACCGGGCTGACCCCGCCCGTGCCCGGCTGGCCGAACGGCGGGGGCGGGTAGCCGGGCGGGGCCGAGACCGGCTGCCCGTACGCGGGACCCGAGACCGGCGGCTGGCCGTACGCGGGGCCGGACACCGGACCGGCCGGCCCCATCGGCGTCGACACGGGAGCGGCCGGCCCGGACACCGGCGGCTGGCCGGCGATGACCGTCTGGCCCACGGGCAGCGGCGGCGGGGTCGGTGTCGGCGTGGGCGTCTGGGTCGGCGTGGTGTTCGGCGCCGCGGCGCCCGCCGTCGACACCGGACCGAACGACCCGTCCGGCCGCCAGCCGAGGCGCGGCATCAGGTTGGTCTGCGGGCCCGGCGCCGGGCCGGCGACCGGTGCGACGGCGGCCTCGGCCCCGCCGACGAGCAGGCTGCCCTCGGCGACCACCAGCTCCGGCGAGTCGATCACCACCGGGGGCTCGCCCAACGCCCTGTGCAACAGCGTGCCCACCAGCGGCATCCGGCTCGACCCGCCCACCAGGAACACGCCGGCCAGCCGGCCCTCGGGCAGCTTCGCCCACCGGATCACGCCCTGCGTCACCCGGACCGTCTGCTCCACCACCGGCCGCGCGAGACCCTCCAGCTCCTCCCGGGTCAGGTGCACGTCGAAGCCCAGCAGCGGCACGTTCAGGTCGGCCGACGGCTGCCGGGACAACCGCTCCTTGGCGAAGCGGGCGTCGTCCCAGAGCAGCCGGCGCGCCCGGCGATCGTCCACTGTGGTCGGTCGTTCCAACCGCGCCCACAGCGCGGCATCGCGCTCGACGGCGCTCTTGCGGATGAACCCGAGGATCGCCTCGTCGACGTCGAGGCCGCCGATATCGTCGCGGCCATCGACGGCGAGCACCTCGAACCCGGACGCGGTGCGCGCAACCACGCTGGCGTCGAACGTGCCGGCCCCGAAGTCGTGCACCACCACCACCGAGCCGACCGGCACCGCCCGGCCGAGCACCTGGGTGAAGTAGGTGGCCGCCGCCACCGGCTCGGGCACCAGCTTCACCGGGCCGAGCCCGGCCGCGGCCGCCGCGTCGGACAGCACGAGCCGACGGGTGGCACCCCAGGCCGCCGGGCAGGTGATCGTGACCCGCGGCGTCACCGGACCGCCGACGGTGCGGTGGAACTCCTCGACGACGCGCTTGAGAACGGCGCCCAGCAACTCGGGGACGGGCACCTCGCGGTCGCCGAGCAGCACGGCACCCTCGTCGATGCGGCGCTTCGGGTTGGGCTCGAAGCGGGCCGGCTCCAGGCGGGCACTGTGCACCGCGTCGCGGCCGACGACGATCGTGCCGCTCGGCTCCACGTACACCGCTGAGGGCAGGATCGGCGAGCCGTCGAAGAGAAGCGTGCGCGACCGCCCGTCGGCACCGCGCATCACCGCGACGGTGTTCGACGTTCCCAGGTCGACACCCAGCTCCACCCCTGCCCCGGACATAGGAGCGAGTGTAGGCGGATCGTCCAGCGGGGATCGTTCGCTAGCGGCCGGTGAAGTCGGGTTTCCGCTTCTCCACGAAGGCCGCCATGCCCTCGGTCTTATCGTCGGTGGCGAACAGCGCCGCGAACAGTTGGCTCTCCCAGGCCAGGCCGGAGGCGAGATCCATTTCCAGGCCGCCGTCGATCGCGAGTTTGGCCGCACGCAACGCCTGTGCCGGCCCGGTGACGAACGGCCGGACGAGCTCCCGGGCGGCGTCGTACACGTCGGCCGCGGGGACCACCTTGTCGACGAGGCCGATCCGCTCCGCCTCGGCGGCGCCGACGAACCGGCCGGTCATCACGAGGTCCTTGGCGCGCGCCGGTCCCACCAGGCGGGACAACCGCTGGGTGCCGCCGGCACCCGGGATGACTCCCAGCGCGATCTCCGGCTGGCCGAGTTGGGCGTCCTCCGCGGCCACCCGCCAGTCACAGGCGAGGGCGAGTTCGCACCCGCCACCCAGCGCGTACCCGTTGATGGCCGCCACGACCGGTTTGGGCACGCGTGCGAGGGTGTCGAACGCGCCGGACAGGGCGACGGCCCGGGCCGACATCGCGGTGAACCCCATGCCGGCCATCTCCTTGATGTCGGCACCAGCAGCGAAGACCCGTTCGCCGCCATAGACGATCACCGCTCGCACGTCGTCGGCGTTGGCCGCCGCCGTCGCGACCTCCCGCAACTCCTCCTGCACCTGCTGGTTGAGCGCGTTCATCTTCGGCCGATCGAGCCGGATTGTCCCGATGCCATCAGCCACCTCAAGCCGGACGAACTCGCCCACCCTTGCCTCCTTGGGGATATCGCGTGGAGCCTGAAGCGTAAGCCGCCCGTTGGCCGTATGGTTCTCTGCCGGGAGTGGTGACATGACCACCTTTTACCGCGACAGCGGTGTGTACATCGGCTCCGCCGAGTTCCAGGTGGAGGACCAGGCCTACCGCCTGGAGGATCTGGAACTCGTCTGGCACAGGCGCGGCCCCAGGGGCGCGCCGGGGGTCGCCATCATCGCCGGGCGGTTCCTGCTCGTCCTGGCTGTGCTGGGGGGCATCGTCGCGGCGGGCATGGCGATGCGCGGGGTGGACATCTCCGGGTACGACACCACGACGGTGCTCGCGGGCGCCATCGTCGGCCTGATCGTGGCCGGCATGGTGGGGCTGGTCCTCGTCGAAGGAGTGATCACGGTGATCGAGCGCTCGTACGACAAGGGCGCCGTCGAGCACCAGATCTGGGCCCGCCACCTGCACACCGACATCCTGCTGTTCGCCACCCGCGACAAGCTCCGCTTCGGCAAGATCTACCGGGCCCTCCAGCGGGCCATCGAGCACAGCGACGCGGCGTAAGGACTCAGGCCCGCGCCGTCCAGCGGCCGTCCACATAGGACAGTTTCAGCGGGATGTCGAACGTCGTCGACAGGTTGTCGGCGGTCAACGTGTCTTCCAGCAGGCCCTGCGCCACCACCGAGCCCTCGCGCAGCAGCAGGGCGTGCGTGAAGCCGGGCGGGATCTCCTCCACGTGGTGGGTCACCAGGACCAGCGCCGGCGCGTCCGGGTCCTCGGCCAGATCGGCGAGCCGGCGCACCAGGTCCTCCCGGGCACCGAGATCCAGGCCGGCGGCCGGCTCGTCGAGCAGCAGCAGTTCCGGGTCGGTCATCAGGGCGCGGGCGATCAGCGTCCGCTTGCGCTCGCCCTCCGAGAGGGTGCCGAACCGGCGTTCGGCCAGTCCCCCGACGCCGAACTGGGCGAGCAGCGCCGAGGCGCGCGCCGCGTCGAGGGCGTCGTAGCGCTCACGGAACCGACCGACCACCGACCACGACGCGGTGAGCACGACGTTCGCCGCCGTCTCGTCGCCCGGGATCGACTCGGCGAGGCCGGCCGACGCCAGGCCGATCCGGGTCCGCAGCTCCGCCAGGTCGACGCGGCCCAGCCGCTCGCCGAGGACGTGCACGGTGCCCCGGGTGGGGTGCAGCCGGCCGGCGGCGAGGTTCAGCAGCGTGGTCTTGCCGGCGCCGTTGGGGCCGAGGATCACCCAGCGCTCGTCGAGCTCGACCTCCCAGGAGATGTCGCGGATCAGGTGGCTGCCGCCACGGGTGACGGTGGCCCGCGAGACGGCGATGACGGCGTCCGGATTCACCGGGCCATCAAATCACGGCACCCTCGCTACACGCCCAACTTGTCGGCCACCTGGGTGCGCGAGGTCAGGTTGAGCTTGCTCAGGATGTTGGACACATGCACGGCGGCCGTGCGCGGCGAGATGAACAGCCGCCGGGCCAGCTCGGCGTTGGTCAGCCCCTCGGCGAGCAGCCGAGCGACCTCCAGCTCGCGCGGGGTCAGCACGGTGTCCATAGTGGACGCATTGGCGCGGATGCCCAGCCGGTCGCGCACATCGGCGAGCTCCGCCACCCGCCAGCCGCCCCAACGGGCGAGCAGTTGGGCGGCCGGCTGCAGCACGGCCGTCGCCTCGTCGCGCCGGTCCAGGGCGAGCAGGCAGCGGGCGGCGCCCACATGCGCGGTGCCGCGCGCCGCCGCGGGCAGATCGGCGGCCATCATGGCCCGCTGGTAATCGGGCAGGGCGATCCTCGGACGGTGCTCGGCCTCGGCCAGTTGCGCCTGCACCAGGCTGCGCCATCCGTCCGGCGTGCCCGACATGTACCCGGTCAACCGGCGCAGCTCCACCGGCGGCAGGCCGGCGGAGAGGCCCGCCGACACCAGGTCGTGGACGAAGTCGCCCCAGAGCTTGCGCCCCTCCGACGACCGCAGCACCGTCGTGAACAGCCGGCCGGTGGCTGCCCTGTCGCCGCGCCGGGCGGCGACGTGGAACGCCAGCCCGGCGAGCCCCGGCCGCATCTTGGTGCGGGCGGCGGACGCGGACTCCAGCAGCCGCCGGGCGATCGAGTCGGCCAGCTCGACGTCGCCGGCCTCCAGCGCCAACCCGGCCCGGAACGCGCCGTGGTAGTCCTCGCCCTGGCTGGTGCGCAGCGTCCCCTGGTCGCGGCGGCGGCCGTCGTCGATCGCGGCGATCGCGCCGGTCAGGTCGCCGTCGACCATGGCGAGCGTGGCCCGGCCCTGGTAGTACGCGGCGACCGCGAGCGCGTCGAAGCCGGCCTTCTCCGCGGCCGTGCGCATGCGCTCCAGCAGCGCGCGCTGGTCGTCGGCGGAGAACGGGAACGGCGTCGAGAGAAGGTTGTTCAGCGCCCGCGCGGCGGCCAGCCACGCGCCCGCCTTCTCGGCCTCGGCGGCGACCTCGCGCAGCAGCACCCGGCCCTCGTCGACGAGCGCCGCGTTGTTGACCTGCGCCGAGCCCTTCTCGACGAGCGCGGTCAGCCGGATCGCCGGCAGGTCCAGCCGCTCCGCGAGCTCGATCGCGTGGTCGGCCCATTCCAGCGCGTCGGCGGTGACGTCGCGCAGCATGAACGACTGCGCGACGGCCGCCATCGCCGCGGCCTTCTCATGCTCGTCGGGCAGTTCCCGGATCGTCTCGATCAGGTCGTCGGTGAGCTGGATCATGTCTTCGCGGCGGCCGGCCTCCCACGCGATGCGCGCGAGCAGGCGCTGGGCGCCGGACCGCTCCGTGGCCGTGGTGGCGACGCGCAACGCCTGCTTCGCGTGCCGGTTGGCATCGTCGAGCAGGCCGGCGAGCCAGGCCGACCGGGCGGCGACCATCAGCAGCTGCAGGTCCTGCGGCATCTCGCCCAGGCCCATCTCCGCGAGTTGCAGCGCCTGGAAGGCCGAGCCCATCGTCAGGTACTTCTTCACGCCGCGGCGCACCGCGTCGACCATGTCGTCGTAGCGGCCGGCGCCCTTGGCGTGGTGCGCGATCAGGGCCAGATCGGCGCTCTCGTCGGCGCAGAGGTTCTCGAAGGCGAGTTCGTGCAGGCGCCGGCGCTGGCGGCCGAGCAACTGGTCGGAGATCGCCTCGCGGGCCAGCGCGTGCCGGAAGCCGAACAGGTCGTCGCCCATCTCCACCAGCAGATCGCGGCGGACGAGTTCGCGCAGCACCTCTATCAGGTCGTCTTCGGCCAGCCCGGTGACCACGGCGAGCAGGTCGAAGGGCACCTTGCGGCCCAGCACGGCCGCGGCCTCGATCACCCGCTCCTGGGTGTGGTCGAGCTCGTCGAGCTGGCGGCGCAGCGCGTCGGCCAGGTTCCACGGCAGCGGGTCCATGCTGAGCTTGCGCAGGTCGAGCTCGCCGCCGCCGGCGGCCTTGACCAGCTCCTCCAGGAAGAACGGGTTGCCGCCGGTGCGGTTCTGCAGCGCCACCGCGGCCCGGTACGGCGGCGGCCGGCCGGTCATCGCGGTGAGCAGGGCCGACGTGTCGTCGAGGCCCAGGCGCTCCAGCCGGATGTGGGTGACCGGGTAGCGGCGCTCCAGCCGGGTCAGCAGGTCGGCGGCGGGGTTGCGGCGGTTCACCTCGCCGGGCCGGTAGGTACCCAGCAGCAGGCGGTTGCCGGGCAGGTCGCCGAGGCGCTCGAACAGCGCCACGCTCTCCGAATCGGCCCAGTGCAGGTCTTCGAAGACCACGACGGCGGCGTCGGCGGCCCGCACGCACTCCAGGCCGGCGCGCAGCCGCTCGACCGGGCCGTTGGCCGGGTCGGCGATCGCGGCCTGCAGCCCGGACGCGGCGTCGGGAGAGACGCTGTCGAGCGCGTCGAGCAGCAGTTCGAAGGGCCGGCCCAGGTCGCCCGGATCGGCCTGGCCGATCAGCACCCGCTGGTTGGGCGAGACCAGCGAGATCAGCTCGTGGACGAGCCGGCTCTTGCCCACTCCCGGCTCGCCGGCGACCACGGCCACCTGCGGTTCCGTCGCGCCGAGGAGCCGGCGCAGGCGCTGCAGCTCGTCGGCGCGCCCGATCATCACGGGGCTGACTCCACTGCGTCCGGCACGCACGCGGCAAGACTACCGGCGGGGTACGACACGACCCCTCCCCGCTCGGCGGGGAGGGGTCGTGTGGCTGGCGTGCGGACGAAGGTCGGGCCGGCCCACCGGTTCCGCCACCCGGTCGGGCGGCGGGTCGGGCGGGCCGGCGGCCTGGGCGGTGCTCCCTGTCGTGGGCGCCGGCTACCGGAGGGGTGGTAGCCGGCGCCCCGAATCGTGAACCTCATACGGGCCGCCGGGTGTGCGCGCGGAAGGCGCGGCGTACCCGACCGGCCCGGTTGTGCTGCTCGGCTTCCTGGCGAAGCCTGGCCTGACGGTCGCGGACGAGTTCCCACATGACATCTGGATGCGTGTTCATGCTCTATATGCTGCTCGCCGCGGACCCCCGGCACATCGGCATCCATTGCGTATTTCCGCAGCTCAGCACCTACGTACGAAGTGACCCGGGACATACGTAGACGCCTAGGGCGTCTACGTATGTCGGCTAGGTTGCGGCCGAGGTGCGCACCATGGTGCGGATCTGGCGCAGCAGCACCGAGAGCGCGGCCAGGTCACTGGAGTCCTCCAGCTCCCCGATGGCGTTGCGGGCCCGGGTGATCGACGCCGCGTTGGACCGCTCCCACTCCAGCACCCGGGCCTCGGCGTCGTGGGTGCCGCTGGTGCCCGTCACGACCTCGCTGGTGAGCGCCGCCAGCGCCGCGTACAGGTCGTACCGCAGCGCCATCCGGGCCAGCGTCTGCCACCGGTCCTCGCGCGGCAGCGCCGAGATCCGGGAGAGCAGGTCGTCGACGCGGAACCGCTCGGAAATGACGAAGTAGACCTTCGCCACGTCCTCGATCGGCTGCCCGGTGTTGTGGGCCACCTCCACGACGTCGAGCAGCCCGAACCCGTACATGAGCCGGGTGGCCCACTCGGCCAGCTCGCCCGGCAGCCCGGTGGCGGCCATCTCGCCGGCGTGCCGGTGCAGCGAGTCGCGCTCGTTGCCCCGGATCAGCGAGTCGAGCCGCGGCAGCAGCTCCGCGAGGCCGGGGCGCAGCCGCTCGATCTCGCCGGGCACGTCGATCGGCGAGCGCCGGTTGGACACCAGCCAGCGCACGGAGCGGTCGAGCAGGCGCCGGGCCTCCAGGTAGACGAGCGTCTGCGCCGACGTGGGCACCTTGTTGTCCAGCGCCTCGGTGGCCGCCCACAGCTCGCGCAGGCCGTAGATGTCGCGCACCACGATGTAGGCGCGCAGCACGTCGGTCCAGCTGGCGCCCGTCTCGTCGGTGGCGCGGTAGAAGAACGACGTGCCGCTCCGGTTGACCGCCTCGTTGACCAGCACCGTGGTGACGATCTCGCGGCGCAGCGGGTGCTCGGCCATCCGGTCGGCGTACCGCTCGCGCAGCGGCGTCGGGAAGTAGTTGCGCAGGACGTCGGCGGTCCATGGCTCGTCGGGCACCTCGGAGTCGAGGATCTCCCGCTCCAGCACGATCTTGACGTAGGCCAGCAGCACCGAGAACTCCGGCGTGGTCAGGCCACGGCCGAGGTCACCGCGCGCCGCCAGCTCCTCGTCGCTGGGCAGGTCTTCCAGCTCCCGGTCCAGCGCGCCGCGCCGCTCCAGCTCGGAGATCAGCCGACGGTGCACGGGCAGCAGGGAGTGGGCCTGCGCCCCGGCGTTGCCCAGCGCCACCGCCTGGTCGTAGTTGTCCCGCAGGACGAGCGCGCCGACCTCGTCGGTCATCGTCGCGAGCAGGTCGTTGCGTTCGGCCTCGCCGAGCTCGCCGGCCGCGACCGCGCGGGCGAGCAGGATCTTGATGTTGACCTCGTGGTCGGAGCAGTCGACGCCGGCCGAGTTGTCGATGAAGTCGGTGGCGACCTGGCCGCCGGTGTGCTCCCGACCGCCGACCTGGGCGTACTCGATGCGGCCGAGCTGGGTGGCGCCCAGGTTGCCGCCCTCACCGATCACGTTGGCCCGCATCTCCCTGCCGTTGATCCGGATGGCGTCGTTGGCCTTGTCGCCGACGTCGCTGTTCGCCTCGCTCGTGGCCTTGACGTAGGTGCCGATGCCGCCGTTCCAGAACAGGTCGACGGGCGCCTTGAGGATCGCCTTCATCAGCTCGGCCGGCGTCAACGCCTCGACGGAGTCCGGCAGGCCCAGCGCGGCCCGCGCCTCGGGCGACACCGGCACCGACTTCAGCGTCCGCGCGAAGACCCCGCCGCCGGCGGAGATGAGGCTCTGATCGTAATCGGCCCACGACGAGCGCGGCAGGTCGAACAGGCGGCGGCGCTCGGCGTAACTGGTGGCGGCGTCGGGCGTGGGGTCGACGAAGATGTGGCGGTGGTCGAACGCGGCCACCAGCCTGATGTGTTCGCTGAGCAGCATGCCGTTGCCGAACACGTCGCCGGACATGTCGCCGACGCCGACGACGGTGAACTCCTGCGACTGGGTGTCGCAGCCCAGGTCGCGGAACCGCTTCTTGACCAGCTCCCAGGCGCCCCTGGCGGTGATGCCCATCTTCTTGTGGTCGTAGCCGGCCGACCCGCCGGAGGCGAACGCGTCACCCATCCAGAACCCGTTCTTGACCGAGATCTCGTTGGCGGTGTCCGAGAACGTCGCCGTGCCCTTGTCCGCCGCGACCACCAGGTACGGGTCGTCGGGGTCGTGGCGCACGACGTCGACAGGCGGGATCACCGTGCCGTTGACCAGGTTGTCGGTGACGTCGAGCAGCGCGGATATGAACAGCTTGTAGCAGGCGACGCCCTCGGCGGCCAGCGCCTCCCGGTCGGCCGGCGCCCGCTTGAGCACGAAGCCGCCCTTCGCGCCGGTCGGCACGATCACCGCGTTCTTGACCATCTGCGCCTTGACCAGGCCGAGGATCTCGGTGCGGAAGTCCTCCCGGCGGTCGCTCCAGCGCAGGCCGCCCCGGGCCACCGACCCGAACCGCAGGTGGACGCCCTCGAACCGGGGCGAGTACACGAAGATCTCGAACTTCGGCCGCGGCGCCGGCAGCTCCGGGATCGCCTGCGGGTCGAGCTTGAACGCGACGTAGGACTTCGGCCGGCCCATGTCGCGCTGGAAGAAGCTGGTGCGCAGCGTCGAGGTGATCAGCGTCAGGTACGAGCGGACGATGCGGTCCTGGTCCAGGCTCTGCACGTTGTCCAGCTGACGGTGCAGTGCGGCGACCAGTTCCTTCGCCTGGATCTCGCGGTCTTCACCGGTGAGCCGCAGCCGCGGGTCGAACCGGGTCTCGAACAGGGCCACCAGCAGCGCGGCGATGCCCGGGTAGGCGAGCAGCGTCGACTCCATGTAGTCCTGCGAGAAGATCGTGCCGGCCTGCCGCAGGTACTTGGCGTACGCGCGGAGCACCACCACCTGCCGCCAGGTGAGGCCGGCGGTGAGCACGAGCGCGTTGAACCCGTCGACCTCGGCCTCGCCGCGCCACGCCGCCGAGAAGGCGTTCTCCACCTGGGCCCGCACCTCGGCGACCTCGCGCGAGCCGGGCGGCAGGGTCAGCCCGAAGTCGTACATGTAGACGGTGCCCTCGGTGCGCTTGACCTCGTACGGCCGCTCGTCGGTGGCCGAGACCCCGAGCGAGTGCAGCACCGGCAGCACCGCCGAGAGCAGCATCGGCTCGCCGTCGCGGTAGACCTTGAAGCGCACGTTCTCGTCGTCACGGCGCTTGCGGTACAGGTGCATCACCAGCTCGCCGGGCTCGTCGAGCAGTTCGAGCTTCGCGACGTCCTTGACCGCCTCGCCCGGGTCGTGCTCGTCCTTGTACGCCTCCGGCAGGGCGTACGCGTAGCGCAGGTACAGCTCCTTGGCCGCGCCCTCGCCGCCCATCTTGTTCTCCAGCACCAGCCGGAAGTCGTCTTCCCAGAGCCGGGTCGCCGCGGCGAGCCGCTCGGTGAGCACGTCGACGTCGAGCTGGCCGGGCGGGTTTGCCGGATCGGTACGAACGATGAAGTGGACCCGTGCAAGGGGGGACTCGGTCACCCGCGTCGTGTAGTCGACGCCCACTCCGTTCAGCTCCCGTAGGAGGATGTCCTGCATCTTCAGTCGGCTGACCGTGGTGAACTTGTCCCGCGGCAGGTACACCAGGCACGAGATGAACCGGCCGTACGCGTCGCGGCGCAGGAACACCCGCAGCTGACGGCGGCCGGCGAGGCGCAGCACGCCGATCACCGAGCGGTACAGCTCGTCGGTGGCGATCTGGAACAGCTCGTCGCGCGGGTAGGTCTCCAGGATCTCCATCAGGTCCTTGCCGGAGTGGCTGCGCGGGCTGAGGCCGGAGCGGTCCAGCACCTCGGCGACCTTGCGGCGCACCACCGGCAGCTCCCGCACGCTGGTGCGGTACGCGGCGGAGGAGAACAGGCCGAGGAACCGGCGCTCGCCGATCACCTCGCCGGCCGGATCGAACACCTTGAAGCCGATGTAGTCCAGGTACGCGGCCCGGTGCACGGTGGCCCGCGAGTTGGCCTTGGTGATGATCAGCAGCCGCTTCTCCAGCGCCTTCGCGTACGCCTCCGGGCTCATGCTGCTGAGGACCCGGCCGTGCGGCTGGTCGCCGCGCAGGATGCCCAGGCCGGTGCCGAGCTGCGCCTCCAGCAGGAGCTCGCCCTCGGCGTTTCGGCCCAGCCGGTACTCGCGGTAGCCGAGGAAGGTGAAGTGGCCGTCGACGAGCCAGCGCAGCAGCTCGATGGAGTCGGTGATGTCCTTGTCGGGCACGGGGAGCTGGGCGCTGGCCAGCTCGTCGGCGAGGCCGAGGGCCTGCTGGCGCATCTTCGGCCAGTCCTCGACGGTCTCCCGCACGTCGGTGAGCACCCGCACGAGGTCGTTGTGCAGGGCGAGGCGGTCGTCGGCGGAGCGGATCGGGTCGACCTCGATGCGCATCCAGCTCTCGACGAGCTGGTTGCCCTCGGCCTGCTCCGGTTCGCGGTCCAGGTGGATCTCCCGCAGCTTGCCCAGCGCCTCCCGGGAGACGACGAACAGCGGGTGCACCAGCAGGTGCGTGTCCAGGGTGCGGGCCGTCAGCGCGGCGGTCACCGAGTCGACGAGGAACGGCATGTCGTCGGTGACGATCTCGATCGCCGTGTGGCTCTGGTCGGGGGCCAGCGCGACGCGCATCTTCAGCTCGCCCTGGACCCGCTGGCCGGCCAGCTCACGGTGCGAGATCGTTGCGGCGAGCAGCGTCGGCGCGGACCGGCCGGCCATCTCCTCGTGCGGAACGAGGCGCCAGTACTGGGCGACCAGCTCGCACAGCTGCGGATCGGTGTCGATCTGCTTCGCGGCGAGCGTCACGCATTCGGCCACCAACTGGTCCGCGTTGGGCACGGGAGCGTCGGAGTCGACATCGTCGTCGTACGCGTCCGCCGCCGCATCCTCCCTCTGGCCCGCGCTCTGCATGGCACACACACTCCCCTCGCCCCACGACGCTGTGGGCTGCATCCACTGCCCAGACTAGGGCGTCGGGTACCTGCCTCACACGTAACCGAACGGCCTCGACCATTGCTACGTATCGGACAATGACCGGAACACGGGGAGGAAGATCGATGCGGTTCACGAGGCTGATCGCCGCTGCGTGCGTCCTCGCGATGCTCGGCGCGACCACCGCCGCCTGCGGCGAGGAAGATCAGGTCAAGAAGGCGCTGCGATCGTTCCTGGGCGCGTG
>Ga0207674_10005185_pt1 | contig 15522 bp, 14 predicted proteins | sample KBSCornC72_FD_184303 | JGI IMG/M metagenome (GOLD analysis project Ga0207674, IMG submission 184303) | Corn rhizosphere microbial communities from Kellogg Biological Station, Michigan, USA - KBS Corn C7-2 (SPAdes) (version 2) | ecosystem: Host-associated > Plants > Roots > Rhizosphere > Soil ... | reverse complement strand
AATAATAGTTCTCTCCTTCTTTTCCGGCTCAGTGCTTGTCGAGTCCTTTTGCCTGGATTCGCAACCAACCCGTCAACATGCCTGGCGAAAAACCACACAAATACGAACCCCTTCCCATCCCAACCTACGAAGAAGCAATTGGGTCCTCCTCACGCGCAGCAACACCAACGCCCTCCCGCTCCACAGACGAAGATTCCCACCCCACCGAGCGCGAGGGCCTACTCGGGCACCTCGACGACCGATATATCGAGGATAAGCTTGAGTACCTCGCCACTCAAAAGGCGAGCGAAAGAGCCGATGCGGTCCTGCAACGTGAGCAGGAGAGAGAGCAGCAAGCGAGGGCCGAACAGGCTCACACGGAATTGCTCGAAAAGGTCGATGACCTTTCAACGCGCGGCTCGGAACTTTTCGATGATTTCCAAGAGAGCGTGGTGGAAGGAGGGGTCGCCGGAAGGTGGGATCTCGGTCAGCCGACTTTTGAAGCGGCGTATGAAGCGAAGCATGGGGCGCAGATACTTTACGAACTTTCCCAGGACACAAAAGAAGCGACGCGGGTAGCGAAGCTTTCGACGGTCGGACAGGTGAAATTCGTCATGGATCGGGACGCCGAGATTGCCGCCAATACAAAGCCTCGCACCAAGCCGGGGGCTGGCGAACCACCGCAGACGCGGATTCGGGGAGCCAATTCCTCAAACCGGATCGATCCGGCGACCGATAGCCTGAAGGATTTCGAAAAGGCTTGGCTCGCCGACGAGAAGGCAAACGGATAACCGCTGAAGGGAATTCCCTTTCGGCAGAGCGCAAGAAAGGGAATTCCCCGTGGGTACAATCACTACCGAACAGCAAAAGCTCGTCCTGAATTCGTTCGCGATGGTGCTCCAAAACAACCTCGTGACCGGCACCGCCGTTTCGTGGAATGAAATGGATGGCGAAATGGACGATCGGAACGGCTTGGCCGTTCTGGAACAGACCGCACCGCGCTACAACATCACGCGCACCGAAAATGGCGTGAAGGATCTTTCCGCCGGCACCGATGGCTCGGTTTTCGGTTCGGAACTTTTCGAAATCACCGGCACGTTCAACGCGAACATGGGCTGGGGCGATTTCGTCAAAATCAAGTCGATCGGCGACGCGCGCGAAAACAAGGCGCTCCTGGGCGCCGCAACGTCCCTCGCCGAAAAGATCGACGCCTATATTCTCGCGAAGGCCACGCTGGCATCGTGCGATTGGACAGGCACGCCGAACAACGCCATCGCGCAGTGGAGCGACGCCGTTGCGGGCCACACCCGCCTGACGGAAAACGGCGTCGACGACAGCGAACTTTCCTACATCATGGCCGCGTTCGATCGCCAGCAACTCGGCGACCAGTTGGTCAAGCTGCCGAACGAAACCGGCGCGGGCACCTATCGCAAGGGTTTCACCGGCGAAATCGACAGCATCCGCACGATGTTCACCAACCAGCTTCCCAATCTGCTCACGGGTACTCGCGTGCAGACGGCGGCGGGCGTCGTGAACGGTGCCAACCAGAACGTCGACTATGCGGCGGTGGCGAAGGCCGGCACGACCAACGGTCGTTCGATGACGCAGAACCTGATTACGGACGGCTTCGCGGCCGGTGCGACGATCAAGGCCGGCGAGGTGTTCACCTATCCAGGCGTCTATGCTTATGACAATCGCAAGCAGGCCCCGGTGTCGCCGGCCCGGCTTCAGCAATTCACCGTTGTTGCCGACGCCACCGCGGACGGCTCGGGCAATGCGACGCTGATCATCTTCCCGGCCATGGTCGTTCCAGGCTCGGGCGTCGGCGATAACGTCAACATCAACACCGCGCACGCGAACGTCACGGCGGCGCCGGCCGACAATGCGGTCCTGACGTTCATCGGCGCGCCGAGCACGAACCTCTCGCCGCGCTTGCTGATCCAGAAGCCGGCAATCGTCGTCAACACGGTGCCGCTGATCCTGCCGGCGTCGGATACGTCCATGCGCCGCAAGCTGTCGAAGATCCCGCTGACGGTTCGCATGTGGCAGCACAGCGATTTCGACACGGGCGCGCACGGCGTTCGCTTCGACGTGGCCTTGAACGCGAATATTCGCGATCGTCGCCGCATCTGCCGGATCAACGGCGCGTAAAGCGCGACTGCGCTTCGTTCTCCGGGCGTAGGTTGATCGGCCCTCCCGGTTCCCGCTACCGGGAGGGCCGTTACGCTTCGGAACGAATTTCGGCGGGGGAGAATTTCGATGGACGCCGAATATTACAATGCTCGACCGATGGCGGCGGACGCTTCCACGAAAATCGGCCCTCATATGGGCGGATTTCTTGCGACGGTTGCGGGCACGTTGACGGTCACGGATTCGAGTGGTGCAGTGATCGTCAACGCATTGCCGGTAACTCTCGGGTTCAATCGTATCCCGATCGTACTGAATTTCGCCGCAGATAACGTTGTGCAGCTTGGCGGGGGCGCGGCTGGCACGCTTTTGATCTAGCCCCTTACGGAGAAGAACGATGGACAACAAATCATGGCCCGCTTGGTATTACGGCCCGAATAATCAGGCCGAAATGTTTTCGAGCGCCGAAGAAGTTCCCGCCGGTTGGGTCGACCATCCGTCCAAGGTCGCGCCGTCGAAGGTGATCACTCCGGCACGTACCGGCTCGGCACCGGTTCCGGGAGAGGACGATGCATCGGGCGGCGTCCCGAAGGCGGCGACCGGATCGGGCTCGGCGGCTCCTGGCGACCAGAGCAACACGCTCGACGCCGCCGGCTGGCCTTGGTCCCCTGACCTTCATTCGTCGACCAAGAGCATGACCAAAGCGGGCCTGTGGCGCATGAAGGTCGGCGTCGAGCGTCCCGCACCGAAACCGGATTTCCCGAAGCCGGTTCTCGACCTGTAATTTTCGGGATTTTCATGGAGGGTTATATGGTCAAGGTCTTTCTTTCGTTCCTCGCGCTGTGTTCGATGGCGTTCGCGCCTATCGCCTATGCGCAGAACACGACGGCACCCGCCGCCACCGATACGATCCGCATCGTGCGAATCGACGCGAACGGTGTCGGCACCCCGAGCGCCGTGCCGGTTAACCGGGTTTTCAACACGGCGGGCATTGGCTATTCGTCGGGCGGCGCGGTCACGCAGTTGACGTCCCGCACGACCGGCGTGACGCTGAATTCGTTGACCGGGGCGATTACCCTGTTCACGGCGGCAGGCTCGGCAACGCCGGCATCGTTTACCGTGACCAACAGTTCGGTCGCGGCGACCGACGTTATCGCCATCAGCGTGAAATCGAGCACGACCAATCTGTACGAGGTGTTCGTCACCGCGGTCGGGGCGGGATCCTTTCAGGTCACGTTCTTTACCACGGGCGGCACCACGTCGGACGCGCCGGTGATCAATTTCGCAGTGATCAAGGGCGCCGCGTCCTAATCACATTCCAAGAGGTGCTTCCGTGACCCTGATTTCTTCGATAATCCTCGACGCCTACCGGGAGAGCAATATTCTTCCGCTCGGTCAGGATCCAACGGCAAATCAGGCCACGGAAGCCCTTCGGCTTTATCAGTCGCTGCTTTCGTCGCTCTACGGCACAACTGAAGGCGAGCGCTTTCAGGATTGGCCGCTGGGCGACTACGAACGCAATCCGGACGACCCCTGGTATCGCGATGGCCTGTGCTACAAGACCGATTGGCAGTTGAACAACCCGCCGATCAATATGAGACTTATCGCGACCAACACCGTCGCCCGCACCGTATGGTTCACGCAGCGCCCGCAAGACGGAGCGCGCTATGCCATCGCCGATCCCTATGGCCGGCTGTCGGCCTTCCCGATCACACTTCAGGGCAACGGCAGGCCGATCGACGGTGCCGCATCCGTAGTGCTCGATACCGACAACACTTTCCGCGAATGGATATACCGCGCGGACAAGGCGTCGTGGCTTCCGATTTCTCCAGTGACTGCAACGGATGAAAATCCGTTCCCGGAAAATTTCGATATCATGTTCCAAATCTTGCTCGCGATGCGGATTAATCCCCGCTACGGGCGTATGTTGGACGATCAGAGCATTACCATGCTCAAGCAGAACAAGCAGGATTTCCACAACCGCTATTTGCAGTCGCAACCGCTCGATATCCTCGCCGATATTTCGTGGCCGTTCATGTCGAGGCAGGGCTACGACACGCAACGCGCTTTTTCGACCACGGCAGGGTTTTTGCGCGGAAATGCACTAGGGAATTAAGCGATGGTCAATATTCCTCTCGGCCGGGCGGACTATCATCGTACCGTTGCCAAAGAGGCACGGATACAGACCCGCAATCGCTATTTCGAAGAAAACATCGTCCTCACGGACAACGGAGCGGCGCTGATTTCGCGCCCTGGGCTGCGTCGCTGGCTGTATGTCGGCAATGGCCCTATCCGCGGCATCTATTCGCAGCCGGGAACGTTCGACGGTGCCCTGTTCGTCGTGTCCGACGATCAATGGTGGCGCGTCGACCGGGACGGCACGAAAACGCTGCTACAGGCGGGCCTCAATCCCGGCACGGGGGCCGTCAGCATGGCGGGCACCGGCAATATCGGCGACACGCCTGAATATATGTACCTCGCCGATGGGCGCAATTTATGGCTCTATGTCGAAAATGGATACGCGACTGGCACGATCAGCGGTTCGCCAGCCAACAACGACGTCATCAAAATCAATTCGACCTATTATAAATTCACCACAGGATCAGTGAATGCAGGCACACCGGCCGGAACGCTGGCGAATCCGTGGCTCGTGGCCTTGGGCGTAAATGACACCTTTTCGTGGCAGAATTTTTCGGGAGCGATCGGTGCAAACGGAAATCCCGGAACGGACTACAGCACCGCGCTCACTGTCAATACCGACGTCATCGTGATTGCGGTATCTGGCACGCTGGTTTCGGTGCGCTCGGTACTCATCGGCGCGCTCGGCAATGCCATCCCGACGACGGAAACGGGCGCCTCGATCGCCTGGGCCGCGGCAACCTTGACCGGCGGCGGAACGCCCGAAGTGACGACGGTGGAGACGCCGGACGACGTAGGCGTGATTTCTCTGGGGTACATCGCTTCCTATGTCGTCGTCGTGCCGGCGCAAGGTCAGGGCGTCAATGGCCGTTTCTGGTGGATACAGCCCGGCGAAACCACAATCGACCCTCTGGATTTTGCGACGGCCGAGCGCGCTCCTGACCCGATCTATTCCGTGGTTGTTTTCGGGGATCAATTCTGGTTGCCGGGGTCGGACACGACGGAGGTGTGGTATTTCACCGGCAATATCGACAGCCCCGTTCTTCGCCTTCAGGGGATCACTTTTGATCGAGGAACCTGGGCGGGCACAGCGATCCAGATTAAAAACAGCATGGTTATCGTTGATAATGACGGCGGCGTTTTTCAGGTTTCCGGGGGGCTCGAGCGTATCAGCAACCCGAGTATCGAAGAACGAATTCGGCAGGCGATCGCCTATTATGCCAAAGTGACCGGAGAAGCGCTGTGATCATTTTCGCCGATACCTTCAACACCTACGGGACCGATGCGACTCTAATGTCCAACGGTCTTTACGGGCTTGTGTTTTGCAATCTGGCAGCGGACCCCGATCCGAATTTGCCGGGCCGAAACGTCCTGCAAATCACGCTGAATTCATTGAGCGGTTTGAGGCTGCGTAGGGTTTTCCCTGGCGCCCGAACGACGGCGGGTTTCGCCAAGCGTATTTGGCTCCCGTCGCTCCCACCGAACGTCAATAGTGTCCCTTCCTTCGGATTTCTGGACGCAGGCAATAATGTCCTCGTGTCCATGGTGATCGACCCGATTGGGAGAATCGCGGTCTATACTGGCCGGTCGAATGGAACGTTGCTCGCGGTTACGTCGGGGCCGGTTATCACGGCAAATGCATATCAGCACGTCGAATTCAAAGCGACGGCAGGGCTGTCGGGGTCGTTCGAGGTGCGCGTCAACGGAATTCAGGTACTGACAGGGACCGAGAACACCGGCGCGGGCTCCTATTATCAGTACGGAATAGATGGGGTTGGTGATCCGGCCACACTCATATATTATTTGAAGGATCTCGTCGTTTGGGATTCGACCGGCACCTATAACAAGGATTTTCTCGGATCGGTCAACGTGCTCGATCTTTTGCCGAATAGCGACGTATCGTTTCCGTGGACGCCTTCCTCTGGCACGACGGGATACAATCTGATCAATGATCTTCCGCCGAGTGACACGTCCTATATCCAGGCAGCTTTTCCGTTGCCTTCGCCATCGGTTTTTGGAATCCAGGATTTGCCGGCCGACGTCACCAGCGTCAAGGCGATGATTTCCTGCGTGCGCGTCGAGAAAATCGATGGCGGCGACGGTAATTTGCAGGCGAGCTTGAAATCCGGTGCCTCGACTACGCTCGGCTCCGATCGCCCGGTAACGGTGGCCTTCACCTATTATCAGGATATTTTCGAGGTAGACCCGGCTACCAGCGCGCCGTGGACGCCAACCGCGGCGAATGCGGCACAGCTTCAGCTAAACAGGACGGTGTGACATGCTGCAATGGGCCGACACCTTCAATCGCTATGGCACTAACGCAGCTTTGATGCTCGACGGACTTTATGCGTCGAACGCAACAGCGTCGATCGTCGCTGATCCTGATCCTTCATCCACGGTCAAGGTGCTGAAACTAACTCAAGCAGCCGGTGGCGGATTTTCACAATCAGGACGAATTGCATTTCCTGGGGGTGCAACTGCGACGATAGGAATTGCTTGTCGTATGTGGATTAGCGCGTTGCCTAACGCAATTCACTATAATCCGGGCATCCAACTTTCGGATATCTCGAACGTCACACAGATTGGATTGATTATTTTACCTTCAGGCGCACTAACCCTAGTGCGGGGAGGAAGCATTGCGGGCGGTGGTGGGGCCACCACAATTGCGACCACATCTATCCCGATTATCTCGCCTAATTCATGGAACCATGTCGAGCTAAAGGCAAAAATCAATAGTTCCACTGGCACGTTTCAGGTGCGAGTCAACGGGGTGACGGTGAGCGAATTGAATTTGACGGGATTGAACACTCAGAATTCCGGCAACGCTTCCGCTGCCCAAGTTTCTTTTTGCAATGGGCATGAAAGCGATAGTTCTGGAAATAATCCTGATTTGTATATCAAGGATTTTATCATTTGGGATACAACCGGCACATTCAATAATGATTTCCTGGGCTCGGTATCGGTGCTCGATATTGACACCAATGCCGACACGAGCCTGACATGGACGCCTTCCACCGGCACGGTCGGATGGTCGATCCTTGATAATAATCCACCGCTCGACGACGCTGCCTATATCGCTGCGGCAACGCCGCTATCCAACACGTTCGGGCTCGGCAATCTTCCGGCAGATACTACGTCGGTTCGCGGACTCGTGTTGATCAATCGCACGAAGAAAATCGACGGCGGTGACGGTAACGTCCAGATGGGGATTATCTCGGGCGCCTCAACCGGGCTCGGGACCGATCGACCAATCACGACGGCTTATACTTATTGGCGCGACGTCATGGAAGCCGATCCGGCGACCGGCGCGCAGTTCACGCCATCGGCGTTTAACGCCGCGAGCTTCAAACTGGCGAGGACAGTCTAAATGGTCGCGACAGCGGGAATACGCGCCAGCGGCGCCTATGTGACGACCTTGACGGGGACGTCGAACGCCGTCCGCGCGAGCCAAGCTTTTGTGCGCGTCGTGTTCAATTTCCCGAGCGCGGGCGTGCGGGCGTCGAACGCCTATATCACGACCCTGACAAAAACCTCGAATACCCTCAGGACATCCGCGGCCTATGTCACCGTCATTTGCCGTGGCCGGATCGAAACCCCGAAATTGCGGGTATGGACCTTCACGATGGACGGGCATGATTTCTACGTGCTTCGTCTTGGCGATTTTACGACCCTCGTGTACGACCTCTATTCGAAGCAATGGACGGAGTGGAACGGCGGTAATTTGCCGTTCTGGCGCGCCAACAACGGGATGAATTGGCTCGACGGTCAAATTTATGCGGAAGATTATGGGTCGAATGTCATTGTCGGCGATGACACATGGGGCTTGCTGTGGTTTTTGGACCCGGAATTGCCTTATGACGAAGATCCCGATAGCGAGGCGCCCGCACAGCAAATTCCCTTCGACCGGATCGTGACCGGGCAATCGCTCGCCGCTGGCCGTCAGCATATCCCGTGTTATGCGATTTTCCTCAATGGGGACAATTACGGACTCTCGGGAACGGAATTCACACCGGGGATCACTCTGGAATTTTCCGACGATCAAGGCCGTAATTTCGTCTCTGCGGAAACCTTGGCGGTCAATCCCGATCTTTCGGTCAACAACCCCTATTCGTGGTATTCGCTGGGATCGTTCGGCTCGCCTGGGCGGATATTTCGCGTCACCGACAACGGTGTTTTCGCGCGCGTCGACAGCATGGAAATGAACGACGATGCCGGGTAATCTTCAGCCTCTCGTCAACAACCAACCGATCGTGCGGCCCGATGGCACGCCTAACGATTATTTCATTCGTTGGGCGCAGCAACGACAAATCGATATCACTTCAGGGATTACCGCGGCACAAGCGCAACAGCTTATAGACGATTTTGCAGCAAATCGCTCGATTATTGCAGGAATGGGCTTGACCGGCGGGGGAACCCTCAACGCCAACGTCACTCTCGACGTCAATCCGGGAACCGGCTTGCAGATTGTCACCGATCAAGTCGGCCTGACAAATACAGGAGTCGTAGCAGGCGCATATACCAACGCGAATATCACAGTCGACGCTCAAGGCCGGATAACCGTTGCGGCCAATGGATCCGGGGGTGGCGGGACCACTTCTCCTGTTCGTCGAGCGTCCGCAATTTACCAATTCAGCGCCGCGAGCTATGCCGTGGTCTTCCCTGCGGGTTCGGTTGCCGGCGACCTTTGCGTAATCGCGACCAATCATGGGTGGAATGCCGCAACCCCGGCCGGGTGGACCTCGATCAGTAATCTCACCGGATCGAATACCAACGGGATGACGATCTATAAGATTTTAACGGCAGGGGATATTTCGACCGGCTCCGTGACAATTTCTTATGGAGGCAGTTTCGACGGTTGCGTTGGCGTCGAAGTTTATAAAACGGGTACTTTTTCCGGGGTAAGTTTGGGGCAGGATGCCCGAACGTCGGGGACTACAGCTTCCCAGGCCTTGAGTGCGATTGTCACAAATTACTGCGCTGTGTTCACTTATGGAGGAACACGGGCAAACGGCTCTGTAACTTTTGCCAACGCGACGTTGAACAACACGATTTCTTCGGCGAACGCTTCCGCCGCCGTAGGAAATTATGTACCATCCGTCGCGGGAACCGATAGTGAGATAATTTCTTTTTCCGCGAGCGGTGGCGGAATTTACGCCGTAATCGCGATAGTCCAAGGGTTAGGTGCCCCGGTCACTTGGGGCTCGATCACGGGCACCCTGTCGACGCAAACCGATCTTCAGACCGCGCTCAACGCAAAAGCCAATGCGACTATCACAATCAGCGCCGGCACCGGGTTAACTGGCGGCGGCGATTTGTCCGCCAATCGTACTTTGACGCTTGCCAATACTGCGGTCACTCCGGGGAGCTATACCCATGCGAGCATCACCGTGGACGCTCAAGGCCGACTGACGGCGGCGTCAAGTGGCTCGATCCCCGCAACGTCTTGGGGCTCGATCACCGGCATTTTATCATCGCAAACCGATTTGAACACCGCGCTCGGGCTGAAAGCGGACAAGACGATCACGATCAGCGCCGGCACCGGATTAACTGGCGGCGGCGATCTTTCTGCCAATCGCACTCTGACACTGGCGAACACGGCAGTCGCAGCGGGAAGCTATACCTACGGATCTTTCACGGTTGATGCTCAAGGCCGGTTGACGGCGGCATCGAGTGGGGCAACACCTGTTGCCGCGGTAGTCTCGACCAATCTTGCTATTGCGAAATTTAACGGCACGGCGGGACAAATTCAGAATTCCGGCGTTTTGATCGATGCATCCAATAATGTCACCGGCGTCGTCAATCTCACGACTAGTGGACATGGGGCCTTCAACGGTGCTCCAATCGCCAATAATTACGGAATCAATGTCTATAATATTTCGACAGATCCTACGACTTTTCAAATCGCGTGCGGTTTTTCGACTTCGGCCAATTTAACCACCGGGGCAAATGCCAATATAATTTACGGTATTCTCGGGGATTCTTCGATTCAAGGCACGCAAAACGCCACGGGAGTTCGGGGCGCAGAATTAAGGGCCAACAATACCGGAAGCGGTACGATCACTACCGCCACCGGGGTAAGAGGATTTCCGTACAATCAATCCACCGGCAGAATAACCAATGCTTACGGGGTCAATGGAGCGGTTCAAAACCTCAATGCTTCGGGAACCATAGGAACTGCCGCACAACTCTATGCTGGTGGCGGATTTAATTTCGGCGGATTGATCGATAATTTTTACGGCCTATTGGTGGATAGCGGATATTCCAATATCACCAATTGCTACGGGATTTACATAAAATCCCAAACGACCGGCGCGACGCTGAATTACGCTATCTATTCCGCCGGTGGACAATCCTATCACTCCGGCAAATTTGGCATTGGTACGGTCACTCCCGCCGAACAATTGGACGTCACTGGCAATGCTAAGATCAGCGGCGTTATTATTTCCGGGGTGTACACGGTTGCTGGACTTCCTTCAGCGGCAACTCCTTATCAACGGGCATTTGTTTCCGATGCGTTGGCTCCGACTTTCGGGGCGACCGTTGTTGGGGGTGGAGCAGTAAAAACGCCGGTCTATTCTGACGGGACTAATTGGAAAGTGGGTTGACCCGAGACAACATCGGTAGTATCGAGACTGTCGCCTCCCCGCCATTGTGCGCCGATCAGACATAGGACCGCCGGGGGCTTCGGGTCCGCTCTGAGAGCCTCGCGCACATGTCCGACCAAGCCATCATCACTGCCATAGATGCCAGCCCGCTCAACCGCGGACTGTCGGGCAACGATTGGCTTGCGAACGGTGCCAATGTGCCTGTCGTCATGGGCGAAGATATCGCCCTTTTCGACTATGAGGGTGACAGCAATTATCAGGTCCATTTCCTGTTCGTCTCGCGCGGCAAAGCAGCCGTTGCAGCGGCGAAGGAATCCTTTCGTCAAATGTTCGAAAACTACGGCGCGGAATTGATTTTCGGGCTCGTGCCTGATTTTCGTCGCGATGTGAAAATGCTGGCGCGTTGGGCCGGCGGTAAAATGGTGGGCGTTCGGGAAACGCCATATGGGCCGTGCGAGCTTTTCGTCCTGTCCAAAGAAATGTGGAGCGCATAATGTCTTTTCTGAAGCCGAAGCCCGCCACGTCGAACTCGACGTCGGAAAATGTCAACAACGGCCTGATCACCTCCACCTATGGAGGCATGGCAAATACCGGCGTCGGGGCGAACAATTATCTCGCGAGCCTTTTGGGCATTCCCGGAAGCACTGTCTCGGCGATCGGTAACGCAGCGAACGGTGTAGCCGAAGCCGGCGGCGCTCCCGCAGGCTACCAGAATTATTTGCAGATGGCCGGATATGCGCCCGCGATGCGTCAGCTTTCGCAAGGGGTCGTCGGCCAGGGCGCCGCGTCGGGACTGTTGAGAAGCGGTACGACGGACAAGGCGTTGCAGTCGCGTGGTGCGGAATTGAACAATCAGTTCTTCAACAATTATCTGCAACAGCTTCAGGGCGTCGCAGGCAACGGATTGCAGGCCGGCGGCCTCATCGCGAACACCGGACAGAAATCGACCAGCAACAGCACTGGCGGAAGTCCCTCGACCGTGGGCACGATCGCGTCGACAGTCGGCGGCTTGGCCTCGATCTTCTCCGATCGTCGCCTTAAGACCGCAATCCGCAAAGTTGGCGAATTCGCGGACGGCTTGGGGATTTACACTTTCCGCTATACCGGCCATCGCCAGCGTATCCGGGGGGTGATGGCGGATGAAGTGGCTCGTCTGCGTCCATGGGCACTCGGCCGCACTGTCGCCGGCTTCCAGACCGTGAATTATGGAGCGCTCTAATGGCGAATTTCCTTTCCCAATTGTCGCCGGAATGGTTCGCGTCCGTCATGGGGAGCAATCCCGATGCCACGGCGGTTTCGCCTATGGCTCCGCAGCCGGGAATCACGACGCTGCCCGATACGTCGAGTATGCTCCAAAATCTCAACATTCAGCCAGGAGTGTCCGCCAATGCCGCACCCGTTTCTGATCAGCCGGCCGCACCTCGTGCACGTCGCTCGATCTTGGACACCGTGGGGCGCATTGCCGACGTTTTCGCGAAAGTCGGCGGCGCCGACGCCTTGTATCAGCCGACCTTGGATGCGCGCGAGGACCGCTCTCTCATGCTCGGCGACCATGCGCAACAGGTCGACCTCAACAAGCTCAAGATCGCCACGGAACAAAACAACCTCGACAACGCCGGCCGGGCACGGCTTGCTCAGGCAGTGCGAGGAACGCAGGCACTGCTCGAAGCGAACCCGCAAGCGGACGTCTCGAAAATCTTTCCATTGCTCGCGGCTCGCGCCGGTATCGATCCATCGCAGGCGGCGTCGCTAGCGGGTCAATTGGCGCAAAATCCCGGATTGCTTGAAGGGCTCGCCGGTTTCGACGACAGCGGCGACAAGTACGGCGGTTCGGTCGTCTACGCCAAAGGGCCGGACGGAAAGATCGTTGCGTTTCAGCCGAACCTCAAGGGCGGCAAGGGTAGAGCAATTCTGCCCGATGGCTTCACGGCGGTCGATCCCCTCAAGACCGTCGACACCGGGAACGCTCAAGTCGCGATCGATCCTCGCACTGGCCAGCCGGTCAACACGTTTAACAAGGGTGTCACGCCCGATGCGGTTATGCGCGATCGGACGACGCGCTATGTTGCGGATACGGGCAACGCCACGAAGCGCGATATCGCCCAAATGCCAGCGCGAGCGAAAGCCGGTGATGACAAAAAAGGCGATCCGGCGGGCGCCCTCGCGATCCTCGACAATATCCAATCGAGCTTCGACAAGTTGCACAAACTGCAAGCGCTGCCTGGTGAAGGCGGCGCGATCGGTAACGCCATCGGCACGCTTGGCCGAACCGCGATCGGGCAATCGCTCGCCGCTCGATCAGGGTATTCGCCAGCGGCACAGGAACGTGAATTGCTGGCGAAGAATCTCGGCAGTTTGCAGAGCGAAATGATCAAGAGCTTGCCGGGCGCCGCGACGCGGACAAAATTCGAGCAGGAAATTCAGCGCAAGCGACTGCCGGATCCCGCAACGATGAATTATGCCACGGCACGGGATGCTATCGCCCAAATCCGTGCGGAATATCAGCGTGCGTTGCAGCCAGGATATGCGCCGGGCAGCGGCACGCCGTCGACCGGATCCCGGAACTTGCCACCCCGTCTCGGCAGTGCACCGGCGGCGCGGGCTCCGGTAGGGAAGGTTCTGCGGTATAATCCAAAGACCGGAAAGATCGAATAATGTCGATTAAGGTTCAAGCTCCTGATGGCTCGACGGTCGTTTTCCCGGATGGCACGCCTTCCGAAACGATGACGGCTGCAATGGCGGCGAAATTCGGTGGCCCGAAGAACGCGCCAGCCCCGGCACCCGCTGCACCGCCATCGGTCAAGAATGCTTTCGGCCTGGGAGCACCACCGGGACCGAAAGGCACGCCCGAGCGCGCGGCATATGACGCTGAGTACAATAAGCGGTTCAACGCCGCATGGCTGAATGCGAACCCCCGCCAAGCGCAATTGCGCCAAGCACAATCCGATCCCGCTTTCGCTGCCCGGCTGGCTGCGGCCGAAAGCGCTCGGCGCGCGCAGCGTACATCGCAGCAAGGTGATTTGAACGCCTTCGACGCCGCCGGATCGGCGCAAGGTGGATCGGATTTCGGCACCGGCTATCTCGGCGGCTTTGTCCGTGGCACGTTCGGGCTCGGCGAACGGCTGGCAGCAGCCGGCGCAACCTATCTGCCTACATGGCTGGGAGGCGTCGACAACAACGCGACCTACGACCAAAATCTCGCGAAAATCCGCGCGAACACCGATGCTAAAATGGCGCGGTCGACCGCCGGGAATATCTTGGGGCAATTGACCAGCGGCACAGCCGTTTCGGCGGGTGCCGGCGCTGGCGTCAGTTCGGGAGCGGCACGGCTCGCGTCGTCGGGCGCGCCAATTGCGGCACGCGCGGGAAATGTGCTCCAAGCCCTCACGACGTTTCGAAAAGGGCAGAAACTGGCGAATGCCGGGAAGCTTATACTCAACGGTGCGGTCGCGGGCGGCGCACAGGCAGCGGGAGAAGGCACCGATCCGGTTGAAGGTGCCGCCTATGGCGCGACAGGTGCTGCGGCACTCGGCGGTGGCTTCAAGGCCGCTCAAGTTCTCACGCGCCCATTCCGGGATTTCATTCGGGTATCGAGTGCCGGGCAAATTCTTTCGCGCCTCACTTCCGCGACGCAGGATCAGCTTGAGCGGCGTGCGGCGGCGTACCGTGCCGCCACTGGCGCAGAGCCCACGGTGTTCGAATTGCTTCCGCTGGCCGATCGCAACAAAATCCTGAAGCAAGCCGTCGTTGGCCGGGATAATGTCGTGGAAGCCACGTCGAACGCGATCCGGGCGCGGGCGAATAATCTCGGGCCGGAAATGTCGGCTCGGGCACGCGCAATTCTTCAGCCGAACCGCGATCGTATCGTTTCCGGCATGGCCGACGATCTTGCGCGTGCCCGTGGCGGCGTGGTCGATCCCGAAGATGCTGCACTCGCCGCGCGTGCCGCCGACAGCCCGACCGATATGGAGCAATTGCGTAGCGTCGAAGCGCGGGCGATCATGGCACCACACGAAACCACGCCGGTCGCGAATTCTGTTGGAGAAATTCTGCCGCAAGCCCCGGTCAACAATAACGGCACGATCACCATGACCGACGCTGATCCGGCGGTGACGGCAGCGATCCGGTCGACTCTGCCTGCCCGCTTCGGTCAAGGTGATCAGCCGATCACGGCCGGCGACGTTTCCGACATGATCCAGACGTTGCGGGGCGATTTGGGAAAAGGCGGGATCGAGGGACGCACCGCGGAGCGGGCAATCACACACCTCGAAGGGGAACTTCAGGCAAGGGCACCCGACGCCGCTGCGGCACATGGGCGGATGACCGATGCCTATGCAGCCCGTTCGCGCATGATGGAAGGCATGTTCGAAGGGAACGCCACGCGCCTGCGCGACGAAGTGCAGCTTGGTGGCAGTGGCACCAGTCGACGCACGGCGCGCACCGTCCGCAATGCCTATGACACGCCAGAGGGCAATGTGGGTCGGGTGCTTGGCCAGGGCAATAGAATTCTGTCGCCCATGGAAGGATCGCCCGAAGAAGCGTTGCGCGCGACGATGGGGATTTCTCGGAATTCGACCAGCCGCCAGCTTGCGCAAAACATCGGTGCGCCTGAAGCGGAAGCCATCGGCGCCGCGGCTCGGGCACAGGACGAAAGCGCCCAGGCACTGTCGGC
>Ga0207674_10005183_pt1 | contig 15524 bp, 15 predicted proteins | sample KBSCornC72_FD_184303 | JGI IMG/M metagenome (GOLD analysis project Ga0207674, IMG submission 184303) | Corn rhizosphere microbial communities from Kellogg Biological Station, Michigan, USA - KBS Corn C7-2 (SPAdes) (version 2) | ecosystem: Host-associated > Plants > Roots > Rhizosphere > Soil ... | reverse complement strand
CACCACTCGGCGGTGGGAGTATCCAACTGCACGCTCGCTGACGAGACGTCCACGGCGGCCGTCAGCATCGCGGAAGATCCTGCTGACGGCCGCCTCCGCTCGCTCCGCTCGATGACTGGGACTACAGATAGTTTGGACGCCAAATGATTCCCTCCGCTGGCGCCGGCTCGCCCGGAGGGGGAGCGGACGGAACATGGGTGCCAGCGATCGCCGCGTGAAGGCGGATGGGCTACCGCCCGAACGAATGCTCGTGCTCGTCAAGGCGGCGACAGTATCCACGGATTGTTAGGGTTTGGCGCCCAAGCATTGACGAGCGATATTGTCAGGTGGAGTATCGATGGGTACTTCGACGAATAGTCCGGCAGCCGCCTTAATGCTTCCTCATGAGCGCCGAGCCGAAACCTGATTTCAGCGAGTTTGCCCACTTCGCTGACACGCTCCGCAAGCAGCGCCTCCGGAGTGAGCAGATCGTTAGGCGCGCGCGCAACCGGGCGAAAGCGCACTACCCGGTCCCTCTGTTCGCCCCCGCCGCGTACGTCGTCACGACCCTGAGGCTGGTGCCCGAGATGCGCAGCATCCAGCACCTGATCACCGTGGATGGCGTGGAATACGAGGCGCAGGCCACGATGGTCCTGATCGCCAACTGCGGGGAGGTCATCCCGCCTTTCGTGAGGCTCCGCACCGGCATCTCTCCTTACGACGGCCTGCTCGATGTCGTGGTCGTTCGGGCCGACAGCTTCGTCGAAGGGGTTCGCGCGATCTGGGAGTTGCTGCACGAAGGCGTGCCTGCAGGCAGCGAAGGGCGGATCGGATACGCCCAGGGCCGTGAGATCCGGGTCGAAACCACCCCGCCCGAACCGGTCCAGCTGGACGGCGAGCCCGGAGGAGAAACGCCGTTCGTGGCAACCGTGGTACCTGGAGCTGTTCGGGTTCTCGTTCCACCACTTTTGTGACCGTTGGTGCCGGGACGGGGCCGGGGATTGCGTCCGTGACGCGCAGGCGCATCTTCGAGCCATCCTCCTACCAGGGCCATGGACCACAAGGTCACCCGTCTGACGGGAGTCGCTGATGGCTGATTCCGTCCTGCTGATTGATGACGACGCCGACGTGCTGCGCACAGTCGGCACTTACTTCGAGCGCGTAGGCTGGGAGGTGGCGCGCGAACTGGACGGCGAAGCCGGTCTCGCCGCCTACGACCGCCTGCGGCCGGAGGTCGTGATCCTCGACCTGCATCTCCCTGGCCTCGACGGAATGGAGGTGCTGTCGCGGCTTCGAGAGAGAAATGCCGCGGTCATCCTCCTCACCGGCCAGGGCGACGTCCCCACCGCGGTGAAGGCCATGCAGCTTGGCGCGGAGAACTTCCTCACCAAGCCGGTGGACATGGACCACCTCACGGCCGCAGCCACCAGGGTCTCGGACAAGGTGCGGCTGCGCCGGCTCAACGAGATGCTGCTCCTCCGCACCTCCCCGGGAGAAGGACTCGAATCGCTGGGCGACTCACCCGAGATGAAAGAGCTGACTCGGCAGATCGGTCTTGTGGCCCTGAGCGATCGCACCGCTGTGCTGCTCAAAGGAGAGAGCGGGGTCGGGAAGGCCTGGGTGGGGCGGATGCTGCACCAGCTGAGTCCCCGCGCCTCGGGGCCCTTCACCGAAGTCTCCTGCTGGGGACGCAGTTCTGCCGGACTCGACGCCGAGCTATTCGGGGTCGAACGGGCGACGCCGGCGGACGTGCGGGAACGCCGTCAGGGTCTCATGGAAATCTCCTCGGGTGGAACGATTCTCTTCGAAGAAATCGGAGACCTCCCAGCCGAGTTGCAGCCAAAATTGCAGCGGGTTCTGGAGACGCGGACCTTCCGGCGGGTGGGCGGAACCCGCGACGTGGCGACTGATGTGCGGATTCTCGCGGCGAGTAGCCGCGACCTCGCCGCGGAAGTCGAGGCGGGGAAGTTCCGGGAAGATCTCTACTACCGCCTCAGCGTGATGCCGGTGGTGCTGCCGCCGCTGCGCGACCGGGCACGGGAAGACCGGCTCACCTTGATGTCGGCCCTCCTCAACGAACTGCAGGGGAAGGTTTCGGGGGTTCCAGCGGCACTCTCCAACGAGGCCATCGAGCGGATGCTGGGTCACTCCTGGCCGGGGAACGTCCGCGAGATGCGTAACGTCCTGGAGCGCGCGGTGATCCTGGCCCGGGGCCAATCCCAGATCGGCGTTGAGCATCTGCCGGGGGAATTCCGCGCCCGTCCCGGCCCGGGCGACCGTCGCCACACTCCGCAGACCCTGGACGATCTCGAACGGGTGCACATCGAGCGCACCTTGCGGCACCACGCCGGCAATCGCACCCGGGCGGCCCTTGAACTCGGCATCTCCCGGGCGACGCTGATCAATAAGATCAAACGGTATGCGATTCAGGTTTGAGGGTTCAAAAGCCATAAGCCATAAGCCGTAAGCCAAACGCCCGGCCCATCAGCCAAGGCTCCCGGGCTGTTAGCTTACGGCTTAAGGCTTATGGCTTATGGCTATGTCGAAAGGACCACCATGGCAGAACTAAAAGAGCACGACGCCATGATCTGCCGCGCCTGCGAGCGGGAGGAGCGCGCCTCGGAGGGATATCCCTGCGAAGGGTGTGGCACCTTCATCTGCCTGATGTGCACCTTCCGCGGGGTCACGCTCTGCAAGGCCTGCCAGGAAAAGGAGTCTGCCGGTAAGTGATTGAAGCGCTCATCGGGCGGGCAGGGGTGGCACCGGTGTGTCGCGAGCCATCCACCCGCGCCGAACAAGTCACCCAGCTCGTCCTCGGCGAAACCGCACAGATTCTCGAAGAGTCAGGCGAGTGGCGCCGCATTCAACTCGACGGCGACGGCTATCAGGGCTGGATTCACCGCGGCTACGTGCTGGAGATTGATTCGGAGACCGCGGTGGAATGGCGGGAAGCCGCCGATGCTTGGAGCGAGGGTGCCGTAGTGCTGGCAGGCTCCGAGGTCGTTCGGCTGCCGCTCCGCTCCCGGGTCCGGCTGAAAGGCGCCGAGCTGGGCCTGCCCGATGGACGGCGCGGGCTGCTGATGGCGGGTTCGGTGGTGCCGTTCTCCAAAGGCCGGCGGCGGGCTGCCCGCACCTCTCCTGACCGCTGGGCCGCTCGGGCCTTTGCCGGAACCGCTTACCAATGGGGTGGGGTCACGCCGTGGGGTGTTGACTGCTCGGGGCTGGTGCAGACCACATTCCGCGCCCGTGGCGTCGCACTTCCTCGAGATGCCTCCCAGCAGATTACCTGTGGCATAGCTGTGGATCCCGCGGAAAGCCGGCCCGGCGACCTTCTGTTCTTCGCCGAAGACGGTCGGGTGACTCACGTTGCCCTTTGCGGAGCAGAGGACTCGCTGGTGCATGCGACACTCTCCTGTGGCGGATTCGTTCAGGAGCCGTGGGGACCGGGCACCCGGGCGGAATACATGCGGGAGCGGCTGGTTGGCGTTCGACGGGTGAAGTAGCCGTGCCGCAACGGCTGGTGCTGTTCGACATCGACGGCACTCTTCTCATGACCGCCGGCGCCGGGCGTCGCGCCATCGCCACCGCGCTGCGCGACCATGTAAGCGACCCCGCCGCATTCGATCGCATCCGCTTCGATGGAAAAACCGACCCCCAGATCATGCGCGAGCTGCTCGAGGCCGGCGGGCATCCCCAGTGTGGTGATGGCGTCCTGATAGCCGGGTTGTGCCGGAGCTACGTAACGCTCCTCGAGGTCGAGTTGCAGCAGCCGCGGACCAAGATCCGGCTCATGCCGGGCGTTCCCGCCATTCTCGACCGACTCGAATACGAAGCGGGAATCGTCCTGGGACTGCTCACCGGTAACATGGCGGAAGGGGCGGCTCTCAAGCTCAAAGCCTGCGGCATCGATCCGTCCCGCTTCCGGGTCGGCGCCTATGGCTCCGACTCAGGGCACCGCCCGGATCTGCCGGCGATCGCTTCGCAGAGGGCTCACCCCCATTTTGGACGGGAGCCGCGCGGCACCGAAGTGGTGATCATCGGAGACACCCCAGCCGACATGACCTGCGGGCTGGGTATCGAGGCACGAGCGATCGGAGTCGCCACCGGCTCGTACCGCTGTGAGGACCTGACGGCAGCGGGAGCCTACGCGGCGTTTTCCGACTTGAGCGACACCGAGCGAGTGGTCGAGGCAATTCTTGGCTGAGGAGCTCGAGCTCAAGGCGGTGGTACCCGATCCATCCAGGACTCGCGAGCGACTGAGAGCGGCGGGAGCCCGCGAGGTGTATCGCGGGATGATGCGCGACCGGCTGTTCGATTCCGATGGCCGGCTCACGGCGAAGGGCGAAGTGCTTCGGATCAGGAGCTACGAACCCCGAGGCGAGCCGGCCCACTCGATGATCGGATGGAAGGGACCTACGCTTCGTTCGCCGGATGGCTACAAGCTGCGCCAGGAAATCGAGTATCCGACTCCGGATGGCGCTACCGCCGCACGGTTGCTGGAGGCGCTGGGCTACAGCGGAGTGCGCAGCATCGATCGCTACGTTGAAGTGTTCTCCATTGCCGGCGCCACCGCGCGCCTGGAGTGGTATCCCCGCATGGATGTGCTCATGGAGATTGAAGGCACTCCTGCCGCCATCGAATCGGCGGTGGGCCAGAGCGGGCTGCCTCGTTCGGCGTTCCTGGCCGACCCGCTCGCCGTTTTCGTCGAGCGCTACGAAGCGCGGGAGTCCCACCCTGCGGTCGTCGCGGAGCAGGACCTGGGTAAGGCCACTCCATCGTGGCACGGCCTGTGAGCCTCGCCAGCGAGCATCACGTGAGCCTCGAGATCCCGGAACTCGGCCCATACCTGGGCCGGCTGGTGGCGCCGCCGGTCATTGAGACCGGGCAGCGTCACTGGATTCCGCTGGAAGACATCCGCTACGAACTGGTGACCGAGGTATTCGTGCGCTCCGGCGAGGCGCGGGAGTGGTGCGCCGCTGACGATCCCGATCTCACCATCGCGACACTGGGGCGTTCGGTCTGGCTCGGACTCTGGGAGCGTGCGCTCACCGCGGTGAGCCAGCGCGCCTCGCAGGCAATCAACGCGCGTCTGGAAGCCGCGGCGGCTGAATCTCGAATGCCTGGCCGGTTGCGCCGCCGGTTGCCTCTCGGTCCCGACGAGGCCTTCGCGCTCCACTCGCGACTCGACGCCGGGAGCGGCCCTTTCCGCGAAGCGGTTGATCGTCTCGAGACGGCGGCCCACGCCGCCCGCGCCGCACAGGGCAAGGGCCCCGCCGCGGAGAACTGGTCCAACCTGCTCACTACCGTTGCCCGCCGGCTCGAATCCGCATGGCTCGGCCTCGAGGAAGCCGCCGAGAAGGAATGGGTCTGTTGGGCGCGCGACGTGGAGGAGGTGCGGGCGTGGCGGCGGCCGATGTGGCCGCTGGTCCTGATTTCGTTGTTGATCCTCGCCACGGCGGCGTACGTAGGTCTTCTGCTCGGTGGCTATCTCCCGGTTCCCGGGCCGCTCGAGGGGCCGGTCGAATGGGTCTGGGAGCGATGGACCTGATCGGGGTCGGGATCGACCTGGTGGATATCGCGCGGGTCGAAAGGATGCTGGAGCGGCATGGAGAACGGGTAATCACCCGGTTCCTCACCGAAGGCGAGCGTGAGTACGTCACTGGAAGATTCCGTCCAGCTCTCCACATCGCGGCGCGAATGGCCGCTAAGGAGGCCGCGTACAAGGCGCTGCAATCGCTGCCCGATGCGCGCGCAGTTTCGTGGCAGGACCTGGAGGTCGAACGGGCTCATGACGGACGCCCGTCCCTCAAATTGTTGGGTCTGGCAGCTGAGCTGGCGGCCAAACACGGCCCTTTCGCCATCCAGCTTTCACTGAGTCATTCGGACCGGACGGCGGGGGCGGTGGCGGTGCTGGTGCGGGCGTGAGACGTGAGACGTGAGACGTAAAGAAGTAAGTCGTGAGACGTGAGAGTTGGGGACTGTTGATCGCAGTCAGATGATGCGGCCAAGAATCAGTTATGCTCTTCGAAGGGGCACTGTGGACCCTTGGGCTCTCCAGGCAGAGATCTGCCGCAAGCACGGGACTTCCTAGCATCCCACAGACCCAGAACAGATTGTTGGAGTGGCACGAAACGTCGGCACTGGCCTACGGCCCCTAAATGGCCTGCGCCATCCTCCGAAGGACAATACATCTGGCTGGTACCTCTGGACTGGTGAAGAGCTGTCGCCGACCTCGGACTTTTTCGAGCCGGCACACGCGACTCACCTAGCCACGCGATCTCCGGAGGTAATTCAGTATCTAGGTCTTGGCCCTGGGTGGCGCTTCCTTCTCGCTCCCGGCCAAGTGGATGTCTGGTACGATCCGACGCTACTGAAAGTGTAGTTCTGTGATTGGAAGCAGCCGGACCAGCGCTTGCACCTGTCGGGCGCTCGGTTCTAAGGAAGCCGTCCGCTTGTGAACTCGTACACCCGTCGACTGCAGGCGAAGCGCGGGCCGTGATCGACGTGAGGAGATCAATTGCCGACTAAATCGCTTGAACGACGACGGACTCGGAGGGGTGCGCGGTACGCGGCGAAGCTGCTGTTCCAGTTCCGAGTGGTGTCGCCAAAGCCGGCCGTTAGACGCTTGTGCGAAGAACGGATCATTGTCTTTCGGGCGAAGGGTCCCGCCGCAGCACTGGCTGAGGCCAAGAGACGCGGGAGGGTAGGGGAGCATGCATACCGGAACAACCTGGGACAGCCTGTCTACTTTGAGTTTGTGGGCATCTTTGACCTGCTCGAGCTCGGTTCCGAGTATCGCCAGGATGAAGTCTGGTACGACCTGGTGGAACGAGTCAGACCCATGGAGCGGCGGCGCGAGATTGTACCTTCAGAAGCGTCGCTCCGCGCGATGCGAAGGTCGTAAGCCGCTGGAGGCATCCGGAAGTCACTAAATCCTAGCACGTCACTCCGGGTGAAGTCTGGGATGTTAGAAGACTTCGGGACAATCATGCTCAGCAGAGCCGACTTAGAGTCCATTCACAGGTACAGCATTCGCCACCGCGAGTTACTTGCTCGTAGTGAGAGTGCAGAGTGCTTCTATTGCCGGGAGATCTTCTCACCGTCGGAGATTCAGATTGGATAGACGGTGAGCCGGTCGAGACTGGCGAGACCGCAAGTCTTGGCTGAGATGAACAAGTATTGGTACTGATTCCCGGGACTCAGGTTCGTACTCATCTGCTTAAGGCTTGCTTCGGTCTCCCGTCTCCCGTCTCCCGTCTCCCTACTTCCAATCCCGACTTCCCCGCTCTAATTTCCTCGCGACACTAAGAACTGGTTGAGAATGCTTCTCATTGCCGCGGGGTCCCTCGCGATCTCGCTTCTCGTCGCCCACTCACCCGATCCAACCCAGGGTGACGACCGTACCCCGGTCGTTCGCCGCATCGCCGCCACTGCCGCACTCGCCGCCCAGGAATACCGCGAAGGCGTGAAGGACGGAAAGGTCATCGCGCGAGCCGAGGTCGAGGAGGCCGAGCTGTTCCTCACCGAGGCCCGGCGCACTGCGGCCGGGTTGCCGCTCGAAGTAAGCAAGTCCACCGGTGACGAACTGGATCGGATCCTCGGCATGGTCCGGCAGACCGCGAGCCCTGATTCGATTGACATCCGGGTACGCCAACTCACTGCGACGCTCAGCCAGAAACTCGGCATCTCGCTCGACGAAATCCCCGCCCAGGTTCCGACTCTCGCCCGCGGTGCCGAGCTGTACCAAACCAATTGCGCCAGCTGCCACGGGGTGACTGGCCGCGGAGATGGACCGGCCGGCGTGTCACTCGATCCGCCCACGCCCGACCTCACCGACAGTCACACGCTCAACGACCGTTCGCCCCTCGATTTCTATCGTCGAGTGACGATCGGGGTCGCGGGAACCGCGATGCCCGCCTTCGAGACCCGGCTTACCCCCGAGGACCGTTGGGCGGCGGCGGTTTATGCGACCTTGCTCCGGTTGCCCGCTCCGCGAGGCGAAGTGCCAATCGCCTTACGCGAGTTTGCCTCGACCGGCCGGATGACCGATAGCGAGATCGCCGCGGCACTGGATCCAAATGCCGATCCACTTTCACCCGCTATACGCTCCCGGATCGCGGCGATCCGCGGCTTCCAGGGCAACATCGCTTCGGCGGATGCCACGGCAATGGTGTTCGCCCGGGTTCGGAGCCAGCTCGATTCCGCGCACATGCTGGCGGGGCAGGGACAAGCCGCTGCGGCCAGCGGCACGGCCTTCGACGCCTACATGACGTTTGAGCAGGTGGAGAACAGTGTGCGGGTGAAGAACGCCGCACTGGCCGATCAGCTCGAGGCGGGTTTCGCCGCGTATCGCACTCGTGCCGCAGGCGGAGCCACGGCGCAGGAGCTCAAGGGCATTCAGGCCCACCTGATGGCCGACCTGGAGAACGCCGAGCGGGTTATCGGAGACGAGCTGTCTCCCTTCAACCTGTTCCTCCAGTCGCTGGTGATCCTGGTCCGCGAAGGACTCGAGGCGATCCTGGTGATCGGCGCGGTGATGGCCTTCCTGATCAAGACCGGCAACGTCCAGCGCAAGCGCGACATTCACGTGGGCATTGGCGCCGCGGTCCTGGCCAGCCTGCTCACCGCCGTGGCGCTGGAGACGATCTTCCAGATCTCCCCGGCTCGCCGCGAGGCGCTGGAAGGCCTGACCATGATGGTCGCGACGGCGATGCTGTTCTACGTGAGCTACTGGCTCTTGTCGAAGATGGAAGTGGCCAAGTGGAATCGTTTCGTGCGGGGCCGGGTGCAGGACGCGGTGACCAGCGGATCTGCTCTCGCCCTCGCGTCGGTGGCGTTCCTCGCCGTCTATCGCGAAGGCTTCGAGACGGTGTTGTTCTACAAGGCGCTGTTCCTGACCGGTGGGAGCTCTCCCATTCCTATCGTGTTCGGCATCCTCGTCGCGTCGGTCATCCTGGTGGCGGTTTACGTCGGGATCAACAAGTATGGCGTGAGGATTCCGCTCAAGCCGTTCTTCGCCTTTACCAGCGCGTTCCTCTACTACATGGCGTTCGTCTTTGCAGGGAAGGGGATGGCGGAGCTGCAGGAGGGCGGGCTGGTGGGGACCACGATCGTCCAGTGGGCGCCGCGAGTGCCGGCACTGGGCATCTATCCCACGGTTGAATCACTGGCGCTTCAGGGTGTCCTGCTCCTGCTGCTCGCCGGGGGACTGGTCTGGACCTTCATGATCGAGCCGCGCCGGTTGAAGACCACGAACGTCATGGTGCCGGAGTCACAGCCCGCTTCGTCGGGGTCGCCGGTGCCGGTCGAGCCGTCTCGAGTGGATCTCGACATGCAGCGCTCGCTCGAGCGCATGGGTGCGGATCTGGCCGCGTTGCGGGCAGAGGTCGAGCGGCTGAAGCAGCTGCTGGCGAGCCGGAGCTCGCGGCGGTAGCCGTGCGGCCACGTCGTCGCGACTTTAGTCGCGTGCCGTGGCTGCGCCACGGGATGCAATCCCCATGTAAAACGTTGGAGTTATCAGCACGTGATTCTTCGGGCGTCCGCGTCGCGAAGCGACGTCTTGCCGAGCCGCGACTTTAGTCGCGGGTCTGCGAGAGGTACGGGCCCGGGTCAGGCGAGGGACTGTGGCTGTACTTCGCGATGAGCGAGGCCGCGACCACGATCAGCACCATGCTCACCACTTGGGCCACGGTCAGCGGGCCCAGCAGGCGATCGTCCTTGGCCCGCAGGAATTCGATCACGAATCGCTCGACCCCCGCAAACAGCAGATAGACCCCGAACAGCCAGCCCACCGGCTTGTCCTTGAGCCGCCACCGCCACAAGAGGGCGAAGACGGCCAGCATGATAACGACCTCGTACAGCTGCGTCGGATGCACCGCGAGCACGGTCTGGGGATCGGTGCCAGGCGGCACCGGGATGCTGAAGAGCGAGGTCATGTTCTCCGCCGTTGACGGCGGGAGTCCCTGGGGGAACTTGCCTCCCCACGGGAGATTGGTCGGGCGGCCGTAGTCGTCGTTCACGATGAAGCAGCCGATCCGTCCCAGCGCATAGGCTGCGGCGAGAGACGGGGCGGCGATCTGGAAGGTCCAGCGCAGCGGAACTCGCTTGCGCCACCCGTTGAGAATCACCGCCGCCGCTCCGCCCAGAAACCCTCCGTACCACACTAGGCCGCCGCGCGAGAAGAGGCTTCCGCCGTTCATCGCCCAGTACCACAGCTTGGCGCCGATGATGCCGCCGATCACCGCCGCGACGGTGATGTCCGCCGCGTACTCCTCGTGCAGCCCGCGGCGCCGCAGCTCCAACGCGATCAGCCAGCCGCCCATGAGGAACCCGACCATCATCATGATCCCGTAGCCGGTGATCTCGATGTGGCCGAGGAGGGGCACCGGGAAGCGCCAGACGAGGGGATACACGTTCATCGCGGTGCGCCTGTGAGACCAGCGGGAATGGTGAGACCGGGGAAGGGCAGATCGGCTTTGGGCTCGAGGTCCCAGCCGCTCGATTCTCCGCGGCTCAGGTGCCAGGCGCCCGCCGCAGCGATCATGGCGGCGTTGTCGGTGTTGAGCCGGTTCGAGGCAACGGCCACGGTGGCGTTTCCCAAAAGCATGGAGCGGACCCGCTCGACCAGAACCTGGTTGCAGGCGACACCGCCACCCAGCATCACCCGAGAATAACCCAGGTTGACTGCGGCGTCGGCCGTCTTCGCGGCCAGCACTTCGACCATCGCATCCTGGAATCCTCGGGCCATGTCCGCGCGCTCGGCCGCGAGATCCCGGCTGGCCCGCACCGCGCGAAGCACGGCGGTCTTGAGCCCGCTGAACGAGAACGCGTAGCGATCCGGCCCCTCGCGGTCCAGTTCCTTCAGGAGCGGCCGCGGGAAGTTATAGCGGCCAGCCTTGCCCGATTGGGCGAGACGCTCGATCGCGGCCCCTCCCGGGTAGCCAAGGCCGAGGAGTGTGGCCACCTTGTCGAAGGCTTCACCAGCCGCATCGTCTCGCGTGCTCCCAAGCAGCCGGTAGTCTCCCCACGTCGGTACCTCCAGCAGCAGAGTGTGGCCCCCGCTCACCAGCAGCGCCACGAATGGCGGCGCGAATTCGGGTTGCTCCAGCGTCGGCGCGAAGAGATGGCCCTCGAGATGGTGAACGCCGATCAGCGGGACGTCGAGAGACAGTGCCATCGTCTTTCCGAACATGACGCCCACCAGCAACGCTCCCACCAATCCCGGGCCCGTGGTCACCGCAACGGCGTTCACTCCATTCTGAGTGATCCCGGCTTCAGCCAGCGCCTGCTCGGTGACGTCACCGATGGTCTGGAGGTGAGCCCGGCTCGCAAGCTCGGGGACTACTCCGCCGAATATCCGGTGGACGTCCTGCGAGAGGATGACGAGGCTGGCGAGGCGTCGCTTGTCTCCCTCGACCGAAAGCACTGCCGCCGAGGTTTCGTCACACGACGTCTCGAAGGCGAGAATGTTCTGGGCCATCACTGACCCTCTCGCTTGCCGGTATCGGGCAGGACCTCGAAGCTGATCATGACCTCGGTCGGGGAAACCCTCACGGTGCCGAATCCCTCCGTATCAACCGCAACCGAGCGTTCGAAGACTCCCTCGACCTTTTCGACGCGAAGCGGGATTGTCTTCACGGAGTCGATTCTGGCCACCAGGTCGGCAGGGCCGGTGAGGCGTACCGCTCCCGGAAACACCTGGACCCCGCGCACCAGCCTGGTTCCCGTGTCCAGCTCCACCCTCAGGTCGGGGTGAACCGGGACGGAGCGAAACACCACAGGATCGAGCTGAAGGGTGACCTGGCGGGGCTGGATATCCTGCACCCTGACCTCGCCGCCTCGCGGCACCTCGACATCCGAAGGCAGCAGATCCAGAGTGACTGCGCGCCCGGTGATCGTGTCGGGAAGAATGCGGGTCAGAGTCAGGTGGGCGCCGGTGAGCTTGATCAGCTCACGCCGGGGACCGACCACGAGGGCGGTTATTGCTGGAGGATCTCCGCTGAACGAACGGCCAGCGGGTCCCTGAGGAACCAGCGCTACCGGAAGAACCCTGCTGGCCGGCTGCTCGGCGGTGGCGACCACCCAGAGCATGACCGCCAGCAGGAGAGAGGTGATCTTGAGCGGCCAATTCCTCGCCAGCGTGCCCAGCTTCACGAGTCCGGAGATTCCGCGAGGAGCCTGGTGACCAGCGCTCGATTCACCGGGGAGTTCCAGTCCTGTGCCCCGATGAGGCGCTTCACGATCACGCCCTTCTTGTTCACCAGGAAGCTCTCGGGAACACCGGTGGTCTGGTAATCCTGCTGGATCTTGCCATCCCGATCCTGCAGGATGTCGAGGTGAGGTGCAGATCGTCGGCGAACTGGCGAACCTCCTGGGGACCGACCACGTCCACGCTCACCGCCGCGATCTTGAAGCCCTTCCCGCTCAGCGAGTCGTACAGGGCCTGCATCGCCGGCATCTCGACCTTGCAGGGGATGCAGTAGGTGGCCCAGACGTTCACCAGGGTCACGGTCCCCTTGTAATGTCGGCGGAAGCTGACGCTATCCTGGGTCCGGAGGTCGTACACCTTGAAGTCGGGCGCTGCCGCACCGATCTGGACCGCTTTGACATCGGGACCAAACCAGAGCACGGCCCCGACCGCCAGGCCCAGCCCTGCAACGATCGATCCCACCCAAAACCATTGTCTATTCACGATTCCTAAACCTGCTGGAGACAACGTCTCTTTAACGCCCGCACCGCCCCTCCCGGATCTCCCGTTCCGAAGATCGCGGTTCCCGCCACAAAGGTATCGGCCCCGGCGCGCCAGGCGGTCTCGATGGTCTCGATTGTGATCCCGCCATCCACTTCCAGCGCGGCACGGGAACCTTCGCGATCGAGCATGGCGCGGGCCCGCTCAATCTTTCCGGTTGCCGCCGGGATGTAGGACTGGCCGCCGAATCCGGGGTTTACACTCATGATGAGCAGCAGGTCGAGATCGTCAACCACCTCGGCCGCGACCTCGAGCGGTGTCGAAGGCACCAGTGCCAGACCGGCCATCATGCCGCGTTCCCGGACATGGGCAAGATGTCGCTGGACGTGCACCGTCGCCTCGGGATGGAAGGTGAAGACCGTGGCGCCCAGGTCGGCATACTCCATGATGTAGCGCTCAGGTTCCTGGACCATGAGGTGCACGTCGAGCGGCGCGTCGGTGAATTGCCGCAAGGCGCGAAGCACCGGGGCGCCGAAGGTCAGGTTGGGCACAAACCGGCCGTCCATCACATCGATGTGAAGCCACTCGGCTCCGCCGGCCAATGCGGCCTCGACCTCTTCCTTCAACCGGCCGAGGTCGGCGCTGAGCAGGCTGGGGGCGATCCGCACCGTCATGGCGAAGCCTTCCGTGAGAGGATCAGATCCACCTTACCACCTCGCGAGCTCAAGGTACCCGGTGCGGGACGCTGTTCCACCACGATGCCGTCCGGCTTTCCCAGGACAGTGCGTGACGATGTTGAGCCGACCGCCAGCCCCGCCAGCTCCAGCCGCTCCCGCGCCTGCTGCGTCGTCATTCCGATCACCCCCGGCACGCTGATTTCGGCGGGACCACGGCTCACCACGACGTCAACCGGGGTACCCGGATCGCGACCGACTCCCGCACCCGGACGAGTCGCGACCACGACGCCGGGATCCGTCGCCGAGGGCAGCGAGTCGGTGACGCCGATCGTGAGGCCGGAGGCCTGGAGAACCCTGACGGCCAGGTTCGCGTCGAATCCGACCACATCAGGCACCGCTATCGGAGCAGGGCCGCCGCTCAGCGCCAGCGCAATCGGCGAGTTGGGCGGCAGCACGACACCGGGCGCCGGGTCCTGCCAGACCACCGTTCCCTTGGGCGCCTTTGGATGGGCCATCTCCGGGTCCAGCTTCATCCGGAACCCCGCCTTGGTGAGCCGGGACTTCGCCTCGGTGACGCCCAGGTCGAGGAGCCGCGGCACCGCGTGATCGGTCGAGAACAGCTTGGACGGGAACAACCAGAACACCGTCAGAAGGTAACCGAAAAGGAACGCGCCAAGGATGACGGCAGCCTGGCGGACCAGTCTGCGTCCGGCGATTGTCTCAAGCAGCGGCTGGAACAGCGGCTGGTCCTCGTGGCGCCGGAAGCGCATCAGGCGATTCTCCTCAGGCGGGCTGCAAAGGCCCCGTCCATGCCGTGCCGCTGAGGAAACAACTCGAGGTCTCCCTTATTGGAGAGCAGATCAGAAGTCAGGCCGGCCGGCGGCTCACGGCGGAATTCCGGCGAGCGTGCCAGGAAGCGATCAATCTGCTCGCCGTTCTCCTCCGGCTCGAGGGAGCAGGTAGAGTAGACCAGCAAACCGCCCGGCGGTATCAGCGTGGCACACGCGGTCAGCAGATCTGCCTGGCGGCGGGTCAGCCGATCGAGTGCTTCCAGATTCACCTTCCACCGCGCGTCCGGATGCCGCGCGAAGGTACCGGTACCGAGGCAAGGAGCATCCAGCAGAACCGCGGCGCATCGCTTGAGCGGAGGGCGACTCGCGTCCGCCGCCACGATGAATGCAGGACCTGATCCGGCGCGAGCGAGATTCTCGGCCAGTCGCGGCAGCCGCGATGGCCGGGCTTCGCCCGCGATCACCGAACGGACGCTGCGGCCCAGGGCGATCGTCTTGCCTCCCGGGGCGGCACAAGCGTCGTACACCGTGGCGTCGGCGGGGAAGTCCGCGAACCGTACTACCAGAGCCTGAGCCGGATCCTGAACGATGAAGGCGCCGTGGGCGTATCCCGGCAGATTGGCGGGAGAACGTCCCACCACAATCAACCCCGCACCGAAGGGCGCAGACTTGAATTCGATTCGATTCTCCTCGAACCGGTTACCGATCTCAGCTTCAGTCTCTCGGCCGGGCTGCACGACAAGAACGGGGCGCTGGTTGTTCCACGCGAGGAGCGCCTCGGTGGCTTCCGCGCCGAATCGGTCGATCCATCGGGTGATCAGCCATTCCGGATGAGAGAAGCGGGCGGACAAGTCGGTCGGGGCGGTCGGGGCGGTCGAGGTCGATGCCGGATTGCCCCCGACCGTCTCGACCGCCCTGTCCGCCTCGACCTCCGTGCCCGCCCGCCTCAGCACCGCATTCACGAACCCCGCGGCCTTCGCTCCAGCCACTTCGCGCGCGAGGTCCACCGATGTGCTGACGGCGGCGTGCGGTGGCACTCGGTCCAGCTGATCCAGCTGATACACGCCGAGGCGGAGGACGCCGCGAATCAAGGGCGGGACCGATCCGAGTCCCCGGGGGACGTGCCGTTCCAGGCGTGAATCGAGTTCGGTCTGACGCCGCAGGACTCCAGCCGCGAGCTCGTGGGCCAGCCGGCGATCGGCCCCTTCCAGCCCCTTCATGCTCAACTCCAGCGCCGCATCCAGCGGCAGACCCCGTCCTGCCCGCTCCAGGATTCGGAGCGCAGCGCGTCGTGGCGCGAGGCCGGGGGTGTCAGTGATGGCTGGATCGACGGTCACGAGTCGGTGGTCGGTAGCATTCCGCTCACGGGACTCGACGGCGGCAACGGCC
>Ga0207674_10005182_pt1 | contig 15526 bp, 11 predicted proteins | sample KBSCornC72_FD_184303 | JGI IMG/M metagenome (GOLD analysis project Ga0207674, IMG submission 184303) | Corn rhizosphere microbial communities from Kellogg Biological Station, Michigan, USA - KBS Corn C7-2 (SPAdes) (version 2) | ecosystem: Host-associated > Plants > Roots > Rhizosphere > Soil ... | reverse complement strand
CAAAACTCATCCAGGATGCGCGTCTTGTGCGGACGACCGGCGCGCTGATAGCGGCCGTGGATGCGGGCCAGGGCCTCGCGTTTGGCGGACAAACTCATACTCGGGGCTTGGGTAACCACGAATGTGAGTCAACGTTTCAGCAGACCACTCGTCCACCTCCCCCTCCCGGTAACATTTATTTTGAGTCAACTCGCGGCAGCGCATTGAAGAACTTCCGAATTGACACCTGTTTTGGAGTCGATACGCTGGATACAATGCTATCGGCTCGCAGGCGGCGTCTCCCTTGATTGAGGCTGCCGATGGAATCTGGGATGGAGCCGATTCAACTGTTTAGAATTCGATCATGAAAACACTTGGTTCATTCTCTGGTATCTTGTCGGCAGTCACTGTCGCAGGTTTGGCAATCAACACCTTTGCTGCAGATAAGCAAATTCCCACCCTCAGTATTGCGCCAACGAAAGCGCAGGACATTGCGTATTGGCAGCCGTCGATGGGCGAGGGCCTGGCTCAAATGCTTGTTACTGAACTCAATAATTTGCCCAACTTCAAAGTGTTGGAATCGCTCGCGCTTGATGATTTGCGCGCGGAACGGGAGCTAGGCGAAAAAGGTGAAGTGGCCGCAAACGAAGCTGTCCAGAAGGGACAATGGAAAGGGGCGGATTATACCTTCAAAACGGTTGTGACTCGTTTCGGCGCCAAAGACAAGAGCTACGGCGGCGGCGGCTCCTGGGTTTCGGGCCTTCCAAACGTTAGGATCAAGACGAGTGAGAGCGAAGTCCAGATTGACTGGCGCATCATTGATAATGCAACGCGCGAAGTTGTACCCGGCGGCTCGGGTCGCGCGAGCGGAATAGAAAAAGGCACATCATGGAATTTCAGTTCCTGGAATGGCGGCGGATTTAGCAATAACCGCGAATTTCGCGATAGCGCTCTCGGAAAAGCCACGATGAAAGCGATAGCCCAAATCGTCGACCAGGTCAAAAAGCTCGACGTTGGTCCTGGCGGCCGAACGCTTGCCGCCCAAAGCGCCGCCGCTGAAAAAGCCGCGACAATGCGCAACGTAAAAGGGGCCGTCCAGATGGTTGACGGTAAAGAAATTTGGGTTTCACTCGGCTCCAAAAACGGCTTTCAAAAAGGTGATAAGCTGAAGATTTACAAACCGATCGAAAAGAAGAACAGCAAAGGAGTTGTCGTGGCCACCACCTACGAAGTCGTTGGAGAGATTACGCTGGAAAAAGTTCAGAAAGACAAGAGCATGGGCGAATACTCGGGCGCTGCCCAGATTAGCGAAGATTGGGCGGTGACTGATTCAGCCGTCGATATCGAGAAACTCGAATAAGCTATCGTGCTCGCGAAACCGGTCATCTAATCGAACGCGAAAACCAAATCCCCCGCCAGGGGAACAGTTCGCGACACACGGTTTACGCGATTGTTCCAGAGAGCGGGGGATCTTCAGTCTAAATGGTTTCCCGGCAACGATTGAGTTCGGGGCCGGACCATTTTTGCCCCAGCGAAGAGGCAAATCGTTCCCGTCGAAAGGCCGTCCCGGGGCGTCCCGGGTTGCGGCGTGGACAAATCAGCTTGGGTTTCCGCCCTGGACTTCTTCCGCGGTGCGCGGTTCAGATCCAAAGTGGAAGCCACGTTCATCCTGGTAACCCAGGGGAGCCCTTGCGGCGGCAAATAGTTCGAGTGTAACACCTCCAGCAACGAGGGCCAAAATGCTTAGCGCGACATCCATCATAGGTGTTGCGGAGCATGGGAAGTGCCACGTTATCGTTAACGTGCTAACGATCTGAATAGGTTAATTGCGCGAATATCGCAAAATGCGAGGGCTTGATTACTGTCTCGAATTGGGACAGTGGGATTCCAATTTTCGCGAAATCAAATAAAAAAAGGCGCAGCCGAAGCTGCGCCTTTTGAGTGTGGTTGGATGGGAGGTTTATCGACGAAAACGGCGCAAAAGAAGCAAAGTTCCAAAACCGAGTAAGACCGCAGTCGAAGGTTCGGGAACAACTGCAATGGAAAAGTTATCGACACGATCGGTGCCGCCCGTAGCGACAGTGCCGCCGTTGGCGCTGATGGTGGATGAATCAATGATTCGAAACCACACCGTGGAAGCATTGTTGAGTGCGGTGATGGCGCTCAAATCGTAAGTGTAACTGGTAGTCGTAATTGCAGTGCCGCTGCTCCAGGCGTTTGGTGAGGAATTCGCGAGGACAGTATAACTACTTGCGATGGTAGTAAAGATGTTACCATCCGTGCTGTAAGCAAAATCGAATTTACCGGGGCCAGTGCTGCTGCTGACCTGATCATAGGTGACCATGATGTTGGCGTATCCAACGGTGCTGGCGGCGAATTGGTAAAAGTCGCCTACTGCCCAATTTGTGGAACTGAAAGAATGCGGCGAGCCATTCCCGGCGGGGGTGGTGTAAATCGAAGGACCCGTGTGAAAACCGGCGGCGGAGCCGCTGCCGATTTCCGGAGCGATATTCGTGTACCAGGCGCCTGCCCCCTGATTAGCCAGTGGCTGGCTGGTTTCGAAAGTCCATCTAGCGATCTGGGCATGGGTCGCAAAAGCTGTTGAAACTACTATGGCAAGAACCAGATGAGGGGCTTTCAGAGATACTTTCATACAACAACAGGACAACACTTCTGAACCTGAGCATTCCGCGCTCGGGTGCGTGCGAACGCGCAAAGTAAAGATCAAACCTTTTCCAAAATCAAGCAAAATTCGTCTGTTCGGAATTCGAGCACAGTGCTCGAGTTAGCGCGGATACTCAGAGCCTTGCCAGCCGCCGCCGAGCGCGCGATAGAGTTGGACAAACGCAAGGAGTTGATTGAGTTGAGTCATCACAAGCGTGTTCTCTGCGGGGAACAGTTGTTGTTGCTCCTGCAAGACTTCGAAGTAACCGGCACGACCTGCAATGTAGCGATCGGTTGCGACCTCAACTGCAACCTGGTACGCCTGAACAGCGCGAGCCTGTTGAACGACCGCTTCGGCATATTTTTGGCGGGCGATTAGCGCGTTTGAGACTTCCTGAAGCGCGTTCAGGACACTGTATTGGTAACGCAGCGCGGATTCATCACGGACAGCTTTGGCCTGGCGATATTGACCGTAAAGCCTGCCGCCTTGAAAAATGGGACCGGCGAGATTGGCGGCAACGTTCCAGGCATTGGCGCTGCCGGCGGTGAACGCCGATAGTTCGGGACTGACCTGGCCTAGCAGCGCCGTCAGGCTGAGTTGGGGAAAGAAATTTGCGACAGCGACGCCGATTTGGGCGTTGGCAGAGCGCAGGTTTTGCTCGGCTTCGCGGATGTCAGGCCGGCGTTCGAGCAGGGATGAAGGCAGGCCGGGCGGGATTTCCGGTTTTTCCTGTTGAAGCAGGCTTTCTTTGCGTGGGATGGGACCCGGATTTCTGCCAAGGAGAATGTTGATGCGGTTTTCGACCAGAACGATTTGCCGTTCAAGATCCGGGACAGTAGCGGCAGCCGAGGCGAGAGCGGCCTCAGCCGCGGAAGTTTCCAATTTAGAAACAATGCCTCCCTGAAATCGTTCGCTGAAGATACGCAAGCTTTCGCCAAACGAATTGGTGGTGCGTCGAGCAATTTCGAGTCCTCGATCGAGCGCGAGCAATTGGAAGTAGGCGGTGGCAACATCGCTGATAATGGTGATCATGACGTCGCGGCGGGCCTCCTGACTCGCGAGCAATTGCGCGCGAGCAGATTCATTGAGGCGACGAATGCGACCCCATAGGTCGATTTCCCACGAAGCGTTGCCGGCGAGGAGGAAGACGTCAGTGGTTTCGCCGCCGTTAAAGACAGTGACTCCGTTCGCGGCATTTTTGCCGCGCGCAATAGTGCCGCGATAGTCGAGTTGGGGAAAAAATGCGGCGCGATTTTCGATGAGCACAGCGCGTGATTGTTCGACGCGCATTATTGCAATGCGCAGGTCGTAGTTGTTCGTCAGAGCGGTGCGAATGAGTTCGTGCAGAGTCTCGTCTTTGAAAATTTCCCACCAGGGAAGATCGGCAAGAGAGTTGGTGGCTGAAGTGCTTGCAGATCCGCGAAATTCGGAAGGCGTGTTTAGCGAAGGGCGTTTGTAGTTGGGGCCGACTGCACAGCCGAATGAAAACACCAGGCACCAAACTCCAAGCACCAGAGAAGCTCCGAGATTCAAGCTCCAAGAACGGGCGCGCTCCGGCGGTGCTTTTAAGATGCACTCCGGTGCGAGCGTGGGACTGCGAATATTCATTCTGATTTTTCGCGGTGCCGGCTAAAACGGCTGACCAGTTTTTCGACGACGTAGAACGCAACTGGAATGATGAAGATCCCGAGCAAAGTCGCGCTAAGCATGCCGCCGATGACGGTCGTGCCCATGGTTTGACGGGAAACGCCGCCGGAACCGGAGGCGAGCCAAAGCGGCACGCATCCGAGGACGAAAGCAAAGGAAGTCATCAAAATAGGGCGAAGACGGATGCGCGAGCCAGTCAAAGCAGCATCCATGAGCGATTTCCCACTTTCGTATTCACTCTTGGCGAACTCAACGATGAGGATGGCGTTTTTGGCAGCGAGGCCAATGAGCATGACGAAGCCGATCTGAGCGTAAACGTTGTTTTCAAATCCGCGTGCGAAGAGTGCCAGGAACGCCCCAAACACAGCCACAGGCGTGCTGAGCAAAACGCTGAAGGGCAGGGACCAACTTTCGTAAAGCGCGGCCAGAATCAAAAAGACGAAAACGACTGAGAGCGCGAAAACCATTCCTGGAGAGATGCCCTGAGCAGCCTTTTGTTCCTGGAACGACATACCCAGATAATCGAATCCCATTTGGGACGGCATCGTTTGCTTAAACACTTCTTCGAGCGCGCGTGTGGCCTGAGCTGAACTATATCCGGGAGCAGCGCTGCCGTTGATTTGGGCGCAACGATATTCGTTGTAACGCATGAGAAATTCCGGGCCAGTGCGATGCTCGATTTTCGTGAGCGCCGAGAGTGGAACGCTTTCTCCACGGGTGTTGCGCACGTAAAACAATCCAAGATTTTCCGGACGTGTGCGGTAATCGCCCTCGGCTTCAACATACACCTGCCATTGCCGTCCGAAACGATTGAAGAAATTGATGAAGTAACCGCCCATGAACGCCTGCATGGTTCGATAGACTTCAGTGAGGCTAACGCCTTGTTTGAGAGCTTTATCGCGATCGACATTAACAAAAACCTGAGGAACGTTTGGAAGATACGTAGTCGATATGCCGCCGAGTTCAGGTCGTTTACGCGCAGCTTCCATAAATGCGTTTACGTTTTTCGTCAGGAAATCCAACTCCTGACTACCGGAGCGATCTTCCAGAATGAATGTGAAACCGCCAGCCGAACCGACGCCCGGAATGGAGGGGGGCGCAAAGGGGAAAGCCACAGCGTCTGGCAGCGCGCCCAATTCTTTTGATAATTTTGAACGGATAGCCATGTATTGCTCGTCTGATTTTTTACGCTCGTCCCACGGGTTGAGAGTAACGAAGAAAAATGCACTGTAAGTACTTTGGACCTGGCTAAGCAGGCTGAAGCCGATCACAGAAGTGCAATATTTCACCCCTGGCGTTTTGAGGAGAATGTCTTCGACTTTCTTGCAGAACTCATCCGTGCGGTCGAGTGAAGCGGCCAAAGGAAGCTGCGCATTAATGTACACATAACCCTGATCTTCCTCGGGCAAGAATGAGCCTGGCAATTTCCTGCCCAACAGAACCGCAACCACCGTGACCGCCAGCAAGCCCAGGAGACTGAAAGCACTTTTTCGCATCAGCACTCCGCTCCAGTGGACGTAACCATTTTGAGTTTTGCCGAATATTCGATTGAACCAATCGAAGAATTTCCTCAGAGGACCGCGGGATTCGGTTTTGGGCTTGAGCAGCAGCGCGGAAAGGGCCGGGCTAAGGGTCAGCGCGTTGAAGGCTGAGAGAATCACGGAAATCGCAATCGTAAGTGCGAATTGTTGATAAAGGCGGCCCGTAATGCCCGAAATGAAAACGGTGGGAACAAAAACCGCCGCGAGAATCAACGCGATCGCGATTACAGGTCCGGAGACCTCTTCCATTGCTTTGAAAGCCGCATCCCTGGGTTTCATCCCTTCCTCGATATGTCGTTCGACGGCTTCGACGACGACGATCGCGTCATCAACCACAAGGCCAATTGCCAGCACCAATCCAAAGAGCGAGAGAGTGTTGATCGAAAAACCGAAAAGCGGAAAAAGCACGAAAGTGCCGATTAGCGAAACGGGGACAGCCAGCAAAGGGATTAAGGTGGCGCGCCAACCTTGAAGAAAAATAAACACGACAATGACCACCAGCAGGAGCGCTTGCCAAAGCGTTTTGCTAATCTCTTTGATACCCTCGCTGACTGCCAGGGTGGTATCGAGGGAAATGGCATAGTCGAGATCGGCGGGAAAACGTTGCTTGGCCTGTTCCATGAATTTTTTCGCGGCATCGGCAGCGTCGAGCGCATTTGAACCAGGCAGTTGGTAAACTGCGATGACAGCGGAAGGTTTGCCGTTGAGCCGGCCGCGCAAAGTATAAACCTGCGCGCCAAGTTCAACGCGCGCGACGTCTTTCAAGCGAACCATCGAGCCGTCCGGATTTGCGCGAAGAACGATGTTGCCGAATTCAGCTTCGGTCACGAGCCGGCCCTGCGCGCTGACGGCATAAGTATATTCCTGACCTTTTGGGATCGGTGCTCCGCCAATTTGGCCCGCTGGATTCACACTGTTTTGGCCATTTACTGCAGTAATAACGTCGTTGACGGTGATGTTGAGCTTGGCGAGTTGATCTGGTTTGACCCAAAAACGCATCGCATACTGCCCTGCGCCGAAAACCTGGAAGCTGCCGATACCGGGAAGGCGCGTAATCTGGTCGGTTAAATTGATGTAAGCGTAATTTGCCAGAAAGGTGGCGTCATAAGTCCCGTTCGGGGAGTAGAGCGCGATCAACATCAACGGAGTCGTCGGAGATTTCAGAAGCGTTACACCAAAATTGCGGACATCCGTCGGCAACTGGGATTCAGCTTGCTGCTCGCGTAATTGAGTCAGCATCTGGTCGATGTTCGGATCGGTGTTGACGTCAAAATTGACGACCATCCGCATCGAACCGTTGTTGGCGTTGACGGAATACATGTAGTTCATGTTGTCCACGCCGCTCATCTGGGCCTCGATTGGAGTAGCGACGGATTGCTCGACTGTCGGCGCGTCAGCTCCGACAAAGGTGGTTTGAATTCGAATTTCGGGTGGAACGATCTTCGGGAACTGCGCAACCGGCAGGCTCAACATCGAAACGATGCCGACGAGTACCATGAGGATGGCGATAACCATGGCCACGATCGGGCGATTGATAAAGAAACGAGACATGAGAAGCTAAAGTTCGAAGTTCGAAGTTCGAAATTCGAAGCAAGTTCGGAAAGGGTGGGGGAGAACAGCAGGAGGAAGTGTGACGGTATGCGTGCGAAGCGCCGTGTGATACCGGTTGAAAGCGGCAGAGGGCAGCCGCATTCCAAAACCTTCCGGAGTTAGCTGCGTTTGATAATTCGCGCCAGCGTTTTGAAGTGCGGATGTCAGAGACCTTAATAATCGCTGCTTACTGGGCATTCGAATTTGTGCCATTGGCTGATTGTGGTTGGGCGGCGGGTTCTGTGAATGGCTTTGGAGTTACCACTGCGCCTTCTTTCGCCTTTTGTGTTCCTTCGACCACGACTCGCTCGTCGGGTTTCAAGCCTTTTTCGATAATCCAATCCGAGCCGATGCGTTCACCGACTGTAACCGGTTGAAGGTGTACTTTATTTGTTCCGTTTTGCTCGTTTACGAGTGCAACCTGATAGCTCCCCTGCAATTCGGAAACGGCTCTTTGCGGAACGACGATTGCACCTTTGCGCACCTGCGTCTTCGCGCGCACGCGCGCGAATTGGCCGGGCCGAAGGATAGCATCCGGATTCGAGAACAGGCCGGTCAATTGGATGGTTCCGGTCGTGGGATTCACTTCGCGGCCTGCGAAAACGAATTTTCCTTTGTGCGGATAAACTGAACCGTCAGCGAGAATAAGTTCCAACTCCAACTCCTGCTCATGAGTGGCGCGCTCGGTTGCATTCGTGTATTGGCGGCGATAAGTGAGGTAAGCCTGCTCGCTGGTGATGAAATAAACTTTGATTGGATCAATCGTTGAGACGGTGGTGAGCAAAGGTCCACCCGGGCCGACCAGATCGCCAATTTGGGCCTGCGCGATACCAGCCAAACCATCAATGGGCGATGTGATCTTTGTGAACTCGATATTGAGTTGCGCCGTCTGGATCAACGCCTCGTCCGCTTTGACTTGTGCTTGCGCTGCGAGATCCGATTGCACTGCGTTGATGTATTCCTGCTGGCTGATGGCGTTCTTTTTGGCCAGAGGTTCGTAACGTTCGACATCCCAATGTGTGCGGCTTTGCTGCGCCTGATCCTGCGCGAGTTTTGCGTTAGCCTGGCTGAGTGCAGCTTCGAACGGACGCGGATCAATTTGAAACAGGAGCGCGCCTTTTTTTACCTGGCTGCCTTCGCTGTAGTCTTGTGTCAGCAGATAACCGGTGACCTGGGCGCGAATTTGCGCATTGACCAGACCGTCGAGTGTGCCAATCCACTCCTTGTAAACCGGGACATCCTGCGCCTTCAGAGTCATCACTTGCACTTCTGGCGGCGGAGCCGGCGGCGGTTTCTCCTTCGCACAGCCGATGATGCCGAGCATGAGGCAAATTGGAAAAAGCCATGCACTGCCGGCCAGCCGTTCAATGCGAAAAAAATGCCAACGGCCGTCCATTATTCCCTTTTCATCCGCATATAATTTTCCCGTCGCCCACCCTATCGGGGCGAGACCCGCCTACAAGGTGGGTCAGTACCCTATGTGGGCATGGGCAGTATTTAAAAAAAAATCCTGAGCCCGGGCGGATGACGTAACGAGAATCAGAATTCCTCAATTGAGCAGCATGAGTTTAGGGAACAGAGCAGCACGAAGACGGAAGCAACGAAAGCGGCATGGGGCTGCCGCACTCCAAGACGCTGTCGCGACAGTTGCGCACCACTTCTTCTGCTAGGTCTTGGAGTGCGGCAGCCCCATGCCGCTTTGAATTCCGTTCGTTGGCCGGCTCATAATCTTTCGTGCCGGTTTAATCAGAGCCTCCTTACGTTGGCTGCTAGGAGGCAGAGCTAGGATTATCCCCAACCCAACAATTGCCCGATGCGGAAAGTCAAAAACGCAAACGTCCATGCCAGCGCTCCCATGTAGACCCATTGAAAAAGCGGCCACTTCCAGGAGTTTGTTTCACGCCGCACAATCGCAACCGTGCTCACGCACTGCAGAGCGAATACGTAAAACACCATCAGCGTGACCGCAATCAGCGGGGTGTACACCGGACTCCCATTTGACCGCTTTTGCGCCTGCAATGTTTTCGCCAGACTGTTCATGCTCGATTCGGATTTTTCTGCTTTGCCAACGTTATAGACCGTGGACATAGTGCTGACGAAAACTTCGCGGGCGGCGAATGAAGAAATAATTCCGATGCCCATCTTCCAATCAAAACCAAGCGGCGCAATGACAGGTTCGATGAGCCGTCCGAGGTGGCCGGCGAAACTCTGACGCAGTTTTGCGCCGGCTTCTTCGTTGTCGAGAGACGTGAGAGTTTCGACAGTGGAGAGTCGATTGGAAGATGAAGTCGTGGCGGGAGACTGTTGGGCATCCTGGGAAATCGCAGCGCGGCGGGCCGCAAATTCCTGCCTAACTTGCTTGTCGTGGGGATAAGTTGCCAAAAACCAAAGCACGATATTGATTCCGAGAATTACGGTGCCTGCCCGACGAAGGAAAAGCCGCGAACGATCCCACATATGCCGGACAACAACACGCAGCAGCGGACGTTTATATGGCGGTAATTCCATGATGAGCATGGGCGTTTCGCCTTTCAGCAGCGTTTTCTTGAAGAGCCAGGCCATGAGCAGCGCGACGACGATTCCAAGCAGATACATCGAGAGCATCGTCAATCCGGTTAACTTGAAAAAGCCGAGGACTGTCGTGTTCGGAATGCAAGCCGCAATCAACAGCGTGTAAACAGGAAGACGCGCAGAACAGCTCATGAGTGGCGCGACCAGGATCGTCACCAATCGGTCCTTCGGGCTTTCGATTGTTCGAGTCGCCATGATCCCCGGAATAGCGCACGCAAATGAACTCAGCATCGGAATGAAGCTTTTGCCGTGCAGCCCGACTTTGCTCATCAGCCGGTCCATCAAAAACGCCGCGCGCGCCATGTAACCGGTGTCTTCAAGAAAACCGATGAACAGAAAGAGCAATAGGATTTGCGGCAGAAATACAATGACTGCGCCAACGCCGGCAATGACACCGTCCGCCAGCAGGCTGTTGAGTTCGCCGGCCGGAATGGCGCGCCCGACGGTTCCGGCCAGCCAATCGACACCGGCCTGAAGTGCATCCATGGGAATGCGGGCGAAAGTGAATATGCTCTGAAACATCCCCGCCATGACCGCCACAAAAATCAATGTGCCCCAGATTTTGTGCGTGAGAATACGATCAAGCCGGTCGCTCAACGTCTCACCGGGGACCGCTGATTCGGTAGTCACCGAACGTTGGATCGCAGAAACGCTGACATAGCGCGCTTCAATCGGCGCACCGCGCCAATCGATTCCGGCTGCCTCGATGCGTTGCCGGGCCACGACAACAGCTTCTCGAATTTTTTCCGGGTAATGCTGCAGGCTCGAAGCGAGCGCCTTTTCGTTGCTGAGGATAAGCAACGCTTCGGCTTTAGCCTGCGTGCGGCGCTCGTGGAATACCTCCGCCAATTGCACCGCCAGATTGTCCGCTTCTTTTTTGAATGCATCCGGCAAATCGCTGAATGGAGCGGGCCGGGGTTTAGGTGCGGCGCCAATTGCTTGCAGCGTTTCGACGATTCGCTTTCGGAGTTCGGGGATACCCCGGCCGCTGCTTGCAATAACGGGCAACACACCGACCCCCAGCAAATCCGCAAGTTTTGCGGAATCGATTTGGTGCCCATTTGCTTCGGCCACATCGATCATGTTGAGCGCGATCAATGTCGGATGACCCAACTCGATAACTTGCGTCGCGTAATAGAGATTGCGCTGCAGATTCGAGGCATCGACAACCACAACAATCAAAGATGGCGGCGGCAATTCCGGCAGCCGATTGAGCAGCACGTCGCGCGAAATCTGTTCGTCGAGCGACTGGGGGCTGAGGCTGTAAGTGCCCGGTAAATCAAGAACTCGCGTGTTCAGTTCCGCGGGTGAACCGAGCAGTTTGCCTTCTTTGCGCTCTACCGTGACGCCGGCGTAGTTGCCCACTTTTGCACGTAAACCAGTAAGGGCATTGAAAAGTGTGGTCTTGCCGCAATTCGGATTGCCCGTCAGGACGACGTAGGGAGGTGATGCGTGATGCGTGACGCGTGATGGCCCAGACGAGGACGTTGTTGCCGAAGACGATTCTGGCAAAGCCGGTTGATTGGAGGCACTGGGAGGAACGGTGCTCACGATTTAGTCACGGTTGGACCGCGCGTTCTTCACGAGCCGGATCGAACAAAGATCTGATCAGCCTCATGTTTGCGGAGCGTGAGATTATAGCCGCGCACGCGGATTTCGACCGGATCGCCCAAAGGGGCAAAGCGGACCAATTCGACCTGCGTGCCTACCAAAAGCCCCATTTCCATAAGGCGAGGACGGTTTTCTGGCGGGAGCTTTATTTCAGCGACGGTAGCGGTTGTGCCCAGCGCGACCGAAGTCAGCGGTAGAAGGGTTGAGGACACGACGCGGCCGACCGAATTTCATGCCGAAGCGACTGCCTCGACCAAAATTGAATCTGCCAATTCCTCGCTAATTCCAAGCCGGGCGTTACAAACCTGGCAGATGAGATTTGAATTTCGAGCCAGCAATTTGATTTGCTGTTCCTCGCAAATGCCGAGCTCACGCAACCGCGCCGTGACATCAGGCGCTGCGGAAAGCTGCTTGATGCAAACAACGGTGCCAGCCTCAACGCGGCTTAATGGGCAAACGCCGGAACCGACGCATTGCCCTTCCAAGACTACATATTGTTTCCGCGGCTTCTTCACCGTCGTCCGCATCCTAAATCAATTGAGACTTAGTTGCAACAAGGAATTGGTGGGATTTCTTCAGCCGAATACTTTGCGAGATGGGGCACAACAGGTCTTTGGGGGATGCGTTCCGCCACCCAACCCTGATTTCGGTCTCTTTCCGCTAACGATTCAAGTAATCACCCTAACTTGCCAAAAGCTGTTTTGCAAAGTAGCCTCCAGCCATGCAGATTCTTATCCGATTTCCGGACGAAGATACTGAACGTCAAGCCCTCGGTAAGCTCATTCCCCGTTACTCGGGTAAGAGTTGGACTTCCGGCGTGACTGCCGTACCCGCCCAAGCATTGGGTTTTCTTGCTGAACAAGGAATCAAGTTTACTGTGATTGGTCCCGCACCTTATGAGGTCATTACGCCGGTACGAGATCCTGGTTCCGTTGCTGTTTAATGATGGCAGCCCTGTGCCGGAGGATCTGCTAGCGCAAACATTTACCGAATTGAGAGCGAAATTCGGCGCAGCCTCATGGGAGAGTCAATTCGTCTGAGGTTCGTGGGAACACCAAGGCGTCGCATATCGCGACAACCTAACTCGTTTCTTTGTGGACGTCCCAGATTTGCCGGAACATAGGAAGTTTTTCGAGGAGTTTAAACAAACGCTGAAGCAACGGTTCAAGCAAATCGATGTTTGGATTTCCTCACACGTCGTGGATATCATTTGAATCGGCGTTGACGCACCCGCCGTTAGCTCACATCATTTCGCTCTCCGGGACGGTATTTCCGCAACTCGGTTATTCTTACGAAATTGAACTATGAATCTCGATGCTCTCTATTCCGAACTCACGCTGAAAACCGACGCCAAGCTCGTGCTTCTTGTGCTGGACGGACTCGGCGATCTCGCGACGCGGGAGCAGAACAATCAGACCCCTTTAGAAGCTGCCGCAACTCCAAACCTCGACGCCCTTGCCAAAGATTCCGCCCAGGGGCGCATGATTCCGGTCGCGCCCGGTATCACACCCGGCAGTGGACCGGGCCATCTTGGGCTGTTTGGTTATGACCCACTCGAATTTCAGGTTGGCCGCGGTGTCATCGAAGCACTTGGTCTCGGACTTGAACTTCGAGCTGGCGATGTGGCCGCGCGCGCGAATTTCTGCACGTTGAATGACAAAGGCATCGTCACCGATCGCCGTGCGGGACGAATTGACACTTCGGTTTGCGAGGAACTTTGCGCTCTGCTGTCCGAAAAAGTGAAAAAAATCGGTGATGCACAAGTCATCATAAAGCCTGGAAAAGGTCATCGATTCGTCGTCCTCTTCCGCGGAAAAGGCTTGGAAGGTCCGCTCACCGATGCCGATCCCCATCGCGAAGGACTGCCCGTTCCCAAAGTTGCGCCGAGCAATCCAAAATCGGTTAAAGCGAAGAAAGCTGCAAAGCTTGTCGCCGATTTTTATAAAGCGGCTCTGCCGGTGATTTCAAAAAGGAAGCCGGCCAATGGCTTTTTGCTACGTGGCATCGCCCATCAACCGGCCATTCCCACGTTCCAGGAGCGCTATAGACTTCGCCCCGGCTGCATCGCCGTATATCCGATGTACAAAGGTCTCGCGCAACTCGTCGGCATGACCAAGCTTGAAGGACCGCAAACAATCGCCGAGCAATTCGAGCGCTACGTCGCCGAATACGACAACTACGATTATTTCTTCATCCATTTCAAATACACGGACATGTATGGTGAAGACGGCAATTTCGACGGCAAACGCAAAGCCATCGAGGAACTCGACGCCGCGCTTCCGATTCTCCTCCAAAAGAAACCGGACGTTCTCGCTGTCACAGGTGATCACTCGACCCCCTGTCTCGTCAAAGGCCATTCCTGGCACCCGCAACCAGTCCTGCTTCACTCAGCCTGCTCCGGTTCAGACAAACTGGATCGCTTTACCGAAACCGACGCGAACGGCGGTTCTCTGGGCGTCTTTGAGGCGAAATATTTGATTCGTTTGATGCAGGCCAACGCCAAGATGTTCGACAAGTTCGGGGCGTAACCCCTCAAGATCACAAAGTGTGATCTTAAATCCTAGCTGCAGCCAACATTTCAACTGCCTCTGGCTGTTGCATTGGATGATTATGTCATCAAATTATGCGGCTTGACGGATTTAGGGTAATGGGGACAGTAAAGGGGCTAAATAAGCCAATTTGCAGCGACAATCTATGAAAACGCACGACCTTTCCCGGCGGGATTTCCTTCATCGCAGCATTGCCCTGGCCGCAGGCGCTCCTCTCGCGCTAAAACTCGGACAATTCGGTTTGTCCGCGGCCGAATCAGTGGCTGCTTCAACCGCCCGCGGCACCGTCGCGATTGTTCCGTGCAAGACTTACGGGCTGGAAGTCCGACCCGCGCTCGATAAATGCTTCGATCTCCTTGGCGGTATCGGCTCGCTCGTGAAAAACAAAACCGTCACGGTTAAACTGAATCTGACAGGCACAGATTTCAGGCCGTTCCTCAAAGATCCCACTGGCAAACCGAGGCCCGTTGGCGAAACGTACATGACCCATTATGCGACGGCGTACGCCTTGGCGGCGTCATTGTTCGCTGCTGGCGCAAAACGGATTCGCTTTGTCGAATCTACACAAAGCACATCCGCGTTGGAATCCACTCTCGATTTGGCGGATTGGGACGTCAAGGCGTTGAGCGCGCTTGGCAAAGTTGAATATGAAAACACGCGCAATCTCGGGCTTGGGAAAGGTTACTCGCACCTCCGCGTCCCAGGTGGCGGCTACATGTTTTCGACCCTCGATCTCAATCATTCATACGAAGATACGGACGTGATGGTGTCACTTTGCAAACTCAAGAACCACATCACAGCCGGCGTGACACTTTCGATGAAGAATCTCTTTGGCCTCACTCCGAATTCTCTCTACGGCTCAAAAGCCGGCAGTGAAGATGCTACCGAAGGACGCGGTCCGTTGCATAATCCGATGGGGATGGAAAAGATCAAATTGCCGGGTTTGAAGGAAGGCATTACTTCGATCGAACCGACCTGGCGTGTGCCAAGAATCATCGCCGATATCTGCGCCACGCGCCCGATTCATCTCGCGATCATCGACGGCATCACATCGATGAAAGGTGGCGAGGGTCCATGGTGTGGTGGAGAAGAGAAGCTGAGTTTCACGGCGCCCGGTGTGTTGATCGCGGGCCTGAATCCTGTCTCAACTGATGCCGTCGGAACGGCAGTGATGGGTTACGAAAATCCGCGAGCAGTCAAAGGAGTCAAGCCATTCGATTTTTGCGACAATCATATTCTCCTTGCCGAACAAGCGGGTCTCGGCACCGCGGCTCTCTCCCGCATTGACGTTCGCGGGATGACTATTGAAAAGGCAAAATATCCTTACGGCTGACGCGAGATGGCAAGGTGAGAAAAAACGCGCGCCACGCTTC
>Ga0207674_10005179_pt1 | contig 15532 bp, 17 predicted proteins | sample KBSCornC72_FD_184303 | JGI IMG/M metagenome (GOLD analysis project Ga0207674, IMG submission 184303) | Corn rhizosphere microbial communities from Kellogg Biological Station, Michigan, USA - KBS Corn C7-2 (SPAdes) (version 2) | ecosystem: Host-associated > Plants > Roots > Rhizosphere > Soil ... | reverse complement strand
GCGGCCGGGGCTGTCGTGCTCGCCGCCGAAGCTGCGGATTTGCTTCGCCAGATCCTCATGCCCCTGCCAGCGCGGCCCTTCGGAGAAGATGCGGACGTGGGTGTCGTCGCGCACGCCGTCCGATCCGAGGCTGTTGCCGATGATGTCGTTGTTGAGGTCGGCGATGACGTTCCAGCCCTGCGCCTTGGCGTAGGCCGCGATCACCTTGGCGCCGTACAGGCCCTGCTCCTCGCCCGAATCGAGCGAGTAGACGATCGTTCCTGGGAATTTGTGCTTCGACAGCACCCGCGCCGCCTCGAGCACCGCGGCCGAGCCCGAGCCGTCGTCGTTGGCGCCCGGCGCGTCCTTCACCGCGTCGAGTGGGTCGGTGACGCGGCTGTCGATATGGCCGGTGATGATCACCACGTCGTTCGGCCGCTCGGTCCCGCGCTGGATGGCGACCATGTCGCAGATGCGCGTCGGCTGCGGGATGCGGTCGCCGGTGAAGGTGTCGCACGGGCGCTCGGTCGGCAGGCCCAGCTCGCGGAACTGCCCCTGCGTCCAGTCGAGCGCCGCGCCGATCCCGCGCTTGGGGTCCGTCTGTGAGGAGAGCGTATGGCGAGTGCCGAAGCTGACCAGCGTCTCCACCGTCGCCTTCATCCGCGCCGCGCTGACCGGCGCGACGATCGCGCGCAGCTTCGCGTCGGGCGAGGTCGGGGGCGCGGCGCCGACCAGCAACAGGCACGACAAAGCGGCAAACCTACGCATCGGCGACTCTCCCTTTCGCCTCTGACTGCCACGCGCGGCCCAATCGGGCTATAGGGAGCTCATGGGGGCGATCGCGATCCTGTTGGCAGCCGCGGCCGGTCCGCAGCCGGCGCCGGTCGGCGACGCCATTTATCATTACGTCCGCTCCAACCGCGACGGCAGCCAGATCGAGCATGTCGTCCACTTCCGCCCGACGCGGACCCGGATCGCGGTCTACAAATGGGTCGAGAAGTGCACGACCGCGGCCTACGTCACGGCCGAGATGGAGCCGGATCTCGCCGAGGGGCGCCAGTTCGTCGCCGGCAAGGTCGCCAAGGATGGCAGCCAGGCCGCGTTCGGGACCCTGACGCTCGACCCCAAGTCGCCGGCGCTTACCGTCGACGTGACTCCGCCGGGCAGTACCGAGCGGATTCAGGAGACCCACAAGCTCCAGGGCCGACGCTTCTTGCTCTACGATTTCGACTTCGCCGACCTCAACACCTTCTTCCAGGAGCATCGCGACGCAATGCATGAGTCGTTCGCCTTGCCGGTCATCTGGCCGATTGCGGGGCCGACCGTGTTCCGCGATTACGGCACGCTCCACGTCAGCCTCGGCGGAGAGGAGGTGCGGGAGGGGCTCAAGACCAAACGCTTCGACCTCGGCGTCGAGGGCGCGAAGGCGGCGACCGGCGCGGTATGGGTCGACGCCGCCGACGGGCATATCGTCGAGGCCGAGCTCGGGCTGCCCAACCACCTCGGCTACCAGGACTTCCGGCTGAAGCTCGAGCGGGTCGAGCCGGGCGGCAAGACGGCCTGGGATGCGCTGACCCGAAGCCAATATGCGAACTGCCCAACTGGAAAATAGAACGAGCCGGGTCTAGGGGAGCCGCGACCCCAATCCAGACCAGTCAGGACGCGTTTCCATGCTTCGCAGCATCGACCATTTCATCGGCGGCTCCAGCTTCGCTTCGGGCGAGCGGCAAGGGGACGTCTTCGATCCCAACCAAGGCCAGGTCCAGGCCAACGTTCGCTTCGGCACCGCGGCCGACCTGCAGAAAGCGGTCGACGCGGCCAGGGCCGCGCAGCCGGGCTGGGCCGCGACCAACCCGCAGCGCCGGGCCCGGGTGATGTTCAAGTATAAGGAACTGGTCGAGCGCAACATGGACGAGCTCGCCCACCTGCTGTCGAGCGAGCACGGCAAGGTCATCGCCGACGCCAAGGGCGACATCCAGCGCGGGCTCGAGGTGATCGAATATTGTTGCGGCATCCCGCAGGCGCTGAAGGGCGAATATACGGTCGGTGCGGGCCCCGGGATCGACGTTTACTCGATGCGCCAGCCGCTCGGCATCGGCGCCGGCATCACGCCGTTCAACTTCCCGGCGATGATCCCGATGTGGATGTTCGGCATGGCGATCGCCTGCGGCAACGCGTTCATCGTCAAGCCGAGCGAGCGCGACCCGACCGTGCCGGTGCGGCTCGCCGAGCTGATGACGGAAGCCGGCCTGCCCGACGGCATCCTCAACGTCGTCCACGGCGACAAGGAGATGGTCGACGCGATCCTCGAGCATCCCGACATCGCCGCGGTCAGCTTTGTCGGCAGCAGCGATATCGCGCAGTACATCTACTCGCGCGGCACCGCGAACGGGAAGCGGGTCCAGGCGTTCGGCGGCGCCAAGAACCACGGCATCGTCATGCCCGACGCCGACCTCGACCAGGTCGTCAACGACCTTGCCGGAGCCGCGTTCGGCTCGGCCGGCGAGCGCTGCATGGCGCTGCCGGTGGTCGTGCCGGTCGGCGACGACACCGCCGACGCGCTCCGCGCCAAGCTGATCCCGGCGATCGAGGGGCTGCGCGTCGGTGTGTCGACCGACCCCGACGCGCATTACGGCCCGGTGGTCAGCAAGGCGCACAAGGAGCGAATCGAGCAGTACATCCAGCTCGGCATCGACGAGGGCGCCGAGCTGGTCGTCGACGGGCGCGGCTTCATGCTCCAGGGGCACGAGGAAGGCTTCTTCATCGGCCCGACCCTGTTCGATCACGTCACCACCGACATGAAATCCTACAAGGACGAGATTTTCGGTCCGGTCCTGCAGATGGTCCGAGCGCCGGACTTCGAGGCGGCGCTCAAGCTCCCGTCCGAGCACGAGTATGGCAACGGGGTCGCGATCTTCACCCGCAACGGCCATGCCGCGCGCGAGTTTACCGCGAGAGTGAACGTCGGGATGGTCGGGATCAACGTGCCGATCCCGGTCCCGGTCAGCTACCACAGCTTCGGCGGGTGGAAGCGCTCGGGCTTCGGCGACATCGGCCAGTACGGCCAGGAGGGCCTGCGCTTCTGGACCAAGAACAAGGTCGTCACCCAGCGCTGGCCCGACGGCTTCGTTGACGGCGCCGGCGACAAGGCCGCATTCCACATCCCAACCTTCGGCTGAGCGCTTGGAGCTGATCCCGCACAATCCAACCGAGGGCGTTTATTCGACCGGCGGCGACTGGGTGCATGCGCTGGAGGTGCGCGGGGCGGGGCGGCTGCTGTTCGTCAGCGGGACGATGGGACTTCGGCCCGACTTCACCGCCCCGCCGACGCTCGCCGAGCAGCTCGACTGTGTGTGGGCCAACCTTCGCGCGATTCTCGCCAGCGCGGGGATGACGGTCGACAATATCGTCCGGCTGACCAGCTACCTGCGCGACTCGAGCTATGCCGAGGCCAACGCCCAGGCGCGCATCGCCGCTTTGGGGGACCGGTGCATCCCGACCACCGCGATCGTCGTCGCGACTTTGCAGCCCGACTGGCTGGTCGAGCTCGAGGTGGTCGCCGCCGGCTGAGGGATACTCCGGCCCCGCAACCGCGTTGGGGCCATATGCTTCGCGCCATCGCGCCTGTGATTGCCTGTCTTGGAATGCTGACGGTCGTCGCCTGCGGCGGCCGCGATCCGGTGGCGAACGAAGCGAATGACACGGCCGGCTTGCCGGCGATCAACGATGCCGTCCCGGACGCCAGCGGCGATCCGCCGGAGAAGCAGACGGCGCCCGCGGCGCAGTCGTCGGCACCTGCGGCGGTCATACCCGCCGCGCTCCACGGCCGCTGGGGCCTGTCGCCCGGCGACTGCACGTCGACCCGCGGCGATGCCAAGGGGCTGCTGATCGTCGGCCCGGGCGAGATCAAATTCTACGAGTCCCGCGCTGTCCCGGGATCGAACACCCAGGCTGCAGCGGACTCGATCAGGGGCGAATTTCGCTTTACTGGCGAAGGCCAGACGTGGACGAAGTTCGAAGCACTCGCTCTGCAACAGCAAGAGCTGGTTCGGACCGAGAGCAACCCAATGGCGAGCTTCACCTATGCGCGATGCAAATAGACGGATTTTGGTCCTGCTCGCCGTCGCGGCACTTGCGGCGTGCAAGCAATCGGCCAGCGAGAACAATGTCGCGATCACCGACATCAACAATGCCGCCCCGGGCGACATCGAGCAGCTGCCGCCCGACGAAAGCGTCGACACCTCGTCGAACGAGCTGATCAACGGCGCCGACAATGCCGACGTCAACGCCGACCTGAACGCGCCCGAAAACGCCTATTAGGCGGGCTTGCTGACATTCCGGCGCGGCCCTAGAGCCGCCCGCGCGATGACCCAGTTCGACCTCACCGACGACCAACTCCAGATCCAGGAGATGGCGCGCAAGTTCACCGCGGACGCGATCACGCCGTTCGCGGCCGAATGGGACGAGAAGCATATCTTCCCCAGGGACACGATCCGCGAGGCGGCCGAGCTCGGCTTCGGCGCGATCTACGTCAGCGAGGAATCGGGCGGGATCGGGCTCGGCCGGCTCGAGGCGGCGCTGATCATGGAGGCGATGGCCTATGGCTGTCCGTCGACCAGCGCGTTCATCTCGATCCACAACATGGCGGCGTGGATGATCGACCGCTTCGGCTCGGCCGAGGTCAAGCAGAAATACATCCCGTCGATGATCGGCATGGAGCGGATGGGCAGCTACTGCCTGACCGAGCCGTCGTCGGGCTCCGACGCCGCCGCGCTCAAGACCAGGGCAGTGCTCGACGGCGACCATTATGTCGTGTCGGGCTCGAAGGCGTTCATCTCGGGCGGCGGCGAGAACGACATTTACGTGACCATGGTCCGCACCGGCGAGGAGGGGCCCAAGGGCATCACCGCGCTGGTCATCGAGAAGGACATGAAGGGCGTCAGCTTCGGCGCGCAGGAGAAAAAGCTCGGCTGGCATTCGCAGCCCACCGCCCAGGTCAATTTCGACGAGGTCCGGGTGCCGGTCGCGAATCGCGTCGGCGGCGAGGGCGAGGGGTTTCGGATCGCCATGATGGGTCTCGACGGCGGGCGCATCAACATCGGCGCCTGCTCGCTCGGCGGGGCCCAGCGCTGCCTCGACGAGGCGATCAAATATACCAAGGAGCGCAAGCAGTTCGGTCAGCCCGTCGCCGATTTCCAGGCGACCCAGTTCACGCTTGCGGACATGGAGACCGAGCTCCAGGCGGCGCGCTATTTGCTCTATGTCGCGGCGGCCAAGGTCACCGCCAACGCGCCCGACAAGACCAAGTTCGCGGCGATGGCCAAGCGCCTCGCGACCGACACTGGCTCATCGGTCGTCGATCGCGCGCTCCAGCTCCACGGCGGCTACGGCTATCTGATGGATTATCCGATCGAGCGCTTCTGGCGCGACCTCCGGGTCCACTCGATCCTCGAAGGCACCAACCAGGTGATGCGGGTGATCGTCAGCCGGGACATGCTGCGCCAGTGAGCGACGACGTCCTGATCAGTGTCGAAGGCGCGGTCGGGCGGCTCCGGCTCAATCGGCCCAAGGCGATCCACGCGCTGACCACGCAGATGTGCGAGGTGATGAGCGAGGCGCTGCTCAAGTGGCGCGCCGATTCCGCGATCGAGGCGGTGATCATCGATCACGCCGAGGGCCGCGGCTTCTGCGCCGGCGGCGACGTCGTGATGCTGTGGCGCAGCGGCAGCGCGGACGGCGAGGACGCGAAGCACTTCTTCTTCGCCGAATATCGCCTCAATCACCTGCTGTTCACCTACCCCAAGCCGACCGTCGCGATCATGGATGGAATCACCATGGGCGGCGGGGTCGGCATCTCGCTGCCGTGCCAGGTGCGGATCGCGACCGAGAACACGCGCTACGCCATGCCGGAGACGAGCATCGGGCTGTTCCCGGACGTCGGCGGCGGCTGGTATTTGCCGCGGCTGCCCGGGCGGGTCGGCGAGTTCATGGCCCTGACCGGAGCGCGGCTCGACGGCGCCGAATGCCACTATCTCGGGCTCGCCACCCACTATGTGTCGCAGGCCGCGCTGGCCGAGTTGGTCGAGCGGGTGGTGAAAAGCCCCGACCGGCTCAACGGAGGGATCGGCGCGCTGGCGATGACTCCGCCCGATGCGAAGATCGCCGAGAACATGCCGGCGATCGCGCGCTGCTTCGCCACCTACCGGCTCGAGGAGGTCATCGCCGCGCTCAAGGCCGACGAGAGCGAATGGGCGCAGACCGAGCTGGCGACGCTCCACACCAAGAGCCCGCTGTCGTGCAAGGTTTCGCTCCGCCTGATGGAGGAGGGTGCCAATCGCGCCAGCTTCGAAGACGAGATGCGCGCCGAATTTGCGCTGGCGGGCCGGGTCGTCCGCACCCACGACTTCCGCGAGGGCGTCCGCGCGTTGCTGATCGACAAGGACAACAGTCCGCAATGGGATCCACCGACCCCTGAAGGGGTCGACCAAGAGATGCTCGACGTCCTGTTCGCGGCGCTGCCCGGACATGAGGCGTGGACGCCCTTCCCGGAGACTTGAAGCATGAGCACGTACAATAGCATCCTGGTCGAGCAGCGGGGCGCCGTGACGCTCGTCACCTTGAACCGGCCGCAGGCCCTGAACGCACTCAACAGCGAGGTGCTGAAGGAGCTGATCGATGCGTTCGGGAAGTATGACGCCGACCCGTCGCAGCGCTGCCTGGTCCTCACCGGGTCGGAAAAGGCCTTCGCCGCCGGCGCCGACATCAAGGAGATGGAGCAGCAGCTCTTCGCCGACATGTATTCGTCCAACTTCTTCGCCGGCTGGGAAAAGGTCACCGCGACGCGCAAGCCCTGGCTCGCGGCGGTCGCCGGCTATGCGCTCGGCGGCGGGTGCGAGGTCGCAATGATGGCCGACTTCATCATCGCCGCGGACTCCGCGAAGTTCGGCCAGCCCGAAATCAAGCTCGGCGTGACTCCCGGAATGGGCGGCTCGCAGCGGATGGCGCACGCGGTCGGCAAAGCCAAGGCGATGGAAATGTGCCTGACCGGGCGCATGATGGACGCGGCCGAGGCCGAGCGCTCCGGGCTCGTCGCGAAGGTCGTTCCGGCCGATCAGTTGCTCGACGAGGCGCTGAAGACCGCGGAGGGGATCGCCGCCATGCCGCCGCTCGCCGCGATCGCCGCCAAGGAGATGATTAATGCGGCGTTCGAGATGCCGCTGGCACAGGGGATCAACTTCGAGCGGCGGCTGTTCCACGGGCTGTTCGGGACCGAAGACCAGAAGGAAGGCATGACCGCCTTCGTCGAGAAGCGGCCGGGCAACTGGAAGGGGCGTTAGACATGGCGCGGATCGCATTCATCGGCCTCGGCCATATGGGGGGCGGGATGGCGCCGAACCTGGTCAAGGCGGGGCATGACGTGCGGGCGTTCGACCTCGTGCCCGAAGCGGTGCAGCACGCGACGGAAGGCGGCTGTTCGGCCGCCGCGTCGGCCGCCGAGGCGGTCAAGGACGCCGACGTGGTCATCACGATGCTCCCGGCGGCCAAGCATGTCCGCGCCGTGTTCCACGACGACATTGCGCCGAACGCCAGGCCGGGCACCTTGCTGATCGATTGCTCGACCATCGACGTCGCCAGTGCCCGCGAAGTGGGCGAGGGTCTGAAGGGCCTCGGCTTCGACTTCCTCGACGCGCCGGTGTCGGGCGGGATCGCGGCGGCGGCCGGCGGGACTCTGACCTTCATGGTCGGCGGGACCGATGAACAGTTCGAAAAGGCCAAGCCGGTCCTCGAGCCGATGGCCAAGGCGGTGATCCACGCCGGTCAGCTCGGCGCTGGGCAAGCGGCCAAGATCTGCAACAACATGATCCTCGGTGCGACCATGGTCGCGACCTGCGAGGGGTTCGCGCTGGCCGAGAAGCTCGGGCTGAACTTGCAGACCTTCTTCGACATTTCATCCAAGGCGTCGGGCCAGAGCTGGTCGATGACGAGCTACTGCCCGGTGCCCGGAGTCGGGCCGGAAACGCCGGCCGACCATGATTATGAAGGCGGCTTCGCGGCGGCGCTGATGCTCAAGGATCTGAAGCTCGCGGCCGATGCGGCGCAAAGCGTCGGCGCCTACACGCCGATGGGGGCCGAGGCCGAGGAATTGTTCCAGCGGTTCGTCGACCGCGGCGGCGGCAACAAGGATTTCTCGGGCATCATCAAGATGCTCGACGACAGCTGGAAGGTTCCGGAGGAGCAAGAATAACGATGCGTATTCAGTTGGTTGCGGCAACCGCGCTCGTGTCCCTGACGGCGGCGAGCGTCGCCTTTGCCGGGCTTCCCAAGACCAAGGCCCTGGCCATAATGCACGAGCGGCATGAGGGGATGGAGAAGATCGGCGACACCAACAAGTTGCTCCGCCGCGAGATCATTTCGAGCTCGCCGTTCATGCCCGCGATCCAGTCCGGAGCGGCAACCATCGCCGGCCTTTCGGTCAGGGCCAACGGGTGGTTCCCCAAGGGCACCGGGCCGGAGCTGGGCAAGACCGGCGCCAAGCCCGAGATCTGGCAGAAGCCGCAGGACTTCACGGCCAAGCTGCGCAGCTTCCAGGCCGCCGCCCAGGCGTTCAACGCCGCGGCCAGGTCGGGCGACATGAATGCGATCAAGGCGCGCTACGCCGATCTCGGCGGCAGCTGCAAGGCGTGCCACGATTCCTATCGCGCGGAGATGCACCACTGACCGGCAAGCAACCCGTCTGGGACCTGCCGGTGCGGCTGGTCCACTGGCTTCTCGCCGCGCTTATCCCGTTCAGCTGGTGGTCGGTGAAGAACCACCACACCGACTGGCACATCTGGTCGGGGATCACGATCCTGACGCTGCTGATCTTCCGCCTGCTGTGGGGCTTCGTCGGCAGCTCGACCGCCCGCTGGGCCGACTTCGTTCGCGGCCCGCGCGCCGTGCTCGGCTACCTGCGCGGCGGGTGGCGCGGGACCGGCCATACGCCGCTCGGCGCGATCAGCGTCGTCGCGATGTTCGGGGCGGTCGCGGTCCAGGTCGGCCTCGGCCTCGTCGCCGAGGATGAGGACGGGCTCTACACCGGACCGCTCGCCGGCCTGGTCAGCATCGACACGTCGGACGCCGCGCGCGACATCCACGAACAGTGGTTCTACGTGATCCTCGGCCTCGTCGTCCTCCATCTGGCGGCGATCCTGTTCTACCGCCTGCGCGGTCAGGGGTTGACCTGGCCGATGATTACCGGCCGCGCCCGCGCCGCGCCCGGGACCACCGCGATGCGACCCGGCAAATGGTGGGTCGCGCTGATCTGCCTCGCCGTCGCGCTCGCCATCAGCCGCTGGGTGGTCGCCGGTGCGCCGCCCTTTTCCCCTTCCTAGCTAGGGAGGGGAAGGAGTGGGGTCGAACAGTTGGTCGTGCACGACGACCGGACCTCGCTTCGCTCGCACCCACCCCCGGCTCCTCCCTTGCAGGGAGGGCAGCGAGACGCCACATCAGCCCCATGCAGATCCGCACCGAACAGACGCCGAACCCGGCGACGCGCAAGTTCCTGCCCGGCCAGGCGCTCATGGAAACGGGCACGCGCGACTTCGCCGACGCCGCTTCGGCCGAGGCGTCGCCGCTGGCCGCGGCGCTGTTCGCCAGCGGGCTGGTCGAGGGCGTGTTCTACGGCCGCGATTTCATCTCGGTGACCGCGGCCCCCGCCGTGTCCTGGTCCGACCTCGAGCCGGTCGTGGTCGAGAGTCTGCTCGATCATTTCGTCAGCGGCGCTCCGCTGTTCGTGCCGGGCACGGCCGCGGGCATTCATGTCGCGGCCGAGGCCGATTTCGAAGAAGACCCGGCGGATGCCGAGATCATCGATCAGATCAAGGAACTGATCGAGACCCGGGTCCGCCCGGCGGTCGCCCAGGACGGCGGTGACATCGCCTACAAAGGCTATCGCGACGGGCACCTCTACCTGACCATGCACGGGGCCTGTTCCGGCTGCCCGTCGTCGGCCGTGACCCTGAAGCGCGGGATCGAGAGCCTGATCCGTCACTACGTGCCCGAAGTGGAGACGGTTGAGGCCGTCTAAACCAAGGACTTGCGGCATCGCGCCGCATGTGACCATCATCGCCCCATGATCCTGGCGTTCGACACGTCCAGCGCAGCCTGCACCGCCGCTTTGTTCGACGGGGCGGGAAAGATCGTCGCTCAGCGGGATGAGGTGATCGGCCGCGGCCACAGCGAACGGCTGGTGCCGATGCTCGCCGAATTGCTCGAGGGCCGGACGGCGGCTTCAATCCTCGTCGGGGTGGGGCCGGGCAGCTTCACCGGCATCCGCGTCGGCATCGCCGCCGCCCACGGCCTCGCGATCGGCTGGGACGCCGAGCTTGCGGGGATGTCGTCGCTGGCGCTGCTTGCGACGGGTGTCGAAGGAAGCGGTGAGGTGGCGGTGGCGGTGGCCGGTGGTCACGGCGAACTGGTCGTTCAGCAATTCGGCGGCTTCGGGTCCGCGCGCGACTTCTTCAGTCTCCCGCCCGCCGAGGCGGCAGCCGCGACCGGAGTAGGGCTGGTTGTCGGCTCCGGCGCGCGCCAGCTCGTGGACGCGCGCGGTTGGGGCGAGGCGCGGGAAGCTTGGCCGTCGGCGGCCAATGCGCTGAAGATGCCGCCCGCGCTGCGATCGCTGCCGCCCAAGCCGGTCTACGCGCGCGCGCCCGACGCGCGGCCGAAGCAGGCCGCGTGATGGCGACGATCGAAAGCCCGGTGCGGATCGAGCGCGGCACGTCCGACGATCTCGATGCGGTGATGGAGGTCATGGACTCGGCCTTCGGCCGCCGCTTCGGCGAGGCGTGGACCCGCTCGCAATGCGCCGGCATCCTGCCAATGGCCGGAGTGTCGCTGATGCTTGCGCTCGATCGGCGTGAGCATGGCACGGCGGCCTTTTCCTTGTCCCGCAATGTCGCCGACGAGGCCGAACTGCTCCTGCTCGCCGTTGCCCCGGCGCATCGCCGGCGCGGGATCGGCCGCGGCTTGCTCAACGATTTCATCGACCGCGCGCGGGTCGGCGGGCTCAGCCGGGTCCACCTCGAAGTGCGCGACGGCAACCCGGCAATCGGAATGTATCGTTCCGCCGGCTTTTCGCCGATCGGCCGACGCCGCAACTATTATCACGCGCCGGACGGACAACAATTCGACGCGCTCACCTTCTCGCTCGATCTCTAATCTTCGGCTGATCTAGCCGATACGCTTCACGCTATTGCAGCGCGACCCGGACCCCCTTAATGCCGATACTGTCGCGCAACGGACTCGCTCCGCGCGGCATTTTGCTCGGACAGAAAGCACCAACATGGACAATGAAGCGACAGAGGACACGTTACTGACATTGACTGCCGACATCGTTGCTGCGCACGTCAGCAATAACAGCGTTGCCGTCAATGACTTGCCCAATCTTATTCAGAACGTCCACGCCGCGCTGAACGGGATTTCGGGCCAGTCTTCCGCTCCGGAGCCGAAGCCGGAGCCCAAGGTGCCGATCCGCTCGTCGGTCAAGCCCGACTATATCGTCTGTCTCGAGGACGGTAAGCGGCTGAAGATGCTCAAGCGGCACCTGATGACCCACTACAATATGACTCCGGACCAGTACCGGCAGAAATGGGGCTTGGCCGCGGATTATCCGATGGTCGCCCCGAACTACGCCGAGCAGCGCCGGACGCTGGCCAAGTCGATCGGGCTGGGCACCAAGCGCCGCAAGACTCGCGCGGGCAAGTAACAACGGGGGGCGAAGCAATCCACAGCCGGATTGCTTCGCCGCCGCCCTCCAGCGGCAATATGAGCGTCTCGTCCGCCCGCTTGCGTCCGCGGCCTTGCCGCTGCAATCATCGCCTATGTTAAAGAGCCAATCCGTCCAGTCGATTGTCGAGCAGCTCGGCGCGATCTTCGACGAATCGGTCGCCAACCTGCGCGAGGCGCTGACGCTGTACCTCGAGCGCGGCGAGCTGCCCGACCCGAAGGACCGCGCCGCCGGTCGCTTCGCGTACCCCGAGCTTCGGATCGACTATCATCCGACCGCACCGCGTCCGGCGACGGCGCCGGTGCGCGCCTTCGCCCGGCTCAACGAGGCCGGCTGTTATGCCTCGAGCATCGCCCGCCCCGACCTGTTCCGCGACTATCTCGCGGTCCAGCTGCAGCATCTGATCGACGATTATGGAGTCGAAGTCTCGGTCGGGCGATCGAGCAGCGAGATTCCCTATCCCTACGTGATCGACGAAAGCGGGATCGAGATCGGCGGCGTCAGCACGACCGAGCTGTCGCGCTGGTTCCCGTCGAACGAGCTGGTCCATATCGGTGACGAAGTCGCCGACGGGTTCCGGCCGCTCGATGCGCCGGACTGTCGCCCGCTCGCTTTGTTCGACGCGCCCCGGACCGACTTCAGCCTCGCTCGGCTCAAGCATTACACCGGCACGCCCGCCGACCATTTCCAGCATTTCGTGCTGTTCACCAACTATGTCCGCTACGTCGACGAGTTCGTCGGTTTCGCGGTCGACGCGCTGCGGCGCAAGGACAGCCCGTATCGCGCATTCTCGGTCCCGGGTGCGCTGTACGAACCGGGCGAGCTGACCAACGCCGAGGCCGAAATCGCCGCCGGCCGCTGGCGCCGGCACCAGATGCCGGCCTACCATCTGATGGCCGAAGGGCGCGGCGGCATCACCCTCGTCAACATCGGCGTCGGCCCGTCCAACGCGAAGACGATCTGCGACCATATTGCGGTGCTCCGGCCCGAAGTGTGGCTGATGATCGGCCATTGCGGCGGCCTCCGGCCGAGCCAGACGATCGGCGATTACGTCCTCGCCCACGCCTACCTCCGCGACGATCATTTGCTCGACGACGTGCTCCCGCCCGAAATCCCGGTCCCGGCCATCGCCGAGGTCCAGAAGGCGCTGTTCGAGGCGGCGATGATGGTCACCGGCGAGGACGAGGATGATTTGAAGCGCCGGCTGCGCACCGGCACGGTGGTCACGACCGACGACCGCAACTGGGAGCTGCGCTACACCGCCTCGTCGCGCCGCTTCAATCAGAGCCGGGCGGTGGCGATCGACATGGAATCGGCGACCGTCGCGGCCCAGGGCTACCGCTTCCGCGTGCCTTACGGGACCTTGCTGTGCGTGTCGGACAAGCCGCTCCACGGCGAATTGAAGCTGCCCGGCCAGGCCAATGCCTTTTACGAGCGGGCGATCAGCCAGCATCTGCGGATCGGCATCGAGACCCTGACCCTGCTCAAGCGCGAGGGTGACGCGCTCCACTCGCGCAAGCTCAGGAGCTTCGACGAGCCGCCGCTGCGCTAAAGCGAGAAGCGGATCCGGGTGGGCGTCGGCGGTGCCTGGCCCTTGGCGATCCAGTCGACCAAGGCGTCAAGGTCGATGATCCCGGTGTCGGTCACAGCGGTGCCGGCGCTGAAGGCGGTGAGGCCGTCGCCGCCCGACGCCAGATAATTGTTCACGACCACGCGGTAGCGGCCGTTCGGCTCGATCGCCTTGCCGTTCAATCGCAAGTCGGAGACTCGGCCATCGACCGGCTGGCGCAGGTCGACAGCGTAAGTGAACCCCGCCGACGGGGCGAGCACCGCCGGCATGGTCGCTTTGGGCCGGAGCGGGATCGCATATTGCTGCTCGAGCACCGCCTCGAGCTGCGCGCCGGTCAGGGTCAGGACGACGAGGTTGTTGCCGAACGGCATCATCGCGAAGGCGTCCTTGTAGCGGACGTCGCCGCCCGGCAGGTCGACCCGGACGCCGGTCGAGTTGACCAGCGCCAGCTGCGCGTCGCTCCTGGTCGCCGCGAGCATCGAGTCGGCGATGAGGTCGGCGGCTTGGCTCTCGCTCTCCTGGTCGCTTTTCTTCGCCGTCGCGGTCAGCCGGCCGATGACCCGGTTGGCGATCGGCGCGACCGCTCCGGCATAGCGCTTGACCAGCGCGGCGATCGCCGGGTCGCCGCTTCCCTGCCGGATGATCGGCACGTTGCGCGCATGCTGGGCGAGGAGGCGATGGGTGCGCGGATCGAAGTCGAGCCTCAAGTCGCTGACGAAATAGCCGTACTTGCCGGCGCTGGTGAGGAGGCGCTTCGCCCCGCCGCGCTCGAGCTCGCACGCATAAGCATGGTGGGTATGGCCCGAGATGACGGTCGCGATCGCCGGGTCGAGCCGGTCGAGAATCGGCAGGATTTCGCCCGACAGGCCGTCGCAATCCTGGAGATGATAGCTGTCGGGCACTTTCCCGCCCTGGTGGATGAGAAGGACGATAGCATCGGCCCCGGCGGCCTTGAGCCCGGGCGCCAGCGCATTGGCGATCGCCGCCTCGTCGGCGAAGCGGAGCCCCGCGACACCGCTCGGAGTCACCAGGTTGCTGGTCTGCTTGAGGGTCATGCCAATGAAGCCGATTTTGATCGGCCCGAACGGGCGGATCGCGGTCGCCGGAAAGAGGGTCGAACCGTCTGCCCGGAAGGTGTTCGCGGCGAGATATTGGAAGCGCGCGCCGGCGAACCGGTCGAGCCGGCACGGGACGCGCCGCGTGTATTTCTCGCAGCCGCCGTTTTGCATCCGCAGCAGCTCGGCACTGCCCTTGTCGAACTCGTGATTGCCGACCGAGGCGAGGCTCAACCCCATCAGGTTCATCGCGTCGATCGTCGGCTCATCGAGGAAGTAGGCCGAGGTCAGCGGCGAGGCGCCGATCAGGTCGCCGGCGGCGACGGTGATCGTATGGTCGTGACCGGCGCGCAGATCGGACAGCTCCGCTCCGATGATCGCTGCGCCGCCCGCATCGGCGGTCGCGAACGTGTCCGGGCCGAGCTGGAAGCGCACCGGGTCCGGACGCTCGAGATTGCCGTGAAAGTCGTTAAGCGCGAGGATCTGAACTTCGATCGCGCTCGTCGCGGCTGGCGCGGGAACCGGCCGCTGGACGGCGCAGCCGGCAAGGACCAGGGCCGCAACGGCGGCAACGCACGAGCGGATCATCGGCCGGTTGCGCCTCCCGCGGTCGGCTGCGGTTTCGCGTAAATGTCGTTCAGATAGGCCGCGAGCCGGACTCCGGCCTGTTGCAGCCGCCGCTCCATCAGCGGATTGAACTTGTAAACATAGCCGTAGGACAGGTCCGGGAGCGGCTTCTCCCCCTTCTTCGGCTTGCCCTCGGCCTTCTTCGGCGGCGGAATGTTGGCGTAGATCTGCTCGCGATATTGCGCGCTTTCGCTGATCCAGTCGCGCGGGTTGACGTCCCACCAGCCGACCACGTCGGCGTCGGTGATGTGCCGCTCGAGCTTCGCGGCGAGCTCGGTGAAGGACAGTTGCTCGTCGTCGACCATGGCAGAGTCCCATGCGGCGTGGAGGTTGGTGGGCTTGCCGAACCAGCTGACCTTCACGTCATTGCCGCCGCGGTCGCAGCATTTGCCGACATGGAGCGGCTGGTGGAGGTCGCCGACGAGGTGGACGATGAAGCGCAGCGCGAGCTGCTTGTCGGCGAGACTCGCGGTCGGATCCTCGAGCGTGCGCCGGAAGCGGCCCAGCGCTTCGAGCGCGTCGCCTTCGGGCGGGGCA
>Ga0207674_10005178_pt1 | contig 15535 bp, 15 predicted proteins | sample KBSCornC72_FD_184303 | JGI IMG/M metagenome (GOLD analysis project Ga0207674, IMG submission 184303) | Corn rhizosphere microbial communities from Kellogg Biological Station, Michigan, USA - KBS Corn C7-2 (SPAdes) (version 2) | ecosystem: Host-associated > Plants > Roots > Rhizosphere > Soil ... | reverse complement strand
AATCAGCGCCCAGTTGACTACGTCCAGCATTTCGAGGAAAGACATGTCTGAGTTGATGTCTCTGGCTTCGTACCGAATCATCTTTCCTTTAGTTTGAGCGTTCTTTTGTCGCCATATGTGAAGCGTCAGATTCATTACTTGTAACTCCGCTGCGTCAGCAGCACATGTTCAAAACTGAGGGGTTCCTTGTGCAGCGCTGGCTGCTTGTTGGCGCCGGCATACTCCCACGCCGAAACGTAACAAAAGTGTTCATCGTCACGCTGAGCCTCTCCATCCGGCGTTTGGTATTCTTCGCGAAAATGACAGCCACACGATTCCTCCCGCTGGAGCGCGTCAAGGCACATCAACTCCGCAAGTTCAAGAAAGTCAGCAACGCGCCCTGCCTTTTCAAGGGCCTGGTTCAACTCATCATTCGCGCCGAGGATGTTGGCGTCGTGCCAGAACTCATCCCGGACTTGAGGAATCTTTGCCAGGGCGTGTTTTAAACCGGCGGCGTTCCGGACCATGCCGCACTCATCCCACATCAGCTTGCCGAGTTCCTGATGAAGCGAATCGACCGTGCGTTTTCCCCTGATCCCAAGCAACTGCTTCAGCCGAGAATTGATCTCGCTTTCGATTTCGCGAATGACAGGATTATCGTTGGCAACCTTATCAAGTCTCGTGGTGGCCAGGTAGTTGCCGAGTGTGTATGGAATAATGAAGTATCCATCCGCCAAGCCCTGCATTAATGCGCTTGCCCCTAACCTATTGGCGCCGTGGTCAGAAAAATTCGCTTCGCCTAAAACGAAAAGCCCGGGAATCGTGCTCATCAAGTTGTAATCGACCCAGAGCCCACCCATCGTGTAATGCACCGCTGGATAGATGCGCATGGGAACTTCGTAGGGATTCTCCGCGGTGATGCGCTCATACATCTCAAATAGATTGCCGTACCGCTCACGAATGACAGGCGCTCCGACGTTTTTGATCGCCTCCGCGAAATCGAGATAAACGCCGAACCCAGTCTCACCAACGCCATCGCCCCTGTCGCATACTTCTTTCGCTGCGCGCGAGGCCACGTCGCGCGGAACTAGATTTCCAAAACTGGGGTAGCGACGTTCGAGATAGTAGTCGCGCTCGGTTTCCGGAATCTGTTCCGGTGGCCTCCCGTCTCTCTTTTTCTTTGGCACCCAGATGCGCCCATCATTGCGCAGTGACTCGCTCATCAAAGTCAGCTTTGATTGATAGTGACCAGTGACCGGAATGCAGGTGGGATGTATTTGTGTGAAGCAAGGATTCGCAAACGCAGCGCCTCGTTTGAAAGCGCGCCAAATCGCCGTAGCATTGCTTTGCTTCGCATTAGTAGATAGATAAAAGACATTTCCGTAGCCACCCGTTGCCAATATCACAGCATCAGCAACAAAAGTGTCGATGCTACCGGTGATGAGATTGCGGGTCACGATACCGCGCGCTCGACCATCGATGACGAGCAAATCGAGCATCTCCGTTCGCGGAAACATCTCGACTTGCCGAGCGTCTATCTGACGCTCCAGAGACTGATAAGCACCGAGTAGAAGTTGTTGTCCGGTTTGCCCTCGCGCGTAAAACGTACGCGATACCTGCGCCCCGCCAAAGGATCTGTTATCCAGAAGACCGCCATACTCTCGCGCGAACGGCACACCCTGCGCCACACATTGGTCAATAATGTTGAGACTGATCTGGGCCATCCGATAGACATTCGCTTCACGCGAGCGGAAGTCTCCGCCCTTTACCGTGTCCTGAAAGAGCCTATAAATACTGTCGCCATCATTGCGATAGTTCTTGGCAGCGTTGATACCTCCCTGGGCAGCAATACTGTGTGCTCTACGCGGACTGTCGTGATAACAGAAACATTGAACGTGATAACCCAACTCCGCGAGCGAAGCCGCAGCCGATGCGCCGGCGAGGCCGGATCCGACAACGATGATGTTGTGCTTATGCTTATTGGCAGGACTGACAAGTTTATTTTCGAAGCGCTGTCGATCCCACTTCTGTTCGATCGGCCCTGATGGTATGTTGGCATTTAATTGCATAGTCGCAACCTCTAGGCGATAAAACCGAGTAACACAGCGACGGGAATCGAAATGAATCCAAGCACGACGACTATTGTAATGATCGTCGTAAACGCGCGAACCAGACGGTTGTATTTTGGATGATTAAGGCCGACTGACTGAAACATGCTCCAGGCGCCATGATATAGGTGGGCCAGAAGCGCAATCATGGCGACAATGTAGAACGCCGATACATACCAAACCTGAAAACCTGACGTGACGTTGTGGTAAACGCGGCCTTCGTGGAAGTCAGGATGGACGGTTCCCGTTGTGAAGTGGAGCAGATGATAGACAATGAAGATGCCGACAACAGGCCCAGTCCATCTCATGGTGCGCGACGCAAAGTCGGACCCGACCGCCCGCCATCGTTTATAACCGATGGGCCGGCTCTTCTGGCTGAGTCTGGCCAGTTGAAAAGCAGCGATGATGTGCAGGATCACTGCAAGAAGAAGTATTGTGCGGGCGGCCCACAGCAAACTCGGTTTCGATTTTAGGAAGGCGGCATAGGTGTCAATTTCCGCAGGTCCAAGGAATACTAGAAGGTTGCCTGCCACGTGGCCGATTAGGTAACCCACGCCGATCGCGCCCGTCACGGCCATCACGATCTTTTTTCCGACTGTGGATCCCCAAAACATGACTAGCATGCTCGATCGCTGGCTAGTACGTGGCAAAAATTGTTCGCGAGACTGCATCATTCACAATTCTTCGAGAAGCGAGAAGGTCAGGATAGTTACTGCTGCATATAACTTCTCCAGCCGCCATATCTGTGAGCTTATACCATCGCTGCTCAACCCCGATATTGATTCTCGGATTTCCCCGCGACAGCAGATCCTTAGTCTAGAATCGGAGACCTGCTAAGAGTGATACCTTTTTCGTGGTATCTACAGATCGTCGGCGTCGAGGTTTGACGGCCCTCATGGAAGGCAACTTGCTGCCCCCAAGCTCATTGCCTTCCACCCCTTCGCCCGTCACTCGACTCGGCGCGCGACGAATCAGTAGATAGATGAAGCTTAGACCGTTCGAATGAGCGCCGGTAGCGTATTAACACCTATAGAAGGCAAGTATTAACACGTGGGTTTTCGTAATTCAGATGATAGACCATTACAGTGACCGTAATCCTGAGCTCAGCTCAGATCGGCTTTGGCTCCTCAGCGACCAACTTACCAACAACTTCTGTCTCCTCGGGCGGAGCGAATTCATAAGCTGACCATGTCACAATAGGAGTGGTCACAAAATTCTCGGTTAGAGGCGGCGACTGAGTTCGCCATTCCAAGCCGGGCAAGTTCCACGGATTTGCCGCAGCGCGCCTACCGTAACGCATCGACCAAATCAGATAGATCGCTGGTATTAAATACCCCACAGCCAGAATTGATGCTCCGGCCGTAGAAAGCACGTTGAAGACCTGAAACTCCGGCGGGTAAGCATGATATCGGCGCGGCATGCCAAGATAACCCGCAATAAATTGCGGGAAGAACGTCAAATTGAATCCGACGAAAATAACAAGTGCCGAAAATCTTCCCCAGCCATCGGGATACATTCGACCGCTAATCTTGGGCCACCAGTAGTGCAGACCACCCAAATAACCAAACATAGCTCCACCAACCATGATGTAGTGGAAGTGGGCTACGATAAAGTATGTGTCGGTAACATGGATGTTGATGGCGAGGGTCGCGAGAAAAAGCCCGGTCATTCCGCCAATCGTAAAGAGACCGATAAACCCAAGCGCGTAAAGCATCGGCGTGTCGAACGAGATCGAACCTCTATAAAGGGTGGCCGTCCAGTTAAATACTTTAATCGCCGAAGGAATTGCCACAGCGAAACTCAGGAAAGAAAAGATCATTCCCGCGTAAACTGACTGGCTCGAAACGAACAGGTGATGGCCCCACACGAGAAAACCGAAGACGGCAATAGCTAGACTCGAAAAAGCGACGAACGAATATCCAAAGATATTTTTGCGAGAAAAATTCGCAATCAATTCGCTTACCACGCCCATGCTGGGCAAGACCATAATGTAGACAGCGGGGTGCGAGTAAAACCAGAACAAGTGCTGGAAAAGGACCGGGTCTCCGCCAATAGCGGGATCGAAAATTCCGACATGGGCCAGACGTTCAAACGCCAACAGCAGGATCGTGATCGCGATAACAGGTGTGCCCAGAACCATAACCAGGCTCGTGGCATACAGGGACCAGATAAAAAGTGGTAGCCGAAACCACGTCATGCCTGGTGCGCGCATAACGTGGATCGTAACGATGAAATTGAGTCCCGTCAGAATCGAAGAGAACCCGCTGATAAAGATGCCAATACCTGTTGCTACCACGTACGAGTTGGAGAAAGTGGTGCTGTAAGGAGCGTAGAAAGTCCAGCCAGTATCGACACCCCCCGCTAACAAGGCGTAGATCGTAACAATCCCACCTAACATGTAGATGTACCAGCTCAAGAGGTTAATCCTGGGAAACGCCAGGTCTTTTGCACCAATCATGATTGGCACAAAAAAATTGCCTAGCGTGGCTGGTATCGATGGTATCAGGAAGAAAAACACCATGATGATGCCGTGCTGCGTGAATACCTTGTTGTAGGTTGTCGATTGAAGAAGATCACCCTGTGGGGTCAATAATTCCAGACGGATCAGCATGGCGTAAATGCCGCCGATGAAGAAGAAAAAAGAGATCGATCCGAGGTAGAGGAGGGCAATGCGCTTGTGGTCCTTTGTCAGAAGCCACGACTTAAGACCATATTCCGCGTTGAGGTAATTAATCTTTTCTGGAGCGGGTGCTTCAAATGTTTCCATAATGCTTACCTCTCTCGGGACACGGCAGCGGCGAGTCAGCCTCAGATCAATTTGCGAGTATGTCTCAAATCACTCTGACAGCAGTTCAACGGAACGCCTCGAGTTCGGTGACTACCTGGGTTGCTGCGCTTCCGGACGACCAGAAGCCTGTGTCGTACCAGGTGCAGGTGTTGCAGTGTCCCGATTTGGGGTCGGCAGCGACTTGATGAATGCGAGGATTTGTAACAATTGTTCCTCGCTCACCTGGCCTTGAAAAGTCGGCATGATAGGGCCAAATCCGGAAACAAGCTTCGCCTGGGGGTCAAAGATCGACTCGCGAATGTAAGCCTCATCAGCTTTGACGGCTTTGCCATCTACCAGAAAAACCTGACTACCGAAAACTCCTGCTAAAGCGGGTCCTCGTCCTCCTTCACCGCTGGCACCGTGGCAAGAAATGCAACCAAGCGTCTGATAGAGTTGCTGGCCCGCCTGCGACGGTGACAGGCTGCTCGAGTTGCCACCCAACCAGTTATTAAATTCCGCAGTTTCCATTACCACAACGGAGCCAATCATTCCCGAATGGTTCATCCCGCAATACTCTGCACAAAAAAGATGGTACGTCCCGGTCTGGGTCGCTTCGAACCACTGGGTAACATACTTGCCAGGAAGAACGTCAGCCTTAATCCGAAATGCGGGCACAAAGAAATCGTGGATCGTGTCTTCCGAAGTCATGATGAGTTTGATCTTGCGTCCGACCGGGACGTGGAGTTCATTGATTTCGCGCTGCCCGGTAGCGTGTTGGATCTTCCACATCCATTGCTTGCCAACTACATAGACCTCGATGAAGCTTTTAGGCGGCTGCGACTGCTCAAAGTAAAGCTGGGATCCCCAAAAGAAAAAGCTCATCGCAATTATGAAGGGAATAACTGACCAGATCGTTTCTAACCTGTGAGAACCTGCGATTGGTCTTGGAATTTCATATGGAGAGCGTCGCCTGTATCTAATCATAAAGAAGATCAGGGCGGCGACAATTAGCAAGGTAAAGAAGCCAGTCACTCCGATCAAATACAGATAGAGCGCATCGACCCTCCCAGAAAGAGTGGACGCACTTGGCGGGAGAAATGGAACCAACGAAGTTTGCATACTAGGGAGACCTTGAGTCTGACAAGCGGATCCGGTCTGCCGAGTATCGCCGCAAGAGAAAAAAGAGTGCAACCATCGCCATCAACGTGGCAACTCCCCCAAGGCGAATCATATTTATCACCACGGCACCATACTTACCGGTCGCTGGATCGTAGTGGTAACAGTAAAGCAATAACTGATCTACGGGTGATCCGATCTTGTTTTTCGACGCTTCGATCAATCCCAGACGAAGGTCGCGAGGCGCATACTCGATGCCATAAAAATAACGCGCTAGCTTGCCTTGCGGTGTCGCGACGTAAATTGCACTAGCGTGCGCAAACTGATTCGTCGCTTCGTCAAAGTGATAACGAAAACCAACGGCATCCGTTAGTCGCTTGATGTTCGTTTCATCACCGGTGAGAAAATGCCAGCCCTTAGTCGCATCAGCGCGTTTGTCTTCTGGCAGGTAGTCGACATAAGTCCTTTTTTTGGCTGCCGCCAATGTCGAAGTCTCACGGCTGTCGAAACTGACTGTGACAACTTCAAATTCCTCACCGGCTTTAAACGACATGACTCTGAAGGCGCTGGCCATCCCGTTCAAAACTTGATTACAAAGCATCGGGCATTGGTAGTAAACCAACGACAGCACGACCGGTTTCGTGCCAAAGTAGTCACCCAGCTTTACGACCTCGTCTCTTTCGTTGCGAAACTCGAGTGCGAGCGGTAGTTGGTCATCTAATTTCTGATCGATGCCAACATCACTCAACGTCTTCGGTAATCCGTTCGGCGTCGATGGGCTATAAGGTCGTGAGTTGTACAACGGGGAGCTGCCCCTGGGCACGCCCATTTGAGCAGAGGCAGTCAGCGGTGAAATGAACGAAGTGATGAAAAGGCAAAATGAAAAGAAAGCCCAGTAGACAGACTGCACGAAGCGAAAACCATGGTCTGGTATCTTTTTCCTACTTCGACCCAGCACACTTACCACCGGCTTCTCCTATCAAGTTTCAAATCAGTCCATCTAGGGTCGGTTGCGGGGAGCATCATCTTACTCGTTACAGAGGCTGATGTGAACCTGATTCCAACGCTTTGGTCCGAACCCCTTGAGAGTCTAAGAGCGAGGGTCCGTGCATTCTGAAGATTGCAAAAAGAAAAGCCTCTCAGCAGCACACAAGGACCAGCGCTCTTTTGTCTGGTTCAAACGTCGCTCAAGCCGTTTGGTTGAAATCGTTTTCACTTTCGCCATTGTCAGTTCTCTTCTGGTGTAGATGGTCTAAACCCGCTTCTCCGTGATGTTCAAGATCTTACCTGGCAGGTCTTAAGTAAACTCTATAAATTGCTACTGATCGTTGCCACGTGGATGTCGCGGTTATTCTTAGACAAGACTCCGTCCAAGAAGGAAGACTCCACGTCTAATCATCGTGTGCAACGATCAGCATGTATTCAGCTTAGACTGGTAGGATAAGAGTGGGTAGGGTATTAACACCTGAACGCCGCAGGTATTAACACTTGCCGGTCTTTCGACTGGATTGAGGCGACAACTTGCCGATTAAGTTCAGCTTGCTTCTTCCCGCGCTCGCATGATCCCCGAACTGCAAGGCAGCACACTCATCCCAGTGGATCAAATGTTCACATCGCAACTGTCACAGGCTTCTTGCCTTCGCTAAGACTTTGGTCCATCGTGCTCGTCGTTTTCTTCAGCAACTGAAAGGTATGGTATACCACATCGCAAACATTAACCGGTTCCAACATATGGCCGTGTAAGCGACAATGAATCGCTTGTATTTGTTTGTAAGGGTAGGAAACAGTCGAGTAGAAAAGGATAGGAGTGCGAGTGGAGAACTTCGAAAGTTTGTCGCACGAGTCAATTTCTAATCCCACAAGTTTATGATTGAGCAGGTGAAGGTCGAAGTGTAAGTCCTGGGTCAAGTCTACGGCGTCGGTGATTGAACTTCTCGTGACGACTTCATAACCGGCACGCTCCAGTAGGTAGATGGCCAAATTGCTGGAAGCGTTATTGTCGATACAGAGAATAGGTTGTTGAGCCCGAACCATTGTATCTCCCACGATGAGCTTACCGGCCTCAAGTAGCAATCGCAGCTACAACTGTTTAATCCATCTAGCCACGTATGTAGTGAGCAGCCTCAAGTGACTTGTCTGGCTGGAACCAGTCCGTAGATTGCGAAGCTCTACGGGCAGTCAACAAACCGCCTGCAATCCACAACGTCCCAAGAATGGACCAGGCAATGGCGATGGCCATCCATCCAGCCAGAGACGCACCTAATCCCGCTTCTGAAGTCAGTGCCGTTAGATTTGAAGTAATAGTATTCATAAGATTCTTCCAAAGGTTCACACGCTGGTTCTATTGCCAGCGAACTAGAACGCGGTAATCGGTCTTCTCCAGCTAGAGGTTCGCATGTTTGGTGATTGATTCACTAACTGATTCGATTACGTGCGACCTCGACCATCCTGTGTGCCGAACGATCAGCATGACTTTACCGTAAAGGATATCGACGTGGAGATGTAGAGTATTAACTCCTGAATGGAGCGAGTGTTATCACGCGACCATGGAGGTTCTCGGATTTGCGGTCTCAGGAGACAGCCCAATGGGGGAGACGCAATGCACTTCGCTGGTGAGATCGCCACTCGCTCTCTATGCTTTGGCCTTATTGACGGCCTTGTTAGAGTCGCGTGGCTCTATGACCCTAACTTTATTCATCCAGAACTGCTTATTCAGAATGGAATCCTGGCCCGCCTGATCAAGAGCCAGCATAGTTTTGTGGTCGTATTCAGCTTGGGATATACGCGATTCTATCTCGGCGGCAAGGTTGGCCCCCGCAACCTCGCCCTGCGCAACTGCCATATGACTCATCTTTGATCCGGGAAGGCTGACACAATCACCTACGGCGTATAACCCTGCCACTCCCTCCACCCGCATATTTCGGTTAACGCGAATGAAGCCATCTGGATCGGTAATTCCTATCCCCCTCAATGCACTCGGTCCAACAAGGGGAGGCAAGAGCATCAGCAGGTCGTAGTCAATACGCGCACCTGCACTTGTTTGTATCGATTTTTTGGTAATTCGATTAACGGAGAATTCGGTGAGCACCTCTATGTTTTTTTCGTCGAGTGCTTGCTGGAAGCCTCTGCCTATGTCTGACCCCTCGAGTTCGTCAGCCTTTCGCCTTGGGCTCACAATAGTGATCTTAGTTCGCCCAGCTCTCATACGATCTTCGAAATGACTTGAGAGCATGGACGCGGTTTTGTAAACGGCAGCTTCAAGTCGAGCCCCCTCGCAAGAGCCAATGACGGCTCGACCCTCATTGAAACTATGAATAGCTTGCCCAAACTTCAAAGCTGCCTCCACCGTCAAAGGATGATGAGCGTGCTCAAAGAAACCTGGAATCCGCTCTGTAGCCAGTCGACCTCCTAAAGCGAAAATGAGGTAGTCGTATTGGATCCCGCTTAGGTCGCCGTGTACGATTTTCACTTGACGCGCATAAGGGTCAACTCGTGCTACCTCGCCCTGCACAAACCTGATTCGGCGATTTTTCATTGCCTCGCGCAAATCATGAGAGATGTCATCAATCGTGTGGTTTCCGAAGGCAAGGTCGACCAAGTATGGCTGGAAGACAAATCGCGGGCTGCGCGAAACCATCGTGATCTGGTGTTCGGAAGTCAGGTTTTTTAGTAGCGACTCAGCTGCGGAAACCGCACCAAAGCCGCCCCCAAGGATAAGAATTTTTTTCATCAAGAACCTCGGACACGGTGGAATTTCATAAACAGGAGCTTTCTGAATTGGCCTAATGATCTAAATAGACACTGCCCGATGCTCCGAATAAGTTGTTCGTTCGGGTGTTGTTCATCGTAGGCTCGTCAGTGTTACGGGAGCATCACGCTGCTTTAAAGTCCACCAATATCTTGATCATTTTTCACCTGATCTTCTGGGATCGCGTCTCAGTTTTCACCCGAGTAGATAGCAAGTAGCTCTTCGTCCGAGATGGTCACCCGACGATTTTCAAGCAGGATTAATCCGTCCTGTTGCAACCTTGCCAACGCACGCGACACTACTTCGCGTACGCTACCGACGCGGGCGGCAATCTGACCATTATTCATAATAAGGTCGAAGGTGATGCCGCGGTCCAATCTCTTACCGCGAATTTCTGCTTCTGTGAGCAGCAAACGCGCGAGTCGCTGTCCGACTTCCCGCAAAGACAGCGCTTCGACCAGTTCTGCGTGCCGCCGCAAGCGTGCGGCAAGCATCTTGAGTGCGGCAAGCGAGATCGTTGGGTGTTCCAGACAGACTGCACGCACATCCTCTTTAGCGATGAAGAGCAGCACGGAGTCTTCGTCCGCAACAGCCGTGGCCGGATATGTGCCATCGTCGAAAACCGGTACATCGGCGAGTATGGCTCCGGCGCTCTCCGTGTGTATCACCTGCTCTCGCCCGTCGGCACCAGCCCGGAAAGCGCGTACGGCGCCACTGACGACCACATAGAGTCCGCGTGCCTCTTCGCCGGCAAGAAACAAAACCTCTTCACGAGAGAGGCGGCGTTCCGTACAGCGAGCGGCTAGAGCCAACAATTCCTCTTCCGTTAAGCTGCCAAAAAGGGCAGTTCCACGTAGCGCTGCGATCTTGTCTGTAGCCATAGAAAACATGATCGGCTTGGGCCAGGCTTTTTACAAGCCAACACGATTGTTCAAATTCCAGGCGAGATCAGGAGCGGGAGGTCTTCTCCGCGTGAAGATCCTCAGTTGCCGACTGTGACACAGGTCATTTCCGGTTTTGAACAAATTAGTCATACTAATCGGTCAATGCAAGTATATGAAAGAAGATTGACAATTTTTACGGAGGACAGTCATGTCGCACGCAGAAAAGACGATTGATAGGAAGGACGCTGGAGAACATCTTCTACTGATGTCCGCTGCGCTCGCTGGTCAGACTGAAACGGTAAAAGAACTAATAGGTCTAGGCGCCGACGTAAATGCGCGAACTCATGAGGGGCGTACGGCCCTAATGTTTGCTGTCATCAACAGGCATGCAGCCACGGTGCAAACACTGTTGCAGTTTGGAGCGGACGTGAATGCCCAATCTAATCTTGGCTTTACGCCCCTAATCCTTGCGGCGTGTAGCGGCGATGTGGGAATTGCCCAAGTGTTGCTGAATAGTGGTGCTGACGTTCGCAAAACTTTAAGGTCAGGACAGACTGCGCTAAGCCATGCCGCAGAACATGGCTACAACGATATCATTGAATTGCTCGAGCGGGCGGTGAAGCAAGTCTCCATAGGTAAAGTCTCAAATAGTTCCTTTTGAAATTCACAGGCAACTTTACCAATGAAGCACATTACTGGTGGGTCTTCGATCTTAATGACCGTCTGAGATTGAGCTGTCATTGTTTACTCCTTCGATCTATTGGTTGGCTCCACAATTTTTCCCACGCCGTATTCATCGAGTAAAAGAAGATACCCGAGAGCCAGTTCAAAATCATTACTGAGTTAACAGCCGCCAGAAGCAGAGCCACTCGCCGTCCGTACACTTTGTGCCAGTCTGCCCACGGCCCATGGCAAAAGCATTCCACCGGTTAGTGCTATCGCAAACAATATTCCGAACGCCGTTCCCGAGTAAGCCTCGAACTTGCTGCCGGCGACTCCGAATGTTGTCGGGAAAATACTTGCGAATCACGAAGGCGGAGCTTTTCCGTCCAGGTCGTGCCTGGGTGCGACGAGATAATTATTTTGTGTGGGAGGAACGGTACGCATAATTAACACAAACAACTCAGTTACATTAGAGGCTCGTGCTTAATAACCCTCGTAACGCCCAAAATGGGGCAAAACTGGTGGTTTACCGGTTAGCTTCTAATGGGAGTGGAGAATCCAAAGGAGGTGTTGTCTCAGTGAAACAGAGAAAAAATGATGTTAAGCGAGGCGGCTGGAGCGCGCACAAACTTAGCGATGAATCGTCTTACGCGATAGATATGAAGCAAAAGCTAAAACAAGGCGATGTTGACCGTGACGACGATGCGCTGATAACACCGGACGCGAGGACGGTAGCACCGCCAGATGTGGCGCGCACTTCCCATTCCGAAACGAAAGCGTCTCGCAAACAATCGTCAAAAACGCGCCGTGTTCGATGAATCGTGCGCGAGCTGATTTCGGCGGACTCCACGCGTCGGAGCGAGCGCGGGTTAGGCAGCCGGTGAAGAGATTACGATCTTTCCAATTAGCAATTCCCCCTGATGCTCACAGTGTGAGCGAAGATTTGAAAGGAGTGGACTAAATGCCATTGAATGAAACGATCGAAAAACTCGCCGCTTTTGAGCCGACGGATTTGCCGGTCATCAGCCTCTACCTCAACACTCAAGCCGACCAGCACGGACGCGACAACTTCGATTCATTCGTCCGCAAAGAGTTCAAAACGAAGTCACAAACTTTCGCTTTGCGTTCGCCCGGGCGCTTGAGCTTCGATAAAGACTCGGAGCGCATTAACGCTTACCTCGAAAATCTTCGCCCGTCTGCAAACGGTGTCGCAATTTTTGCTTGTGCGGGTGCCGATGATTTCTTCGAGGCCGTTGAACTCGACGCGCCAATTGATAATCATAAACTCTACGTTTATCACCAGCCACACCTCTACCCGCTCGCCCGCCTTAGTGACCAGTATCCGCGGTATGCTGCACTGATAGCTGATACGAACGCGGCGCGGATATACGTTTTTGGGATTGGTGAAAAGCTGCGCGAGGATGTGATTAAGAACCAGAACGTCAACAAAACTCAACTCGGCGGTTGGTCGCAAGCCAGGTACCAACGGCACATCGAAAACTATTACTTGCATCACGCGAAAGAAGTTGTGGATGCGCTCGACAAAGTGGTACGGGAAGAAGATATCCAGCAGATCATCCTTGCCGGTGACGAGGTCATCTTGCCCGTTCTTCGTGAACAGTTTTCGCCATACTTGAGAGACAGAGTTATTGACATCTTGCGCCTCGACATCACGACGCCTGAGCATGAAGTTGCGAAACGAACTTTAGAAGCTCTGCGTGCATATGACGCGAGAACAGACATCCAGCGTGTCGAGCGCTTGATGGATGAATATCGCTCCGGTGGTCTAGGCGTCGTCGGCGTGCATGACACGCTCGCCGCTCTTAGCATCGGGCAGGTTGATGAATTGTACTTGAGCGCGCGGCTTGAAGAGATTCATGCCGGAGCGGAAGGGATGGGCAAACAACTCGTGTCGCACAATGATTTGATGGCGGACGATAATGAGGCGACGCATAAAGTCAAGGTCGCCGATGAACTTGTCACGCGCGCGAAACAAACTGGGGCGCGTGTGACCTTTATCGAAGACGCTGCGTTGTTGAATGACATTGGCGGCATCGGAGCGACACTGCGTTACACGATTTGAGTGGTCGGTATCGAAGTATGAAGCAATAAGTCGGGTTTGGCGATTTCAACACCTTGTGAAGAGGGGTGTTCATGGGCCAGCCGTACGTGACGCATGGGCTTTCGATCGTCGCGGACGCATAGACCGCTCCAAGGTGCGGCGCGAACTTGGGTGTGAAAAGTTGTCGCTGAACAAATACCGATGTGGATCTCGAACGCAAAATAAAGAAGGTATAAGATGGTTCCGTTCGACAAGGAGAATCGCCCACAACCGACGCCAAGTGAACAATCATTCATTAACTTACATGCTTCGCAGACGTGTGCTGCGATAGATGATCCGGCTCGTACTATTCCTGCAATCGACTTCCGTCATGTCAGATTTTCATATACTGACGACCGCCCGATACTCGACGATGTCAGCTTCCAGGTTATGCGAGGAGAAACCCTGCTTGTTCTAAGCGGCTCGGGCGGCGGCAAATCAACCATTCTCAAACTTGTGATAGGTCTTATCAAACCCGACGCCGGACGGATTCTGATCGAGGGTGAGGACATCACAGGTTACGGCGAAAATGAGCTTAATCGCGTCCGACGAAAGATCGGAATGCAATTTCAGAACGGCGCGCTTTTCGATTCTCTCACCGTTTATGACAATATCGCCTTCCGCTGTCACGAAAACGACGTTCCGGAGGAGGATGTTGAGCAAGAAGTGCGTCGCCTCCTGCGCTTCGTCAACTTAGAGGATGCGATTGAGATGATGCCGGCCGAGCTATCGGGCGGGATGAAAATTCGCGTCGGCATCGCGCGCGCACTCGCAGGTCGTCCTCGTATCGTCCTGTTAGATGAGCCAACCGCCGGACTTGATCCGCCGACCGCCCGCACCATCTGTGAACTCGGTATCAAGATGCGAGATTTGAGAGACGTCTCATCCATCTTCGTCACGCACGGGTTGGAGAACGTCCGCTTTCTCACCTCAACCTACACATCTATTGATGAGAAGGGAGAAGCGGTCTTCATGAAAGAAGAGAATCGTCTGTGTTTGATTAACACCAAGATCATGATGCTTCGAGAAGGTTGTATTAACTTCTACGGCGCCGATGAAGAGCTATTCAAGTTGGAAGACCCGTACATCAGGAACTTTTTGCTCGTGGACTAAATGAGCACCTAAGTTCGGGCCAGGGGGCCGCCAATCGAAAAGCAAAGTTGTCAGTTTTCCTTTTCACTCCTTCACCGAAGGATCATCAGATGACTGCAAGTGGGCTTCGAGAAACCACAACGACTTGTCGAGGCCGCGCGAAACTTCGGTAAAGAGGTCTGCAGTGTCGGCATCACCAGGGCGCTCGGCCATCTCGATTGCCTCGCGAGTTGTTCCTGCCAAAGACGCATATGCTCCTGGATCTCTCATCACCAGCCCGCAACGTTGCTGCTCCACGAAACTCCGCCGCAGTTCTGCAGCCCGCGTTTTGAGCGTGACTCATTTCCGAGTAGGCTTTCGGCTCTTTGTTGAAGATGCGGGTGCGCGGACCGTCGAGTTGTCGCGTGGTGATAGTTTCTTATCCTGGCCTTTATCGTTGCGGATTGGTCTGATATCGTCCGCGGTTGTGTCGGCCGCAATCCTTCCTCCTTCGTTCTCCCATCGGTCAAGCATTTTTTTCTTCAGACGCTTTCTAGCAACCGGATCAGCCATCGGTGTAGCCCTCCTTACTCTGCTTCTCGCTAAATCTACGCTGGTTACCAAATCGGTCTTTCAGATCGTGGCCGAATGAATCCTATTATCGCTGTTGAGTCGTGATCTTCAACCCACCAGCTCCTTAAAGGGTTTTTTTCGCCTTCTCTCCTGGTGGAACGATTCGGCTATCAAACGAGCAGGAGAAGTCCTATATATATGAGAGCGGTATATATTAAAGGACGGCCGTCATCGCCACCATCATTCGAGCATTATGGTTGTAGATCGAGTATCCGTATCTCCTGCGATACAGGTTGACTCCCACGAGGAACTGGGACAAGCAGTCAGCTAGACTCTGGGATGTTGCCGGCGGAATCGAACTCGTTGGCATGATTTTCGGTTTTACTCAAATAGGACACTTCGATTGGGCCACTGAACTTAGCGCTAGTTTGGGACTTGGGTTGTTGGTTGTCGGAATAATCATTAGGTGGTCGGCGATCTATACCCTCGGCAAGTACCTTTACCGGCACGGTCATGATTAAG
>Ga0207674_10005176_pt1 | contig 15535 bp, 15 predicted proteins | sample KBSCornC72_FD_184303 | JGI IMG/M metagenome (GOLD analysis project Ga0207674, IMG submission 184303) | Corn rhizosphere microbial communities from Kellogg Biological Station, Michigan, USA - KBS Corn C7-2 (SPAdes) (version 2) | ecosystem: Host-associated > Plants > Roots > Rhizosphere > Soil ... | reverse complement strand
GCTCAAGAAATGGCTGCTTCGAGCGCCCCCCAACGTGGGAGCGAAGGTGAGCGCAATTCCGAAGCTTCTCAGCCTCGGACGCGACATGGCCGGGCTTTCCCTCGCCGAAACGCGCACAGTGCATGACTTCGCCGTGCGGAGCGCAGCGGACATTCTTGACCGACACTTCAAGGGCGATCTCACGAAGGCTCTGTTTGGCTTCGACGGGGTCGTCGGCAACTTCGCCTCGCCGCAATCGCCGGGGACGGCCTACGTGCTGCTGCATCATCTGTTCGGCGAAGCGGCGGGCGTGCCCGGCGCCTGGGGGCATGCGATCGGCGGCATGGGTTCGATCACGCAGGCGATGGCCCGCGCGTGCCGCGAAGCGAGTGTCGACATCCTGCTCAACACCCCGGTCGAGGAGCTGATCATCAACGGCGGCCGCTCGGCTGGCGTTGTTGCGGGCGGCAAGGCTTGGCCCTCGGCAATTGTTGTAGCCGGCGTGAATCCCAAGCTGCTGTTCGACCGGCTGGTACCGCGCGGCGCGGTCGAAGCCGACGTCGCTTCGCGGATGCACGGCTGGAAGTGCGAAAGCGCGACCTTCCGAATGAACGTGGCTCTGTCGGAACTGCCGAAATTCACCGTCCTGCCGAAAAAGGGCGATCACCTGACTGCGGGCATCATCATGGCGCCGACCCTCGATTACATGCACCGCGCTTATCTGGAGGCGGCGGTGGACGGTTGGGCGAAGAAGCCGATCATCGAAATGCTGATCCCGTCGACTCTCGATGCGAGCCTTGCTCCCAAAGGCAAGCACGTCGCGTCGCTCTTCTGCCAGCATTTTCGCTACGACCTCGGGCCGGGACGAAGCTGGGATGATGAGCGGGAGAAGGCCGCCGACCAGATCATCGCCACCGTAGATGCGCATGCGCCGGGCTTCGCCAAGTCGGTGCTGGGCCGGCAGATCCATTCGCCGCTGGACCTGGAGCGCCGGTTCGGCCTTGTCGGCGGCGACATTTTTCACGGCAAGATGAGCCTCGACCAGTTGTTCAGCGCCCGGCCGATGATCGGCGCGGCCGCTTATCGGATGCCGCTCAAGGGACTCTATCTGTGCGGGTCGGGAGCGCACCCGGGTGGCGGAGTCACCGGTGCGGCCGGGCACAACGCCGCGCACGCGATCCTTCGGGACCGCCGCTTCGGGATGCGCCGGCATTGAAGCCGCTCGAAGGCATCAGGGTCCTCGACTTGAGCCGGGTGCTTGCCGGGCCCTGGTGCACGCAACTCCTCGCCGATCTCGGCGCCGAGGTCGTGAAGATCGAACGGCCAGGTTCCGGCGACGACACCCGGCATTGGGGCCCGCCCTGGTTTGGTGAGGGGGAGCGCCGCGTCGCCGCCTATTTCCTGAGCTGCAACCGCGGCAAGAAATCGGCCGCGATCGACTTTTCCCAAGCGGACGGCGCGGCGCTGGTGCGCAAGCTCGCCGAACGTGCCGATGTAGTCGTCGAGAATTTCAAGGTTGGCGGCCTTGAGAAGTTCGGCCTCGATGCCGCCTCGCTCCGCGCGGCGAACCCGCGGCTTGTCTATGCCTCGATCACCGGGTTCGGACAGGACGGCCCTTACGCCGACCGCGCCGGCTATGATTTCATGATCCAGGCGATGGGCGGGCTGATGAGCATCACCGGACTGCCGGACGGAGAACCGGGCGGTGGGCCGATGCGTGTCGGAGTCGCTGTCGCCGACCTGTTCACTGGCATGTACACGGCGGTCGCGATCCTGGCGGCGTTATACAGGCGCGAGAAGACGGGCGAGGGCGCCCACATCGACATGGCCCTTCTCGACACGCAGCTGGCGATCCTCGCGAACCAGGCCTCCAATTTCCTCGTGTCGAGAGAAGACCCGCCGCGCCAGGGGAACACCCATCCGAACATCGTCCCGTATCAACCTTTCGACGCATCCGACCGGCCTTTGGTGATCGCGGTCGGAAACGATCGCCAGTTTGCCAAGCTCGCTGAGCTGGTGGGACATCCCGACTGGGCGAACGATCCGCGCTTTTCGAACAATGCCGCGCGTGTTGCGAACCGCGCCGCGATGGTGCGGCTGGTCGGCGACGCGATCCGGATGCAGCCCGCCTCCTACTGGTTCGAACGGCTTGAGGGCGCCGGAATTCCCGCAGGTCCGATCAACCGCATTAGCGAGGCGCTCGCCGGCGTTCAGGCGCAACACCGGCGGATGGTGCGGAGCATCGCAGGGGTGCCGGTCGTCGGCTCACCGGTTCGGCTCGACGGCGAGCGCGCCGACGCCGAACTGCCGCCGCCGGCATTGGGTGAACATACCGTAGAAGTGCTTGCAGCGCTCGGGCTCGACTCACCGGAAGTCGAGCGCCTGAGAGCCGCGAACACAATCAGCTGATTACTGCGCCGAAGCCGTCTTGCTCGCGCTTTGAACGAGCAGGTCGAGCTGCTTCTGGCAGCCATGCTCGATCAGCACCTGCGCCGCGCCGACCAGATCTTCGGGCGGCGGGGGGACGATCGTGATCAAGTCCAGCTTGCTCGAATCGCCGCCGTCAGGCCACTCGACCTGATATTCGGCGCCGTTCTTGACCGGCAATCCGGCCGGCCACGCGGCGAGGGCAGCTCCCGCGGCCCAGCTCAGGTCTTGCGACTTGCCGTCGGCGTCATGGATCTTCACCGTAATCGCGGCTTCCTTGTCCGGCCGCCACAGCTGAAGCTTGGAAGCATCGCTGATGCAGACCTTGCCGCTTTGGCTCGCGTCGATGTCCCAGATGCTCGGGTTATGCGCGACATCCGAAGCGCGAAGCGCGCCGAAGCGGCCGCGCTGCCCCGCGGCCGCGGCGAGGGCGACCTGCTTCGCATCGAAATTGCCGGGGCCGCGAAGCGTCTGCGCGCTCGACGGGCCGATGACCGTCAGGACGTCGCCGCCCTGGAGCGTGATCTTGGCGCTTTCGGGAAGTGTCTTTCCGGGCGGATATGCCTTCGCCGAAGGACCTAGCGATTTCACAACGACAACATTGGCAATTGCTGCCGTCGATCCCAAGGCGATCGCGACTGCTGTGCCCCACAGCATGAGCTTCCGCATTAATCCACTCCTCGTTTTGATCACGTCAAAAATCGAATTCGCGCCGTGCCGGAGGCCAGCGCCGAGTCGGACCTAGAGTGTCGCTTTGGCGGCAAATTATGCCTCCATTCGACCAAGGTCAATTAATCGCTGTTAAACTGCGGCCCTCATGCCGTGCGTGGGCGCTGGCGGCCGGTTACGGCCGGGCTCGCGCCGAGCAGCGCTTCCAGCGCTTCAATGCGTCGCGCGTTGTCCGCGATCAGCTCTGCGACTTGCAGCTCGCGAGCCTCGCGCTTGATGACGGTCCGTATCGCGCGGGCGATCGATTCCGAGACTTCTGAAAGCGCCTTTTGCTCATCGCGGCTGGGGATCGAACCATCCGGGCGTGGGCCGACGAGGAGATAGCCGATCGGCTCGTCCTGGCGGTCCGAGCTCGGCACCAGCGGAACTCGGATGGGAAACACCTTGTCGTGCGGCTCGCAGATATCGCTCCTATAGTCCTGGGCGAAGGTGGTCGTTCGCCATTGCTCGACTTCCTCGACCGATTGGCCTCGGGCCCTAAGAACGCAGCCGTTGACGATCGCTGAGCTGCGCACCGCGCGTACGCCGCGATCGACGCGCGCCAGGATCTCGTCGAGCATTTCGCCCAGGGACGCAGTCTCGCGCATGTCGCGCGCAACCTCGGGCAAGTCGTCGCGCAGCAGGAACAGGTTCTTCTGGAACCGCCGCTCGGACCAGCGCTGGACCCGCTCCTGGATCGGATTGACGAGCACCGTCGAGAGCGCCGCGGCAAAGATGATCGGGCCCTCGCTGTTGGTGTTCCCGTAATAATTGTAGATGATCTGCTTCACGCCGTCGGCAGTGCCGGCGAACACGGCCGCGACGCCGAGCGTTATTAGCGCGACGTTTGCCGATTTGCTGATGACGAATTCGGCATCGTAGAGCCGGTATCGGACCAGTGCGATGAGAAGCCCCAGCTGCAGCACCAGCACCGCGAGCGCGAAGGTGATTCCGGCGCCCATCTCCACCAGCAGCTGCTGACCGAAGCTCGCCGTCGACCACTTGAGATAATCGGCGATGATCGACAGGCAGCGGAGCAGCGCATAGCCGCTGATTCCGAGCAATGCCCAGCGGATCTGCTGCCGCTGATCGCCCGAATCGGTCTGCCGAAGCGACCGCAGCAGCGACAGCACGGCAACGATCATGCAGCAGATGAAATAGGTCTGGTACCATGTGCCTTTGAGGAACATCAGGACCGGCAACAGGAATATCGCGAGCATCCTTCGCCACGACAGTGTGCCGTGCGGGAACAACATGATGCCGGCGAGCAGCAGGACATTGCCGAGGTCGTAGATTGCGACATTGAGCCGAAGCGGCACGCCGAAATGCGCAAGGAAGGTCGCCGACGGCTGCTCCGCGGCGATCGTCAACAAGACGGCAAGCGACAGGATCGAGCTTACCGCGTCGCGCGCGTTGCGGTGGTGCAGCAGCCAGGCAGCCCACAGCAGGAACGGGAACGCGAGCACGTGCAGCAGGTCGATGAAGCTCAGCATCTTCGGCGTGATTCCAAGCCGCCGAGCGCCGGCATCGATATGCTCTTCCCCGGTCATGACCGTAACATCGCGCAAGTGCCCGTCAGGGTCGCGAACGGTCAGCGGCACCTCCGACTGATCGCTGCCGTAAAGCAGGTTGCCGAGCGTGATGTAGGCGGGGTCGTTCGCGTGCTGCGCGAGAGTCGCCTCGTCCACCGGCATCTTGCCGGGCAGGGGAAGCCCGTAGATCGCGGTGATCTTGTCGCCGGCAACGATACCGGCCTTTTCGGCGCGCGGTCCGACGGTGAAGCGGACGACCGTGGCATCGCTCGGCGAGACCGCGAACCCTGCACGGCTTCCCAGCAGCAACTGCGAGTTATTCTCGGGCTCGGTGTAGCGCAGGTAGAATCCGGCGGCAGTACCGGCGACGGCAAGCGCGAAGGCGACCAGCCACACCAAAGTGAAGAGCCGATGGGTGAGGGTGTTGAACGGCGGCAGGGCGGATGGCAGCTTCCACCCTCCCTTCGGCTCCGGACCAGCACTGGCCAAGGCTAGCTGCATCCCCGTCAGCTCCAGCCGCCAATTAACTCGCCATTATCATGGGCGGCCCCGCTGCCCCGCGCAATGTCTAAGTGTTTTCCGCGCTTTGGCTGGTCCGGTCGGGCCCATCCGACGGAGGCGAGGAATCGGGGCCGTCCTGCCCGTATCTCGACCTGATGAAGCGGCCCTGCGTCTCCAGCGCCGCCACGTCAGCGCGAGCAAGCTGCTCGGAAATTTCTCCAAGGGCTGACCGCCCGGCGGCCAATCCCTCGACGAGCCGCTGGTCGACCGTCTTGCCTTCCCCGTCCGTTTCGCCGCGGTAAGCGGTTGGCACCCGCTCATATTTGTCGATGAGACCCGGGAGGTGAATCGACATCAGCCGACGCGCGTCCTGGGCCGCCGGATCGAGCGTGTCGACCCGCTCGAGCGTTTGCTGGAGCGACGGGAGTATCCGGCTGATCGCATCCAGCTCGGCCTGCGCCGGGGCGGGAAGCGCGCGCCGCGTGCGATAGATATAGGAGTCGAAGCGCTCGACCATCGCGCCGTTGGGCAGGTCCGTGGATGGGGCGGGGACCGAAATGGCCTGCTTGGCTGACCGCTCGATCATCAGGCCGACCGCGACGACGGTGACAACCAGAGCCGCGAGGAAGCCGAACATTCCGATCGGCTTCAACAGACCGATGATCAGTGCGACGATCCAGATCATTGCCACGACGCCCGCAATTTTCGCTGCAGTTCGGCCAAGACCGGCGTTCAGGCGCTGCCGCTCTCGCCGCGCCGCTTGCTGTGCAGGCCCGCCCCGGTCGTCGAGCTGGCGGGTGACGCGATCGAACCGAGCGATCGCGCGTTCAACCTTGTCAGTGACGTCGGTCACTTCGCCTCAATCGGGGTGAGGGGCGATGTCGCGCCTTCGAGCTTGGCCTGGTTCACCCCTTCTGCGCGGGCAATATAACCTTTCGACTTCTCGACTTCCTTGCCCAGGGTGTCGACCGTCTGCTTCATGTTGCCGAGCGCCTGAAGCTTGAACTGATCGATCTGGTCCATCGTGTCGTAGATATTCTGGAAGGCGCGCTGCAGCGTCTCGAGCGGGATCGTCGAGCTTGCCGCCTGCTCGTGGATGGCGCCGGTCTGCGTGCGCAGCATTTCGCCCGTAGAGTCGATCATTCCGGCCGTGGTCGTGTTCAGCGCCGTGATCTGCTCGAGGACCAGCTTCTGATTGGTCATCGCCTGCGCGACGGTAACCGCCGTCCTCAGCGCGGCGACCGTCGTGGTAGATGCGCGGTCGACGCCCTTCACCAGCTCGACATTGTTCTTCTTGACGAGATCGAGCGCTAGATAGCCCTGGACCGTCACCGCCATCTGGGTAAGCAGATCGGTCGTGCGCTGGCGCGTATAGAATAGCGCCGTCTCGCGGATCGCCTTGGCCTTGGCGGGGTCGGTCGCATCGAGCTCGTTCGCCTTGTCCTCGAGCTGCTGGTCGAGCGCCTTGGAGATGTGCACCATCTGCTCGAGCTTGTGCATCGTCTTCCACAGGTTCGCGCGCTCGGTGTCGATCGCCGCATTGTCCATCAACAGCTCGTCCTTGCCGTTGGCGAGGCTGCCGAGGATGCTTTTGATGTGTGTTTGCGAGCTCCGGTATTTGTCGAAATAGCGATCGATCCGGTTGCCGAAGGGAATGATTCCCAGGATCTTGCGAGTCTTGCTCGCTTCCTTGGGATCGAGCGCTTCGACGGTGCGGCGAAGTTCGGTCAGGTCGGCACCGATACCGGTGTCCTTGTCGATGGCCTTGACCGGCCGGTCGAGGAAGCGGTTCGATGCGCCCGCAGCCTCGGCGATCTCCTTGCGTCCCATGGCGGTAAGCTGGTCCACTTTCTTGCCGAATTCCGGGCTGTTCGTGTCCAGCTTCGCGAGCTCGTCGACGAACTGCGCAACGCGCTTGTCGAGCTCGGAGGTCTCCTCAGTCTTCAGCGGAACTAGGCCCGCGGCCTCGGCAGGAGCGACCGGCTGAAGCACGTCGGGTGGATCGAGCTTGAGCTTGGTCGCCGTTGCGGTCGGCGTCGCAGTGTCCGTTGCGGGGTCGGTGGCCATCGTGCCTGTCCTTTCGCTGCCCTTGTGCGGCGGTCGGCCACAGGGGTCAACGCCGGGGCGATTTCTGCTGTATTATAGATGTAAGACACGCAAGTTCAAGCAATTGACGCTCGTATGAGATACGGATCGTTAACCATAGGACTGAACCCTTCGCTTACCGTGAGGGCGCTAGAGCGCTCCTTTGATGCGCACTCATCGTCGAAGCCGGGGCTAGCATGTACAAGTTCCTCAAGAAGCTGTGGCGGGACCGGCGCGGCAACGCGCTCGTCATCGCCGGCGCCTCGCTGCCGCTGATCATCGGGTCTGCGGGGCTTGCCACGGACACGGTCCAGTGGGCGCTGTGGAAGCGGCAGCTTCAGCGCGCGGCCGATAGTGCTGCGCTCGCCGGTGCTTACGCCGAGGCTGAGGGCAACGCCGTCAGCACCTGCAACAATTACACGAGCTCGACCTATGCGCAGCCGGTGGGCTGGGACGTCAGGAAGAACAACAAGGTCTGGGCGACCACGACCTGCACCCTGCAGAACCCGCCGACCAGCGGAAGCTACACTTCCGATCATTTCGCGGTGAAGGTAAACCTGTCGGTTCAGCAGAGCCTGCCGTTTTCGGGGATGTTCGTGTCGACGGCGCCGACGATCGCCGCGGCGGCGACAGCGACCCTCATCGACAGCGGTCAGTTCTGCATGGTGGCGCTCAACAACACGACCGATCCGGGCATCACCATCGGCGGTAGCTCGAACTCGAATCTCGGTTGCGGCGCGATCTCGAACTCGACGTCGAGCACTTCGTCAGTCGACCCGAACGGCAGCGCCTACAATTTTACGGCAAGCCCGATCGCTTCCGTCGGCGGCATGCCGTCGTCGATCATCGGGGGTTCCGACCTGCAGCCTTACCACATCGCCGAGCCGGACCCGTTCGCCGGGAAATATCCGACCAGCGTTCCGTCGGGGATGACTTGCAATAACTTCCAGAGCCATTCCTACACCGTCAACAACGGCGGCAATAACAACAACGGCAATGGAAACAACAACAGCGGGCCGACGCACCTGACGGCCGGATGCTATACCCAGTTCAACCCGTCGGGCGGCGGCACCTACATCATGGATTCGGGTACTTATTACCTGAACAACACGGATTTCAGCCCCGGTGGCGGCGTCACGATCCAGGGCACGGGCGTGACGATCATCCTGACAGGCACGAACCCCGGCTCGATCAACCTCGATGGCAATGAGACGATCCAGCTAACGGCGCCAACTACCGGCACCTACGCGAAGATGCTGTTCATCCAGGCGAGCAATGCCACGACGAACAACGTCAACAAGATCAACGGCACCAGCGCGTCCTATTTCGACGGCGCAATGTACCTTCCGACTGGCCAGATCCAGTTCAACGGCACCTCCTCGGCGTCCACCCAGTGCGCCATGGTCGTCGGTTGGACGATCGACCTAAGCGGTAACACGAACCTTCAGAACAGCCTCACCCGGCCCGACGGCACTCCGTGCCAGGCGAACGAGACGGTGAGCGCCAAGGTTGTGAGGCTGGTCGAATGATGCGCCTGTTCAGCATTGGCGCTGACGAGCGCGGCGCATCGATCATCGAGCTCGCGCTTACTGCGCCGTTCTTCGCCGCGATGCTGATCGGCATGATCGATCTGTCGCGCGCTTATTCGATGAAGCTGAAGCTGGAGCAGTCGGCGCAGCGCGCGGTCGAGAAGATCGAGCAGCAGCACACCGTCCAGACCGATTATACAGCATATGGGACAGAAGCTGCGACGGCGGCGACTGCCGCAGGCTACAGCGGCAGCACGGTCAACGTCGATTATTGGCTCGAGTGCAACGGCGTCCGTCAATCCACGACGACGACGCCTTGTTCCGATGGGGAGACTTACGCGCGCTATGTGACGATTACGGTGAGCAACAGCTACACGCCGCTGTTCCCGTCGCGCGCATGGCCTGGAGCCGACACCTCCGGCCACATCCCCGTCAGCGGCTACGCAGGGATCCGGGTGCAATGATCTCCATGTTCAAAAAGCTGCGGCAAGCCGAGGAGGGCGCGGGCGCCATCGAGTTCGCGATCGCCGCCCCTGTCCTCATCATGTTCATCTACGGCACCTTTGCCTTCGGCCAGATCCTCGAGGCCGATGCCGGGATGCAGCATGCGCTCGGCCAGGGCGCGCGTTACGCGACGCTTTGCCTCAATCCGACGTCCGCCGGCTGCACCATTCCCACCGACACGCAGATCACCACCAAGGTGACGAGCGCGCTGTTCGGTCCTGCGAGCAGCATCACGCCGACCATCACGACCGATGCGACGGCCAAGACGAAGACGATCAGCCTGACCTATTCGCAGGCGATGAACTTCCTGTTCTTCACCGGGCCGACCGTGACCTTCACCCGGACCAAGGTCGTCTATTACGCGAACTGATCGCGCGAGCCGGAGAAGTCCGGTTTTCGCTTTTCGAAGAAGGCGCTGATCGCCTCCTTGACCTCGGTCGAGGTGAGGCGCTCCGCGAACGCGTCGCTTTCCAGCTTCATCCGCTGAACGAGTTCGTCGCGGGCGCCGTGACGAAGCAGCCGCTGCGTCTGGCGAAGCGCCTCGGGCGGCTTGGCGAGGAGCGCGTCGGTCACCTCGTTGAGCTTCTGCCCGAGTTGTCCGGCAGGTACGCGATGGCTGACAAGGCCGATCGCCTCCGCTTCCGCGGCTCCGAACGGCTCGCATAGCAGCAGGTAACGGGCCGTGCGGCGGCGGCCGGCAAGCCGGGGGAGCAAGAGCGAGCTGGCCGCCTCCGGGACCAGGGCCAGGTCCACGAACGGCATCGAGAAGCGGGCGCTCTCGTCCGCGATCACCAGGTCGCAATGGAGCAGCATCGTCGTGCCGATCCCGACGCAATTGCCGTGAACCGCGGCGAGGATCGGGATCTCGCATTCGGCGAGCACGCGCAGGAACCGCCAGACGGCGATCTCCTCGCCGCCACCGGGCCGCACCTCGAGGAAGTCGGCGAGATCGTTGCCGGCGGCGAAGTCCTGGCCCTCGCCGCGAATCGTGATCAGCCGTGTCTCGCCGTCGCTGCCAGCGCCTCCGATCGCATCGGCCAGCGCCGCATACATCGCGATCGTGATGGCGTTGCGGCGCTCAGGCCGGTTGAGCGTGATGGCGAGGACTCCGCCTCCGCGGTCGACACGCACATGTTCGCTCATCGGCCTCTCTCCCGAATCGGATGACGCGCTGCGCCCCAGCGGCTATTGCCACTGTGAGACTGCCCATCCACCAAAGCCGGGACGTACGCAATTCCATGAAATTCTTCGCCGATACCGCCGAAATTTCCGAGATCAGCGAGCTGGCCGACACCGGCTTGCTCGACGGGGTCACCACGAACCCTTCGCTGATCCACAAATCGGGCCGCAATTTCCTCGAGGTGGTCAAGGAGATCGCCGGAGTCGTGAAGGGGCCGGTGTCGGCGGAGGTCGTCGCGCTCGACTATGACGGAATGATGCGGGAGGCCGCGGTGCTCCGGAAGATCGCAGACAATATCGCGATCAAGGTGCCGCTCACCCCTGCCGGCCTCAAAGCGTGCAAGGCGTTGAGCGGCGAGGGTGCGATGGTCAACGTCACTCTCTGCTTTTCGCCCGCCCAGGCGCTTCTTGCCGCGAAGGCTGGAGCGGCCTTCATTTCGCCGTTCATCGGACGCCTCGACGACATCAGCATCGATGGCATCCAGCTCATCTCCGACATCCGGATGATCTACGACAATTATGATTTCCCGACGGAGATTCTGGCGGCCAGCATTCGCCACCCGATGCACATCGTCGAATCGGCCAAGATCGGCGCCGACGTCGTGACAGCTCCGCCCAAAATTATCTGGCAGCTGTTCAAGCACCCGTTAACCGATGCGGGCATCGCGAGCTTCCTTAAGGACTGGCAATCTACTGGCCAGAAAATTACATGATGCCAATGGCTTAGCTGATCGTCTTTAACCGTTCAGTAACCCTGGCGCTTCACTCTTCCTCAACTGCTCAACGCTACTTTCCACCCATCCCTGCAGTGGACGGCAGGGCGGCGGCGGCAATGCCACCGTTTGTGGAACCAAGGAGCGAAAGACCATGAGCAAGTTTCTCAAGCTGATTCGTAACAACGAGGGTGCGACCGCCATCGAGTATGGCCTGATCGCCGCTCTTATCGCTGTTGCCGCCATTGGCGCGATGCAGGGCATCGGCAACAAGCTGAACACGACCTTCAACAACGTGTCGAACCACCTCGGCTAAGCCGAAGTCTCGACTTCGTAAACGGAAGCGGCGGTGCCCAACGGCGCCGCCGCTTTTGTTTTCGTGTAATTGACCGGCTCAGGCGCGCTGAGCTGAGCGGCGAGGGCGATCCAGAACATGGGCGCAATAAGTTGCACTGGATCAACAACTTGTCGAGCCGAGGCCGCCGCTCAGTAGGAAATTAACCGGCACGGGCGTATCCTCGCGGTCAATGGCGACGGTTATTCCCTTCGAGGAGCGGGCGGTGGCGCACCTGCGCCAGCGCCTCGGTGTCGTCGAGGAAGCCAACCAGGACTTGATCGCCTTCGCGCGAGGCCATTCGGGGGCTGTCGCCTCGATCCACGAAGCGGTGCTCGCGGCGATCGACGCCGACAGCGTCGAAACCTTGTTGCACGTCGTCACTCAGGAATGGCCGCTGATCCTCAGGATCGATTCGGTCGCTCTGTCGCTGATCATCGGCGACAAGGGCTTTCGCGCCGACGGAGGCGGAGTCCAGCACGTCGACCCGGCGATCCTGCGCCGCGCGATCGACCGCGTCGACGGCGTCGAGATGCGCACCGTGAAGCGCGGCCATCCCTTGTTCGGTCCGGCGTGCGACCTGATCCGCGCCGAGGCTTTGGTCCGCATCCATTGCGAGCCACCGCTGCCGTCCGGCCTGCTTGCCCTCGGGCAGCGCGCAGAGCTTCGGCTCGACGCCCGCCATGGGTCGGAATTGCTCCTGTTCCTCGGCAAGAGCCTTGCGGCTATGATCCGCAAGTGGCTGACGATCCCGCAAGCATAGTTCACCCTGCCGCTGCGCTCGCCGCGCGCTGGGCTTCCCATCTTCAGCACGACCGGCGCCGTTCGCCGCACACGGTCCGTGCCTATGCGGCGACCGCTCACCGGCTGATCGAGTTCCTCGGGCGCTATCGGGGCGAGCTCATCGAGGAATCGGCTTTGACGCAAATCAGCGCGCCGGACCTCCGCGCCTTCCTCGCCGACCGCCGCGCAGCCGGTCTCGGGGCCTCCTCGGCGGCACGCGAGCTCTCCGGCGTGCGGGCGTTCCTGCGCTATGCCGCCGAGCAGCAGGGTGGCCCGGCGCAACTCCCGCGCACGCGCGCGCCGAAGCGCCCACGGACGCTGCCGCGCCCCGGTGCACCAAGCGACGTGCTCGACCTGGCCGAGAATGCAGCGGATGCGGCGAGTGAGCCGTGGATCGGTGCCCGTGACCTCGCGATCCTGCTGCTGCTCTACGGCGCCGGTCTGCGCGTTGCCGAGGCGATGTCGCTGCGCGCCAGCGTCCTTCCAATCGGCGCCACGCTGAGGGTCACCGGCAAGAGGTCGAAGACCCGTGTCGTCCCAATCGTTCCCGCCGCTCGCGATGCGATTGACGACTATGTGCGGCAATGTCCGTACCCGCTGAAGGACGACGTTCCCTTGTTCGTGGGGGCGAGGGGAGGCCCGCTGAACCCGGACCTCGTGCGCCGCGCCGTCGCTGCGGCGCGCAAGCGCCTGGGCTTGCCAGACACGCTGACGCCCCATGCCTTGCGGCACAGCTTCGCGACGCACCTGCTGGCGAGAGGCGCCGACCTGCGTGCGCTCCAGGAGCTGCTCGGCCATGCGAGCCTGTCGTCGACGCAGATCTACACGGCGGTGGACGCAGCGCGACTACTCGATGTCTATCGCCACGCCCACCCCCGCGCCTGAGGCAAAGCCCAGGGACGTCGAACCATTCGTCGCGGCACGCCGATTAGTGGGGAAACCTTCGAGCCGCGACATCAGCCGAGGTAAGCGGCAGCGGTAAAGCGATTGCTAAATAACCGTTTCGGATGAACAGCTTGGCCGAGCTCACGAGAGGAGCTCGCGCCATATCGGATTTACTTCTTTACCCGCCGTTCGATCGCGGCCCAGATCAGCGCCGGAGTATCGGTGCCGTTGAATTGGTCGATGGCGACGATTCCCGTCGGCGAGGTGACATTGATCTCGGTCAGCCACTTGCCGCCGATCACGTCGATCCCGACAAAGATCAGGCCGCGCTTGCTGCACTCCGGGCCGAGAACCGCGCAGATCTCCTCTTCGCGCGCAGTCAGCTCCGTTTTGGCCGCCTTGCCGCCGACCGCAAGGTTGGAGCGGATCTCACCTTCGCCGGGCACGCGGTTGATCGCGCCAGCCACCTTCCCGTCGATCAGCACGATGCGCTTGTCGCCCTCGGCGATCTCGGGGAGGAATTTCTGGATGACGTGCGGTTCCCGGTAGGTCTTGTTGAACAGCTCGATGAGCGAGGCGAGGTTGCGCCCGTCGGCGCCGATCCGGAACACCGAGCCGCCGGCAAATCCGTGCAGCGGCTTGATCACGATGTCGCCGTGCTCGGCCAGGAACTTGCGGGTTAGGCCGCGCGACCGAGTGATCGCGGTGGGGGGCATGAACTGCGGGAAATCGAGCACCCACAGCTTTTCCGGCGCATTGCGGACGCTTGCCGGGTCATTGACGACAAGAGTCTCGCCCTGGATACGTTCGAGCAGGTATGTCGCGGTGATGTAGCCGAGATCGAAGGGTGGGTCTTGGCGCATGAGCACCACGTCCACGTCCTTCCCGAGATCGAGGATTCGCGGCTCGCCGAAGCTGTAGTGGCCGCTTTCGATGCGCTGGACGGTCACGGGATAACCCATCGTCCACAGCCGACCTTCGGCGTAGCTCAGGTCCTCGGGGGCATACCAGGTGAGCTCATGCCCGAGCTCCTGCGCCTTCAGCATGATCGCGAAGGTCGAATCGCCTGCGATGTTGATCCGCTCGAGCGGGTCCATCTGAACGGCAACGCGGAGGCTCATGGCCGTCGGGCTCTAGTGGCGCACGCTACGGCTGTCACCCTTGCCAGACATTTGGGAGATGCTTTGGCCAGCGCCATGGCACGATGAACAAGGCGTCGATCCGGACATCGTCGCCACTCTGCATGAAGCGCGGCGCCAGGCGCTCGGCGGCGACCGCCACGCGCCGCAGTCGCCAGTCGTCGAGGGCGAATGCAGCGGCTTCCTCGGTCGAGCGCGCCTTGACCTCGACGAAGGCGAGGATGCGCTTTCGGCGCGCAACGATGTCGACCTCGCCGCCCGGCATGCGAGCTCGCCGCGCAAGGATCCGCCAGCCGTGCAGGCGCAAATACCAGCAGGCGAGGGTCTCGGCGCCGCGACCGCGCTTTTCGGCGGCATGCCGGTTCATCTGGAGCGCTCCAACGCCCGCGTGTACGCCCGTTTGCGCGGAAGGTTGAGCCTTTCCGCGACTTCCGCCGCCGCGCGCGAAGGCGAAAGATGCTTCAAGGCCTGGTCCAGTGCGGCGTCGAGCTCGGCGTCGCTCGCTTGAGGTGCCTCCGCGGCCGGGCCGACGACGATCACGATTTCGCCTTTGGGCGCGGTATTCGAATAGCGCTCAGCCAGCTCGGCCAGTGTTCCTGTCACGCATTCCTCGTGCAGCTTGCTGATTTCGCGCACCACGGCCGCTTCGCGTGGCCCGAGCCGTTCCGTCAGGCTCGCGAGGCAATCGCCGAGGCGCGGCCCGCTTTCATAAAGGACCAGCGTCGCCCGGATGGCTGCGATTTCGCCGATTGCGTCGCGGCGCGCCTTCGGCTTCGCCGGAAGGAAGCCGACGAACAGGAACCGGTCGGTCGGCAAGCCGGAGAGGGTCAGCGCGGCAACAGCCGCTGAAGGGCCCGGCACGGTATGGACCGCGAACCCAGCAGCGCGCGCGGCGCGGACCAGCTTATAGCCCGGATCGGAAATCAGCGGCGTTCCCGCATCGCTGACCAGTGCCACGGCTTCGTTTCCCAGGGTGGCGACAATGCGCTCGCGCTCCGCATCGCCGCTGTGATCGTCGTAGCGGCTCATCGGCACCTTGGCGCCGATGTGCGCCAGGAGCTTGGCGGTGACCCTTGTGTCTTCCGCGAGGATTCGGTCCGCAGATCTCAACGTCTCGGCCGCGCGCGGGCTGAGGTCACCGAGGTTGCCGATCGGAGTTGCGACGACGTGCAGTCCGGGGGGAAGCGGCTTTTCCATCAGCAGTGGATTAACCTCTTCCAATTCAAGCAGAAAAGAG
>Ga0207674_10005175_pt1 | contig 15536 bp, 14 predicted proteins | sample KBSCornC72_FD_184303 | JGI IMG/M metagenome (GOLD analysis project Ga0207674, IMG submission 184303) | Corn rhizosphere microbial communities from Kellogg Biological Station, Michigan, USA - KBS Corn C7-2 (SPAdes) (version 2) | ecosystem: Host-associated > Plants > Roots > Rhizosphere > Soil ... | reverse complement strand
ACAAAGCTGTTCCCGTTATAGAAGATACTGCCGTTCATGTATATGACTTGCCCGCTTACATTCGCGACTTTAATGCAATACTTAAAAAGCATGATTTGTATTCCGTTCACTATGCGCACGCGGGATCGGGAGAATTGCATCTACGTCCCATCATTAATTTAAAAACGAAAGAGGGCAACCAATTATTCAGAATCATCGCAGAGGAAATTGCCACGCTTGTAAAAAAATACAACGGTTCGCTGAGTGGCGAACACGGCGACGGAAGACTGAGAGGTGAATTTATCATGCAAATGGTGGGTGAGAAAAATTATGAACTATTCAGGGCGATCAAAAGGGCCTGGGATCCTGAAAATATTTTCAACCCGAATAAGATAGTTGATACACCGTCGATGAATACGATGCTCCGGTATTCGCCGGGACAAAAAACACCTCCTTTCAAAACGATCTTCCGGTTTTATAATCAGGATATTTTGCAACATGCCGAACAGTGTAACGGCTCGGGAGATTGCCGGAAAACGCATTTGTCGGGAGGCACCATGTGTCCTTCATTCATGGCAACGAAAAATGAAAAAGATACAACAAGGGCAAGGGCCAATATTCTAAGGGAGTTTTTAACCAACTCCGAAAAAATAAATCGTTTTGACAACAAAGAGATCTATGACGTAATGGATCTGTGCTTGAGCTGTAAAGGTTGTAAATCCGAATGCCCGTCAAACGTAGATGTAGCAAAGCTTAAGGCTGAGTTTCTGCAGCATTATTATGACGCGAACGGCGTTCCCTTTCGCTCCAGGCTGATCGCCAACTTTAATAAGTCATCGAGGCTTGGAGCCATTGCACCGGGAGTGTATAATCTTATGATGACGACACGCGGCATTAGCACCTTGATAAAAAAAATGTCAGGGTTTGCGACAAAACGTTCAATACCTACGATGTATAAGACGACGCTGAAGACGTGGTATTCGAAGCATAGAAAATCAAAAATCAAAAGTCAAAAATCACAAATCTATTTGTTCTGCGATGAGTTTACGAACTATAACGATACAGAAATCGGAATTAAGACAATTCAACTATTGGAGAAATTAGGATATGAGGTAATTATTCCGGAACATGAAGAAAGTGGTCGCGCATGGCTCTCGAAAGGGTTGCTAAGGGAGGCAAAAAAGATCGCAAAGAAGAACATTGATTTATTAAGTCCGCTTATTACTGCCGAACATCCGTTAATAGGGATCGAGCCCTCCGCGATTCTTACGTTCCGCGATGAATATATCGACCTTGCCGACGATGATCAGTTTGAAACTGCAAAACAATTGGCAAAAAATGTTTTTACAATTGAAGAATTTATTGCTTCTGAAATTGAGAAAGGAAACATTAATAAAGAACAATTTACCAAAGAAAAGAGATCAATAAAACTTCATGGACATTGTCAACAAAAAGCATTGTCATCTGTGATACCGTCGATTAAGATGTTGTCGTTGCCAGAAAATTATTCTGTTGAAGTGATCCCTTCCGGATGTTGCGGCATGGCCGGTTCTTTTGGCTATGAGAAAGAACATTATGATCTGTCAATGAAGATAGGGGAATTAGTTTTGTTTCCGGCAGTGCGCAATAGGTCAGAGGATACGATGATCGCCGCGGCAGGCACAAGCTGTCGTCACCAGGTTAAGGACGGAACAAAACTGAAAGCCCTGCACCCCGTTGAAATATTATGGAATGCCCTGCATGAGAAACGTGATCAACCGTTTATTTAATAAAACAGAGATATGAAAAATGTGTTGATACTGTTCGCTCTTCTCGCGGGTCATTGTTCTCATTCGCAAACTATATCTATGAATGATTATTTCGCGCCGAATTGCCGGGAGACGTTCCTGGGTAAGATTTGATAACATATTAAACGCATCCAAAAGGTGAATGTCCGGACTTAATTTTTTGTCCGGCCAAGCTTCATTAAATTTACCAAAAATATTAGCAAATGCCAACCACTATAAAATGCCCTAAATGTGGAAATGAATTTGAGCCAAACGAATCGATCCGGGACCAGATCAAGAAGGAACTCAATCAAAAAGCAGTAGAATGGCAAAGAAGAAAAGATGAAGAGTTCCAGGTAAAAATGGAAGAAGAAAAAAGACGGATGCAACAACATCTTGAGGAAAATATTCGCAGATCGATCGCCCTGGATTATGAAAATCAACTTCGTTTACTCGCACAAACCAATAAGGATAATGAAGAAAAATTGAAAGAAGCACGTGAACAACAGCTTGAACTTTTTAAGAAGGAACAGGAATTGAAAAACCGTGAAGCAGAGCTTGAACTTTCAGTGCAAAAAAAATTGCAATTGGAGAGAGAAAGATTATCTGTTGAGATCAGGAAACTGGAAGAGCAACGAATAGCAACGATTGAAACGGAATACCGCCTGCGAATGAAAGAAATGGAAGAGAAGTTGGAATCTCAAAGAAAGCTCGCGGAAGAAATGAAGAGAAAGGCAGAGCAGGGCTCAATGCAGTTGCAGGGGGAAGTGCAGGAACTGGCGCTTCAGGAAATGCTTCAAACCAGTTTTCCTTTTGATCTGATTGTTGAAGTAGGCAAAGGTGTTCGTGGAGCTGACTGTATTCAAATAGTCCGAAACAATTTTGGACAGGAATGCGGCAAGATCATTTATGAGAGTAAACGCACAAATGCTTTTGCAAATGAATGGATCGAGAAATTAAAGACCGATATGCGAAGCCAGGGAGCTGACATTGCCGTTCTCGTTTCCAGGACAATGCCAAGGGATATGGAGTGCTTTGGAATTAAGGACGGTATTTGGATCTGTGATTTTTCTGAGGCAAAAGCACTGGCCGCTGTTTTGAGGGACGGAGTGATGAGAGTATTCAGCACTGTAAAGAGCAATGAAAACAGAGGCGACAAAATGCATTTGCTCTATGGATACCTTACAAGCCGCGAGTTTGCCGAACAATGGAAAGCGATCCGGGAGGGCTTTTTGGCCATGAAACTTTCGATACAAAGAGAAAGGGATGCGATGGAAAAGTTGTGGAAGACAAGAGAAAAACAACTCGAAAAGGTCTTATTAAATGCTGCACATATCCGTGGTTCCATTGAAGGAATTGCCGGAATGGATGCAATCGATCTGAATTTACTGGAAAATGGGGAAGAAGATGATAGCTTGTTTGCTGAATAAATTGACAGCTGGTTCGTGCCGTTGCATTTATCTTAGTTTTCGCAGTAAGTCTCAAAGAATTTTTCCTGCTCCAGGATAAAATCATTGGTTACATACGTAAGCAGCGTTCTCTTCACAAGCGCATACAATTCGTTACGGCTGTTGCAGTATGCCGCGTGAACATAAGATAATTTAAGTGTATTGATCTTTTGATGGGCTAATTGCGCCATCTGGCAAATGTGCCTGTCAAGGAAGATGAACTGCTCAGCTATGGCATGCTGATCGTTGTAGAATGGTTTATTCATAGCGACGGTGGTTTTTTCTCCTAAGTATTAGATTTCAGTATAACTAACGGTAAAGAAAAAAATAAATTGTATTAAATGCAAGGCATCCGGGAGATAAAGTTATACAGTTAACATAGCGACCATCCGGAACAGCATTGTAGACAATATCTTATGATCTTATTGATACAAGCTAATTGAAAATAAAAGCGCGGTAAACCCTATGTTTCGTTGAGAATCAACGCATCAAGATTTCTTATCCCTATCTTTTTTTCACAAATAAACCCCTCGGCATATTTCACCCCTATGCGCTTCCCGAACATCCGAGCTCGAGCGACAATGCTGTCGAGAAAGTCAGGAGTGGAGATGTAAGTTTGGGGACCTTCATCACTATTAACCGATGTATGGAATTGGGTTTTGTAAGCCTCAATGGCCTCCATTCTTTGATCAAACACATCGGAAATGTCGATCAATATGTCGGGCTCATGGTACCAGTCCTGCATATAATGGAATACATATTTCGGGCGCCATCTCTGTTGTAAATTGCCGTGCTCATCACGTGTAATAATTTTGGTAAGCCCTGATAGAAAACTGCAATCGCTGATCATTTGTCCTGCACGCCCATGATCGGGGTGACGGTCATGCAGAATATTTCCAATAACAACTTCGGGCTGATATTTTCGAATGATCTGTATCAATCTTAGCTGGTGCTCTTCATCATTTTTGAAAAAGCCATCCCGCATTTTTAAATTTTCCCGCACGTGCACGCCCATAATAGATGCGGCATTTGCAGATTCGCGATAACGCGATTCAACACTTCCTCTCGTACCCAATTCACCTTGTGTAAGATCAACGACGCCTACTTTTTTTCCTCTTTGAATTTCATTGATGATAACACCCGAACAGCCGAGCTCCACGTCATCCGGATGAACGCCTATTGCCAGGAGGTCTAGTTTCATTGGTAATGGTTTGTCTTTAGTTTTAGCCGACGATAAATAAAATTAATAGAAATTACGAATAGAAGGTGATAAACAATAAAGGAGAAACGTTAAACTATTTTGAGGCGGGTAGCCCCGGTTTATACGGGTTATTATACCAGATACCATCGATTTCCCTCACGATATTTTCAATTTGACGGTCGGTTTTGTCTTTCAGGGTCCAATCCTGTTTTAAACTGCTTCCGAAAAAGAAAGCGACGGTTTGATACAGCCTTGCAGTAACACCGTTTTTGTATTCCTTAATGATGTCGTAGCAATTATTTCCTGTTTGACGGTTAATGAGTTTCATTAAGATTTTCCCCTGGTAAACAGAAAGATTTTCCATGGGTTCTGTAAACTGCTCTCTGAGTTCTTTTTCCCTTGACTTGATATATTCTTTTCTTTTTCTTTTTGAATCCACACCTGCAAGACGCGCATTCATATCATTGATCGTTGCACCAGCGATCCGTGCATAGGGATAGGTCACGTACACGGCATTCCTCAACCGGTTCCATTCTTCAATGAATTTGGCAAGTTTATCGGGCGGTAGGTTGGACACCCAAACCATCTCCATTTCTTTATATGGCAAACTTTCACCTTCGTAAATGATGGCGGGAACTATTAAAGTATCATTTGGTCCCCATTTGCTTGCCCTGGGATCAGTTTGTGCCTTTGAATAGAAGTTGAAAAGCAGGAGAAGCGCCGCGATGAACGGAAAGCGGCAATATTTTCTGCGGAAATTCATCCTTTAAATTTACAAAATAAGCCCTGCAATTTATACTCACAGACAAAGAAAGTAACCCTGCCGCTGCTGTTTACAAAGTTAAATTTTCGATCTGCCTGCCGGACCTGTTTAACTGAACCCTCCTGACAATGCTGATAATGATACCCGTAACCATAATAATGACACCTGCCCAAACCAGATTGATAAAAGGAAATTTATACGCCTTTAGGGTTATGTACTGCATCATCGAGTTCGATTCTTTGACTCCTAATTCCGCGCTATTGTCATCGATTTTGTTCAATTGGAAAATGAGGCTTTCTGAAGTGACCGTGTCCTGGATCGGGTAAAGACTGCCGCCTTTATTGATCAGGAATGGCTTTGAGGTATAGGAAGTATTATTCTTTGAGAAAACCTTTATCGTCGCCGTGTATACTTTATCATCAGGAGCGAGACCGCCGGCGGGAACATTGGTTTGCGTGGTCAGGTTTTCCAGGATGTAAAAACCATTTGAATAAAATGCGGTGTCGCCCTTCTTCAAATTTTGTGGTTTGAATGAAGCAGTGTCTTTATTTTTTTCAGGATCGGGTAGGGAGGTGATGTAAGTAAAGATATCATGATCCCAATAATGCCTGGCTGCCGGATTTGCCATAAGACCCTGGTTGCCCTTATAGTTTACAAATGCATTTGGCATTAGCGTAAACTGCTCTTTGCCCGTTTTGCTTTTAAAATGAATTTTATAATACCAGAGAGGTTTTTTGGGGTGCATCGAATCGCTTTCATAGGTAACGTTGTAACTACCCATGGTAGTGGGCAAGCCTTTTACCAGCGTGAGATTTTCACCCGGCTCACCGGTGATCTTATTTTTTTCACCGAGTTGAACAAAAATTCCACTTGTGTTCCATGACATCACTTCCTTTTTCGAAGAAGAAATTAAAATACCTGCTAACATCAATCCGAAACCAAGATGTGAAATAGAGCCGCCGGAAAGTTTTAGTTTGCCTTTCATCCCGATCCAGATATAGGCCGTATTTGCGATGATCGCATAGATAGCGCAGACCATGGCGAACCAAATGGCTCCTAAAAATCCAACGCCATGTTCCTGGTAATTGATATTCCCAAAGGCAAGCACCAATGTTGAAACGATCAAAGAGATGATGGTGGGTACAAGGATCCTTTTCCAGAAAAATCTTGGATCTGTTTGCTTGTATTTCAAATATTGGATAATAGCTGTGAGAAGGCCAATAATGATCGCTACAAAAATAATAACGCGGTTATACGAGAACACGGCGTCTTCACCGATGGTGAAATTGCTTCCAAAAATTTTGTTGATCACAGGTAGTGACGTGGCGATCGTGATGAATAATGCCGTCAGGAAAAATATCAACGAACCAATGAACATCCAGAACTCACGGGATGATGTTTGTTCTTCTTTTACAATATGTGGTATCGACTTGTATCGAATCGCATAAAACACAAATGAAGGGATCAGGAACACAAATAGAAATGCAAGCAATTGGAAATTCATTCCGAGGTCGGTAAATGCATGAACAGAAGTATCGCCCAGAACGCCGCTGCGTGTGAGAAAGGTTGAATAGAGAACAAGATTAAAGGTGATAAGGAATAAAAAATGCGTTGCTCGTAATGAATGCCCTGTATGTTTGTAAATAAGTAAGGTATGAATGCCACCTATCAACGTTAACCATGGCACCAGCGAAGCATTCTCAACCGGATCCCATGCCCAGTAACCGCCAAAGTTAAGTGACTCATAAGCCCAGCGCCCACCCATCATAATGCCTGTACCGAGAACTGCCGCAGAAAACAATGCCCAGGGAAGTGCAGGCTTTGTCCAGTCACCGATGCTTTTTTTCCACATGCCGGCGATTGCAAACGCGAACGGAACAATAGTAGATGCAAAACCGAGAAATAAAACGGGAGGATGTATCACCATCCAGTAATTCTGCAACAAAGGATTAAGATCATTGCCATCCTTGATAAAAGAAAGATAATTAGGCTGCGAAAATATCGGGGCATCCATTTCGTTCCTCAGCAGCACAAATGGATTTGAACCCATGCGCCAGTTGAAGAAATAGATACCGGCGATCATCGTTGCGAGACAAATTTGCGCAAAACTTACCACCGTCATTACTGGTGCTTCCCATTTTCTTGCTTTGCGAATTAAGATCAATCCCAGCACGCAATGCCAAATACTCCACAGGAGAAAACTTCCTTCCTGTCCTTCCCAAAAACAACTCAGCAGATATTTTACTTCCAGTGTCCGGCTGCTATGTTGCCATGCATACTTGTATTCAAAGAGATGATTGGAGATGATGTAAAAAAGAATTCCAAAAATGGCAAATACTGAAAGAGCCTCAACAATGAATGCCCCGCGGGCCATTGCTTTCCATGAACCTCTATCGGCCTCGTTTTTTGATTGAGCGGTCTTAAAATAAGCAAAGGTGGCAACCAATGAGGCGACCAGGGAAAGTGTTATAAAAAAATGTCCTAGTAATCCCGGTAGTAAATGCTCACCTGTGTAGTCCATCCAATTTTAGATTTTTGTCCCGATAGCTATCGGGATCGGATTTTAGATTTTAAAAACCTTACTGCGTTGAAGTGGTTTCCAAGTTTTTCTTTGCGGCATTCATGTCATCTTTGTATTTCGAAGGACATTTCATTAATATCTCTGAACATTCGAAATGATCATCGTTCATTTTTCCCTTCAGCACCAACCGCTCGCTGTGTTCCAGATTTGTCGGTTTCTCCTTTCGATAGATCACTTTCATATTGCCTCCCAAAGAGTCAAAAGCTACGAAACTCAAAAAGTTTGGATTTTTTACTGCATCGTATTCGATGGGCTGCGTGCGGTCAAGCTTGGCAATAATACTTACCGTTTTTCCCTTCTTTTTCATTGCGGATTGCACCGAGTCGTAGGTGCTTAAAGTTCCCATAAAACTTATCAAAACGGCAATAGTGATAGCGATCAGAACAAGCAGTGCAATATGTATTTTTTTCATAATTTTTTCCGACAGTTTACTAGAGCGCAAAGGTAACGGAGAAATGGCGGATAACCGTCACTTGATGACTATTTCACTTAGCTTTAGAGTAATAAATGATGTACTACGTTACAGTGAGTGGGAATTGGATATTTGGATATTGGGTATTAGGATATTTTAACTGCACTATCAGAATATCTTAATATCCCAATATCCAATATCGAATATCCCAATACCCAATATCGAAACTGACCTATTTCTTGCTATAGCTTTTGCCCGAAGATGAGGGGTATGACTTTTGGTGTGAGCTTTTCCTGGCTACAGATCTTTTATGATGATGAACAACAGGGGGAGGTTCATGATAAGTGAGTTCTCCGTCCTCGTCAATAGTGGGTCCGCCTTGTTGATAGTCTCCAAAAATATCGTAAGCCTTACGAGCTGTGTTATAAATATTCGAGTTGTACCTATTGCCAATGATGATAATGGTTATGTCTTCATCCGGCAGTTTGGCAAAAGCTGCGTTAGTTCCATGCCAGCGGCCATTGTGGTAGATGACTTTCTTACCATTTTTCAACATTAACAAGCGCCAACCCAGACCATAATTATGCACGCCGGGCCGCTCAAAACTGTAAGGTGTAAATGCAGCTTCCAGCAGCGCAGAATCAACCACTTTTCCCTGCGACCACGCTTGCGACCATTTTAAAAGATCTCTTGGTGTAGTGTAAATATTTTTATCGCCATAAGTATTTTCCAGGAAATCCCACTCCCAAACGCCACCAGAGGCCTTGTATGATTTTATCGCTGTGATACTGTCGGCAAGTGAGAAGACATAAGTATCGTTCATTTGAAGTGGTTCGAAAAAATTCTTTTTCAAATAATTGGGGTAGGGCATCCCGGTAAGTTTCTCGACGAGCAGTGCAAGTAAAACGAAGTTTGTGTTAGAATAGCTGAACCTTGTCCCTGCTTTGAATTCTGGTTGCGGGTGCATGGTATATAATGAATTCAGCACATCCTGGTTAGATGCATATTGATTTTTGTTCCACCCCATTTTTTCGAGATAGTGTACATAATTGGGCAAACCGCTGCGATGATTCATCAGCATCTTAACGGTAACACCATTGTATGGGAAGTTTGGAAAAAAAGAAGACAACGAATCATCCATTCTTAATCTTCCATCCTGGATTAGTCTTAGAACAGCTGCGGCGGCAAAATTCTTAGAAGCAGAGGCAATATGCATAGGGCTGGTTGCATCCAGGGGTTCCTTCGTTTGCATATTTTTGTAGCCCTTGTACTCTTCATAAATGATGGACTCTCCTTTGGCGACTAATATCCCGCCATTGAAATTTCTGTTGCTGATCAATGCTTTTTCAAAAAAGCTTCTTACGGCATTGTAATAACGAAGAGAGTCGTCTTTGGCCAGGGGCTGAAAAACTATGGGGGAGGTAGCGGTGGCAGTCTCGGGCTGCGGACTAGCTGAATTATCTGCTGTAACATGACACCCAATGACTAACGTAAATCCGATGCTAAATAAAGTATTTTTCAAGGGGTATTGTTTTATAAGGTAACAGTTTGCAATATAACGCAAAAAATCATTGATATCGTATGAATTGGAAAAATAGTAAATCAAGAATTAGGCCTTTCTGTTTATTTATCAACTTATGTGCATATTTGCAAATATGGAGCCAACGAAAACAAGCTATCCCAAAGAAAAAATACGCATTCTCTTCCTGGAAAATATCAGTGACACGGCAGTGAAAAACTTCAGTAAGCATGGGTATGTGCGAGTGGAAAAAATTACAAAAGCACTAAGTGAGGAAGACCTTGTCAGGGAAATAAAGGACGTGCATATCCTTGGGATAAGGTCAAAAACACAGATCACGTCAAAAGTTCTGGAAGCAGCAAACAAGTTACAGGCAATCGGTTGTTTTTGCATTGGTGTCAACCAGGTTGATCTTCATTCCGCAACAGAACACGGCATAGCCGTCTTCAATGCTCCGTACTCAAATACCAGATCTGTTGCAGAATTGGTGATGGCTGCATCGATCATGCTCATCCGACGTATTCCCGACAAGAACAGGGCAGCACATGAGGGGATTTGGATGAAAGAATCGAAAGGTAGTTATGAATTGCGCGGAAAGACTTTAGGGATCATCGGTTATGGAAATATTGGCACACAGGTGAGTGTGTTAGCCGAAGCATTTGGAATGAAAGTGATGTTCTATGATGTGGAAACAAAGCTGCCCATGGGCAATGCCGTGGATGCAAAGTCATTGAAGGAATTGTTGAAAAGATCGGACGTCGTCACTCTTCATGTTCCCGAAACTCCGCAGACAAAAAACCTGATCAATAAAACCACTCTCAAACATTTTAAAAAGGGATCGATACTGATCAATTATGCAAGGGGAGAGGTGGTTGACCTTGATGCTTTACAGCTAGCATTAAAAAATGGGCAATTGAGTGGTGCAGCGATCGATGTCTATCCCTGGGAACCTGAAAAGAACGGCGATAAATTTCATACCCCTTTGCAGAATCTTCCAAATGTGATCCTGACTCCGCATATCGGTGGCTCTACGGAAGAAGCTCAGCAAAACATCGGCGAAGACGTGAGCATGAAACTTTTTCATTTTTTGGAAAAAGGAATAACAAACGGCTCACATACAGTTCCCGGGTTATCATTGCCTCCCCAGGAAGGTGCACATCGTATTCTCCATATACATAACAATGTGCCTGGCGTGCTTTCCGAAATAAATACACAACTGTCAAAAAATAACATAAATATCCTTGCACAATACCTGAAAACAAACGATGCGATAGGTTACGTGGTGCTTGATGTTGATAAAAAGATCTCCGGCCAGGCTTTCCAATTATTAAAAGAGGTGAAGCACACAATTAAGGTAAGGTTATTGTATTAAGAACCGGGATTGACTGGCATTATACAAGATTGCGAGCAAAAGGCAAACGTCTTCAGCAAACTAATTTCACCAAGGATTGTTATTAGTACGAACACACTGCTCGCTTTGCCATAAGTATTTTTCGTATTTTCAAAAATTATTGAAAATAATGTAAATTTGTATTAGCAAAACTTAGTTGTATGAAAGTAGTAATAATAGGTGCCGGATTTGGAGGATTAAGGGTGGCAAGAAAACTTAATAATAAAACCGGGTTTGAGGTCATTCTTATCGATAAAGTAAATTATCACCAGTTTCAACCTTTATTTTACCAGGTAGCGACAGCCGGGCTTGATGCCAGCAATATTTCTTTTCCGCTTAGAAAAGCTTTTCAGAAAAGCAAGAATGTAAGGATCCGGATGGCAGAAGTAAGAGAGATCATCCCTTCTGAGCACAAGGTGATTACCACGAATGAAGAAATAGATTACGATATATTGGTGTTGGCTACTGGTACCGAAACAAATTTTTTCGGCAATCAGCAGTTGTCGGAAAATACATTTCCCATGAAATCAACTGTAGAAGCGTTGCAGTTGCGTCATAAGCTTATCGGCAATTTCGAGCAAGCTTTGCTTGTAAAAAATCCTGACGAGCTGCAGCGACTGATGAATATAGTGCTGGTAGGAGGTGGCCCTACCGGCGTCGAGCTGGCCGGTGCTTTGGCGGAAATGAAACATTATGTACTGCCTAAGGATTATCCCGAACTAGATTTCAGTAAAATGAACATCTTTTTAATCGAGGGCGGAGAAAAAACATTGGGATCGATGAGTGAACGATCTTCAGAAGACTCGTATAAATATTTGACGAGGATGGGGGTGAAAATAAAGACGAGCACGATCGTAAGTAGTTTTGACGGAAACAATGTGTATTTGAAAGATGGTCCTTTGATACCTGCAAAAACAGTTATTTGGGCGGCTGGTGTTACGGGTGCGCTGCCTCCAGGGCTCGACAAAAGTTTGATCGTGAGAGGAAACCGGCTAATTGTTGACAGGTATTCAAAATTAAAAGGTTCAACAAATATTTATGCGATTGGGGATATTGCCTACATGGAGACTCCAAAATATCCGAAGGGACATCCGCAACTGGCTGCCACAGCAATTCAACAGGCAACAGTGCTGGCCAAAAATTTGAAAAAGATCTTACGAAAAGATACCAGACTAGAAGAATTCGAGTATTGGGATAAGGGAACGATGGCGACCGTGGGAAGAAACCGTGCAGTGTTTGATCTGCCAAAGCCAAAATTGCATTTTGGCGGATTTATTGCCTGGTTCATTTGGATGAGTTTACACCTGTTCCTGATCCTGGGAGTGAAGAATCGCTTTTTTGTTTTTTGCAATTGGATCTACAATTACTTTACTTACGATCAAAGCCTGAGGTTAATTTTCCCTGAGTTTTATAAAACAAAAGAGAAAAACTTAACCCCAAGCTCGACGTAGTATTTATTTAACCTGTCCGAACATATTTTGTATCCACCCCGTTGCAAAGCCCACAGCGACCAGCACTACCAATAGTATAATAAAGATCAACCAACCTGTTGCAACGCCTGTCCTGGTTCTGTGAGCAGCATGTGCATAGTGTTTTGTCTCAACGGGCCGTACTTCCCTTGTCTTAATAAGCCGGCCTGCATACATCGACATAAAATTATCGGCTTCATTTTGTGTGTTTACTACTTGTTCGGCAACGAAATCTTCGTGGTCACCGCGAACTTCGTAGGCTTGTAAGGCTACCGGAAATTCTTCTTTTCTAAGTTCCATAGTCTTTTTTATGGATGTATTTAAAATTTCATGCCGTTAATGAGTTCAGATTACAACTGTTCATAAAGTCTTCAGGAATTTCCTGGCCTTGCTGTGGAAAGCTCCAGTTTCATAAGGCCATCGTTCTTCAATAATAAGTCTTACTTCATTTTTGATCTCAGGATATTGTTGTGACAGGTTTTGAAGAAGAGAAAGAGAAAACGCTTTTACAGCCGCAGGTTCGTCGGGAGAAGAAATATAACGCAGGCAAGTATCCATGATCTCCCCATGAAATCTTTTGGGGATATCTATGTATTGAAGAAGGCGGACGGTGTTTCTTTTTATCGAATCATGGATACCAGGTTTGTGTAAATTCTTTACCAGTTTTGCCAAATGTGGGGAAATCAACTCAGGATGATCGATCACGCAATAACTAAGAGGCCACGCCGCACGCTGATTGACCCTGTATTCAGAATTCAGGAATAAATTGAAAAGTTCAGTAAATCGTTTTTGAGAATTGCCAACCCATTTCACGATCTTAACGCAATTAGCTTTGGAATGTTCAGCCAGTATAGTTTGCCGCAGATCCATACTCTAATTTATTTAATACTTTTATTGATGATAAAATTCATACCCGTTGTTTTGATAAACTTCCTTCTGCAAACTTTTTTTCTATATGCGCAGGACCGGAGATATCAATATCCTGCGGCATTATCCAATTCTTTTGGGGGTGTGAGTATCGGTTATATTAATTATCCTTTTACAAACTCACAACTGGAGCCAGGATTCCATGCAGCGTCTGTCAAAGTTCCACATACTGCGGTTAGAATAATTCTTTTTGGACATGAATTTAATCCATATCTCTCTGCCCAACTCACTTACATGCGACCAGTGGATTGGGTAGAATATAAAAATGTCAACGGTGATGAAACCACACATTCAGTATGGATGAATGTAGCGGGTGTTTCGGTAAAAGTGCGAACGCCGCAATGGAAAAAATTCTCGGTTTATGGAGAACTGGGTTTAGCGGTTATTACACGTCGTGGTTTTGAGATCAATAACCAAACAGTGATGAGTGATGCCTGTTATGGAAGCTTATCGACAGGAGCAGGTTTGCAATATCATCTTAATAATAAATGGACGTTAATGCTGAATGCTGTTTATTCGCCCGAAAATGAAAGTCAAAAACAGCCGCATACAATTTTTTATTCCGGTGCATTTACTTATACGATGAGACCCATCTCAGAAGATAAATTAAAAAGAAATGAAGAAGCAGACTTTCATTTTCCAAAAAATGTACTGCAGTTAGGATACACGACGAATGCACTGGGCTATGGCGTGAATAATGCAGTAGCGAAGGGACCCATACCAATTTTTTGGGGCGGTGATGTGAGGATAAAAGAAGGCATCTCGGTCAATTACCAGCACAATATTTTTCATTCACGAAAGGTTTTTTCGTTTGACTGGGGAGTGAATGCTTCCTATTGGGTGAGTGAAAAAAATGAAGACAAGTTTGCAACCGTTTCATTATTTCCATTGCTGAGATTTACTGCGATCCGGTCAAAAGGAGCGGATATTTATTTTAATTATTCGGTAGCGGGACCTACATATATTTCAAGAACTATTACTGATGATGAGAATACCGGCAGGCATTTCACCTTCCAGGATTTTATGGGAATGGGAGCCTTTATTGGCTCCCATAAAAATTTAAATGCTGAGATCAGGATCATGCATTATTCCAATGGAAATATTTTCCCCGAAAATGTTGGTCACATGATACCATTGACCTTTAATCTTGGCTATTGTTTTTAATCCCTGCGGCCAAACAAACGAAGAAGAAATAGGAACAGGTTGATGAAATCAAGATAAAGGTTTAGCGCACCGAGTATCGAAATTTTCTTTACATCAGAAGCCGGGACATCAGCATATTGAATGCCACTGCCAATATTTTTTAATTTTTGAACATCGTAAGCGGTAAGACCTGTAAATATCATTACACCAAGAAAGCTGATTAGGTAATCCAGCGAAGAGCTACCCATGAATATGTTGATGATCGAAGCAACTATAATACCGATAAGTCCCATGATCAGTATGCGGCCAAATTTTGTAAGATCGTGCTTCGTTGTATATCCCATAAATGCCATGACACCAAACATCGCTGCAGCCGATAAAAAGCAGGCTAACACTGAGCTGGCAGCATAAGTCACCAGAATAACACTGAAGCTTATTCCATTCACAGCTGAGTACAGAACAAATAACAATATGAGCACGGGTGCGGACAATCTGGAATAGCCAAAAGACATGAGTAAAACAAAACCCAGCGGTGCAAAGATGACAATAAAACCAAGCGCATTAGGGCCTTTATTTGTGAATAAATATGATAATAACTCCAGGTTAGTTGAAAACAGGTAAGCAAACAAAGCCGAAACTCCCAGCGCCAGGAACATGTAGGCAAAAACATTTGCCATAAAATTTTTCACCTGTGTTTGTTCTGCAGGTTGAATAAGCGATAGGTCGGTTGATCTGCCTTGCTGATTTTGTGGATCCATAGTTTGTGTGATTTTTAGATTGTAAATGTAGGAACGGATTTTTAATCCGCTAAGTTAAAACATTTTTCTTATAATTTATATTATGTTAAATGGCACACAACGAGCCTTAGATTTAAAATACCCGTTTTCGTTTGACCTTCATCCTGAAGAGGCAAATCAGATTTTGAAGTTTTTAAAGAA
>Ga0207674_10005174_pt1 | contig 15541 bp, 16 predicted proteins | sample KBSCornC72_FD_184303 | JGI IMG/M metagenome (GOLD analysis project Ga0207674, IMG submission 184303) | Corn rhizosphere microbial communities from Kellogg Biological Station, Michigan, USA - KBS Corn C7-2 (SPAdes) (version 2) | ecosystem: Host-associated > Plants > Roots > Rhizosphere > Soil ... | reverse complement strand
GGCGGAATCGACCTCCAGCCAAGTCAACCAGTTCGGCGGCTATACCGGCCTGACGCCTGCCGAGTTCGCGGGGTTCGTCCATTTCACCGCTAGAAGCGCCGGACTGCCAGCAGAGCGAGTTTTGCTCGGGGGAGATCACGTTGGTCCCTTTCCATGGCGACAGGAGGCTTCGGTTTCTGCATTAAGAAAAGCTTGCGCGCTGCTGCACGATTGTGTGGCTGCGGGATACAAGAAAATCCACCTCGATGCGAGCATGCCTTGCGGAGACGACAAGGGAATCATCACCGAGCGAACGGTGGCTAACCGGGCTGCGATTTTGTGCCAGGCCGCAGAGGAAGCGTATCGGGAATTGCCGTCAGGCTGCCCACAACTAGTCTATGTGATCGGAACCGAGGTTCCCGCGCCTGGTGGAGAATCTGTCGACGCACACTCCCCTGCAGTAACCCAGGCTGAGGATGCTCATCGAACACTGGAAACCTTCCGGCTCGCGTTTGAAGAACGGGGACTGTCGTCTGCCTGGGAGCGCGTGATCGCACTAGTTGTTCAGCCGGGAGTCGATTTCGGATCCGATTCGATCTTCGACTACGAACGTGCTAAAGCTCAGTCGTTGTCCGCTGCACTGTCACAGCACCCTGGAATCGTCTTTGAAGCACATTCCACGGACTACCAATCTCCCCAAGCCTTAGCGCGGATGGTCGAGGACCATTTCGCGATCCTGAAGGTAGGTCCTTGGCTGACCTTTGCCTTCCGGGAGGCGGTGTTGGCTTTAAGTGCCATTGAACGGGAGTTGTTCACACCCGGGTCGGAGCAGCAGATCTCACGCGTTCGCGAAGTCTTGGAATCAGCAATGTGGCGCGACCCGGCCTACTGGCGGCCTTACTATCGCGGCGATGAAGACGAGGTGCGCCGCGACCTTATATATGGCTACAGTGATCGCTGCCGATACTATTGGCACCAGCCTCCTGTCCGGGAGGAGATCGCTCGACTAATCGGCAATCTTGGGCGAAGACCGATCCCTCTCACCCTCATTAGCCAGTATCTGCCCCTGGCATACGAAGCAATCAGGAGCGGAGAGCTGCAAGCTGTTCCCGAACGGATGATTCACTACCATATTCGACGAGTTGTGCGGGTGTACGCCGACGCGTGCTCAGTAAAACAGACTGCTTGACGTTGCGATTCACACATTGAAGCGCCGTCCAGAATTGAGCGAGGCGGTGGCAGACGAGAAAGGTGTTCTATGTCTCCGACTGGGAAAGGGGTTGCGCAAGCTGGCGGCAACCGATTTGGAAAGCTGAAAGGTACGACGGTCTCAGCGCTTTGGGCGACGACTACCGCTGCCGCCATTGTGTTTTCATCCGCGTTACGCGCCGGCGCTGCAGACACCTTCTCGAGCGCCCCTCAGATTCAAGGGGAACACCTGAGAATTCAATTCGATCGTAACCTGCACAGCCGTGTGATCGCCCGCTTTGACGGTCACGAGACGACGATGGGGCCATCGGTTGCCAGTGAGAGGGTGACCATCGCCAACAGGACATGGAGCGAGTTTTCACTGGCCTCACAAAAGACCGAGCGGGTGAGCGACACTTTCGGAGTAGCAGAACGGCTCGTCGTCGTGGGGAAAGCCGGACCACTCACCAAAGAAGTCTCCGTCACGATCTACGATGAATTCCCGGCGATGGCATTCTTTGATGTCCACTACACGAACACTGGCGGGACCAAGCTCGCTGTCAAAGCCTGGACGAATAACGCCTACACACTGAACGCGCAGCGCAACAGCCGCACGCCGGCCTTCTGGTCTTACCAGAGCGGTTCCTATGAGAAACGCCCAAACTGGCTTGTACCGTTGCACACCAACTTCCTACAAGAGAATTTTCTCGGTATGAATGCCAGCGACTACGGTGGCGGCACGCCGATCGTTGACGTCTGGCGCCGCGATGTTGGCATGGCCGTGGGACACGTAGAACCGCGGCCCAGGCTGGTCTCGCTGCCTGTGGCGATGCCGGATTCTGTTCATGCCAAGATCGCCGTGAAATATCAGCACGCGAGCACGCTCGATCCAGGAGAGAGTCTCAACACCTTCCGAACTTTCGTGGCCGTCCACCAGGGAGACTACTTCCGCACCTTGGTCGACTACCGGCGGTTCATGATGAAGAGACAAGGCTTCCAGGCACCTGCGCCGCCGGACAGCGGGTTTGGCCCGATCTGGTGCGCCTGGGGATACGGACGAACCATGCGGCCGCAACAATTGCTCGACACGCTGCCGACGGTCAAACGCTTGGGATTCGCTTGGGTCACACTCGATGATGGATGGCAGAACAATGTGGGCGATTGGGCTCTCGATCCCAAGAAGTATCCCCGGGGTGACGCGGACATGAAGGCTCTGGTTGATCGCATCCACCAGGAAGGGTTTCGCGCCCAGCTCTGGTGGTCCCCGCTCAGCGCGGTACCGAATTCTGAACTGCTGAAGGATCATCCCGACTACGAATTGCAGAACCGCGATGGTTCTACCCGAAAAGTTTCCTGGTGGAATTCCTACTACCTTTGTCCGGCGGACCGCCGCGTTGTGGAGTACCACAAAGCACTGGTGCGGAAGATTCTGGTGGATTGGGGCTTCGATGGTCTGAAGTTGGACGGCCAAGATATGAACGGCGTCCCAGCCTGCTACAACCCCGCTCACCACCACAAGCAGCCGGAAGAATCCGTGGAGGCCTTACCAGATTTTTTCCGCGAGATCTTCGAAACGACACAAACAGTGAAGCCCGGATCATTGGTGGAGTTCTGTCCTTGCGGCACAGCGTATTCGTTCTTCACTATGCCGCATTTCAATATGTCCGTCGCCTCCGACCCAGGAAGTTCGTTCCAGGTACGCTCCAAGGCGAAAACGTTAAAAGCTCTGATCGGAGATTCGATCCCATACTTCGGCGATCACGTCGAGCTGAGCGATAGAGGAGATGATTTCGCGTCCACGATTGGGGTCGGCGGTGTTGTCGGAACACAGTTTGTTCTCCCCACGCTAGCGGAAAAACGGAGCAAGTCTGATCTGACCCCGTCGCGGGAAAAAGAATTCGAAAAATGGCTTCGCATCTATCGCGAAAAGATGCTTTCGCAAGGTCAATATCTCGGACAACTCTACGACATTGGTTTTGATCTGCCCGAGACACATGTGATCCGCAAGAATCAGACTCTTTACTACGCTTTCTATGCCGAGCATTGGAAGGGTCCCGTCGAACTTCGCGGTCTGGAAGGCCGAACCTATGATGTCGTGGAATACGTCAACGGAACGAAGCTTGGCACCGTATCGGGACACAATACCCGCCTGACGGTTGAGTTCGAAAAACATCTGCTTCTGGAAGTGCGTCCGCAATGAAGTGCGGAGCGGGCAACTCTTTGCCCAGGGAGTAGGCAATGAAGAAGTTACGCTTCGGCGCAGTCCTACCGCTTCTGTGCGGAATGGCATTTGCTGAAACGGGGGCACGTCACACCGTGGAACCATTTTCCGCCGTCACGTTCTGTGTTAGTTCAGGTCGGACGTAATCACGGGAGTAGGGAATCAATGTCCTACAATGCACTCAACGATGTCACTGGGATTGGTAAATTCATTACCATCCGCAACAAAGAAACTGGTGTGCCGTTCACTCTCGGTATGACCGAGGATGAGGTGGCCGTCTCAGATGGAGAGCAGAAGTACTTATTTAACAGGTACAGCTCAACCCCGATGTTTCCGTCGAAGGGGATGACACCCGATATGTGTATCGGATTGGGTATTACACTCGCCGAAGCGATGGAAGGCACTGTTTGGGTTCGCAGTTTGCGCCAATACTCACTCCTTCCGAACTGCAGGCACTTCTGGCACTGCTGGTTCAAAAGGAATGGTTCAGGTAAAACGAGCAGGGCACGGCCGGTAAAACGGCTACGCCCTGTTCTCATTTCTGGTTGCTTTCCACCTTTTCTAAGCGCCACCCTGAGCTGAGGACTTTAGAGTGTCGCAGAAAGAATTGGTTTGGTCGACATAATCATTCCGGGGAAGAGCTCTAGTCACCCGGTCGGCCTTCGGCTAACCTTCCCTATCACTACGATATCCCGAAAGAAAGTTCGGGCTGTACCAGCGCCTCCTACCATCCGTGCTACGTATTTGAATCTGCTGTCCTGCAGCCATTGGCCGTAATCGTAGAGATCCTCATGCGGTATGTAAATTCGGAGAGGGGAAGCACAGGATCCTCGTCAGCGTCTTTTAGGAACTGTGGCCTGGGTTCCTTCCACCATTCAATCTTTGAAAGGCGTGGCGGCAAAATAGACCATATTTATTTTCCCTGCCCGAGATGATTATGGGCATCCTTACTGTACCGCCGTTCAGCTCATCAATGATGCAAAAAGCCGCGCACCCCGCACGGCTTTTCCTCAAAAAGCCGCATGTCGCAGAAAGAATGAGTTTGGTCGACGCGCACATACCTGGAATCTCGGGGAAGAGCTCTAGTTGCCCGGTCGGACGGTCAATCGGCCAATTACCCTCTCGAAAACCCCATGCGGTATGCGGATGCTTCGATAGCCGCGCTTATGTAATTTCTCAAGGCGAGAAAGGACAATCACGCCCTATTCATTCTCAAAAAGGCGTGTGACGGTCTGACGGGATAAGCCCGTTAGCTCGGCAACTTCTCTCACGGTGTATGCGGGTTTCATTTCCCCTTGAATGGGCCGCATTGGCTTTTAATTGTTTGTGTCTGGAAGCTTCCAGGCGAACAGCACCCCGCCTCCGCTGGTCAGAACGTACTGCTTGCCATCGATCTCGTAAGTAGTCGGGGAGCTGCCGATAATTCCTCCTGAGCCTGCATGCCACAGAGTCTTTCCGGTGGCAGTATCGAGCGCAAGAAAATTTCCTTGAGCATCACCGGTAAAGGTCAATCCTGAGTCCGTCGTCAAAACGCCAGCGCCTGATCCCCCCGAGCCCACTTCATGGCTCCAGCGGATTTTGCCGGTCTGGTAATCAATAGCTTCGATGACGCCTTTGCCCCATAAATCGTAGTCACCCCCTGCCCATCCATAGTCACCGTCGGCGGGCTTGGAGAAATAGATGCTCCAGCTCGGATGTGCATCGACGATAAACAGCCCGGTCTTAGGATCGAAGCTGGGCGAGCGGAAGTTCGTCAAGCCGCCTTCGTCGGGAGCAATCAAGCGTCCGTCTGGTGCAGGCTCTTTGGCCGGATTGGGAACAGGCCTTCCCTGCTTGTCGATGCCCAGTGCCCAGTTCACGGGCCCGAAGGGCACGGTCAGCAGGCTCTCTCCGTTAGTGCGATCAAGAACGAAAAAGTAGCCGTTGCGCGAAGCCTGCATCAGCATCTTTCGCGGCCTGCCGTGAAACATTCCATCCACCAGCACGGGCGTCTCGACGGCGTCCCAGTCATGAGTATCATGTGGAGAAGCGGAAAAACCCCAGACAAACTTGCCGGTGTCGGCATTCAGCGCGACGATGCTGCACGTATACAGGTCGTCCCCAGGACGAGTGGTGCCGCTCAGAACCGGTGTGGGATTACCTGTGCCCCAATAAATAAGATTGAGGTGCGGATCATACGTGCCCGACATCCAGGTCGTGCCTCCGGTAGATCCACCTGGAGTGCTCGCGGGTGGCGTCACGTTCCATTGCCACTGCGTCTTGCCTGTCTCTGGGTCAATCGAACGGATAAACGTGGGCAGGTTGTCCAGATCGCCGCCGACGCCGATAATGACGTGATTGCTGACAATCTGTGGCGCCATGGTGGCCCAATAGCCTTTGTTGACATCCGCGATCTCGACAATCCAGCGAACCTTGCCGTCTTCCGCGTTCAGTGAAATCAGGTGCGCATCGGGCGAGGTGAAGAACACCCACCCCTTGTAGATACCAACGCCCCGTTGGCCGATGTGCTCGCCCTTGTTCGGTGGATAGGTATAGTGCCAAAGCATATGGCCGGAGCGGGCATCCACCGCCCATACGTTGTCTGGGATCGTGAAGTACAGAACTCCTCCCACCAGCAGCGGCGAGGCCTTGATCGTATCCCTATGCTGCGTCTGGAAGGCCCAGCCAAGCGTCAGGTTGCCTACATTCTTCGGGGTGATCTGCGTCAGTTTGCTGTGGCGCATGCCGGAATAATCGCCGTGGTAACTCGGCCAACTATCCGGAGAAGGGTTTAACAGATCGGCTGGGTCGAGATTCTGGGCCACCAACGGGGATGGTAGCGCAATGAGCAACAAAAGCGAGGCAAGAGACCAGTTATGTCTTAAGAACGTCATTTCGCGGAGAAGCCCTCAGAGTAGATAATTCGTCCGTCGATGGATCAGCGTAACGTTTGCAAGTAAGCCATCAGGTTATGGATATCATCGTCTGTGTACTTGCTGAACTGCTCCACGTGAGCGTCCACCGGTGAATCAATGACATATTTCACGTTCGAAGTGAAAAAGGACCGGTAAGTATTGTTCGCGTCGCGCAGCCCGACTACAAACTCGTCCACATACGCCAGAGTTCCTTTGACTGTTTCTCCAGACGGTAGCCTGACCGTTACCCGGCTCTTGGCGTCGCGCGGATAGAGCATCTGTTCTTCCAGACGAAGTCCCTCATAGCGCGAAGCAATGCCAGCAAGGTCTCCGGTGGGGGAATGGCACTTCGAACAGCCTCCAGCGCCGTAGAAATATTTCTTGCCCAACTCCCGATTGCCAGTTTGCAAGTCGGCGACCTCAACTCCGCGGCGACCACCGTTCTGGGCTTTAGCCTTGGCCGCTTGCGAGTGGATGAAGGCCACCAGGCTTGTCAGTTGCTCACTGGAGAAGTTGAACGATGGCATACCCTTTTGCGGGCGCCCGTCGCGCACCACTTCAGATATCTTGTCGCCGCCCTTGTCAGTGAGAACGAGTGTTGCGCGCGTCAGGTCGGGACCGGTTTCTCCGCCCATGGCATCGCGGCCATGACAGAAGGCGCAGTTTTGCCCGAAAAGCTCGCCGCCAGCCTTTGCCACGTCCGCGGCAGCATCCTGAACGGCACTGCCCGATGACTGATTTGTCTGAAATCCATCCGAGGCCGCGTAGATAGGGGGCCGAGTGGCCTGACAGGCAAGAATTGCAACCCCCATGGCGAGAAGTACAGCGCCAAATGATCTCTTCATGCTTAGAAAAAGCCCTCACCCATTCGGAATGAACGGCACCCCATAAAGTAGTGCCCGCAGGCATGAAACGCAAATCCAAGCACTTGGGGGATCCAGCTGATGAAGTGAGCAGAGACCTGTAGAGTCGCAGGATGCCGCAATTGAGGAGCCATGCGAACCATTACGAGCGGCAGCTAAAGGCAGCAGCCAATCGAGCGGGGATTGGGCACATCGGTACACACGCGATGCGGCACACCGACATCCGAACGACGCTCAACATTTATGGGGATGTCGTGACGGATGAGATGTTGGAAGCACACAGCAAAGTGGTTGGTTTGGCGCTAAATGGAGCGCAAACAGAGCGCAAGAGCAGTTAAATCCTTTGAATCTGGCGGAGAGAGAGGGATTCGAACCCTCGATACAGGTTTTAGCCCGTATAACGGTTTAGCAAACCGCCGCCTTCAGCCACTCGGCCATCTCTCCTCAATAACTTACGGACTGGCTATTGTGCTTTCGTGCTTATTGTATACGATCGGGACGTCCAGAATACGAGGGATGGCTGGTCGACTGCTGGCGGCTCCTTCGTGATTTCCCCTGGTTCCAGACATTTTCCTGCGCGAGAACGTTGCAGAAACCCAACAAGAGCAGCCAGTACCCGCACTTGCACAGAACGCAAGGACGGGGGCACCCCACCCAGAGTTGATCCAAAGGTAGGCCACCGGCCTGTGTCTCAATCTACTTCGGTTTCCTTGAGGAAAATGAAACACGTAGTCTTAGGAGAGGTCTCCCATCTGAACAAGAGACCACCACGAAGTGCGCCGAAGGCCTCCGTCTCCGCAAATTGAGGGAGGCGTTCAAATGCCTTCTTGACTGCCTTGCTGATCTCGCCTCTCATTGGTCCTACTCGTGGCCCGCTTGCAACAACTTTATCGACATCCGATTGTGTTTTCTTACTGTGCGCAGGCACCCAGGATGCCCAAATGTGGCTGGGATGTGCGGGGAAAGCGCGTGTAAGTCGTTGGCCGTATGACAGGGCTGCGAACAGTAGAGATTTAGCAAACCGCCGCCTTCAGCCTCTCGGCCATCTCTCCGCGTACAGAAACGTGGTCGGCGTTCTTCCTTGAGATATTACGTTTGCACAGCAGAACGGCCAGCGGCCGCAGGAATGGGTGAAACTGGCCGGTCTTTGCAAGCGAATAAAAAGCGAATATAATACTCCGAGCCGGGCTTCAAACTGGCTAGGCAATCCGTGCAGAGGTGAAAATGGCCGGGAAGCTTTTGCAATTTCCGTTGGGTAGGCCTGAGCTCTTCTCTCGAGAGATCAATTGTGAAGTTCTCAGAAGCAGTGAAATCAATCAGGTTTTGTATGCTGCCATCCGTGCTCTGCCTCACGTACAGAATGCGCGTTTACGTGAAGAACTAAGAAGCGCGCTATGCGATCTTCTGATTCCGCAGAACGGCGCCGCATAAGTTGTCGTAGCAGGACGTATGATTGACTGGCACGAACGAAAGCCCCCCGAGCGGGCCTATCCCCATGCGGCACAATAACTAATTGCCGGCTTTGGGCCCCGAGACGAGATCCGAGTACCCATTGCCAAATTTGGTTGTGACTGTCGATTCTTCCAAATACTCAATTCGTTCCCTGAGTAGCTCCAGTTCTCGTCTTTGAGTTTGAAGCTCTCTCTGTTGCGACTTTACTGCCTCGATCAAAATTGCCGCCAGCCTCGAGTAGTCCACCCCTAAATTTCTTTGGTGTTTGGATCGCGAGAGACCACCTCGGGTAACACCATGTCCACGTCTTCGGCGATTACTCCGATCTCGTGCTTTCCGTCACTTCGGCGTTCGTAATATACACCTTCGAGTTGCGAGATTTTCTCTAGTGCTCCCGCGAGTGGTCGAATGTTGGTCTTGAAGCGGCGTGAACTGCGGGTAGTCCAGCTATCTGCTAAAGTCGTGGCGCCGGCGACTACTTCCAACGTTGCAGTGGGGCTCATCGTTCCAACGCCGATTTTGCCCCCGGTCGGAGCAAGACCGATAGTGCCAGCATGGCGGCCAGATCCTGGTTGCAAGGCGATTGATCCGCCATTACCGGGGATCAACGCACACCTCGTACTCGCCGCGTTACAACTGCCACCCGTACCGCCAGTGATCAGAATGGTTGCGCCAGTTCCGCCGGGACGCAAAGGGCGCAGATGCTCCCGCTCCGGACATAAGCTGAAGCCCGCCGCCAGAGCCTGCGATGCCAAAAACGCCAGTCGCAAGACTACCTCCGGTTCCTCCTCTCACCTTGAGAGCCGGAGGCGCATTCTGAGCTCCTGAGCCATTGGAACCCTGTATATCGAGTTTGCCTCCCGGGTGTCTTATCTTCCCGGAGACTCCGACAGCTGGATGTTCGGCGGGAACTCCCAATTGGCGCGGGCCGGAGTGGGTTCCGGTGAACGCGATGCTTTGCATTATGCAATTGCGCATTTTCGGATGGCTTCCTATTACGGGGACTGCTTCAAACTGGAGTGTCCTACCGGCTCTGGGAATCAAATGACGCTATTGTTGTTCACCCATTTTCCACGCGAGAACATTGCAGAACCCCCTGAACAGCCCGTACCGGTTCCATGCAGTTCCGCGACAAAAATTCTTGAATCGAAATATATGTATATACATCTATCTGCCTGTGAACCAACTTCCCAATCTTCCCTGCATGTGCAGCAGCGTACGGCGGGCCTCTCGAGCGTTGACGCAGCTCTATGAACAGGCGCTCCGCCCCCTGGGCTTGCGTTCGACGCAGTTCACCATTCTGCAAGTGTTATCGCGAGCGGGAGAGGTATCGCAGGGTCATTTGGGCGAGAAGCTCGCCATGGACAGCACCACCCTCACCCGCACTCTCGACATCATGCTGCGCCAGGGGTGGGTGGCCGAACGCCGTGGGGAAGACCGTCGTCAGCGATGGCTGCGTTTAGCGAAGGCCGGCCGAGCAGAACTCGACCGCGCCTTGCCGGTTTGGGAGAAGGTTCAAACCCAACTGAAATGTGAGCTGGGAGAGCAATCCTGGAAGCAGCTCTTCCAGCTCGCCGACCAATTAACTCTACTCGCGACCAGCGCTCGCGATTAGCCATAAAAATAAGGAGGAATTGTGACCACTTACGGAAAAATCACCACTGGGCTGATCGCGGCCTGGTTCGTATTCGCACTTTCAGCTTCGGCCCTGCATGTCTTTGTTGACGCATCGCAGCAGATTTCACTCTCCGTTGCTCTAGCGGCCGGAATACCGTTGATCGCCTTCGTTGCCTGGCTGGCAGCCTCGCAGAACTTTCGGAAGTTTGCGCTGTCCCTGAACCCTCGGGTTCTGACATCCTGGCAGACAGTCAGGCTTCTCGGCGTCGTCTTCGTGATACTCGAAGCCATGCAACTGTTGCCGGCGCGCTTTGCGCTTTCGGCCGGATACGGCGACATCGTCATCGGTGCGACGGCCTGGTTTGCCGCCACCAGGTTGGCCAAACCGGCGAGCCGCGCGCTGTTCATCCTGTGGCAGACGCTCGGCATGGTTGATCTGGTATCAGCGGTTGCGCTCGGCGTCACCGCCCAATTCGTTCACAGTCCCGGACCCTCGATGCATCTCATGACTGTGCTGCCTCTGAGCCTGATCCCAACGTTCTTAGTGCCTCTGTTCATGATGTTTCACGTGATCTCGATTGCGCAGGCGAGTAAGTGGCGCGAGCCTTCGCCTGCTTTGCAGGACGCACAAAGACCCGGAAGGATCCCAGGTGCCGTTGCCTAAGTTAAACGGCACGAATTCGACTATTGGGTTTTTCTTTTGTGTGCAGCCGCCTGAGGTGCCCGAATGTTGGCCGGGAATGCGCGAGGAAGCGTCGCTAAGTCGTTAGAAGTCTGTCGGGGCGGGAATCAGGAGAGATTCAGCAAACCGCCACATTCAGCCACTCGGCCATCTCCCCGCGTTTTGACAAACATTGTAGAACCCACGCCTGACCTAGCCAACTGACCGCCGAAGACTCAGCAGGGGGCCCACCCACTTCCGACGTGAACCCGCCCTTTTGAGCGCGTCAGGAGCTTTCATGACCGCTCGACGCTGCATGGCTTGTAATCGCCCGAAATCTCCGGCACGAGCCGGCATCTACCGAATACGGTATCCTTCCAGAGGCCCGAAAGAGGGCTGGGAAACGAGGGCTGCAGTAGCAGCATGTTCCCCTTCCAGGAGATGACAACATGAAGAGCATTCTTGTGGTGTTTCTTGCGTTGGTGCCCGCTGTGGCCCAGCAATCCAAGACTCCCGTTTCCGATGCGCTCCGGCAGATGTTGAACGGACGCGAAAAGAACATCGTCGCCGCCTTTGAGCAAATGCCGGCTGAGAAGTTCAACTTCAAACCAACTCCCGAGCAGATGACGTTTGGTCATCTCGCGGCCCACATTGCTGACGGCAATTACTACTTCTGTTCGAACACCGCCGACGTACCGCGTCCCAAGGTGGAGGAATTGAAGGGCGATGAAGGCAAGGACAAGTTAGTTGCAGCTATGAAGGCCTCGTTTACATTCTGTCACGACGCCTTGACAAAAGCTGATGACTCAAAGTTGAGCGAAGACATTAAGTGGTTTGACGGCAAGCCGCGCTCCCGCGCATGGGCTGCGTTGGGCCTCGCTAGCAGTTGGGCAGACCACTATGGAATGGCTGCCATCTACCTGCGTCTCAATGGCCTGCTGCCCCCGACAGCACAATCCGAGCCAAAAAAATAAATCCAGAAGAAAGGCGCCAACTTGCCGCATTCAGCTGACGCAGCGGAATTTCTCGCAATCGATCACGTGCAACTCGCCATGCCTGCAGGTCAGGAGGCGGTTGCACGGTCCTTCTTCATCGGTCTGTTGGGAATGCAGGAGATTTCAAAACCTGCGGAGCTGGCAAAGCGCGGTGGGTGCTGGTTCCAGAGCGGCCAGGTTCAGATTCATCTCGGTGTGGAAGCAGACTTTCGTCCAGCGAGAAAGGCACATCCGGCGCTGCGGTGCCGGAATTATGCCTCACTGATCGCAAATCTCGCCCGTAATGGGATCGCTTGTGAGGAGGTGAACGATATTCCCGGCGTTCGCCGCTGCCACGTCCACGATCCCTTTGGTAACCGGATTGAACTGCTGGGTGCCGATTAGGCTATTCGAGTGTTGCTCCTCGAATCCAGACTCAGTAGCATAGAGGTAAGCTCGTTGAAAGTTCGGGCCGCGAAGCCACCAGCACGAAAAGCGCGGGACCTACTCTCTTAATCCGAAGGGAACAGTGCATCTGACGCTAGGTAATTCATATCTCAAAATCTGGCTTTCCCTGATTTTTTGCGCCGTGCAGCTTTTCCCAATCGTGGCGTCGGCCCAAGGGGCTACTCCTAGCGTTGCCTTCGATCTAGTAGGGCCGAAGGTTGATGTGCGTGTTCAGCGCTCCGGTCAGACGCTCCCTATCGCACAGGTCCCCAACCTCCAAGCTGGAGACCGCCTCTGGATCCATCCCGATCTTCCTGACAGTCAATCGGTGCGATATGTGATGATCGTGGCTTTCCTGCGGGGCGCCACCAATCCTCCGCCGGACTCCTGGTTCACTCGCGTCGACACCTGGCTCAAGAGCGTCCATCAGGAGGGCGTTTACGTCAATGTTCCCGAGGAGGCAGAAGAGGCGGTAATTTTTCTGGCTCCGGATACGGGCGGGGCGTTCTCCACCTTACGAGGTACGGTGCGCTCGAAGCCGGGAGCATTTGTCCGTGCCGTGCAAGACCTGCAGCAGGCTAGCCTGGACCGTTTGCGCCTGGAAGCATACCTCGATGCCGTACGGGAAAGCTCGCCGGATCCGGATCAACTGAAGACTCGCACGACCCTGCTGGCGCGTAGTCTCAGCATCAAGTTGGACCAGCAGTGCTTCGATAAGCCGAGTGCCCAGCAGGTGCCTTGTCTGACCCAGCATACCGACCAACTCGTGCTCGATGACCAGCACAGTCAGACCATGGTTGCGACCCTGACCACGGGTCCCTCCACCGATTTGATCGCGAACATCAGTTCAACGCCAACTGCTCGCAACGGGTACTACAGCCCCTACATTGGAGCGGTGGTTGACCTGGCGCGCATTCTCGGAACCGCGCACACGGCGCAATTCCAATATATCCCGGCTCTTGCTTTGCCCAAGGAAGATCAACTGAAGCTGCGGTTGAACAATCCGCCTTCGTTCCGCAATCCCAAGTCGGTGATGGTGATCGCATTGCCGCCAATTCGTGCGGCGGTGGCTCCGCCCCTTCGAGCTCTCGATGCTACCCAGGCCTACTGCGTGAACCAGCCGGAATTGGTTCTCCCCGCCGACGGTGCGCCGCTGATCTTTGCCACTGATCTCGGACGCAAATTTGTCCTTCACATTGAGACCAAGTCGGGCGCCGGATTCGATCTTTCGGCCGAACCCGACGCTGCCCGAGGCGGATTCGTGATCGCGACCCAGGAGGCGCATTTCCAGCCTTGGGACGGGGAAGTTACGGGTACAATCCGCGGCGTGTGGGGATTTCGAACCTTTGAAGGGCCACACTACCGTCTGCGAGCGGCCCGCCCTGCGCAATGGGTAGTTGCTTCGAAGGACGCGAGCGCGCTGATTGTTGGCCGCGAAGACACCCTCCACATCCAGTCTGCCGACACGTGCTGCGTGCGCGAAGTGGCAATGCAGGACGGTAACGGCAAAGACGTGAAGTTGCCGTGGAAGGTCTCAAAAGGCGACGAGCTGGAGATCAGGGTCCCACTGCAGAATGCATCCGCCGGCTCATTGAAGATGTTCATCCAAAAGTTCGGATTGCGTGATTTCGATGAAATTTCGCTGCATACCTATTCCGAAGCTGGCCGGCTTGACGCGCTGACAATTTACGCCGGCGACGGTGATGCGGTGCTAAGGGGCACGCGGCTGGATCAGGTTGCATCTCTCGAATTCGAAGGCCTGATCTTCCGGCCCGCTGGCCTCTCGCGTGCCAACCAGCAGGATGAACTCAAGCTCAGCACGCAAGATGCATCCGCAAAAAGCAGATTGCGGGCTGGGCAGAGTGCCCTTGCGCGGGTCGTTCTGAATGACAGCCGCACACTCGATCTGAATGTCGCGGTTGCCCCGTCGCGCCCCAGAATGGTCCTGTTAAGCAAAAGCGTGCAGCTCGAAAGTACCGATCGTCCGCCCATGATTCATCTCGCTAACCCCGACGAATTACCGCAAGATGGCCGCCTGAATTTTTTTCTGAAAGCTCAGGTTCCAGAAAGTTTTGCTCCGGGGACCAAGGTCGAGGTGGCTACCGCTGATGAGTCGTTCCACGTTCTGCTCACGATGAAAGACGGCAACTTGACCCTTCAGGACGCGAAGACGGTTTTCGCCGTGTTGGATCCCATGAAGCTGCTTGGCCCCTCTGCGTTCGGACCTCTAAAATTTCGTGCGGTGAGCGCCGAGGGCGCCGATGGTGATTGGCAACCGCTGGTGAATCTGGTACGAATGCCGGAATTGAAGTCGATTCATTGTGCACCTCTTGCCAGGAGCAACGAGAAACCGCCCTCCCCGGAGAGGGCGGAACTGCCCGAGATCCAATGCACGTTGACCGGCGACAAGCTCTTTTTGATCGACGCGATCAGCGCCGATCCCGACTTCACCAGCCCGGTGACCGTGCCCGACGGCTTCATCGAAGCTTCCTTGAGTCTCTCGGTCCCGCGCGGAAAGGGCCTCTATATCAAACTGCGAGATGACCCCACGACCGTGGACACTCTCGTCATGCCCAACATCGGCCCACAGTAGTCCATTTGCCAATTCCCTTACCAGGTCTGAAACTATTGGCTTATGCCTGTCGCACTTAGCCTGGAAGGTCGAGTTGCTCTCGTCACTGGCGGTTCTCGCGGCATCGGGGCAGCCATCGTACGCATGTTTGTGAACGCTGGCGGCCGCGTGTTGTTCAACTACGACAAGGCAAAGGAACAGGCGGAGAAGCTTTGCCAGGAATGCGGGCCCGCCAATTGCGCCGCCGAAGCCAAGTCGCTTGCCAGTCCCCAGGCGGCCGAAGAACTGATCGCAGCTTGCCTGAAGAAATTCGGCCGTCTGGATATTCTGGTCGCGAATCACGGTATCTGGCCTCCCCAGGACGCTCCGATTGAAGAAATGAGCGACCAGCAGTGGGAAAGAACCGTCGCCATCAACCTTGACTCGGTGTTCGGGTTGGTGAAGTACTCAGTGGCGGCGATGAAAAAGACGGCGCAGAAAGACGCCCCGGCTCACATTGTGCTGATCAGTTCGACGGCTGGCCAACGGGGAGAGGCCTACCACTGCGATTACGCAGCCACAAAGGGCGCTCTGATCAGCATGGTGAAGGGCCTGTCAACGGAACTCGCGCGACATCACATCTACGTAAATAGCGTGGCACCGGGCTGGGTTGATACCGATATGGCTCGTCCTG
>Ga0207674_10005169_pt1 | contig 15556 bp, 14 predicted proteins | sample KBSCornC72_FD_184303 | JGI IMG/M metagenome (GOLD analysis project Ga0207674, IMG submission 184303) | Corn rhizosphere microbial communities from Kellogg Biological Station, Michigan, USA - KBS Corn C7-2 (SPAdes) (version 2) | ecosystem: Host-associated > Plants > Roots > Rhizosphere > Soil ... | reverse complement strand
ACCGACGTCGGCCACCTCACCGTCTTCGGCCGCTGCGCCGACTGCCGGACGGCCGCCGATGCCTGATCCTGGAAAGAGCCCGCTGCTTGGCTGGCCGGGAGCGGTGCAGGCCAGCTGGCCGGACGAAGGCGTACCCGCGCACTACGGCGACCCGCTGCGCGAGCAGCGCGCGACCGAGGAGTCGGCGGGCGTGGTGGACCGGTCCAACCGCGGCGTGGTCCGGATCACCGGGCCGGACCGGCTGAGCTGGCTGCACAGCCTGACCACGCAGGCGCTGGACCGGCTGGCGCCCGGAGCGAGTGCCCAGGCGCTCGTCCTCAGCCCGAACGGGCATATCGAGCACCACCTGACCCTGACCGACGACGGCACCGCGACGTGGCTGCACGTGGAGCCGGGCACCGCCGCGGCGCTGGTGGAGTTCCTCGAGTCCATGCGGTTCATGCTGCGGGTCGAGGTGGCCGATGTCAGCGGCGACCACGCCGTGCTCACCGTGCTCGGTCCCGGCGCGAGCGACATCGCGGCCGGGCTCGACGGCGTGCTGGCGAGCGTGAAACCAGGCCCGTTCGGCACCAATGACCTGATCGTGGCGCGGGACCGGCTGGCGGACGCGGCCGGGGACCTGGTGCGGCGGGGGGCCGCGGCGGCGGGCATGTGGGCGTTCGAGGCGCTCAGGATCGCCGCGCGCGTCCCGCGGTTCGGCCTGGACACCGACCACCGGACCATCCCGCACGAGGTCGGCTGGATCGAGGCCGCCGTGCACCTTACCAAGGGCTGCTACCGCGGCCAGGAGACGGTCGCGCGCGTGCACAACCTCGGCCACCCGCCCCGGCGGCTGGTCTTCCTGAACCTGGACGGGAGCGAGGACCGGCTGCCCGGCCACGGCGACCCGGTCGAGCGAGACGGGGCTACCGTTGGGTTCATCGGGTCCGCCGCGCGGCACTACGAGCTCGGCCCGATCGCGCTGGCCCTGGTCAAGCGGACGGTGCCGGTCGACGCGACGCTGCTGGCCGCGGGCGTCCCCGCGGCGCAGGAGGTCATCGTGCCGCCGGACGCGGGCGCGAACGTGAAGGTGACGCTGCGCCGCCGCCAGCTCATGTAAACCACCTACGAGGACGGAGGTCAGCCCGTGCTGCGCAGGGCCCTGCTCGCGGCGTCAGCCAGTACCCGGCTGCGTCAGCTCATCACGACCGCGCCGCAGACGCGCGCCATCGTGGAACGGTACGTGGCGGGCGAGACCGCCGACGACGCGGTGCGGGTGACCCGTAAGCTGCGGTCCGCGGGGCTGCTGGTCACCCTGGATTACCTGGGCGAGGACACCAAGGACCCGGCGCAGGCCGCGGCCGTCACCGACGAGTACATCCAGCTGGCCGGCAAGCTCGGCGCGGACGGGCTGACCCAGGGCGGCGCCGCGGAGATCTCGGTCAAGCCGACCGCGGTCGGGCTGTTCCTCGGCACCAGGACCGCGAAGGAGAACATCAGCCGGATCTGCGCGGCCGCGCACGAGGCGGGGACCACGGTGACGCTGGACGCCGAGGAGTTCGCCGCGATCGAGCCGACGCTGCGGATCGCCGGCGAGCTCCGCGCCGAGTACAGCGACCTCGGCTGCGTCATCCAGGCGTGCCTGCGGCGCAGCGAGGCCGACTGCCGCGCGCTGGCCGGCTACGGAACCCGGGTCCGGCTCTGCAAGGGCGCCTACAGCGAGCCGGAGAGCGTCGCCTTCACCTCCCGCCGCGAGATCGACTCCTCCTACGCGCGCTGCCTGCGGGCGCTGATGAACGGCTCCGGCTACCCCATGCTGGCCACCCACGACCCGCGGCTGATCGAGATCACTACGTCGCTGGCCCTGCTGACCGGGCGCGCCCCGGACAGCTTCGAGTACCAGATGCTCTACGGCATCCGGCCGGCCGAACAGCGGCGGCTGGCCGGCACCGGCGCCCGCATGCGGGTGTACGTTCCCTACGGCGGCGACTGGTACGCGTACCTGGTGCGGCGGCTGGCCGAACGGCCGCAGAACCTCGGCTTCTTCCTGCGCTCGCTGGGGCGGAACTCGTGATCGCGATCCTGGGCACGGGCAAGATGGGCGAGGCGCTGCTCTCCGGCCTGCTGCGGGCGGGCCGCCCGCCGTCCGCGGTGATGGCCGCGGTCCGCCGCGAGGACCGCGCGGCCGAGCTGCACGAGCGCTACGGGGTGCAGGTCACCGACGCCGCGGCCGCCGCGAAGATGGCGGACACCCTGGTCCTGGCGGTCAAGCCGCAGGACATGGGCAGGCTGCTGGACGAGATCGCGCCGGTGCTGCCCGCGGGGACCCTGGTGATCTCGGTCGCGGCCGGGATCACCACGGCGTTCATCTCCCGGCGGCTGCCCGGCCAGCTGCCCGTCGTCCGGGTCATGTCCAACACGCCGGTGCTGGTCGACGAGGCGATGAGCGTCATCTCCGCCGGGGCCCACGCCGGCGAGGAGCACCTGCGCCGGGCCGAGGAGCTGCTCAGCCCGGTCGGCAAGGTGCTGCGCATTCCCGAGTCGCAGCAGGACGCCGCGACGGCGCTGTCCGGCAGCGGCCCGGCCTACGTGTACTACCTCGTCGAGTCCATGGTGGACGCCGGCATCCTGCTCGGCATGGCGCGCGGGGCCGCGCTGGAGATGGTGATCCAGGCGGTCTACGGCGCGGCTACTATGCTCCGCGAGTCCGGCGAGCACCCGGTGATCCTGCGCGAGGCCGTCACCTCGCCCGGGGGGACCACGATCTCGGCCATCAGGGAGCTGGAGAAGCACGGGGTGCGGGCCGCGTTCCTGGCGGCGATCGAGGCCGCGCGCGACCGCGGCCGGGAACTCGGGGCGGATTAGTGAGCGGCTCGCTCACGCTGGCCTGGGACGAACGCCTGACCGGGTACGACTTCGGCCCGGGTCATCCGCTGGCCCCGGTGCGGGTCGAGCTGACCATCGCGCTGGCCCGCGAGTTCGGCCTGCTGGACCGGCCGGACGTGACGGTGACGACCCCGGTGCCCGCGGCGATGACCGAGCTCGAGCTGGTGCACGACGCCGGGTACATCGACGCGGTGCGGCAGGCCGGCCAGGACGGCCGGCCCAACGGCCGGTACGGCCTCGGGACCCCGGACAATCCGGTCTTCGCGGGCATGCACGAGGCGTCCGCGCTGGTGGCCGGGGCCACGCTGGCCGCGGCCCGGGCGGTCTGGCACGGCGAGACGCTGCACGCGGTGAACATCGCCGGCGGCCTGCACCACGCCATGCGCCGGTCGGCCAGCGGGTTCTGCGTCTACAACGACCCGGCTATCGCGATCAAGTGGATGCTGGCCCAGGGCGCGGAGCGGATCGCCTACGTGGACGTCGACGTGCACCACGGCGACGGGGTGCAGGCGGCCTTCTACGACGATCCCCGGGTGCTGACGATCAGCCTGCACGAGCACCCGGCCACGCTGTTCCCCGGGACGGGGCTGGCGTCGGAGATCGGTTCGGGCCAGGGCCGCGGCTACGCCGTCAACGTGGCGCTGCCCGCGTTCACCGGCGACGCGGGCTGGCTGCGGGCGTTCGACGCGGTGGTGCCGCCGCTGCTGCGGGCGTTCAAGCCCGAGGTGCTGGTCAGCCAGCACGGCTGCGACAGCCACCGGCTCGACCCGCTGGCCAACCTCGAGCTCAGCGTGGACGGCCAGCGGCGTGCCCAGCTCATGGTGCACGACCTGGCGCACGAGGTGGCCGGCGGCAAGTGGCTGCTCACCGGGGGCGGCGGATACCAGCTGGTGCAGGTCGTGCCCAGGTCGTGGACGCATCTGCTCGCCGTGGCTTCGGGTGAGCCGATCGACCCGGCGGCGCTGGTGCCGGAGGCCTGGCGGGCGCTGGCCGCCGGGCGGACCGGCGAAGGCGCGCCGACCCGGATGACCGACGGCGCCCCGGCCGAGTTCATTCCGGTCGGCGCGGGGATCGATCCGGCCGACCGGGTCGATGCCGCGATCGTGAACACATGCCGGGCCGTATTCGCCTGGCACGGCCTGACTTCTCCGATGTGACGCTGTCCTCTCCGATGAAACGGTGTCCTCTCCGAGGAGACGGTACTTCTCCGATGTGACGGGGCAACGATGCGGCAGGGCAACGATGTAACGCAGATGCAAATGAACGTGCACGCCGGTGGGCTGGCTGTTTCCTGACGTATTGCTGTTCTGTGATGACAGATGTCAACTGATAACAGGTGATAAGGCCGACCCGGAAGGCGCAGCTCAGTACCGGGAACCGTGTTTTCGCGGGCGGCGTCCGGGGCATTGCTGTCAAGAAGTAACAACAATGAAGCTTTGGACGGGGTTGCTCTTTTCTCAGCGGGACTTACTCTGGAGACGTACGTGACTGGTGCGCCGAATCCCGTCAAGTGCTCGGCTTCGTACGGAAGAGGCTAACTCGATGGCAAGCGAAACCCCCCTAAGCGACGTCAGGTTTTTGACCGTCGCCGAAGTGGCCTTGATCATGCGCGTGTCGAAGATGACCGTGTATCGGCTGGTCCACTCCGGCGAGCTGGAAGCGATCCGCGTCGGACGCTCCTTCCGGGTGCCGGAAGCCGCGGTCAACCAGTATCTGAGAGGCGCCTTCGTCGGCACCGGCTGAACCGGCCCACGGGCCGCGCCGACCGATCCGGACCCCGCAGGGTCCGGCTGGCATGCGGGCGCACGGCGGAAGAGGCCGCCGTGCGGCCCGGTCGGCCGCGAGACGTTCCTTCTCGCGGTCCCTAGCCCGGGCGCATGACCGGGACTGGCTGCGCTAGCACGCCGTTTCGGGGGTAACCTCTAACGTTGGGTGTGTATCTAGCCGCCCTCACCGGGCGAGCGCGTTGGCGTGCCCGTCATCCGCAGTGCCTAAGAAGGGTGGCCTCATGGGGTCTGTGATCAAGAAGCGGCGCAAGCGCATGGCCAAGAAGAAGCACCGCAAGCTGCTCAAGAAGACCCGCATCCAGCGTAGGAACAAGAAGTAACGACTCCTTGGTCCCGGTCCCGGCCCAGCCGGGCATCGGGCACCATAGGGGTTGATGTCTCTTCCTGTCCTGGTCGGCTTCGCGGGCGTGCTGGTCGCGGCCGTGGCTACCGGCCTGCTCGCCGGGCGGTGCGTCCGCCAGCCGCGGGTGGGGTTCATCGTGTGGACGGCCGCCACCCTGGGGCTGACCATCGCGCTCGCGGCGCAGAGCATGGGCTTCGCCAGCGGGTTCGGCCCGGCCACATTCCGTGCCGTCCAGCTGCTCGCGCTCCTGCTCGCTCCGCTGTGGCTGGCCTGGGGCCTGGTCGAGCTGGCCGTCGGCAGCGACGCCGCCAGGTTCGGCATGCGGCTCGTCTCCGTCGCGCTGTCCGTGGTGGCCTCGGTCATCCTGGCCACCGACCCGCTCACCACGCAGCCGTTCAGCAAGGCGTGGCCGCTTACCGGGACGCACTTCCAGGCGGTATCGCGCGACGCGCTTGACGTGGTGCAGGTCGTGGCCGTCGCGGTCGCGGTAGTGATCGCGGGCCTGGCCGCGGTGCGGGCCGGCCGGGACCCCGGCTCGGCCCGGGACTCGGGCTCGGCGCGGGGCGCGGGCTCGGCCCGGGACCTGGGGCCGGCGCTGACGGCGATCGCCCTGGCCGCCCTGGCCGTCCTCATGACCGCCGGGCAGCGCTTCCCGCTCCCGGCCAAGGTGGCGTATCCGCTGCTCAGCATCGTAGCGGCGGTGCTCGTGTGGTTCGCAGTCAGCAGGGTCGGCGAGGTGCCCAGGCGGGCGGTCGGCGACGGGAGGGGAGAGGGCATCATGCGGGACCGGCGGGACAAGCCCGGCGACGAGTACTGGCCCGATGACCGGGCGGCCGGTGAGTACGCGCCCGAGGGGCAGTACGTAACCTACGGCCAGGACCGGCCGGGATCTGGTGGACCGCGGGGTGACTTTCCTGGCGCGCCCGCTGGACGCGGCGGCTCCGCGAGCGGCGGGGCGCCCACGGGACGCGGGGTGCCCGGCGGCGATCGGGGCAGGCGCCAGGGACCGCAGCCCCGCCCGCCGGAGCGGCCGTACCGCGGGTCGGGGCCGGGCGGGTCCCGGGAACCCGCGGCCGACGAGTGGCCCGGCACGCAACCAGTTCCGCTGCCCGGGTCCGAGGCCGGGATCACCGAATCCGGCCTGGCTGGCGCGGCCGGCTTGGCTGATGCGGCTGGCCTGGCCGGGGCGCCGGCCGGCGCGGCCACGCGGCCGTATGGCCGGATCCTGATCTTCACGTTGCTCGAAGACCGGGTCACCGACTTCGACGGGCTCGCCGAGGAGGCGGCGGAGTACGTGAGGACCGGCGAACCCGACACCCTGGTGTACGTCATCCACCTCGTGCCGAACGCGCCCCTGCAGCGGATCTTCTACGAGATCTACCGGGACCGGGCCGCATTCGACAGTCACGAGAGCCAGCCGTACATGCAGCGCTTCGTGGCCGAGCGAAGGACGTGCGTGCTCGCCACCAACGTGATCGAACTCCGGCTCAAGTACGCAAAGGTCGCGCCGCTGCCCGGCCCGCAGCCGCCTGCGCCGGTACCTGTCGCGCCGCTCCCGGCAGCACCGCCGCGAGGGGTGCCGGCGGCCCCGGTGCCGCAGCGGGCCCGGCCGTTGCCCCCGCCCCGCCCGCAGCGCTCCGACCAGCCGCGTCCTGGCCAGCCGCGATACGACCGGCCGCGATACGAGCAACCGGGATATGCCGAGCCCGGGTACGACCAGCCCGGGTACGACCAGCCCGGGTACGACCAGTCGCGCGCCGGCCGGGAGCGCTACGACGAGCGGCGGCCCGACCAGCGGCAGATTCCGTCGGGCCGGCCTTATGGCGGCTAGCGTGGCACGGATCACATTGCTCGGCCGCCCGGGCTGTCACCTCTGCGACGACGCACGGACCGTGATCGAACGAGTGGCTGCCGATCTCGGCGTCGGCTGGGAGGAACGCGACATCACGGCGTCGCCCGATGACATGCGGGAGTACTGGGACAAGATCCCGGTAACCCTCGTCGACGGAGTGCAGGTCGACTTCTGGCGGGTGAGCGAGGCCCGGCTCCGGGCCGCGCTCGGCTAGCGCACGTCCTGCGGATCATGGACGCGGTGACGGGCCCGATCCGTCGGCCGCGCGGGCCGGCCAGCGCGGTTCGCCGTTCACTCCAGTCCCGCCCAGCGCACGGACACCAGCGATAACCGGGACGATGTGGCATTGACACGGTTGTAAGAACGCGTCGTCCAATAATCCGTCGACCTGATCTGAGCGGTGTCATTGAGTGTCAAAGCACCCCCTATCAGGGGTTTTTTGACACTCAATCACGGGCGCCGTGACAGTTGTGGCATCTGATGCGGGCCTATTCCCGAAACGACACGGGTTATTTTTGTACGTGCCCTAGCCGGCGCGATGTCACATCGTCCCGGTTGGCCGTCCACCCGCGGCAACCCACTGACCCTGTGGTTCGCAGCTGCATCCACGCTCACCGGTGGCGGTGGCGCCGACCGGTCGCACCGGCAGGCGGGCACCGGTGTACGGGCACCGGCAGGTGGGGCAGGGGCGCGCGGGGCGCGCGGGCCCAGCGCACTGGCCCGGGGTGGCCTAGGACTGATCGACGTCACTTTGTGAATTGATGCACAAAGGCGTACCGTGGAAATGACGTCGGCTGACGCGGGCTCTTACCGCCGCCTTAATCCCAACCCCGAGAGCCCGACCCCAGGAGCGCTGCCGCGATGCACAGTAACGCTATGTCGTCAGGAGCCAGCGACCAGGCCGGGAGCTACGGCCGGGCCGAGGCGAACCGTGGCGCCGAGGCGGAGATAACCGGGCCGGCCGACGGGATACCCGAGGCCACGGTGGCACGGCTGCCGATCTACCTGCGCGCCTTGTACGGCCTGGCCGAGCGGGGTATCAGCACCGTGGCCAGCGAGGAACTCGCCGCCGCCGCGGGCGTCAACTCGGCCAAGCTCCGCAAGGACCTGTCCCATCTCGGCTCGTACGGGATCAGGGGCGTCGGCTACGACGTCGACTACCTCGTCTACCAGGTGTCCAGGACGCTGGGCCTGACCCAGGACTGGCCCGTGGTTATCGTGGGCGCCGGAAACCTCGGCCGGGCCCTGGCCAACTACGGCGGTTTCCTCTCCCGCGGGTTCACGATCGCCGCCATGCTGGACTCCGACACGGCTATCGTGGGCAGCAGGATCGCCAGGCTGACCGTCCGGCACGTCGACGAGCTCGAGGCCGTGGTGGCCAGGCACAACGTCGCCATCGGCGTCATCGCCACCCCGGCCGGGTCCGCGCAGGCCGTCTGCGACCGGTTCGTCTCGGCCGGCGTCACCAGCATCCTCAATTTCGCTCCGCTCGTGCTGAGCGTGCCGGAAGGGGTAGACGTGCGGAAGGTCGACCTGTCGATCGAGCTGCAGATTCTCGCCTTCCACGCCCAGCGCCGGTCCGCGGCGGCCAGGCCCGCGGACGCCGCCGGGAACGCGGAGACCCCTGGCGCGCGTTCAACGGCTCGGGTGATCCCGCAGCTGGCGGCGAAGGGCTAGGCGGTGGACAGGTGAGCGTGCTGGTAGTAGGCCTCAGCCACAAGAGCGCCCCGGTGGCGGTCTTGGAACGGGCCGCGGTGAGCGGTGACACCGTCACCAAGCTGCTCCGCGACGTCGTGCAGGCCGAACCAGTGGCCGAGGCGTTCGTCGTCTCCACCTGCAACCGGGTGGAGGTGTACGCCGATGTGGACCGGTTCCACGCCGGCGTCACCGCCATCTGCGAGCTGCTCGCGCGCCACTGCGGCGTGCCGTCGCACGAGCTGACCCAGTACCTGTACGTGCACTACGAGGACCGCGCGGTGAGCCATCTGCTCGCGGTGGCGGCCGGCCTCGACTCGATGGTGGTCGGCGAGGACCAGATCCTCGGCCAGGTGCGTTCGGCCGTCAAGCTGGCCGCGGAGCACGGCACGGCCGGGCGGGTGCTCGGCGAGCTCGGCCGGCTCGCGCTGCGCACCGGCAAGCGGGCCAGGGCCGAGACCGCGATAGGGCGGGCCGGTTTCAGCCTGCTGAGCGCCGCGGTCGAGCTCGCCGCCGCCCGCCTCGGCCCGCTACGTCCGGGCGAGGACCCGCTGGCCGGGCGCGACGTGCTCGTCGTCGGGGCCGGCTCGATGAGCGGCCTGGCCACCGCGACCGCCGCGCGGTCCGGCGCGGCGAGCATCACCGTGGCCAACCGGACCCGCAAGCACGCCGAACGGCTGGCCGCGAGCGTGAGCACAGTTACCACCACGGTCACCGGGCTGGCGGACCTGCCCGCCGCCATCGCCGCGGCGGACGTCGTCATCTCCTGCACCGGCGCCGCCGGGCAGGTCATCACGGGCGACATGATGTCGGCTGCGCTCGCGGCCAGGGAAGCCGAGGCGGGCAGGGGCACCCTGGTGATCATGGACCTGGCCATGCCGCGGGACGTGGAGCCCGCGGTGGCGGCCCGGCCGGGCGTGGTGCTCATCGGCATGGACCAGCTCAGCGAGCATGCCGGCGCGGTCAGGGACGACGACGTGGCCGCCGTGCGGACGATCCTGGAGGCCGAACTCGCCGCCTACCAGTCCGCCATGGACGCGGCCCGGGTCGCCCCGACGGTGGTCGCCCTGCGGGCCAAGGCGGCCGGGGTGGTCGACGCCGAGCTGGCCCGGCTGGCGGGCCGGCTGAGCGCGGACGACCTGAGCGGGCATGCTCTCGATGAGATAGCCCAGACCGTCCGGCGGGTGGTAGACAAGCTATTGCACGCGCCGACGGTACGGGTCAAGGAGCTCGCGGGCTCGCCGGGGGGCGAGGAGTACGCCGCGGCGCTGCGCGTTCTCTTCGATCTCGATCCACGTGCGGTCGAGGCGGTTACCCGCGCCGCCCCGGAGCAGGAAGGTTCACGGTGAGCGCGGTGACGCCGAGGTCGGCCCCCCTGAGACTGGCCACCTTGAGACTGGGCAGTCGCAGAAGCCCGATGGCTATCGCGCAATCACGCCAGGTGGCGGACATGATCACCGAGCGGACCGGCCGTGCGGTCGAGATCGTCGGGGTAACCACGCTGGGCGACGTCAGCCGGGCGCAGCTCACCCAGATCGGCGGCACCGGCGTCTTCGTCAGCGCGCTGCGCGAGGCGCTGCTCGGCGGCCAGGTCGACCTGGCCGTGCATTCGCTGAAGGACCTGCCCACCGGGCCCGCGGCGGGCGTCACGCTGGCCGCGGTACCGCCCCGGGACGATCCGAGGGACGCGCTGATCGCGCGGGACGGCGCCAAGCTCGCCGACCTCCCGCCCGGCGCCAGGATCGGCACCGGGTCGCCGCGCCGGGCCGCGCAGCTGCTCGGGCTGCGCGCCGACCTGCGCTGCGTGCCGATCCGCGGCAACGCAGGCACCAGGCTGGGCAAGGTGAGCGAGGGCGAGCTCGACGCGGTGGTGCTGGCCTACGCCGGCCTGGCCAGGATCGGCCACGTCGGTGCGATTACGCAGGTGTTCGAGCCGGAGGAGATGCTCCCGGCCCCCGGCCAGGGCGCGCTCGCGGTCGAATGCCGTGCGAACGACGCCGAGCTGACGGCGCTACTGCAAGCAGTAACCGACGAGCCCAGCATGGCCGCGGTGACCGCCGAGCGCAGCCTGCTGGAGGCGCTCGAGGCCGGCTGCAGCGCGCCGATTGGCGCTTTCGCGGGCGGATCCGCGCAGCTGCGGATGCAGGCGGCCGTCATGAGCCCGGACGGAAGCCGTACGCTGCGCGCGCACGGCGGCGCCCCCGCCGCCAATGCCTGGCAGCTCGGCCGGGACCTGGCCGCGGAGCTGCTGCGGTCCGGGGCTTCAGATCTCATCAGCGTGTCAGAGGGACAGGCGAACACCGGGAATGATGTGCAGTGAGCGCTAGTAAGGATGCAGCACAGGGATGGGTCGCGCTGGCCGGTGCGGGTCCCGGTGACGAGGGGCTGCTGACCGTCCGGGCGGCCGAACTGCTCGGCCAGGCCAGCCTGGTCGTCGCGGGAGCCGGCCTGGAGCTCGTGGCGCGGCGCCACATGAGCTCCGACGCCGTCCTGGCCGACCCGGCCGACGGGGCTGGATCCGCCCGCGCGCTGGTGCAGGCGGCCAAGGACGGCCAGCTCGCGGTCCGGCTGTTCCCCGGTGATCCGCTGCTGAACGGCGCGGTCGCGGACGCCGCGGCGTGCGCCAAGGCCGGGGTCAGGTTCGAGATCGTGCCCGGCGTGCCGGCCGCCACCGCGGTCCCGGCCTACGCGGGCATCCCGCTCGCCAGCGAGCGGAACGGCGAGCTGCGCATCATCCACGCCGCCGAGGCAAGCCAGATCGCGTACAGCCCGGCGACGCTGGTCGTGCTCGGGGCCGACGCGGCACCGGCCGACCTGGGCAAGATGCTGATCGCGGCGGGCTGGCCGGAGGGCACCAGACTGGCCATCACCTGGGACGGTACGACGAGCGCGCAGCAGACCGTGGTCTCCAGCCTGGGCCGGATCGGGCCCGACCTCAAGGCAGCCGGGGTCTCCCTGGCCAACACCAGGGGCTCGGCCATCGCCGTGGTCGGCGACGCCGTCGCGGCCCGGGACCAGCTGTCCTGGTTCGAGACCAAGCCGCTGTTCGGCTGGCGGGTCCTGGTACCCAGGACCAAGGAGCAGGCCGCGGTGGTGTCACAGCGGCTGCGGGAGTACGGCGCCGTGCCGGAAGAGGTGCCGACGATCGCGGTCGAGCCGCCGCGCACGCCGCAGCAGATGGAGCGCGCGGTCAAGGGCCTGGTCACCGGGCGGTACCAGTGGGTCGCCTTCACCTCGGCGAACGCGGTCCGCGCGGTGCGGGAGCGGTTCGAGGAGTACGGCCTGGACGCCCGGGCGTTCGCCGGTGTCAAGGTCGCCGCGGTGGGCGAGCAAACATCCAAGGCGCTGCTCGACTTCGGCATCCGGCCGGACCTGGTGCCCGACGGCGACCAGTCGGCCGAGGGTCTCGCCGCGGCCTGGCCGCCGTACGACGACCTGCTCGACCCGATCAACCGGGTACTGCTGCCGCGCGCGGACATCGCCACCGAGACCCTGCTGGCGCGGCTGATCGACCTGGGCTGGGAGGCCGAGGACGTCACCGCCTACCGCACCGTGCGCGCCGCGCCGCCGCCTGCGCCGATCCGCGAGGCCATCAAGGGCGGCGGTTTCGACGCCGTGCTGTTCACCTCGTCGTCCACCGTGCGGAACCTGGTCGGCATCGCCGGCAAGCCGCACGCCGTCACGGTGATCGGGGTGATCGGCCCGCAGACCGCCAAGACCGCGGCCGAGTTCGGGCTGCGCGTCGACGTGACCGCGCCCAGGCCGTCGATGACGGCGCTGGTCGAGGCGGTGGCCGAGTACGGCGCCGGGCTGCGGGACACGGCCGTCAGTGCGGGAGAACCAGTTCGCCGGCCGAGCGAGCGCCGCCGCGGTGCCCGTCGACGGCTGCGCTAGGGCAGATACGTCCGGCCGTTAGGGAGGAATTGACACGTGAGCGCTAGTTTCCCCGTGGCTCGTCCCCGGCGGCTGCGGCGGACACCGGCCCTGCGCGCCCTGGTGGCCGAGACCTCGCTGCGCCCCCGCGAGCTGGTGCTGCCGGTGTTCATCAAGGAGGGCATCACCGAGCCGCAGCCGATCGGCTCGATGCCCGGCGTCGTCCAGCACACCCGGGACAGCCTGCGCAAGGCAGCCGCGGAGGCGGCCGGGGCCGGTGTCGGCGGCCTGATCGTGTTCGGCATACCCGCGGTCAAGGACGGCCGCGGCTCGGCCGCCGACGACCCCGCGGGCATCTCCCAGCTTGCCCTGGCCGACCTGCGCGCCGAGGTCGGCGACGACTGCGTCGTCTTCGCCGACCTGTGCATGTGCGAGTACACCGATCACGGCCACTGCGGCCTGCTCACCGAGGGTGGCGACGTCAGCAACGACGCCACCCTCGAGCGGTACGCCGCGATCGCGGTCGCCCAGGCGGAGGCGGGCGCCCACCTGGTCGCGCCGAGCGGGATGATGGACGGCCAGGTGGCGGCGATCAGGGCGGCGCTGGACGCCGCCGGTCACGGCGACGTCGGCATCTGCGCCTACTCGGCCAAGTACGCGTCCGGCTTCTACGGCCCGTTCCGCGAGGCCGCCGAGGGCGCGCCCGCGTTCGGTGACCGGGCCAGTCACCAGCAGGACCCGGCGAACGCCGCGGAGGCGCTCCGCGAGGTAGCGCTGGACATCGCCGAGGGCGCCGACATGGTGATGGTCAAGCCGGCCCTGGCCTACCTGGACGTGATCAGGCGGGTCGCGGACTCGGCGACCGTACCGGTGGCGGCCTACCAGGTCAGCGGCGAGTTCGCGATGGTCGAGGCGGCGGCGGCCAACGGCTGGCTGGAGCGGGACCGGATCATTGCCGAGACGCTCACGGCGATCCGCCGGGCGGGCGCGAGCGTCATCCTGACCTACTGGGCGGCCGAGGTCGCCGGTCGGCTCAGGTCAGAGCTCAGGTAATAGACCGAACGGCCCGTGGTTTATGCCCTACGATAGGTAACAGGGAGCATCGGCCGTGATACCCGGCCTCGTTCGGTATCTGCGGTATCTTGCGCGGAAGGACAAGCAGTCCTGGCGGGGGCCAGTCTCCCATTCGCGCGCAGCCAACGGCAGGAACGGCAGGGATCTATGGTCGACGTAGTGCGGCGCCGAGGGCGCGGCCGGGCGGCAGAACGCCATCAGCCGCTCGGCGAAGCCGCGGCGCAATACGCGTCCATGGGCTGGCCGGTGTGCGTAGGCGCGCATACGTACCGCGGCACGCGCGCCGCGATGGAACGGGGCCGCGCCTGCTCCTGCGACCGGGTGGGATGCCCGGCCCCGGGCGTGCACCCCGTGTCGCCGGCCTGGCAGATGCAGGCGACCGTGGACCTCAATGTGATCCAGGGCTGGTGGGAAACCCGGCCGGAGGCGAATGTGATACTCGTCACCGGCCGGGTTTTTGATGTGCTCGACGTGCCCCTGGCGGCCGGTGCCGCGGCGTTCGGTCAGATGGAGGCGGCCGGGGTGCCCGTCGGTCCGGTGGCCGCGCTAGGCCAGGACCGGATGCTGTTCTTCGTCGTGACCAGGGGCTCGCCCGCCGACGAAGACGAATGGTGGACGTCCGGGCTTGACTGCGAGCCGGAAAGCGTCGTCGAGGGGCTGCGCTGGCACTGCCGGGACAGCTACGTGCCCGCCCCGCCGTCCCGTGACGCGTCCGGTCAGGCCGCCCGCTGGCTGCGCTCCCCGCAGGAGCATCCGCTGCCGGACGCGCTGCGGCTGCTCGAGTACCTCGTCGACGCCTGCGAGGCGTAGCGTTGCTGCGTGACAAGTCGCAGTGAGGAACTGTTCGCCCGCGCCCGCGAGGTAATCCCGGGCGGGGTGAACTCGCCGGTGCGGGCGTTCGGCTCGGTCGGCGGCACGCCCCGGTTCATGGTCCGCGGGTCCGGGCCCTACCTGACCGACGCGGACGGGCGCGAGTACGTCGACCTGGTGTGCTCCTGGGGCCCGATGATCCTCGGGCACGCGCACCCCGCGGTGGTCTCCGCCGTCGCCGCCGCGCTGGCGGACGGGACCTCGTTCGGCACCGCCACGCCGGGTGAGGTGGAACTGGCCGAGGAGATCGTGGCGCGCGCCCCGGTGGAGCAGGTCCGCCTGGTCAACTCCGGTACCGAGGCGACCATGTCGGCGGTGCGGCTGGCCCGCGGGTTCACCGGCCGCCCGCTGGTGGTCAAGTTCGCCGGGTGCTACCACGGGCACGTCGACGCGCTGCTGGCCGCCGCGGGTTCCGGCGTGGCCACCTTCGGGCTGCCCGATTCGCCCGGCGTCACCGGAGCCGCGGCCGGGGACACCATCGTGCTGCCCTACAACGACCCGGACGCCGTGTCCGCGGTGTTCGCCGAGCGGGGCTCGTCGATTGCCTGCGTCATCACCGAAGCGTGCCCGGCGAACATGGGCATCGTGCCTCCTCTGGCTGGGTTCAACGTACTGCTGGCCTCGCTGTGCCGGCAGGCGGGTGCGCTGCTGATCATGGACGAGGTGCTGACCGGGTTCCGGGTGACCTCCTCGGGCTGGTACGGCGTCGACGGCGTGGCGGGCGACCTGGTGACGTTCGGCAAGGTGATGGGCGGCGGGCTGCCCTGCGCCGCCTTCGGCGGGCGGGCTTCGATCATGTCCCGGCTCGCCCCCGCGGGGCCGGTGTACCAAGCGGGCACGCTGTCCGGTAACCCGCTGGCGGTCGCGGCCGGGCTGGCCACGCTGCGCTCGTGCACCGCCGAGGTGTACGCGCGGGTCGACGAGGCCGCCGCCGCCGTGGCCAAGCTCGCCTCCGCGGCGCTCACCGCGGCCGGGGTGCCGTTCTGGCTGTCCGAAGCGGGGAACCTGTTCTCGGTGTTCCTGGGCCGGACGGCGCCGGTGCAGTCGTTCGCCGACGCGAAGGACCAGTCCGCGCCGGCCTACGCCGCGTTCTTCCACGCCATGCTCGACGGCGGCGTGTACCTGCCGCCCTCGCCGTTCGAGGCCTGGTTCCTGTCCGCCGCGCACGACGAGGCCGCCCTGGCCCGCATCGCCGAC
>Ga0207674_10005165_pt1 | contig 15564 bp, 11 predicted proteins | sample KBSCornC72_FD_184303 | JGI IMG/M metagenome (GOLD analysis project Ga0207674, IMG submission 184303) | Corn rhizosphere microbial communities from Kellogg Biological Station, Michigan, USA - KBS Corn C7-2 (SPAdes) (version 2) | ecosystem: Host-associated > Plants > Roots > Rhizosphere > Soil ... | reverse complement strand
GTAAGTATGCTGCGCGAACAGGGCCGCAGGCAGGGCCGCGAGGAGCGCGAGAGGAAGCAGTCGCATAGACATTGCCTTTCGAGGGAAATCGCGCTCTATATTATCGCGCCGGAGGGCGTAGGTCAATGCGCTGGCGTACCGCGATCGAGGTCATTAATATGGAGCGATGATGCATCGGCGGTCCTTCCTGGCGTGGAATGGAGCGGCGTTGGCGGCGAGCGCCGTGCGTGCGGCCTCCACCAGCCCGCTAGTCGAGACCAACAGCGGCAAGCTGCGGGGGGCGTTACTCTACGGCAATGTCGCGGCGTTCAAGGGAGTCCCTTACGGCGCGCCCACCGGAGGCGCGCGGCGTTTCCTGCCTCCCATGAAGCCAGAACCGTGGGCCGGCGTTCGCGATGCCATCGAGCTCAGTCCACGCGCGCCGCAGCCGGTGCGGCTGATGGTTCCCGAGATGGGCGACGCGCTAACGGGCAGCGGCCCCATGAGCGAAGATTGCCTGCGCCTCAACGTATGGACACCCGCCGTCGGCCGCGCGAAGCAACGCCCGGTGATGGTGTATTTTCATGGCGGCGGATTCCGCACGGGCTCGGGCGGCGCCGCGCTGTACGATGGCCGCGAGTTGGCGCGCAAGCATGACGTGGTGGTGGTGACGGTGAATCATCGCCTCAACGTGTTCGGCTATCTATACCTCGACGGCGCGAGCAACGCAGGCTTGCTCGATCTGGTGCTGGGGCTCGAATGGGTGCGCGACAACATCGTCGCGTTCGGCGGCGATCCCAAAAGCGTCACTATCTTCGGCCAATCCGGCGGCGGCGGGAAGACGGCGATGCTGACGGCCATGCCCGCGGCCAAGGGACTCTTTCATCGCGCTATTATTCACAGCACGCTGGCGGATACAGCAGTACGCGCACTGCCGCAAGAGGAAGCCGCGCAGGCAGCGGAAATGTTTCTGGCGCGTGTCGGGCGCGACAATCTTCGGACGTCACCCATGGAACGCATGCTCGCCGCGCTGACCGATGGTCCGGATCTCTCGCTGCGCTTCACGCCGGTAGTCGACGGACACACGCTGCCGCAGCATCCCTACGATCCCGCGGCGCCGCAGGTTTCCGCCGACATCCCCATTATGCTGGGCTCGGTCGAGACGGAAGCGGTGCCGTATCAGTTCACAGCGAAAGGGCAGCCGGACGCCTATTGGTCAACAGACGAGATTGACAACGCCGAGCTGCGCACGCGCGTAAAAGAAGCTTTGAAAGTTGATGCCGCCGCCGCGGATCACGTCGTCGCGGTCTACCGCAAGGGCCGCCCCAAGGCGTCGAACATGGACTTGTGGATGATCCTCGCATCCGACCTGTCGCCGCTGCGCACTTCCGAATACACCATTGCCGAACGCAAGCTGGCCGCGGCGAGAGCGCCCGTGTACATGTACTACTTCGATTGGTATTCTCCGGTGCATCAGGGCCGCGTGCGCGCGATGCACGGCGTGGAGCTGCCGTTTGTGTTCGATCACGTGAACGAAGCCGCGCACATGATCGGCAACGGTCCGGATCGCCAGGTGCTCGCGGATCAGATGAGCGCCGCGTGGGTCGCGTTCGCGCGCAGCGGCAATCCCAATCACAAGGGGCTGGCTCACTGGCCTGCGTTCTCAAACAAAGACCGCGCCACTATGATCTTCGGACGCGAGTGCCGAGTGGTGAACGATCCTTATCGCAAAGAGCGCCTGGCGCTCGCGTGATCAGTGTTCGTCCTCGCACACATCATCCTGAATTTCCGTTTTTAGCTTTTCGTAGTAGCGCGTGTAGGTGTAAGGCTTCGCTAGAGTCTTGGGATCTTCCGCAGTCACTTTGTATTCCAGATACTTGCCCTCGAACAGCGGGCGGATGCGCTCCACCAGATGCAGCGCATCGCTGTGCTGCGCGCCCGCGTCGTTGAACCAGGTGCGGTCGTTGAAACCGACGGTATCGACCACTAGAGTCCCGCCACTCCAGCGCCCGACGGAATCGCCCATCCACAGCAACTCGCGCTTTTCGGGATGCCCGCGGTTCAAGTAAATGGTGCGCATGACGCCGCGCGAGAGATCCTCAAACAGCATCACGATCTTGCCCTTCACGGGCACCAGTTCGATTTTGTTTTCCTCGCGAGCCATCATGCGGAACGGACCGACGGGGACGCACATCTTAGCCGGGTCCTGCTTGAGATCCACACTTTTCATCTGCGCGGCAGCCGCGGGCAACAGCGGCAGTTCCGCAGGCGAACCGGTGTTTTTCAATCCACCGGGGAGCGTGACCGCGCTCGAGACGATCTGATAAACGCCAGCGAGATCGGGTGGAGCGGCCTGCCCGTTGGCGAACAGCGCCGTGAGCACGGCACTGCAGATGATCCGCATAGGCATCCTTTTAACCACACCCAGCGGCATGGTGCAAGCCCGCTAGAACTGCAGTTCGACCGAGCCCACGGCCCCGAAGTCCGCCACCAGGTGATCGCCCGCCCGGGCGTCGTAGATGTCGGTGGTCACTCCAGTGGTCACATAGTCGCCAGCTTTGAGTCCGAGGCCCTGCGCGTGCAGGCGATGGACTAACCACTCAAGAGCATTCAAGGGGTGGCCCAGCACCGCGCTACCGGAGCCGCGCTGGACCACGCTTCCGTTCACACTCAGCTCAACGGCCTGCGCAGCGAGGTCGAGATGACGCCACTCGGTGAGCAGCGCGCCCTTGACCCAGGCTCCGTGGCAAGCGTTGTCGGCGATCAGCGACGGCGCTCCGACCGTGGTCCAACTGGTGAAACGGCTGTCCACGATCTCGATGCCTGGCAGCACACCGGCGAGCGCGTCCGCGATTTGCTCGCGATCGAGAGGGCGCATCGCGGGTGGCAGATCTCGCGCGAATTGTAACGCGAATTCAGATTCGATGACGCGCATGAAGTAATCGGCCGATGCAAGGCGCGCGGGGCTTTCGAACGTTGACGCCGCCAGCAGCCGCCCGTAGAACGGTTCGGGCATGCTGAGGAAGCGCTGCGCGATGGCGTTGGTACAGGCGATTTTGTAGCCGATGGTGCGCCCGAGCCGCTCCACGAAGAGCGCCTGGCACTGATACGCTTCTTGCGGCGTGGCGGGTCGCGCGGCGGCCGGGAGTTCGCTGAGGCGTACGCGCTGGACGTACGCGTTAAGTAGGTCTTGGGAGCACACCATTACAGGTATAAACTATTGCTACCGGGAAATACAAAATGAAAAACTACTTGCCCTTGCTTTCGATGCTCACCGCGCTAATGCCGCATGCGGCAGCCGCCGCCAATTGCGATCGCGCCTGTCTCAAGAAAACGCTGGACTCGTATTTGGACGCAGTGCTGAAACACGACCCCTCGAAGGCTGCGCTCGATCCCGCGTTTCGCTACACCGAAAACTCAACCGTAGTCGCGCCCGGCGAAGGCTTGTGGAAGACCGCAACGGCGCTCGGCAAAGTGCAGCGGCGTTACGTCGACGCAGTGAACGGGCAAGCGGTTTACTTCGGGCACATCGAACAAGGCGTCGCGGCCGGCATTGCCACGTTGCGCATTCGCGTGGTCGACAAAAAGATCACGGAAGGTGAACTGGTGATCGGGCAGAAGGTGGATGGCATGTTCAACGCCGAAGCACTGGTGGCCAATGCTCCGCCCGAAGCTCCGGTTGCCAAGGCGGTGCGTTCATCGCGCAAAGCCATGGTGGCCGCCGCGCAGAGCTACTTCGACGGGATCGAGCATCATGACAGCTCCCTCGTGCTGGGGCACAAAGGTTGCGTGCGCATCGAAAACGGCGTGATGACGGGAGGACCCATTTCAGAATCCGCCGCGTTCCCGGTGAAAGGCGATTGCGGAGAGCGTATGGAAAATTTCAAAGCCACCATTGCGGCCGTGGATCACCGGCGCTTTCCCGTGGTCGATGAAGAAGCCGGTGTGGTGCTGGGCATGGTGGTGTTCAACCGTCCGCTGGGAGCGAAGCGGGGCGATGGCACGCCCTTCCCGCGCAATTTGCTGACGGAATTATTTGTGGTGGAGAGCGGTCGCATCCGCGGCATCTACGCCGCCATGCATTATTTGTCTCCGGAAAATCCGGATGCTCCGGGTTGGCCGGTGACCGCGAGTCAGACGGAGAGATAGTCGCGAATGTTACACTCTGGGCAGAAGCGCGATGTTAGGGCCTATTGAGATTAATCCCGACGTAATGCAGGGGAAGCCGGTGATCCGGAACACCCGAATCGCAGTAGAACTACTACTGCGCAAACTCGCGGAAGGTGCCTCGTTTGAGGATCTGCTTGATGCCTATCCGAAGCTGAGCTCCGGCGATATTCGGGCATGTCTGGCGTATGCGGCGGACGCCGTCTCGCACGAAGCCGTACTCAGTCTCGGCAACGAGTAGGTTACTCCTTGAGATTTCTGGCGGATGAGAGCTGCGACTTCGCAGCGGTGCCGGCCTTACGTGCGGCCGGTCACGATGTGCTCGCCGTAAGCGAGTTTCAGCAACGCTCCGTGGACGAAGAATTGATGGCGTTGGCGTTGAGCGAAGAACGCATCCTAGTTACCGAAGACAAGGATTTCGGGACACTCACCTTCGCATCGCAGCACGAATCGCACGGCGTGATCCTGCTTCGCTTCCCCGCTTCGGCGCGTGGGTCACTCGGACCATCCATGGAACGCTTGGTGGCTGAGTATGGCACGCGTCTCCGTGGCGCGTTCCCGGTTCTGCAACCCGGAGTGGTGCGCATCTCAAAGCTATGATCAAGTGTTAGACCAAAGGTTCGAGGATAGCTGCGATAATCACGATCGCGGCTGCGGCGAACAAGAAACCCAAAGCACGAATCTGGAAGCGTCCTCCGGCAGTTCTCAAGAGGTCCGGTCGCATCGTTCCCTGGGCCGCAATGTACGAAGGCAACGCAAACCATTTCGCGGGCGAAAACAACATCACCAAGCCGTTGAGTAAAAACACCCCCAGTATTAGGGCGGCGAAGGCAAATCCGATTACCTGCGAGGCGGTCGGATGAGCCAAGCCTACACCGTGAGATAATCCGGCTGAATCAAGCCGCTGCTGTCGCCGAGTTTTTGCACCGGCGCGCCGACCTTATCGAGTACCGTCAGCAGCAGATTCGCCATCGGCGTGTTTTCAGGGTAATTCAGATATTGCCCGGCCTTTAGTTTTCCACCGAGTTTGCCGGCCATCAGCACCGGTAGCTTGGTGTGCTCGTGCAGGTTGCCGTTGCCCAGGCCGCCGCCGTACATAATCATGCTTTGATCGAGCAGCGTGCCGTCCCCATCTTTGGTCGAGTGCAACTTGTCTAAGAAATAGCCCAGCAAGCTCGCGTGATAAACGTCGATCTTGGCTTTCTTGGCGATTAATTCCGGATCGTTGCGGTGATGCGACACCGCGTGGTGTTGCTCGGGCACGCCGATGTTCGCGTAAGTGCGGCCGCTCAACTCGCGCGCGAAGATCACGCTGAAGACCCGCGTGATGTCGGCGCGGTAAGCCAACGTCACCAAGTCGAACATCAACTTGCAATGCTCGTCAAACGTCGGCGGCACATCGGTGGGGCGCGTGGGCAGCTCCATCGCGGTGTGGCCCTGCGCTTCCGTGTGCTGAATGCGTTTTTCGATTTCGCGGACTGAATCCAGGTATTCGTTCAGCTTCTCGTGATCGCCGGCGCCCAGGGTTTTATCCAAGCGCGCGGTTTCCTGCATCACGGAATCGAGAATGCTGCCCGACGTTTTGTTCTGCGCCAGACGCTGCGCGCTGCTTCCACCGTCGCCAAATAGGCGCTCAAACACAATGCGCGGATGGGCTTCGGTGGGGTTCGGCGTAGTTTCGTTGCGCCAGGAAATGGTGTTGACGAAAAAACAATCGCTGGTATCGCAGGCGATCTGCGTGGGGTTTTCGAGGACCAGTTCGAGTGAAGGCAGCGCGGTGTCTTTGCCGATTTCGCGGGCGGCGATCTGGTCGGCGGTGACGCCCAGGCGGACTTCCATGCCGGGGCGGGTGCGGTCCCAGGCGTGGACTCCGGAGAGCCACACGGCCGAGGCGCGCGGGTGGTCGCCGACGCCGTCGCCAAAGGTGTTGGCCTGCAGGTGGGCCAGGTTGCCCATCACGTTGATCTGGTCGCGAAAGGCCGCGAGCGGTTTGAGGATGGCCGGGAGGTCGGCTGGCAACGGGCCCGGAGTCTTCGGGAACCACTGCTCTTGAATGATGCCGTTGGGGACGTAGACGAAACCCAAACGCGGCGTCGACTTGGGCGCAGCGGAGAGCGCCGGGACCATGGAATCGAGCAGCGGGAGGGCCAGCGTGGCTCCCATGCCGCGCAGAAACGTGCGGCGGGCCAAGGCTTTTTTCGTAATAAACATAACCTACCTTATGATACCAATCGCGGTTTTGGGCGACGCCGCGGTCTGCACGGGCGGTTTGCTTTCGCCCTGTGCCGGCGGCGACTTGCGCATCTGGAATTGCGGGGACTTCACTACGTCTAGAACTAAAGACTCAAATGTGTAATTGCTTTTGGCCGCGTCGCGAACGATGGCGCGCACGGCGGGAGCGTCGTAATACTGGACGTTGCGGCTGATGGCGTACATCAGCAGCTTCTCGGCCACGGTGTTGACGAACTGTTCGGGGTGTGCCAGCAGCGCTTTTTTCAACCCGGCCATGCCGTTGAATTTTGTGCCGTCGGGGAAGACGCCGGAAGTGTCGATGGCCGCGCCGTTATCGAGGTCGCGCCAGCGGCCGACGGCGTCGAAATTTTCCATGGAGAAACCGATCGGGTCCATGCGCGCGTGGCAACTGGCGCACACCGGACTCGCGCGGTGCAGGATCATGGCGTCGCGCATCGTCAGCGGTTTGTTGTCCTTGTTCTCGGTCTTAAGCGGCGGAATATTTGGAGGTGGCGGAGGCGGCGCGGCGGCCAACAAGTTTTCGAGCACCCATTTGCCGCGCAGCACGGGCGAGGTGCGGTTGGCGTAAGCGGTTAGCGTCAGAATGCTGCCCTGGCCTAGCAATCCGCCGCGCGGGTTGTCCGCGGGGAGCGTGACTTTGCGGAAGTAGCTGCCCTTCACATTCGGAATGCCGTAGTGCTTCGCCAGACGCTCGTTCAGAAACGTGTAGTTGGCCGTGAGCAATTCCAGCAGGCTCTTGTTCTCGCGTAAGACGCTGTCGAGAAACAGGCTGGTCTCGCGGCGGAACGCCATGCGCAGGTTCTCGTCGAAGTCAGGGAACAGCAATTCGTCGGGCTTCTTTGAATCGACATCGCGCAGGTACAACCACTGTTCGGCGAAGTTGGTCACCATGGTTTCCGAGCGCGGATCGGTCAGCATGCGGCGGACTTGCTGCTCGAGAACCAGCGGATCTTTCAGCTTGCCCTTGGCCGCTACGTCGATCAACTCGTCATCCGGAATGCTCGACCACAAAAAGAACGAAAGCCGCGACGCGAGTTCGATGTCGCTCACGCGATACGCGGTATTGGGCGGCTCGTTCGCGGGCGTGCGCTCGATGCGGAACAGGAATTGCGGGCTGACCAGCAGACGTTCGAGCGCGCGCTGGATGCCCAGGTCGAAATCGCGCTCGGCGCGACCGGCGGTGTAGAACGGCAGCAGGTCTTGCAAGTCCGCATCCGTCACAGGACGCCGGTAGGCGCGCCGTTCGAGCGACGTCAAGACACGTTTTGCGCACGGCAGTTCATCGGCTGCATTCGCCGGGCGGCACGCGAAAATATTGCGGCGGGAGGGCGTGTCGCCGCCGCCGGTGCCCTCGTAGGGGCCACCAATCGTTACCTGCGCGAGCGCCGGCAGCGGGCCGCGGCCACGGCCTCGCGGGCGCACCGTTTCCTCGTCGCGCGCTTCGTCATGCGCCACGAAGGTGACTCCGATATCGTGCGGCCCGGCCTTCAGCGGCAAGCGCACTTCTAAGTTTTCCTGGCGACGGAATCCGGGACGGCGCCCTGCGGTGGCTTCGGGCGATTCAGTGCCGATGGTAATGATCCAGGCGCGTTCGCCATCGACCAGAATTTCGATCTGATGCGGCTCGCGCGCCGCGCCGGCGAATTCCATCTTGAAGTTGTACTGGCCGTCGAGCGGCACGTCCATGCGCACCAGCAACCCGCCGCGCGTGCCATAAGGCAGGCCGTCGACGCGCACGTCCTGTGGGCGGTCGTAAGGCAGCGGGAAAATATTCACCATCTCCGGAATCTTGGGATCGCCCACAGCCAGGCGGCTGATCTTGCGCGCGGCGCCGAGGTAACGCTCCATGCTGGTGGGCGACACGAACAGCAAGTCGGCCAAACTGTCGAAACCGCTCGACGCGTTGTCGGGCGGCAGCAGCATGGCGTAATCCATTTCTTTCGGCAGCGCGTCGACGCCCAGCAGATCGCGAACAGCGTTCTGATATTCGGTGCGGCTCAAGCGGTGCAGGAGCGGAAGCTTGCCGGGCTCGGGATTGGCGGCGGAGGCGTGGTCGAGTTCGCTCTCGAGCCACGTCGCGACCGAATCGTAAGCGGCTTGCGGCGGGCGCGGCACGCCCGTGGGTGGCATGGTTCCGGCGCGTAATTTGCGCACTACCTTTTCCCAGATTTCGGCGGTTGCCGGGACGCGGCTGAGGTCGGCTGGGTCCAGCGTCAGGCCAGCGGTCTTGAGCTTGGCGTTGTGGCAGCCGATGCAATATTGCGTGACGAAGGCTTGCGGGGTCTGAGCAAAGGCAGACGAGGCCAGTATGAAAACGATCCAGAGGCGTAACATTAATAAACGGGTGCGGTGACGCCCCTACCTAATTGTAAGATGTAGATGTATGAAGCGCGTAATCCTATTGGCAGTGCTTTCGGCTGGCGCAATTCTCGCGGCCGGCGGCGATCTGCGGTTAATCCAGGCGGCAAAGAAGTCCGATGTCACGGCAGTGCGCTCGCTTTTACTGCAAAAAGCCAGTGTAATTGCCGTCGAAGCGGACGGCACTACGGCGCTGCACTGGGCTGCGCAGCAGGATAACGTCGAGATCGTGGATCTGCTGCTGCGGGCGGGCGCGGATGTGAAGGCCGCCACGCGCTATGGGTTGACACCCCTGTATTTCGCCTGCAACAACGGCAACGCGACCATCATTGATCGCCTGCTGAAGGCTGGCGCGGACCCTAACGGAGCGACTCCGGAAGGCCAGACGATGTTGATGACGGCGGCGCGCAACGGCAAGCCGGAAGCCATCAAGCTGTTGCTGGCGCGCGGCGCTAAAGTGAACTCCGCCGAATCCTGGAAAGGCCAGACGGCGCTGATGTGGGCGGCGTCTGAAGGGAATGCCGAAGCCGCGGCGATGCTGATTGAGTTCGGCGCCGAAGTCAAGGCGAAATCGAAAAAACAATTCACACCGCTGTTGTTTGCGGTGCGCAACGGGCACATCGAGGCCAGCAAGGTTTTACTCGATCACGGCGCGAGTCCCAATGACGTTGCGCCGGACGGCACCAGCGCGCTGGCGATGGCGGCGATCAATGCATATTACGAACTGGCCGGAGTACTGGCGGATCGTGGCGCTGACCCGAATTTGCCTGACCCGCGCGGTTCGGTGCTGCATATTCTGGCGTGGATGCGCCGGCCCGGATCGGACCCGGCGGCGGGAGCGGGCGGAGCGCCCAAGGGACCGCCGATTCCAGAGGGCAAGCTCGACAGCCTGGAACTTGCGAAGAAACTGCTGGCGCACGGTGCCAATCCGAACACGCGGATCGCGTGGAAGGAAATCAAATACAATCGCGACTTTGGACAGGTGAAATTGCCACTCGATATTCCCATTGGGCGGAAATATATCAGCTACGTGGGCGCCACTCCGTTTTATCTCGCGGCGCAGAGTGGGGACGCGGCCTACATGCGCGTGCTCGCGGAGGGCGGCGCCGACACCAAACTGGGCACTGTGCAAAACATTTCGCCTTTGATGGCGGCGGCGGGCATCGGCTATTGGGATGGCGAGAGCCCGGGGCCGTACGCGGGATGTCCCGAGCCGGAGCGTCTGGAAGCGGTGAAGACCGCGATCGAGCTCGGCAACGACATCAACTATCACGCGGACTTCGGCGAGTATCCGATGGAAGGCGACGCCGATTTCATCCGCCTGTATTATCCGAAGAATATTTCCAACATGCCCGATAATGCGCTCGGCGATGTGCGCTGGACCGGCAGCACGGCGCTGCATGGCGCGGTCGTTTCCGGACAGCTTTCCATCGTGCAGTATCTGGTGGAGCACGGCGCGCAGATCGATGCCAAGAACAAAGTAGGATGGACGCCGCTCACGCTGGCGCGCGGCGTTTTCGTGTCGAATACGCTGAAAGTGTTTCCGGACATCGCGGCATACTTGGAGAAGACTTTGACCGCGCGCGGCATGCCTGTCGAAGCGCCGCGCCCTGAGCCCACCGCTCCGTCGGCGGCGCAGTAGATGGCTGTTAGCCCTTTGGCGGGACTGCCGGCGACCTCCGCTTCTCTGATCGATCCCGCGCACCTGATCGACGCGTACTACACGATTCATCCCAACTCAAGTGATCCCGCGCAGCGCGTTTCTTTCGGAACTTCCGGCCATCGCGGGACTGCGTTAAATGGGTCGTTCAACGAGCGCCACATCCTGGCGATCGCGCAGGCGATTTGTGCGTATCGGGCGCAGGCGCGCATCAGCGGGCCGCTGTTTATCGGCATCGACACGCATATTCTGTCCGAGCCGGCATTCATGACCGCGCTCGAGGTGTTGGCCGCGAACGGGGTCGAGCTGCGCGTCTCGCTGCCGCGCGCGGAAGTGGGTTTGACGGACGTCGAATACACGCCGACGCCGGCGATTTCACACGCGATTCTCGCTTACAATCGCAGAGGACCGTCGGCGCAGGCCGATGGGATCGTGATCACACCGTCGCACAATCCTCCCGAGGACGGCGGGTTCAAATACAATCCACCGCACGGCGGGCCGGCCGATAGCGGGATCACGAAATTCATTCAGGATCTAGCGAACTCGCTGCTCGAAGCGAAGCTCGCAGGCGTGAAGCGCGTGCCCTTCGAGAATGCGCTCAAGGCCTCCACAACACAGCGGCACGATTTCATTGGTGAATACGTGGCCGGGCTCGGCAGCGTCATCGATATGGACGTGATCCGGGCGTCCGCCATCAAGATGGGCGTTGACCCGCTCGGTGGTGCGGGCGTCCACTACTGGGCGCCGATTGCGGAGCGCTACAAATTGAATCTGGAAGTGGTCAACAAGGCAGTCGATCCCACGTTCCGCTTCATGACGCTGGATTGGGACGGCAAGATTCGCATGGACCCGTCGTCGCCCTACGCCATGCGCGGGTTGATCGCCTTGAAGGACCGCTTCGACATCGCGTTCGCCTGCGACACCGATCATGACCGTCACGGGATCGTCGCGAAGAGCTGCGGCTTGATGCCGCCCAACGAATATTTGGCGGTGTGCATCTCCTACTTGTACCGCGACCGCACGGGATGGCCGGCCGGCGCGGCCGTGGGCAAAACCGTGGTGAGCAGCAGCATGATCGACCGCGTGGCGGCTGGCATCGGGCGCAAAGTGTACGAAGTCCCGGTGGGCTTCAAGTGGTTTGTGGACGGGCTGGTGAACGGCTCGCTGGGATTCGCGGGCGAAGAAAGCGCGGGCGCGTCGTTCCTGGCGTGCGACGGCTCAGCGTGGTCGACCGACAAAGATGGCATCATCGCAGCGCTGCTGTCGGCGGAGATCACGGCGCGCGGCGGCAAGGATCCCGGCGAAATCTACGCGGACCTGTGTGAGAAGTACGGACGTCCGGTGTACGAGCGCATCGACGCTCCGGCGAACGCGGAACAGCGTGCGCGGCTGGGAAAACTATCGGCAAAAGATATTCCCGTGAGTGAACTCGCCGGCGATAAGATCGACAGCGTACTGACGAATGCTCCCGGTGATGGTAACGCCATCGGCGGAATCAAGGTGACCAGCAAAGACGGCTGGTTCGCCGCGCGGCCTTCGGGAACCGAAGACGTCTACAAAATTTACGCTGAGAGTTTCCAAGACCGCGATCATCTCCAGCGCATCCAGAAGGAAGCGCAGGCGATGATCGCACAAGTCTTGGATAAAGCTTAGAAAATATACTTCAGCGCGAACTGCATGATGCGCGGATCGCCAAACACCTGCACTTGTCCGAAGTTTGTGGTGGCATTGCGTGCGGTCTGTAATGTAGTGGTGCTCACGCCAGCGGGCGCGAAGCCCGGCCGCCAGTGGTTGGGAATATTGAAAACTTCGTAGCGGATTTCCAGGCGCTGCCGTTCGGTGATTTTGAATTGCCGCGACAAGCTAGCATCCAGCGTAAAGCTGCCGGGCCCGTGGATCGACGCGGCGCCGACGTTGCCCAGAGTCCCATTCTTCGGAATTGCGAATGCATTGGGGTTGAGCCAGCAAGAAGGCGTTTGTACGGCGCAGTAGGGATCCGCCAATACTTGGTCGGCGCGCGCGCCAGCTACGCCGGTAACGGCATTATCGACGCCCGAGGTCACCGAATAGTAGCTACCGGAGGAAATTCTCATGATCGGGGAAAGCTTCCAACCGGAAACTAGGGCCTGCATCAAACGTCCGCCGTATTTGGGAGTTTCCATCACCGCCGAGACGTTGATGATATGCCGGTGATCGATGCCGACGCAGTTGCCGCGGTCAAAGCGGCGGCTGGACGGATTGGTCCACTGGACACCATCCAGCTCCGAGGTAAACGGATCGGTGATGCAGTGCGACCACGTATAATTCCCCAGCACGGTAAAGTTATTCGCCAAGCGGTGCTGCGCCGAGAGCAGCATGGCGTTGTAGCCGGAGGTGCCGCCAGTATCGAGCTGGTGAATGGTTCCGTAAAACGCGCCTTGCACGGGATTCTGTAAGGTGAGTGGCCGCCGAAGATTAACCGCGGTAGTCGCCCCAGTCACAGCAGGAGCATTGATGGGATTGTCGCTCCACAGATGCAAGGTATTGTTGCCGAGGTAGCTGGCCGACAAGAGCCAACTGCTCCCCAACTGCCGCTGCAAGGAAACATTCCATTGTTCCAGGTATGTGATCTGCAGGTCGAGAGGATAGGTCGTGTAGGTTGCGTTGTTGGCAGGGAACGCCGCATTCGCGCCGCTCTGCAAGGGGAACGGATTGCCGACGCCGGCCCATGGGTTGCTAAACGAAATGGGGGCAGTGGGAGTGGAATTGCGCGTGACGGTAGTGGCCCAGGGCGGCTCCTGAGAGAATCCGTAAGCGAACAGAGTGTGGGGCAGGTCATAAAAAATACCCCACGACGCGCGGAGACTGGTTTTGCCGCTACCCGTGGGGTCCCAGGCCAAACCAAAACGCGGTGCGAAATCGGCCAGCTTCGCGTGAGCCGGGCGGTTGTTGGTGTCGAATTGCGAATCACCCGCGAAGAGATATCCGGCAGGAGCATTCGGGTACACCTTGGAATGCACACCGGACGTGAACAGGTCGGGATAAAAATGGCCCACGTGTCCGTTGCTCATAGTGTTGCCGAAGTAGGGCTCCCAGCGGATTCCCAGATTCAACGTGAGGCGGGGTGTCACCTTCCAGGTATCCTGCGCGTAGGCGCCAATGTAGGTGTAGCGCTCGTTGGCGAACTGAATGCCACCCTGGGTGAACGCGGATGCGTCGCCGAGGAGGAAGTCCGCCATCGACAAGCCGGTGAAGCTTCCGTTGAAGGTGAAATTGCCGTCGGCGTTCAGTGGTCCAACAACATTCTGCAAAGAGTGCATCCAGTTCACGCCGAACTGCAGTTGGTGGTTGCCGCGGGTCATATTCAGGTCATCGCCCGCTTGGAACGCGGTGACGGGATCGGTGGCGGCGTAGGAAAATACGGTGGAACTATAAATCGCACTCGACGCCGTGGCGACCAGGTGGCCCGGGATCAGCGTGGTCATATTGATGCCGAGCGTGGTGGCATCGAAAGAGGGAAGCTGCGTCTTGGTCACGCCGCTGCGGTTTCCGGTTACGTGGAATGAATTGATGGTGCTCGCGTTGATGATAAACGTGTGGCCAATCACCATGGAATTCACCAGATCATTCGCGCCGGAAATAGTCTCCGTCAGCGGGTTCTTCCCGTCGAAGGGCGTGCCGACTACGGCGTGTGTGGCGTAATAGCGAACGAACAGGGACTGGCGGTCGCTGATATTGTAATCCACTTTCATGACGCCCGATTGTTCGTCGAAGTTCTGTTTGATGCCGAAGAAAACCTTCCCACAAGGGTCGGCAGACGGCGTGTAAAACGTCATCATCTTCACTGCGGCCTTGTCAAAGAGTGTGGGCGAGATGGACGTGCCACCAGCGAAAGGACCGGTCATAACTTTGGCTTTGCCACCATTACAAGCTGCGCCTGCGACGGCACTGAAGTCTCCGTTCAACATGGCTTGGGTGGGGACAAAGGTAAAGTTGCCGCTGGGATCGCTGCGGATGTTGGTTCCCTGGTATCCGGCGAAGAAGAAGAGCTTATCCTTCTTGATCGGTCCGCCGATGGTTCCGCCGTATTGATTACGCTTCAAGGTGTCACGCGCGGGAGCGTTGAATTGGCGCGCGTTGAACATGAAGTTGCGGACAAACTCGAAGGCATCGCCGTGGAAGGTGTTGGTGCCGGATTTCGTCACCGCGTTCACCGCGGCGCCCGAGTGCTGGCCATACATGGCAGGCAAGGCGCTGGTTTCCACCTTGAATTCCTGGAGGGCATCGGGGAACGGCAGGGGCAGCGCGAGGTTGTTAAGCGGATCATTGTGACTGCCGCCGTCCAACATATATGTGGTGCCGGTGGCCAATCCGCCGGCCACGCTGATGGGCGCTTCATTGGGATAGTTCTTGGTTGAAACCAAGTCGGCGTTGGGCGCCTGGGCCGCCGCGCCAGCCAGATAAATAAGGTCTGTGGGATTGCGGCCGTTGAGCGGGAGATCGACGACGCGCTGCTGGTCGACCACCTGGCCGACGCCGGAACTGCGGGTCTCGACGGTCAGCGCGGAGGCTTCGACCTGCACTTGCTGCGACACCGCGCCGAGCTGCATGGTGATTTCGACAGTGGGGCTGCTGGCAACCTGCAGCACGATTCCGTTCTGGACCGAAGTGCTGAAGCCATCTTTGCTAATTTCGAGGCGGTACGGACCGATCGGCAGATTGGGAAGAATGTAGGCGCCATCGGCTCCGCTCTCGACAGTGCGGGTTAAACTCGTGTCAGTTTGTGTGGCTTTGACTTGTGCGCCGGGCACGGCTGATCCAGACGGGTCGTGAACCGTGCCGGAAATCTGAGCGGTGCCGCCGGACTGTGCAAACGCGCTGGCGCAGAGCAGCAGGATGGCTATAAAAGCCTGAAACATTTTCATACAACCCCTTCCTTACTTGAAGCCCTCTGGCGTATCCAGAGGCAATTGCACCTATTGAAGCACAATCGCGGCGGTGACCTCAAGACAAGGGCAGTGCGCATGGCGCAGCTAGCCCCTAGCGATGCGATCGCGGTACGCTGGAGAGACGCAACCTGCATCCAAGATGTACGCGGAGCTGGCCAAGCCTTTCGAATCGATCGAAAGCGCGCACGAGTTTGTGGCGCTGCTGGAGGAAAGTATTCA